>Ga0209362_1000147_pt1 | contig 66020 bp, 32 predicted proteins | sample SaaInlV_165m_DNA_FD_184680 | JGI IMG/M metagenome (GOLD analysis project Ga0209362, IMG submission 184680) | Marine microbial communities from expanding oxygen minimum zones in the Saanich Inlet - Saanich Inlet SI037_S3LV_110m_DNA (SPAdes)... | ecosystem: Environmental > Aquatic > Marine >... | reverse complement strand
TCCGCGCTGAGCCCTTGAGTCAGATCGCATTCATCCAGTTGTCCGTTGCTGTTGCAATCGAGCCCCGGTTCACATTGTGCCTGCAAGACAGGCGTACAGAGCAATATTGTTGCGGCCATCCAGGCCAATAAAATAGTGCGCATGGGAATTCTCCCACTCCCTTCAAGATCGGAATACCGATCCGCGGGGTCTACCGAAATTTCGGTGAGCGATTCGCGATGTGCGAACACACAGACCCCAAACCTATAAATTTAAGAAGAGAGTTCGGTGTTTTTGAAGATGCGAAAGATCAATCTCGACCTTCCGACGACCTCGAGAACACCTCAACTCTGATCCGTCATATTTTCTATCTCCCAGTATTTATACCGACCCCAATGGGTTAACAACAGATCAATCTGATCAATAACAAACAAACCGCCAGAACCATATCATCGTGTTATAAAGGGATTTACGGTTAGTCAGGTGCCATGGGAGGTATATTTGTAAACGAAATCCCATAAGTAACATGTGGCGAGATGTCGTATACACCAGACCTGTAAAGTTACGGCTCACAGAAGGGGAGCCACCGGCTCGACAGGCTCCTGCTTCTCACTCCCCAGCGAGACCCATCAAAGGCGAGGCGCCGGAAGTGGCCCTGCTAGAACCGGCCTTCCGACGCCTCTGAGCCCCCTGCTCTTCTATCAGGGACATGCGCTGTAAAGGATACAGCCCAGCCCATCGTTCACGGTTGGATCCACCCCACAGTTCGCGAACGGCGGTGGCGGAGGACTGGCTCCATTGAACTGGAAACCAAGTATCGAGATGATGTCCGAAACATCGATGTTTCCGTCATCATTTGCGTCAGCAGCATCATCACAGGTCGGATCATTACCTCCTGCGAAGAGATTCGTCAGCAGGAACACACCGTCAGCAATATTGACGATGCCATCATTATTACCGTCTCCCCTGCGGAAGTTCAGCTGGCAAGAATCCGGAACGCCGTTCAGGTCTTCGTCGAGTTCAGTTCCGCTAGAAAGGTCGCAGCTATCCGGGATCCCATTTCCATTGCAATCCTCAACGATTCCTGTTGCAACTTCACATTCATCGGGCTGTGCATTTCCGTTGCAGTCTTGCAGAGTTCCTTCAATCAGATCGCATGAATCTGGTATCAGATTCCCATCGCAATCATTTGCATCGCCGGAGAAGATCTCACAACTATCGGGGATACCCGTAGCGTTGCAGTCCTGCTCGGTACCCTGTTCAATCTCGCAAGTGTCGATGACTCCATCCAGGTCACAATCAGACCAGACACCACTTGCGATATCGCAGGAGTCTGGAACACCGTTCAGGTTGCAATCGGACGTGGTGCCAGATTGCACCTCGCAACTGTCTGGAACCCCAGAACCATTGCAATCCTGTTCGACACCACTGGAGAGGTCGCAACTATCTGGAATACCATTGTTGTTGCAGTCGGCCACCTGATTGGTAGAGATCTCACAGTTGTCGGGTATTCCGCTCTGATCACAATCTTCAGCGACTCCTGAAGCGATATCACAGGTATCCAGTGCGCCATTCTGATTGCAGTCCGGGAGTTCTCCCGAGGCGATTTCGCAACTGTCGAGCACTCCGCTCTGGTTACAGTCCACACCGCCGGAGGCGATGTCACAGGAATCTGGGATACCGTTGTTGTTGCAATCCGGGACCGCACCAGTGCCGACTTCACAGCTGTCCGGCACACCGGAGCCGTTACAGTCCGTGACAACGCCGGCGAGAACATCACATGAATCGATGGCTCCATTCGAATCGCAATCGGGAGCCGCGCCACTGGCGATCTCACAACTGTCGACAACCGAGTTCCCGTCGCAATCGTCAGCTATACCGGAGGCGATATCACATATGTCAAGACTTCCATTTGCATTGCAGTCCACAGCGACTCCACTGGAAAGATCACAGGAGTCCGGAACCATGTTCTGATTACAGTCCTCGACGACACCCGAAGCCAGATCGCAGGAGTCCAGAGAACCATTGCCATCGCAATCGGCTTCCGCTCCAGCCGCGACCTCACAGGAATCGATCACGCCATCCAGGTCGCAATCGCTGGATGCGCCAGTGGCAATCTGACAGCTATCGGCGATTCCGTTCAGGTCACAATCGAGTTCGATTGTGGAAGCGATATCACAGGAATCGATCTGTCCGTTTCCATTACAGTCCATCGCCGAGCCTGTGCTGAGTTCGCAAGAATCCAGAATACCGCTCTGATCACAATCACTCTCAATTCCTGCAAGGATCTCGCAAGAATCGATCACTCCATCTTGATCACAATCAGCAACGACTCCGTTGGCGATTGCGCAGTCGTCGGGGTATCCATCTGCATCGCAATCGAATGCAGTTCCGAGTTCGATTTCACAATCGTTAGGAATTCCGTCTCCGTCACAGTCCGCCTGGCATTCATCCGGAATACCGTCTTGATTACAGTCGATGCTGATTCCACCGAGAATGTCGCACGAATCTGGAAGTCCATTCAAATTGCAATCGGGAGAATCCACGACGACAGTGACCACCCCAACAGCTGTGGACTGATTTCCACTATCGTCCGTGGCCAGCCAGTTGATCATGGTGTTCCCACGAGGGAAGACACCCGAAGCGTTGGCAGTTCCATTGTAATCATTGGTCACAGAGACTGCCCCACAGCGATCGCTGACGATCAGTTCCGGGACTTCCACATATGCCGAGCAACTACCCTCAGGGGCAGTGACGGTGACGGGCACCGGAGCGCTAACAATAGGATTCTCTTCATCCAGGACGGTGACGGTGAAACTGGCAGAAACGGAATTCCCGCTCTCGTCAGTAGCAACATAGGTCACAATCGTGAGGCCCACCGGGAAGAATGAGGCAGGTTGCATGTTCGATTCAAAGGTCAGTAGGTTGCAACCATCGACTCCGACCGGCTCCAGCCAATCAACAATCGCACCGCATTGATCCAGGTCAGAGGACAGGATCATATCAGCAGGCATTCCAACGATCTGAGGATCCACCTGGTCGAGCACCGTGATCTGGAACGCTGCAGTCGCCTGATTACCACCGGTGTCAGTTGCGGTGATGAGCACAGATGTGGTTCCTACGGCAAACTCGGATCCAGAAGAAATGCTGAGATCGATCTGAGCAACTCCGCAGTTGTCACTCGCTGTTGGTGTAATCCAGTTCGCAGTAGCACTACAACTTCCAACGGGTGCGCTCACTACCTGGTTTTCTGGAATCAGGGTGATGACCGGAAGTTCGGCATCGGTGACCACCACATTGAAGGTCGCAGTGGCAACATTTCCTACCTGGTCAATGGCCGTGTACACCACCTGGGTGATACCGGGAATGAAGAAATCTCCAGTGGAGTGCGTCGAGGTCGTGGTGAATGCTCCACATGCATCTGAAATCAGCGGCTGTGCCCACGCGGCAACTCTACCGCAATCTCCAGGTGTGGTATCCAGCACCAAATCCGATGGGACCTGAGTGATGGTGGGCGCCTGAACGTCACTCACGACGATCGAAATGGCATGCGTGAGGACGTTTCCGGCAGAATCGGTCACAGTGTACAACACTGTGGTGCTTCCGACCGGGAAGAAGTCTCCGTTCATATGCGTCTGTGTGATTTCTGTGACCTCACAGTTATCGTTGATCACTGGTGCCGCCCACGACCCAATAGCTCCACAGAGATCCACCTCTGCATCGAGTTCGATGAGTTGCGGGAGCCCTGTCAGCGTGGGAAGTTCGAGGTCTTCAACGGTGATACTGAACGAGTTCGTTCCAATATTGCCGTGAACATCCGTCGAGGTGTATGTGACCAGCGTGGTCCCAACCGGATACAGGGATCCGTTTTCTTGATCAGAAGCCAGGCCAGCAACACCGCAATTGTCAGTGGCAATCGGCGAGCTCCATGAAACATTTGCACCGCAAACACCGGAGTCTACCGAGACCACCATATCAGCGGGTAGGTTGCTGATCAGTGGAAGTTCGTCATCCGTGACCGTGATGAGGAATGGCTCATTGATCACGATACCAGCAGAGTCCATCACGCCGTAGGTCACCAAAGTGTCGCCGATCGGGAACACATCGCCTGATGAGTGCGAGGACAATACGCTGATCACCGTGCAGTTATCTGTCACGGTAGGCTCGGTCCAGTTCACCACTGCGGTGCAGTTTCCAGTGTCCGTAGAAACCTGGATCGACTCGGGAAGGCCAGAGATCTGAGGTGACTCGGTGTCCAGCACTGTCAGTGTGAAACTCTCCGTGACTTGATTCGCATTTACATCTTGCACGGTGTAACTGACGAGGGTCTCTCCGACCGGAAACAAGTCTCCCGGATTGTGCGTATTCTCGTAGCTATTCACACCACAGTTGTCGGACACCAACGGTACGGTCCATGTCACCACTGCGCCGCAGACACCTGGATCTGTTTCCACCGAGATCTCGAGTGGAGTTCCCGTAATGATTGGTAACTCATCATCGGTGACGACGACCTGGAACGAATGGATGTTGATGTTTCCATTCGCATCCGTTGCGGTGTAATCAACCGTGGTGGTTCCGACGTCAAAACGATCGCCACTGGCGTGAGTTCCCAGCAAGTTATCCACTCCACATACATCAGTGACGACGATTTCAGTCCAGAAGGCCTGAGCGTCACAAACACCTGACTCACTGGTGAGCAGGATGTCACCAGTCGGATTGACGAACTCTGGAAGTTCATGGTCTTCAACGGTGACGATGCAATTACTGATCATGATGTTGCCATTAACATCTGTGGCAGTGTAGGTCACCGTTGTAGACCCAACGTTGAACAGGTTGCCCGAAGTGATGTTCGTGACCAGGGTATCCACTGCACAGTTATCCACTGCAGTCGGTTCGTCCCAATTGACGACCGCACCGCAAACTCCGATGTCTGTGTTGACATCGATCTGCCCGGGGAAACCGAGGATGACTGGGATCTGGATGTCTACCACGTAGACCGGGAATGTCGAGATACTGAAATTTCCAGCAACATCTGTGGCGGTCAGTGTCACAGTAGTTTCTCCCACAGGGAAATCACTACCGCTGGTATGACTGCTGGTCAGTGTATTCATCTCGCAGTTATCCGCAGCAGTCGGAGATACCCATTCAGCAATCGCACCACACTGGTCTTGAATATTATTCACGAGCACCTGGGAAGGAACACCACTGATGATTGGCTCTTCATCATCGATGACTTCGACGGTGAAACTGAAGTTACTGATGTTGCCGCTCAAATCTGTTGTCGAGTAACTGACAAGTGTTGAGCCAAGGGAGAATGCCTGTCCCGACTGGATGTCAGAGGAGAGACTAGCGATTCCGCAGTTATCGACAGGAACCGGAGAAGTCCATAGGTGGACTGCTGAACACATGCCTGGATCAACAGAGATGATCGCATCTACAGGAGTATTCGTGATCTCAGGATTCTCCTGATCTTGCACCTCGATGGTGAATGATTCAGAGTGCTGATTGCCAGCAGTATCTGTCGAGGTGTAGAGCACTGTAGTCATTCCAACAGAGAAGAAGTCTCCCTGCTGATGAGTGCTAGTCTGACTGGCGACCTGGCAGTTATCCGTGCTCGTCGGAGCAATCCAGTCGACCGAGGCACCGCAGAATCCAGGGTCAGTTGAGACCGAGATGTTCTGAGGCATTCCCAAAATCACCGGAGGTTCATCTTCGGTCACGACCACCAGGAACGAATCCGATGTGGTGTTACCACTGAGGTCCTCCACTGAATAGGTGACAAGAGAGGAGCCGACCAGGAACAGGTTCCCATTGGCCACATCGGATTGGAGATTGATCGCTCCACAGTTGTCCGCCGCAGTGGGCTCCAACCATGTGACCACTGAACCGCAGACACCTGTCTGGGTGGTCACAGTGATGTCCGCTGGCAAATCAACGATGGTGGGCGCCTCGTCATCGGTCACCGTGACCATGAAACTGTCTAGCACCTGGTTTCCGTGCAAATCAGTGACAGCGAGTTCAACCGTGGTCGATCCTATTGTAAAGGAATCACCGGGCATGTGAGACGAAGTGTGCTCCAGGATTCCACAGTTGTCGCTCACTGTTTCGGGAATCCAACTGACCTGTGCAGAACAATCTCCGAGGTCAGTGGTGACAGTGATGTCTGTAGACAATCCAGCGAACACAGGTACCTGATCATCGACGACCAGGACATTGAAGTTATGTTCGAGAACGTTTCCTGAAGAATCGGTAGCCACGTAGCGAATCTCAGTGGTTCCCACGGCAAAGAAGGATCCAGGTGGGAAATTCACGGCCAGGTTCTGTTCCGGGCAATTGTCCAATGCGCTCGGAGGGGTCCAATCCGCACTGGCTCCACAGTTATCAGGAAGCGTGTTGAGTGTAATATCCAGAGGAAGCCCAACGATCGTGGGAAGTTCCAGATCAGCAACCGTGATGGTAAAGGTCTCTGTAGTCGTGTTTCCATGGATGTCCGCGAAGAGGCCCGTGACCAGATGGTCTCCTTTGGGCAAGTATGCTCCGTTGAGGCGGTCGAGAGTACTCGAGGCGATTCCACAGTTGTCGCTGACCAGTGGCTCAGCCCATGTCACCACTGCGCCACACTGACCCGGATCGGTTTCAATAATCATGTCAGCGGGAAAGCTGATGATCTGTGGTGCTTCAGTGTCGCTGATTGTGACCGCGAATGAACTGGTGGATTCGTTACCGCTAGAATCACTCACCGAGTAACTGATAGTGTGTGATCCCACGGGCAGGAAACTGCCATTGGCGATGTCAGAATCCAGACCAATCGTCTGACAGTTGTCGGTCGCTGTCGGTTCAACCCATGTCACCGTAGCTCCGCAAAGCCCCGCATCACAGCTGATGGAGGCATCCTGAGGAGTACCCGAAATCATCGGAGGCTCTTGATCGATCACAGTGATCGTGAACTGCTGAGCGGTTTGATTTCCATGAAGGTCTGTTGCAGAGACCTCGACAGTGTTTAGGCCGATTTCAAAGGCGTCCCCCGGCAGTCGACTGGATGTGTGCTCACTGATTCCACAGTTGTCGGTCGGGATCTCCCGAATCCAACCCACCACTGCCGTGCAGTTGCCTGGATCAGTGTTGACCTCGATGCTCTGTGGGAATCCGCTGAGAACTGGACTTTCGGTGTCCATCACTGTCACGGTGAAGGCGCTTGTAGCATTGTTGCTACTCGCATCTTGAGTCGTGATCGTCACGGTGCTGATTCCGATGGGAAACAAATCTCCAGACTGATGGGACGAAACAAGTGAACTGATTTCACAGTTATCGGTCGCCTCGGGCAAGATCCAGCTGTGCAGCGCTCCACAGGCTCCGGCATCGGAGTCGAGGGTCACGTCCTGCGGCATGCCACTGATGATCGGCAGTTCCAGGTCCACCACCGTCACATCGAAACTGGCACTGGTGGTGAATCCTGCAGTATCGGTGATGCTGTAGTTGACCGTGGTCTGGCCCTTCGGGAAGAAGCTTCCCGGCTCATGGCTGACACTGGTTGAAGCGATACCGCAGTTATCAGTCAGACCTGGTATGACCCAGCCATGTGTGGCGCCACAAAGGCCCAGTTCGGTAGACAGGGTCACATCGGCGAGCACATTTTCAATCTGTGGTGCTTCGTCGTCGGTGATGGTCACCAAGAAGATCGACTCGCTGCTGTTTCCGCTGGCATCCACTGCCGAGTAGGTCACCGGAGTCGTACCGACCTCGAAGAAACTGCCCGATAGAATTGAAGTGGTGAGCGTAGCCAGTGAGCAATTGTCGGATCCGGTCGGCTCGATCCAGTTCACAGTGCTTCCGCAAATCGATGGTTCAGCAGTGATGCTGATGTCCGCGGGAATCTGGGAAATCTGCGGCAGTTCTTGATCGGTCACGGTAACCGAGAAGGAGTCGGTCGACTCGTTGCCGTGAATATCGATCACCGAGATCTGTACCATGACAGTGCCAATCTCGAAGTTTACTCCCGTGGAGTGACTCGAGGTGTGGCTGAGGATTCCGCAGTTATCAGTAGCGATCTCAGGAATCCAGCTCACCGTGGCGGTACAGAGTCCGCTATCGGTGGCCACGAAAAGATCTGGCGAGGTACCCGAGATGATCGGTGCTTCCACATCGAGGACGGTCACGCTGAATCCAGCGGTGATCAGGTTACCCGTCGCATCTTGCGCCGTGTAACTGATGTCATTGACCCCAACCGGCAGTAGCGATCCTGACTCATGGGAGCCGAGGAAAGACTGAATCTGACAGTTGTCGTTCGCCTCGGGCAAGATCCAGCTGTGCAGCGCTCCACAAGCTCCGGCATCGGAGTCGAGGGTCACGTCCTGCGGTATGCCACTGATGATCGGCAGTTCCAGGTCCACCACCGTCACATCGAAACTTGCGCTGGTGGTGTTTCCAGAATCATCCGTCACCGAGTAAACAACCGTACTCAGACCATGAGGGAAGAGTTCCCCTGGCAGGTGAGTTGCTGTGCTCGAGGAAAGGCCACAATTATCTGTGATGACCGGAACCACCCATTCATGAATGGCGCCACAGATGGTGGGATCGTTCGAGATGACCACGTCTGTGAGGGCGCCATCGATCGAAGGGGCCTCGTCATCAGTGATCGTCACGAGGAACGAAGCCTCACTGATGTTGCCATTGAGATCGGTCGCAGAGTAGGTCACCGGATGCGTTCCGATGGGGAACTGATGGCCACTGGAAAGATCGGAGACAAAGGTCGCCACGGCACAGTTATCTGAAACGAGAGGCTCGGTCCAGGTGACCGTTGCAGCACAGATTCCAGGTTCCGCAGCGATTGTGATGTTAGCGGGTATCTGGCTCAGGATCGGTTCCTGCTGATCGAGTACCGATACGGTGAAGGAGGCCTGAGCAGTATTTCCGTGCAGATCCTCGGTCAGGATCGAGACCAGGGTATCTCCTGTTGGGAATGTGGTGCCCGATGGATGACTGATCGAGAAACTGACGATTCCGCAGTTGTCCTGGGAATCTGGCGCGATCCAATCTGCCACGGCGGAACAAAATCCAGCCTCTGCCGGAATCGAAATATCCGCTGGTATCCGGATAATGGTCGGAGCTTCGGTATCGACCACAGTGATCAGGAATTGATCAATCGTGACCATTCCTGTGGAATCGGTCGCAGTGTAAGCCACCTCTGTGGTTCCAACACTGAAGACGTCACCAGGTTGATGCGTTGCATCGAAGGTGACCACCGTACAGTTATCGGAGGCCAGTGGTGCCACCCAATCATGTACGACTGAGCAGAGACCTGGAGCAGAGTCGATCGTACGATCGGCGGGCATGCCATTGATCATCGGCGCTTCTTCGTCATCGACCAGAATTTCAAAGCTAGCAAGGGTGGTCAGCCCGGTACCATCCATCACCGAGTAGTGGATGGTGGTGATTCCAATGGGAAGGAATACTCCCGGAAGATGGGAAGCATCAAAATCTGCCACGCTGCAATTATCTGAAGCGACAGGAGGCACCCAGTTCACATTTGCACCACACTGCCCCGGATCATTGGCGACCGAGAATGAAGTGGGCAATCCGCTGATCTCTGGCAACTCGACATCTTCCACCGTGACCACGAAAGAACTCTCCAGGATGTTTCCGGAAAGATCTGTCAGGACGTAGGAGACGGTGGTCTGGCCGCTGGGGAAAGTGTCTCCAGAATCATGTGTGCCGTTGAAGCTTGCGATTCCACAGTTATCAGTGAACTCTGGTAGCAGCCAGTTGTACGTGGCTGAGCACTGACCAGCGTCATTGTTCAGGTTGACGTCAGCAGGAACTCCGGTGAGAACCGGCATCTGGGTATCGTTGACCACCACTGCGAAGGAATGGCTGGCGCTATTGCCGTTGACATCGAGCGCGGTCACATCGACCTGAGTCGTTCCAAGTGGAAAGAGGTCTCCCGATTGGTGACTACTGGTGACTGAAGCGATAGCACAGTTATCAGAAGTCGTGGCAGCAACCCAACCGACGACAGCTCCGCAATCATCCGGGTCATTGCCCATCGTGATATCTGCGGGCGCAGTGAGGAATGTGGGCGCCTGATCATCCATGACGGAGATGCTAAAGGCAGCCGTTGCAGTCAACCCGCTCGAATCGGTGACGGTGTATACCACTTCAGTCACTCCGATGGAGAATGCTTCTCCACTGGTATGAGTCGATTCAAACGAGGAGATGATGCAATCATCTTGAGGCGTGGGCTCGGTCCAGTTGACTACCGCAGTGCAACTTCCAGGATCGGACACCACCGATAGATCTCCGGAGATTCCTAGAATCTCTGGAAGGTGATTGTCGAGAACCTCGACCTGGAAAGGAAACTCAGAAACATTTCCATGAACATCCATCACCGTGTAAATCACCGAAGTGAGTCCAACCGGGAAGACGGAACCGGGCAAGTGGTCGACCAGGGTCGAGAAGATCCCACAGTTGTCCGTCGGAGTGGGTGCTGGCCAACTTACTGGAGCCTCGCAGGTTCCGATCGGAGCCTGAACGGTGAACAGGGGCGGAAGTCCGCTGATCCCTGGCAACTCTTCATCGTGAACGAGGATCGTGAACATTGCATTACTCTGGTTACCGGAAACATCGGTAGCGGTATAGGTAACAATGGTCAGGCCAGGAGCGAAGAAATCTCCCGATTGTTGGTTCGAGGTAAGCGAGGAAATTCCACAATCGTCAGTAGCGACCGGAGGATTCCATGTGATGACTGCTCCGCACTGGCCAGGCTCCGTGACCACTGAGATCGGATCAGGCAAGTTGCTGATGACTGGATTGAAGGGATCAGCACCGGTCTGGCAATCGTCTGGAATCGAGTCCAGGTTACAGTCTAATGAGAATCCCTGAACAATATCGCAATCGTCTGGAACACCGTTGAGATTACAGTCGATCAGTTCCCCGGCGACGATCTGGCATTCGTCTGGAGTGCCGTTCCCATCACAGTCCTGCTTCGATCCATCGGAGATCTCACAGGAGTCAGGAATCTGGTTGAGGTTGCAGTCCAATTCAAGGCCTTGTGTCACATCGCAGACATCGTCTTCCAGGTTGAGATTGCAGTCGGTGAACGCGGAGATCCAAACTGCTTCTCCATAGAGTTCTCCGGGACAACCCACGAGGAGGAATGGAACTTCACAACTGATCGATTTTCCAAACTCTGTACCTGGCATCTGTAATTCAGGAGGAAGGAATCCGTCCTGGACATTCCAGGATCCGCTCTCATGCCTGTATACACAGACCGTTCCCTGAGAGATCCCCGCCATCGGAGCACCGATCACTGCGGTACGGATGCTGAGTCCCACATCCAGACCGAAGGAACCCGCAGAGGTAGCATCGGGCGCGAGTCGTTCCTGATTGACCCACATGCTGGATAGACGGTCGTAGATGTACGCAGAGCCCGCTCCAGAATCTTCTCCTGGGGCTCCCACGAGCAGATGGTCGCGGTTCAGAGCGACCGAAAGTCCGTACAGTCCCAGCGGCTGCGGTGCCATCGGCTCCTTGAAGGCGGACTCGAGCCAGACCCCGGCACTTTCTTCAAATACCAGCGCTGCACCGGAATTCGCGATCAGACCCGAGTCTCTACCGGGAGCTCCGATGGCCATCCGACCACCGGCTTGTACCACCGAACTACCAAAGCGGTCGCCAGGGAGTCCATTGGAGTGCTCGATCTTCTCATCCAGTAGCCATTGTCCAGCATTGAGCGAGTAGCTGTACACCGCTCCCGCACCACCGGCGAACCCGTTCATCGGGGCACCGATCAGGACAGAACCATTCTCGATATCCAGTGAGTTACCGAACAACCAGCCCGGCTGTGAATCGAAGGCAGTGATGGTGGCTTCATAATTCCACCAACCATTTCCGATCCGACGGAACAGGAATACTGCTCCCCGTTCTTGCAATTTTCCGGGTGCTCCCACGGCAACCAGATCGCCTTCGAGAGCGACTGCTGTACCAAAACGGTCGTTCAGGGTGGAAGCCACTCCGAACAGCTTCATCTCCTCGATCCAGAGGGTTCCGGTTCTGCGGAAGATGTTGGCTGAACCCGTATCGGTACCCAGAAGGTCATCTAGGGGTGCTCCGACGATGGCGAACTCGGAGCTAGAGGAGATGGATTCACCAAATCCCTGTCCGAATGCGAGCCCAAGCCCAATCAGTTCGGTCATTCCCGGATTGCACTCGTCGGGAATACCGTCGAGGTTGCAATCCTCACTGATAAGAAAGGAGATGTCGCACTCATCGGGAACCAGATTGCCGTTGCAGTCATCACTGGTACCAAGGTCGATATCACACTGGTCAGCAACACCATTTTGATTGCAATCAACGGTGGGCTGACACTGGGCGAGCAGGTCGACCGGCGAATGGAGCATTCCAAGCACAACTAAAGCTAGCAGGTAGGTGATCCGGGGGGACATCGAACCTCCAAGATGGAAAACGGCACTGCAACTTGCAGATACTGCTCTCGCATTGATTTTGTCAGCGGCCAGATTTCCATCTAGCCAGGGGGAATCGTTGACTCACCGGACCCAGCATGAGTCCGGTGAGTATCTTTAAGTTATCAGGGGCAAATCGAGAAAGAGTCGCAGCCGATGCTCTGGCCGTCCGGGTCAATGCCACAGTTGCCGTAAGGGGCAGCTGGAGGCGCGGAGGCCATGAACAAGTGCTGGAGCAGGTAGATCGCGTCACTCAGGTCGAGTGATTCGTCGTCGTTGCAATCTCCAGCGTCCATGCAGCTGGGAGCAGGTCCCGACCCGATGACGTACTGGAGAATGTAAATCGGATCGGTAACGTCTACCGTTCCTGTGGCATTGGCATCTCCCCGGTTGAACTGCTGTTCGCACTCATCAGGGGTTCCATTGTCGTTAGTATCAAGACTTCCGCCGGAGGCGATATCGCAATCGTCCGGAGTTCCGTTTCCATTACAATCCAGTTCGCACTCGTCAGGAATACCGTTTGTGTTGCAATCCAGTGCGGTACCGCTGCCGATTTCACAAACATCAGGAAGTCCGTTGGCGTTACAGTCGGTCTCGTCAACAGTGACAGTGACCGACTGGCTTGCACTGGCTTCATTGCCGTGAATATCAGTGACAGTCCAGGTGACGATCGTGGTTCCGAGTTCGTATACACCACTCGCATCACTGGTTCCATTCTGATCATTGGTCACACTGGCCACCTGGCAGTTGTCCGCTGTTGCGGGCGCAGGAACGGTAATCACGCTGTTGCAGGACGCTGCTATGGCACCCTCGGTAATATCCGCGGAAGGCTCCAGCGTCGGGTTTTCTTCATCGAGAACCGTCACGTCAAAGGTGGTGCTGGAAGCATTGCCGGCTGCATCTTTCGCAATCACCTGAACCTGAGTGGTTCCAACCGGGAACGAATCGCCGGACTGGTGACTGAGATTGATCGAATGGCCCGAGCAGTTGTCTGTTGAGCTTGGAGCAGCCCAGGTAGCCACTGCACCGCACTGTCCCGGATCATTGCTGAGCGTCATGCTGGACGGAGTTCCGATCACCTGTGGGTTCTCGGTATCCTCGACCAGCACACTGAATACGCTGGAGGTGGTATTCCCGTACAGGTCCGTGGCGAGGATGAGCACCGTGGTCTGTCCCACCGGGAACTGATCCCCGGAATCATGAGAAACCTGAATGCTCACCGATCCACAGTTATCCGCTGCACTGGGATCGGCCCAGCTGGCGATCGCGCCACACTGGCCACTGTCATTGGTCAGGGAAATGTTCGCCGGAGTTCCGAAGATCTGTGGCGACTCGTTGTCGTTGACCACCACTTCGAAGCTGCTCTGAGACGAGTTTCCGTACTGGTCAGTTGCAGTGGCTATGACCGTGCTGATTCCCACGGGGAACACTTCGCCACTCACATGGTCCAGATCGAGTTGCACTGTATCGCAGTTGTCACTGGCAGACGGTGCAGGCCAGGTCACCGCAGCACCACAGTTACCGGTGTCATTGGAAACCTCGATACCCGTCGGCAGTCCAGAGATCTGAGGATCCTCGGTATCGATCACTGTCACATTGAAGGAACCCAGAGTGCGGTTACCCGAAGCATCCGTGGAAGCATAGGTCACCGGCGTGGTGCCGACCGGGAAGTAATCTCCCGGTGTGTGGGTCTCTTCGAGAACCTGAACCGAACAGTTATCTGTCGTTGTTGCCGATACCCAGCTGACGGAAGCACCGCACAGTCCGAGATCGGAAGAAATCGAGATGTCGGCTGGAATACCCAAAATCACCGGGTACTCGTCGTCGGTCACTGTGACGAGGAAGCTATCGGTGCTCTCGTTACCGTGAATATCGGTGACGCTGTATGTCACCTCGGTGGTCCCCAGAGAGAAGGTATCTCCGGAGGCACTGGTCGAGGTAGATCCAGCGACTTCGCAGTTATCAGAGATGGTCGGCTCGCTCCAACTGGCTGCAGCGGAGCAAAGTCCTGCTTCCGTACTGACGCTGAAGTCTGCCGGCAATCCTGAAATCATCGGCGCCTCATCATCGGTCACGGTGATAAAGACGCTGGCAGAAGTTGCATTGCCGTGGATATCCGTGGAGGTGTAGGTCACCTCGGTGGTTCCCACTGCGAAACTATCGCCCGGCAGGTGGCTCGAGGTCATTCCTGCGACTTCACAGTTATCACTGCTGGTCGGAGCGACCCAGCCAGCGACCGAGGAGCACAGGCCCGCTTCGGCACTGAGGGTCATGTCGGCAGGCATCGAGGCGATCGTCGGATCCTCGTTGTCGGTGATGGTCACCGAGTAAGAGGAGGTGGACGAGTTGCCATGGATATCGAGTGCGGAGATGGTCACCTCGGTGGTTCCCACGTCGAAGAAGTCGCCGCTGGTGTGACTCGAAGTCAGTGTGTCGATACCACAGTTATCAGAGGCAGTGGCGTCGATCCAGCTGGCGACGGCTCCACACGATCCCGCGTCGTTCGCGAGAGCGATATCGGCGGGAGTATCGAGGATCAGCGGGCTCTCCAGATCTTCCACCGTGACGGTGAAGGATTCACTGTTCGAGTTTCCATGGATGTCGGTTGCTGTGTAAGTGACTTCCGTGGCGCCCACCGGGAAAGAACCTCCTGGTTGGTGCGTCGAGGTCAGGGTATCGACCCCACAGTTATCGTCACTACCCGGGGCAACCCAGTCGAGCGTGCTGGAGCAGAGCCCCGCTTCAGAGGCGATGGTCATGCTGGAAGGCAATCCATCGATGGTCGGATCTTGATCGTCGGTAATCGTGACGAGGAAACTTTCGGAGGTTGCATTTCCGTGGATATCCGTGGAGGTGTAGGTCACCTCGGTGGTTCCCACTGGGAAGACATCTCCTGGCAGGTGGGTCGAGGTCATTCCTGCGACTTCACAGTTATCACTGCTGGTCGGAGCGCCCCAACTGACGACGGCATCACAATGATCACCCTCAGCACTGAGGGTCATGTCAGCAGGCATCGAGGCGATCGTCGGATCCTCGTTGTCGGTGATGGTCACCGAGTAAGAGGAGGTGGACGAGTTGCCATGGATATCAAGCGCGGTGATGGTCACCTCGGTGGTTCCCACGTCGAAGAAGTCGCCGCTGGTGCGACTCGAAGTCAGTGTGTCGATACCACAGTTATCAGAGGCAGTGGCGTCGATCCAGCTGGCGACGGCTCCACACGATCCCGCATCGTTCGCGAGAGCGATATCGGCGGGAGTATCGAGGATCAGCGGACTCTCCAGGTCTTCCACCGTGATGGTGAAGGATTCACTGGTCGAGTTTCCATGGATGTCGGTCAGGGTGTATGTCACCTCGGTGAGGCCTTCGAGGAAGACTTCGCCTGGCTGGTGCGTCGAGGTGAGGGTGGCTACGCCACAGTTATCACCAGATTCCGGCGCAACCCAGCTGGCACTGCTGGAACAAAGTCCAACTTCAGTACCGAGGGTCATGCTGGCGGGCATTCCGATGATGGTCGGAAGCTGATCGTCGGTAACGGTGACGAGGAAACTAGCGGAGAGCTCATTGCCGTGGATATCCGTGGAAGTGTAGGTCACCTCGGTGGTTCCCACTGCGAAACTATCGCCCGGCAGATGGGTCGAGATCATTCCTGCGACTTCACAGTTATCACTGCTGGTCGGAGCGACCCAGCTCGCGACCGAGGAGCACAGGCCCGCTTCGGCACTGAGGGTCATGTCAGCAGGCATCGAGTCGATCGTCGGATCCTCGTTATCGGTGATGGTCACCGAGTAGGAGGAGGTGGACGAGTTGCCATGGATATCGAGTGCGGTGATGGTCACCTCGGTGGTTCCCACGTCGAAGAAGTCGCCGCTGGTATGACTCGAGGTCAGCGTGTCGATACCACAGTTATCAGTGGCAGTGGCGTCGATCCAGCTGGCGACGGCTCCACACGATCCCGCATCGTTCGCGAGAGCGATATCGGCGGGAGTATCGAGGATCAGCGGGCTTTCCAGATCTTCCACCGTGACTATGAAACTGGTCAGAGTCTCATTTCCGTGGATGTCAGTAGCAGTCAGATCCACCTGTGTATCACCCACCGGGAACTGATCCCCGGAAGCATGAGTCAGGGTGATTCCCGCAACTTCACAGTTATCGGTGGCAGTCGGAGCACTCCAGGAAACCACAGCAGTGCACAGTCCAGCCTCACTGGGAACGGTGACCCGCTCCGGAAGACCGATGAACTGTGGTGCCTGCTGATCACTGACGGTGACCAGGAAGCTGGCAGTGGTCTCGTTTCCATGAATATCACTGACGGTGTAGGACACCTCTGTACTACCCACGACGAAGACGTCACCGGGCGAGTGTGTAGAGGTGAGAGTACTGACCTGGCAGTTATCACTGGTAGTCGGAGCAGCCCACATGGCGGCTGCAGAGCAAAGTCCAGCTTCTGCAGGCAGGCTGAGATCAGAGGACAGACCCAACAACGCTGGAGCCTCATCATCGGTAATCGTGATGAAGAAGGAAGCCGACGAGGTGTTGTCGTCGTCATCCGAGGCGGTGTAGGTGACCTCGGTGGTTCCCACGGCGAAGAACTCACCGGGCTGATGGGTAGAGGTCAGGATCACGCTATCGCAGTTATCATCGGCAGTCGGAGCAGTCCAGGTTACTGACGCTCCGCAAAGTCCAGTTTCTGCGGTCATGGTGATATCGAGAGGCATGTTCTCGATCTCCGGATCCTCATCATCATGTACGGTGACGAGGAAAGATTCGGTCTGAACATTACCGTGAATATCCGTAGCAGTGATCGATACCTGAGTGATTCCCTTGGGAAGCGCTTCACCCGGCTGGTGGCTGGCTACAAGGGTGTCAATTCCGCAGTTGTCCTGAGCGGTCGGCGCAGTCCAAGGTGCGGTTGCAGAGCAAAGTCCGAGGTCAGTCGGAATCACCATATCGGACGGAACACCGCTCAACACGGGCAGTTCCTGATCCGCCACGGTGACGATGAAGCTCTGGCTACTGGTGTTGCCACTGAGGTCGGTGACGGTGTAGGTCACGACCGTCTCACCGACCGGCAAGATCGCTCCGCTGGCAATGTCCGTCTCGAGGCTGGCGACCCCACAGTTGTCCGCAGTATCGGGATCGATCCAGGAGGTTGTACCTTCACAGGTTCCTGCAACCGTCTCAACAGTGGTTCGCTCGGGAAGATTGGTGATCTGAGGAGCTTCGACATCGGACACGGTGACCAGCATCGTCGCTTGCGTCTCGTTGCCGTTGATATCGGTCAGGGTGAAGATGACGTCCGTCGTTCCAACGTCAAATGCAGTTCCAGAGAGATGACTGGTAGCCAGCCCCTCGATACCACAGTTGTCTTCGCCTGTAGGATCAATCCAGCTCGCCAAGGCGGAACAGAGTCCCGCTTCGGAGTTCAGCTGGATGTCTGCAGGCATCTGGACCAGCAATGGCGCTTGAGTATCCGTGACCACCACGTCAAAGGCAGCGGTGGCACTGTTGGCATGCACATCGGTCGCGGTCAAGGTCACGGTAGTCGTTCCCACGGGGAAAGTATCTCCTGGGGCATGACTGCTCAGAAGATCCAGAATCTCGCAGTTATCCGAAGCGGTCGGTGCAACCCAGGTCGCCATGGCTGAACACATGTCCAACTCAGCGGGGATCTCGACGGTGGCCGGAAGATCGAGGATTTGCGGCAACTCCATGTCAGAAACGATGACAGAGAAGGAGTGCTGCGAACTGTTGGAATGAATATCCGTTGCAGTGTAGGTCACCAAGGTGGTTCCCACCGGGAAAATCGTACCGGATACGTGAGAGGTCTCGACCAGCTGCACTTCGCAGTTGTCGGTCACTGTCGGTTCTGTCCAGGTTGCAGCAGCAGAACACTGTCCCGGCTCGGAGGAGAGCGCGATCTCTACCGGCGCGGCGGAGATGATCGGCAGTTCCTCATCGAGTACAGAAACGATGATCTGAGCCGAAGTCTGATTTCCGTGAAGATCGGTCGCGGTGTAGGTCACAACCGTATCACCCACAGTGAAGAGCCAACCGGGCTCATGAGTGGAGACCAGTGTCGGCGATCCACAGTTGTCGGTGCTGGTAGGAGCAGCCCAGGTTGCGAGAGCCTCGCAAGATCCTGCAATGTTGGTGACGGTAACTGCTGGAATCAGGCCATCGATGGTCGGGAGTTCCGTATCCTCGACGATCACCTGGAAAGAAGCCACGGACTGAAGTCCAGAGGCATCGGTAGCAGTGTAGGTCACAGTAGTAGTTCCAACATCGAACTGCTCGCCCGACTGGCGATCTGACAGCAATGTGCTGACACTACAGTTATCGGAAGCGGTCGGCAGATTCCAGGAAGCCGCTGCGGTGCAGGAACCGAGTTCATTGGTCAGCAGGATATCCTGCGGCATGTCTGCGATGGCTGGCTGTTGGACATCCAACACCGTCACATCGAAGGACTGGCTGGCCAGGTTCCCGTTCACATCAGTCACTTCGTAAGTGACCGTTGTGGTTCCGACATCAAAGGTAGAACCTGGAGCATGGGAGGTGGTGAACTGAGAAGTACCACAGTTATCACTGGCCTGTGGATCTGACCAGGCCACGACTGAACCACATACATCCGGAGTGCTATCCACGGTCATGTTGGACGGAATGCCGATCAGAACCGGCAGTTCATCGTCGATCACCGAGATGATGAACGACTCCTGGATGATGTTTCCATGGATGTCATTGGCGGTGTAAATCACTTCGGTGTCGCCCACCGGGAAGGAACTTCCAGAGAGTGCGCTTCCCACCAGTTCAGAGCCCGAGCAGTTGTCGGAAACAGTCGGCAGTGCCCAATCGATGCTCTGACTGCACAGACCTGGAGAGTTCGACAGTGTCATGCTGACGGGCATTCCTGAGATCACTGGAAGCTCCGTGTCAAAGATAATGACATCGAAGGTGAAGTCGAGGGTATTTCCATGTCCATCGTCGATGTGGATGGAGACGGTCGTGGAACCGATCGGGAACTGATCACCCGAATTGTGAGATGAAGTCATCACTGGGTTACCACAGTTGTCCGTTACTGTCGGAGTCGCCCATGAATGAGTTGCGCCGCAACTACCTGAATCATTGGGAAGCGTGACCGTATTCGGAATACCGGACACGACGGGCATCTCGCTATCGACCACTGTCAGGTCGAAGGTCGCAGCCGAGGTGTTTCCATTGGTATCAGTAGCCAGGTAGTTGATCTGCGTCGTTCCGACCGGGAACAGATCACCAGGCTGGTGATCGGAACTGAAGGTCGATCCTGGGCAGTTGTCCTCGATACTCGGTGAAGCCCAGGAAACCAGTGCAGTACACAGTCCTGGGTTCGAGTTCACGATCACGCTGCCGGGCAATCCAACGATTGAAGGCAGATCCACATCCTGGACAGTCACTTCGAAAAAGTCTTGTTTGATGTTTCCATTACCGTCAGTCGCGGTGTAGGTCACGAGGGTCGTGCCTACTGGGAAAGCATCTCCGGAATTGTGGTCAGAAACGAGAGTGACACTGAGACAGTTGTCCGCTGTCAGCGGCTCCGCCCATATCACCTGTGCCGTGCACAGTCCTGGATCATTTTCCACACTGATATTGTTCGGAACATTGGAAAGGATTGGCAACTGATCATCGAGAACGATGACGTTGAACAAGTGATCAGTGGTGTTTCCGCTGACGTCTGTTGCGGAAACCAGAACTGCTGTCGAACCCACAGCGAAGACGCTGCCAGAGGTGTGAGTTGAGAATGAGGAGGAAATGCCACAGTCATCGGTGATTACCGCCGGATCCCATGTCGCCACTGCGCTACACCCTTGCAGATCAGCGGTGACCAAGACCTCGACCGGAAGCCCAGAGATCACCGGAGGATTGGGGTCAGCATTCACTTCGCAGCTGTCTGGGATTGCATTTCCATTGCAGTCCAGGGCGCCACCTGAGAGATCACACTCGTCAGGAGTACCATTCGAATCACAGTCAAAGGACGATCCGGCCAACAACTCGCAGGCATCGATGGTGCCGTTCTGGTTGCAGTCTTGCTGCTCACCAGTCATCAGTTCGCACTCATCTGGATTCATGTTGCCGTTACAGTCCATCGAAAGGCCATATGCGATGTCGCAGATGTCAGGAACTGAGTTGAAATTGCAATCTTCAGTCAATCCTGCATCGAGTTCGCACTGGTCAATCAGCAGATTCAAGTTGCAGTCATCGGCAATCCCGATGGTGATTTCACAGATATCGAGTGCATTGTTATTGTTGCAATCATCCGCCGTGCCATTTGCTATGTCGCAACTGTCAGGAATCTGATTCGCATTGCAATCGATGGCGAAACCGAACTGCAAATCACAAGAATCAAGGATTCCATTGGCATTGCAGTCGGTGGCGGTTCCAGAACTCAACTCGCACTCATCTGCGATGTTGTTCAAGTTACAGTCTGATTCACAGTCATCAGGAATGCCGTTGGTGTTGCAGTCCTGGATGGTGCCTGCAGCAATATCACAGGTATCGATGACATCGTTGAGGTTACAGTCGAGCTCGGTGCCGTCTGCAATCTCACAATGATCTGGAATCCCGTCCAGATCACAGTCAGAAGAGACCCCGCTGGCGATCTGACAAGCATCTGGAATTCCATCGAGATCACAGTCCTGGCTGGTCGCCTGGAAGATATCACAGGGGTCATCAATTCCATTCGAGTTGCAATCCGGCGCGTCGATCATGCGATCGATCACCGCGAACTCGGTGGAAGAGGAGGTCCCGACGACCCAGCGGCCGTCTGCCGCCACGCTCCAACCGAAGCGGTCTCCCTCAAGGGCATTGATCGGGGTGAAGGCGCTCGTGGTGTAACCACCCACTCCATCCGGCTGATGCAAGTACAGGATGCCGGTACTGCCGTTTGCCCGCCAAGAACCGGATATCAAGACCTCACCACTGATGGCGACATCATTGCCCAACTGCCCATTGGAGATCGCAGGCATCGAGAACTTCTGGCTCTGGCTGAACACGAACCCGGCACGATCGAACAGGTAGGTCGCACCATCTTGACCATCCGTGATCGGGGCTCCGATCAGTAGTTGATCCCCTGACAGATCGAGGGATCTACCAAACTGGGCTCCTTCTTGTGGATCCTGGGCAGTGACCTTCTGGGTAAAAAGCCAGCTGGTCTGAGATATGCTCGTGTAGAGGAACACGCCACCGACTTGCTGAAGGAAACCGAGATCCGATCTCTGGTCACTGACTGCGATGGTATTTCCATCGATCGCAACTGCCCCACCAAATCGTTTCGCCGCGGTAGGATCGTTGGATTCGATGATCTGATCCTGGTTCCAGGATAATCCATTGTTACTGAAAATGTATGCAGACCCTGGCGCGACCCCAGCCAACGCTCTCCATGCACCCACCACGGCTCTTTCACCCGATACCCCGACCGAGATCCCGAACTCGTCATTGGACACTCCATTCGATGCTTCGAGTTTGACCTCAAAGATCCAGTTGGTGCCATCGTGCCTGTAGATGTACGCCGCTCCGCCATTCTGACCGAGTGATCCTCCTGTAGCTCCAGGCGATCCAACGATGAGAAGGTCTCCATCGATGTCCACGCTCCAGCCGAACAGGGCACTTGCTGTCGAATCGGGTGGCACAATCGTCGTTTCCTGCACCCACCGCGATCCGGTGTTGCGGTACATGTAAACGGCTCCAGTGATTACCCCTGCTGAGGTCCCATCCGGTGCACCGATGGCCATACGATCACCCGAGATATCGGATGACGAGCCAAAGTTCACACCTTGTTCGGCAGCGGTGAGAAGATCCTCAAGGATTCCTTCACATGCATCCAGGATCTGGTCCTGGTTGCAATCCAGCGATGGAAGGAGAGCGATCTGACATTCGTCAGGCACACCATTTCCATCACAATCGCTGCTGGTGTTGTCGGCTATATCACAACTATCAGCGGTTCCATTTGCGTTACAGTCCAATCCAGGCTCGCACTGGGCGATGACCTGGGAACCGGAACTTAAAATTACACTCAACAGAACAACCAGGAAGGCGAGGGGTAGCGTCTTCATGATTTGGACCTCCAGTACTCCCGTGAATCTCACGGGTGGGGAATTGATCGATCGGGGAGAGGGCACACCTCTTCCCGGGAACAGGGTTTCAACATGTATCTTGATCAGGAAATGAATGACCTGCCGTAAGGCGCGTCAGTTCTGAATCCTTTGCTGTGGATGGAAGAGTCAGGACACCTAATTTAGCGTTCCTGGCATTCCTGACTACCCGGGATTCCTCACCATGCTCAATTTAATAGTGATGAAGAAAATTTCATCGGGCTTTGAGCACCGTCAAAACTTCGGCAATGCTTGCCGACGAGTCACTTCAATTGAGGACCCGGTGCCAGAAAGGTGAGAACCATCAGCCGTTCTTCACCGTCATTCTTGACCCCGTGAGGCACCCCTGCAGGCGCAACGAGCATCTCCCCTGGCCCCATCGAGAACTGGTCCTTCTCGAGCAGGAACTGACCTCGCCCCGAGACCACAAGATATACCTTGTCTGTCCCTGCGTGGGCGTGGAGAGCGTGTTGCTGGCCTGGTTCCAGTGCATTGACTCCCACCAGCAAGCGCTCCGACTGATAGATGGTGCTTTTGCCCATTTTTTGCTGGTTCCACACGGCATGGTCGAGTGGTTGGATCGGCTGTGGTTGGATCGGCTGTGGTTGGCTGGAATCTGAATCCATCGATGACATCATGGCGATCCTTCCTCGCAGTTCAGTATCGAGTACACCTGGTGAGCGGCATCTCTTCCCGATCGAGCACACGACTCCAGCGAGAGACCATCGAGATGGCTACCTGCCATTGCCAACGCAGGCCATCGTCTGAGTTCATCACGCAATGCTGCCACCTTTCTACGGTGCCCTCGGTACGGCTGTGGAATCGACCGGGGAGCTCGTCTCAGTTGCACCATGTGAGGATCCAGATCGATTCCCTGGGCCGTTCGAAGCGCTCCAATCGCCCGATCCTGCAGCATTGTATCGGACTCGTCGATCTGATCGGGATGACGGCTTCCTCCCATGAACACGGTCGCCAGCGACTCTCCTGCCGGGCAACGGGAGGGAAAGAGCGAGGAACTCCAGATGGTCCCGAGGATCCCCAGGGATTCGCTCGAGGGAACCAGGAAACCGAACCCTTCGGGGCGTATCCGGCATTTACTCGCATCGTAACCGATCTGTACGACCGTCAGTGACGCATACGGTATCGATTGCAGGATCTCCCCTGCACGGCTCGAGAGAGGTTGCAGCAAGGTCGCCGCCGGAGTCGCTGGGATCGCCAAGATGACGCCATCCACATCGACCGTATCAGAGAAATACGCCCCCCCCTGTTGGAGTCTCCAGCGACCGTTGTGTGGCTCCATGGCGACTATCGGTGACTCGAGATGGCATCGATCGGCCAGTTCTGCCGCCAGCGCATGCGGCAATTGTTCCAATCCCTCGACCAGCGTCGCGGTGCGACGCAGCGGTCCCGACGGAGCAAGGCGGCTCCTCAGCAGTCCCGAGATGACACTGCCGTACTGTTTTTCCCATTGCCGTAGTTTCGGCTGAAACGAATCGATCTCGAGCCACTCCGCGCGTCCTCCGGAAACCCCAGATACCATCACGTCCGCCAGCACCCGTGCGGCCTCACTGCCAAATCTACGGCGGAAAAAAGTGCTGACCGACTCCTCTTCACAACCCCCTCGGCCGATCCACGGCTCCATCAAGAAGCGGCACCATCCCGCAGGAGACAGCGCCCGGGAAAAGGGTATCGTCAAAGGAGAAGTGGGTAGTGCACGAAGCGCCCCATCCTTCCAGATAAATCTCTTCCGTGCGCATCGATCGGCGTTTTGCCACTGCGACTCCAATCCGACCCGCCTGGCCAGATCGATCAGGCAGTGGCTGGAAGGGAGAATCGAATTGGGTCCCCACTCCAGGGTCCAGGAGTCACTCCTGGAGGTTCGAATCCAGCCACCAACGCGAGGGCTCGCCTCGAACAGATGAACATCTGCTCCCAGCTCACGAGCATGAATCGCAGCCGATAGGCCACTGATCCCAGCTCCGATCACCGCGATCTTGGCAGGTTCCTCATCACTTGGCAGGTTCCTCATCAACGGGGGGCACGGATCTCATCCACCACGGCTCGCAGACTATCCACCGGTGTCGGTGGCAAAATACCATGACCCAGGTTAAAGACGTGTCCTGGATGATCACCAAAGACATCGAGCAGATCCCTGACCCGCTGTCGAATCGACTCTTCTGGAGCGAAGAGTGCCTGTGGTGGCATGTTGCCCTGCAGAGCACAGCGATCTCCAAAGATATCCAGGGCCTGCTGCGGCCTCGTCATCTCATCCAGGCTGACCGCCTCGATTCCAACTTCATCGACCATCCTGGAAATCTGCTTCAGGTGACTGGCTGCACCACGGATGAAGAGGATCCTCGGAACCCCACAACCGTCGAGTCCTTCCATGATCCTCCGGCAGTATCTCAGGGAAAACTCCTCGAAGGCCTGATGACCGAGCATCCCACCCCAGGAATCGAACAACTGGATCGCATTGGCTCCCGCCTCGACCTGAGCGAGCAGGTAGGAGGTCACCGTGTCTGCCAATTTCTCCATCAGGCGATGGAGGTCTGCGGGGCTCTCGTACACCATTCTCTGAGCCGCAGCAAAGGTTCGACTGGGAGATCCTTCGAGGGCATAGCAGGCGAGTGTCCAGGGTGCACCGGCAAAGCCCAGCACCGGAACCTTCCCCTGTACACGCTGATGAGTCGCCCGGATCACATCCATCACGAATCCGGTCTCCTCGACCGGATCGGGGATAGAAAGACGATCAATTCCAGCCCGATCGGTCAACGGCTGCGACATGCAGGGTCCTCGATCTCCAAACTCCACTGGCAGCCCCATCGCCTCCAGCGGCACCAGGATGTCGCTGAAAATGATCACCGCATCGACATCGAGGACCTCGAGAGGTTCCACTGTCACCTCGGATGCCAGTTCCGGATTCTTGCAGAGTTCGAGAAACTCCATGCCCGCACGAATTCTCTGATACCCCGGCAGGTATCGACCCGCCTGTCTCATGAACCAAACCGGGGTTCGGTCGGTAGGTTCTCTCCTGAGAGCTCGGATGAGCCGTGAATCCTGAAAATTCATGATTGTGCCTTTCTCAGTTACTAACACCCAGAAGACGGGCGGCCCGTTCTGCTCCGTAAGTGACGATGATGGATGCACCCGCTCTGCGAAGGGACTGCAAGGATTCGATGTAGGCCCGATCCAGGTCGATCCAACCTCGATCGGCAGCAGCATTGAGTTGCGCCCACTCACCGCTGACATGGTATGAAGCGATCGGGATGTCGAAAGTATCATGTACCCTCGAGATGATGTCGAGATAGGGCAGCCCTGGTTTGACCATCACGATGTCCGCCCCTTCTTCGAGATCGAGGGCCACCTCCTGAATTGCTTCCCGAGAGTTTCTGGGGTCCATCTGATACCCCAATCGATCCCCACCTGCCGGAGTGCTGCCCGCGGCATCCCGGAAGGGGCCGTAAAACGCTGAGGCGTATTTTGCCGCGTAGGAGAGAATCATCACCTCGTCATGTCCTGCCCCATCGAGGGCAGTTCGAATCGCACCCACCTGGCCATCGGCCATCGCAGAGGGAGCGACGATATCACAGCCCGCTTCCGCAAAAACGGTCGCCTGCTGGGCCAGCACTTCGAGAGTGGCATCATTGTCGACCTGGTAACCCTCTTCGTGAGTATCAGTGATGATCCCACAGTGACCATGGTCGGTGAATTCACAGAGGCAAACATCTGCGATGATGAGAAGATCTGGAGCTCTCTGCCGGATCTCTCGAATCGCCCTGGGAATCACTCCGGCGGGATCGACGGAACTAGAGCCTCTGGAGTCCTTCTGATCTGGAACTCCGAACAGGAGCACAGCAGGAACTCCTGCTTCCTCGACCTCGAGTGCCCGATCTCCGATTCGATCGGTAGAGTGATGATTCTGTCCAGCCAGGGAATCGATGGGACGATCGATCCCAACCCCGTCGCAGACAAATAGCGGTTGCACCAGATCGTGCCTCGTCAGGTGCGATTCAGCCAAGAAATCGCGGATTGCGGGATTCCGTCGCCGGCGCCGCATCCTGCGGATCGGAAAACTGGCCATGGGTTCCTCTTTTCCTCGCGATGAAACTGCGGGTCCAGTCGATGGTCTCAATTCTGGGAATTCGAATCGCCTGCCACCAACCGGATGCAGGCTTGGATCATCTCTTCCACTGTTGACCGTACCGCCATTTCGATCTGTTTCCAGCCCCACTGACGTAGTTCTTGAGCGGTGGCTTCTCCTGCAGCGATTGCCGGTATTCCCTGCAATTCCTGGATACTGTCTCCTGATCGACGGCAGACCGCTCGCACCGCGGACGGGCTCGAGAAGATGATACCGGTAGTCTCAGGGAATTTTGAAGACCAACTTACAGGGTCTAGACTCTTCTCCACCTCAGTCCTGGAAACCTCGACTCGAATCACCTCGAAGTCAGCGGCGACCAGCCGATCCTCGACGATGGGAAGCCCGATGTCACTGGTGAAATGGATCGCCCGTCGAGCGGGCAAGGAGTCGATCACTTCGGCTGTCAGCGCCTCCGCTCCACGCCCATCCCCCTCGATCCGCACCTCGAATCCAGCGTCACGAATTGCTGCTGCTGTTTGAGGTCCCACCGCAATCCAGTACATCCGATGCAGGCCAGTTCGATCCTCGACTGCCAGCATCTCGATCAGATGTCGCACCGTGGTAGCACTGGTGAAGATCAACAAACTCTCGGGTGGCAGAGACGCCAGCGAGGAAATCACACCTGCAGGCTCGATAGCACTCAATAGGATCGCAGGCTCCACAATCACTTCTGCTCCGAGTTCAGTGAGAGCATCTCTCCAGGGGTCTGCTCGATCTCGGGGCCTGGTCAGGATCCAGCGAGAACCCTTCAATTCAGAACCGATCATCCGAGGCCCAGTGACTCATCGAGAATTTGAAGGATCTCATCTCCGCCAGCTTTGCGAATCAACTTCGCCAATTGCTGGCCGATTTCTCGAGAGGAAGTGGCTGATCCCTCGAGCCCTAACCGAACAAGGCGGGATCCATCGGGGAGACCAATAACACCGCAAAGACTCAGGTGGTCGCCGGAGACCACTGCCAAGGCTCCCACCGGTAAATGGCAACCACCACCGAGAGCCCCCAGTAATTCCCGCTCCGCTTCGACGCAGATCCGAGTGATCGGATCGTCGAGGAATCCAACTACCTCAGCGAGAGCAGTGTCATCGCTTCGAATCTCGACGGCGAGAGCTCCTTGCGCTGGAGCAGGAGTCACTTCCGTGGTCGAGATGGCGCATCGAATCGAGTCCTTCAGCGCTAATCGGTGAAGGCCCGCACAGGCGAGGACCACTCCCGCATCTCCACGCTCCGCGTGAACTCTCAGCCGAGTTTCGACATTTCCTCGGATCCCCTCCACCACCAGGTGAGGATATCGATGAAGGATCTGACTACTCCTCCTCAACGAACCCGTGGCCACCGTCGCACCAGGAGGCACATCGACGAGGCCAGGGTACCGAGATGAAACCCACGCATCTCTGGGGTCTTCTCGTGGAGGAATGGCAGCAATCACCAGCTCTGGCGGCTGTACGATGGGAAGATCCTTGAGTGAATGGACTGCGAGATCTACTTTCCCCTCAGCGAGCGCACGTTCCACCTCGACGGTGAAAACTCCAGGAGCCCCTACCTCATGCAGCGGAGTTTCCTGATCCTGATCGCCAACAGTATCGATCAACACTTCCTCGACGCTGACTTCCGGATGCATCTGTTGAATCTGCTCAGCAACCCAGCCTGATTGTGTCCGCGCAAGGGTACTGGCACGTGTTCCCAATCGAATTTTCATCTCTGGTCCTCTTCATCCACACTCTCCTGTTGAAAGAGAGACTCCAATCGATTCAAGAATGATCCATTCAACTGCGAACCTGCTGCCCGGAACTCCTTGAGCGGTCGATGAAGGGCACGTTTTAGCAAACTCCTCACCAGATCGGTGAGTTTATTGTGCAACTCGCCATCGACCTCGTCTCTCAACAGTTCCAGCTCCTGCTCACTGGCATCTTCGATCGATTTTCTCAACGCTCGGATGATCGGGTCCAGTTGCTGGTTCACTGTCCAGATCTGGAACTGCTGCCTCTCGTGTTCCACGATCTCTTCAGCACCTGGAATAGCTTCCTGCCTCGAGTCCAGGTTCTCTTCTATCAGGCGTGCCAGATCGTCGAGGTTGTAAAGGAAGACCTGTGGAAGTTCTTTCACTCGGGAATCGATGTCTCTGGGGACCCCCAGGTCCACCAGCAACAATCCCTTTGGACGCCCCACCAGCGCCTTTCGAATCAGATCGGCATCGATGATGGGATGAGGGGAAGCGGTCGAACTGATCAACACATCTGTATTCACGATCACCTCGGCGAGGTCATCGAGGGTGCCTTGCGCAGCCCCATACACATTGGCGAGTTTCTCTGCGTGCTCTTGGCTCCGGTTCAGGATCGTAATCCTGGCATCCTCGATCCCTTGCAGGTGGGTGAGGACCAGTTCTGCCACATCGCCGGCACCGATGATGCAATAGTGTAATCCCGACACCTTGCCATGGATCTTTTTTGCCACCTTGAGCGCACCATAAGCCAACGACAGGGCGCCGTCTCCGATCGACGTCTCGGAACGGACTCGCTTTCCGCATCTCAACGCCTTCTCCCAGAGTTTCCGGATCACGGTACCCGCCACCTGGGCCTCTTCCGACAACTCGATGGCGGATCGGACCTGACCGAGGATCTCACTCTCTCCAAGCAACTGACTCTCGAGGCCAGAAGATACCCTGAGCAATCGTGTGATCGAGTCCTGATGCTCCAGGATCAGTTCTTCAACATCACCGGGAATCACGAACTGTCGTTCTCGCATCCACTGCCTCAGAGTCTGTTCGAGGATCTCCCGTCCTCGCTCCTGCTTTTCTGTCGCCAGGAACAGTTCCGTCCTGTTGCAGGTGGACACCAGCAGTGCATTCTCGATTTCCATCTTGAAACGCAGGTCGGACAGAAAGCTCACTGCTTTCTCTCGTGAAATGACGATCTTCTCCCTGGTTTCTATAGGAAAAACGGCATGACTCAGGGTGAGGCTGCTGATCCTCATTGGCTATGAGGTCCAAATTGGATCACCCAGGCGCTAATGAAGATCACAGAAGCCAGGCCCACCACGGAGCACCACGCCCGCCACTCGGTGACGGTGCCAGTGGAGCGCGGGACCAGCGCCAGGATTACAAAAAGTCCCATCAGTGCCAACGAGATGGGAGTGACTGGGCCAGTGGATGCCTCGACGCCACTTCCAAGAAATATTGAAGTCCCGACGGTGATCGCAAGAGATCCTGCAGCGATTCCAGTAGCAATCCGGATCAACCGAGAGAGTGATTCCAATGAAGATAACCGAGTGAATAGAATCCCAAACTGGCCCGTCTTGATGGACCGCTTGAGAAGTAGCCACAGTACCCCGTGGACTCCTGCGGTGGTGACTCCAGCAACACCAATCCAGGCGGTAAATGCATGAAGAGAACTGATCGATCCGATCGGCGATTGTGCCTGGACCTGATCCCCGAGCGAGAAACTTGCGCCTGCCAGCTGCAGAACAAAGGTCAATCCCAGCCCAAAGATGAGGGTACAGCGATCGCCCGAAAACCTGGCCAGTAACAGGTGCATTGTGACGATGAGAAGAGCCAGGAGTGACAACGTTTCCCAGTGGCTATCGACCGGGCATGCTCCGATTTGTATTCCCCGAAAAATCAGCGCCAGCAGATGAACTGCTACGACCATCCAGGTCCATGGGGAAATGGATGAAGTCTTTGCCGCCCCTATCGACCGGAACTCTCCAGAAAAGAGAACTCCGTAAAGCACCGTCAGGGTGATCCCAACACAATTGGTGATGATCTCCAGCAAGTACCCTCCCGACGATTACACTCCAAGCGCCTGGGTAATTTCCTCATCCAAACCGGGGAAAGAGTTGAGGAATTCTACGCGCTCCTGGCTAATTCGTGCGACATGAACCCGATACTCTTCCGATCTTCCTTGAGCCTGATAGAGCATACGCGGTTGAAGAATGCCGAGATCTCCGGAACTGATTCCTGGAATCTCTGAAGCCACTTCGTAACCGAAGTCCGGGTCTAATTCCCATTGGATGCTGTCCTCGGCGATCCCTTTTACGATGGCACTCGAGTGCTGAATCTTGACCTTCCTTGATCGATCATCGGCATCCGGGCCACCAACTCTTCCTGTGTTGAGAAGGTAAACCTCCATCGGATGAGACTTCAACAGTTCCAGGAAGCGGTTGCCTTGTTGCGAGTGAAGTAATGGGAAGAATGGATTCGTCCCCGGAACACGCAGGAACTTGCCCGCCTCTTCCTTGCCACCAGCACTGGTACCTTGGGTTTCACCGAGCATGAAGTATGCCGCAGCCTGACTCACATCGAGTTTGCAAACTCCAGGGATGATGTTCTCGTTGCGGTTTAAGATCAGCAGGAAATCGGCCTTCGGAACCTCTCTGGCATCGATGGCTCCATCGATGTCCTCCATCCGAATCACCGCACGGCCATTCTGGGTGTAGGCCTCATCGAAAAAGTCGAGAGAACGGTCCTCGTTCTGCGCGACATTTTCGAGGTAAGAGACGTTTCGACAGACGGCAGCATGAATGGTCGGCTCATCCTTGATGGATAGCCCGAAAGTCTTGGCAAAGCAGCCATTCTCGGTCGCCTGAATCGAGCCATCCGCCATCATGGCGACAAAGTCATCCTGAACAGGTCCCGAATCATTCTGGCGGGTGAAAGTGGTGGTGGTTTTACCGGTGCCACTCAAGCCCACGATCAACGCGGTCTTCTTCATGTCGCCGACCGGGATCTGCTTGCAACCGGCATGGAGCGCCAGCCCCCCCTTGTTGAATACAAGAGAGTTCCACATTCTCAGCCCACCCTTTTTCGATTCTCCGAAATAATCGGAATTCATCACCCGAGTGATTCCGGCTTCCAGGTCGACAGTGATGCAGCGACCATTCGGATAGCCTTCAGCGGTCACACTCGGGGTGTAGACAACCGTGAGTTCCGGCTCCCAGTCATCTCCTTCAGTACCCTCGAGTGGGTAATAAAGAAGATTTTGCATGGCTGCGATGTTGGCATACGCTCGCTCCATCCAGAGCCTTGCAGGAGTCCTGTATGCGGGATCATTTCCGATGTAGCCATCGACACAGATCATCTCAGCGGATCGAATGAATTCGTCCTGAATTCCTGCGAGGCGATGCGCTTCTATTCGAGTCATACACTGATCGCTGTGCTTGCTGGGATCGTCATCGATGATGTATGTGGATTTCTTGGAACGTGCATCCACCTCGGTCTGAATATTGAGATTATCGAAGCATGTCACTTGAGCATTGGACATCTCGAAACTGAGTTCTCTCAACTTCTCTGCGGTGGGACGGAAGATGGTGTTTTTTGGCTCGATCTTGAAGCGATTCAAGGTTGCCATGCCTCTCCTTACTGATACCACTGGAAGGTACTCTCAAGGGCTCGTTTTGACGGATCAATTGGTTCAATTCAAGCGTCAGGCTACCATCGAGGCTATCAGGCGCACCCCAAAGTGATTGGAAAAGTCCAACTTGCGATTCACCTGCAAAATTCGAAGGTTCCGAGTCCGCTATTCGACCCAGGAATCGGCTCCAGGATCGATCCAGATACGCTATTTATCGCCACCCCAGGGCGAATCCGGGCACCTCTCATCGGCCAGTTGTGCCGTCGCATCATCGACCTGCTCCTTGCTGCAGACCTTCTTGATCCTCTCCAGCGCCTGATCGAGTGATTTCCACTGTCCCGTGAGCTGTGGATCCTTGCGTCCGACCGGGGGGAAATCGACCTTCCAGGCCACCTCTCCCTTTCCCAGGGAAACTAAAGTCACCTTGATGCCTTGTTCTGCATGACTCGTCATCTGCTCTATTCCTCCTACTGGATCCGATTCACGATATCTTCTTCAAAGGGGTGAGTTCATCCACAGACCCACTCCCTCTCCATGGTAATCAATGGCTCGCTGGTCCGGAACCATTTCCTTCGAGGCCTTGCTACCATGTGTGGTGACCCCCACCATTTCATCAGCCCTGAGTCACTACCGGAGACGTTGAAAAAGGAGTGCTTTCTTGCACGAGTTTGAAGCCATCATCCTGGATCTCGACGGTACCCTGATCGAGGACGGCGGAGGGATTCGCCCACGAGTTCGACGTGCTTTGCACCGGATCTCAGATGCGGGCGTTCATGTGATGGTCGCAACTGGCAGATCGGAACAGTCCGCGGCTCCAGCCATCGAAGACCTCCAGATCCTCAACCCGATGGTCATCTACAACGGAGCCGCCGTCTATTGCCCCAGCAGTCGCTCCTTGATCGAGGAGAGAAACCTCGACTTGCAACATCTCGATCAGTTACTCGATTACGCAGAAACTCATGACCTGCTTCCGGTGGTGATGTGTGCCGGCTCGAAACGAGCATTGTCCCCCAGGTCAGAGGCACTGAACTATGCACTCCACGACATGAAAGCAATCGAGATCGTGCACCCCGATCAAATGCGAATCGATCGACCCATACGCCTCTCTCTCTTTTCTGAGCGGCATCAAGATACCCAACAATTCGCCGACGAAATCAGGGCCATTTCAGATTCGGATGCCTATTTCACCTGGTTCCCCCTCAACCTCCTCCCTTCTCATCGGGACAGTTCCCTGCTGGTCGTGGATGTCCAACCTCCATGCGAAGGAAAGAAAGAAGCGCTTCGTTTTCTTCAACAACATCATGGAATCTCACCCGAGCGATGCGTCGCAGTCGGTGATGCGACCAACGATAGTCCGATGGTGGAACTGGCTGGACTCGGAGTCGCGATGGGAAATGCCATGGAAGAATTGAAGAAGGTGGCCGACCGTGTCATCGGAGCCAATGACACCGATGCGATCGCAGACCTCGTCGATGAAGTGTGGATTCAATAGAGATCAATAGGTCAGGAGTGGTCGAGACTTGCTGACGAAGCCCTGATCCTCGAGATCAGTGCTCTTTACCGGTATATAGTTTCGCCACCTGCTCTGCATACCCGTTGTAGAGCAAAGTGGGTCGTCTCACTCCGGTGCCGATATCTCTTTCCATCGATTGGCTCCACCGAGGATGAGGTTTGGATGGATCGACATTGGAAAAGAACCCGTATTCATCGGGCAGCGCCTGATTCCAGAAGGTCGGGGGTTTCTCCTCGGTAAATTCGATCTTCACGATCGACTTGGGCGACTTGTAGCCATACTTCCACGGCACGACCACGCGCCACGGTGCGCCATGTTGCATCGGTAGTCCGTGGCCGTATATTCCGACTCCCACCATCGCCAGATCGTTCCTGGCTTCATCGAGTCGCAATGCTTCGAAGTATGGCCAGGGCCACTGCTTGTCTTTCTGTCCCGGGAGGCGCTCCTCATCGAGAATGGAAACAAATCGGATGTACTTGGCCTTACCGAGTGGCTTGCACCGATCGATCAACTTGCTCAGGGGATAACCGACCCAGGGAACCTGCATGGCCCAGGTCTCGACACAACGGAACCTGTATAGTCTCTCCTCCAGCGGCGCCAGTTTGATCAGATCTTCGATATCGAGAGTGAATGGTTTTTCGACAGCACCTGCGACCTCGATCTTCCACGGATCGACCTTGAAGTTGCGGGCCATCTGCCAGACCCGGTTCTTCTGCGTGGTGAACTCGTAGAAGTTGTTGTAGACCGAGGAGATCTTCTCTGGGGTGAGAGTTCTGGGTTCAATGTCGAACCTGGTAGATCGCTGGGCTGGAAATACATCCTTGCACAGTTCGCCAATTGCAGGCTCGATGGCCGACCGACTCCCATCCTGTGGCATCCAGCTGCCAGAAATCCCGTGGAGAAAGTGGGTGACTCCAAGAGTGGAGAGCCCTGCCATTCCAAGGCCCATTCCGCGGATGATGGTGCGACGATCGATGAAGCGATCCTCAGGGGTGATCGAGAACTGCTCGGATGACATCCGCGATTCCTTCCGCTGGGCCCTGGCACTGTGGTCGCTCCCAGGCTACAGGTCCGTCGATCCCACTCAAGTCCCCGATCGGAGAGTCGCTGTTCGCAAGATCAGAGTCCGAATTGGCTGGAAGGTGAGCGGACTGATGAGCTAGCGGGATGACGGGGTCGTAGATCTGGCAGACCCAGGGATCTTGACGGTACGAACTGCAGTCCCGCCGTCCACCTCGGTCTCGGTCCATGCGACCACCGCGGATCCGTCCTTCAATGCAACGATCCTCGGATATCCGCTCCTTCGACCAGGAGAGGTCGAACCGATCCGATGAGAACTCCCCCTGGCCGATCCCGGGGTCCAGCGGCGAACCCGAACCTCTCCACCGTCTCCCTGGCGCTCGAGCCAGCACAACAGGTAGGACCCATCGCCGAGACCTGCGATGTCCACCCTCCCCACCGGACGGCCATCATCGATCCGAACCGCACTGCTTTTCTCGCTCTCCAGGGCTGGATCGAGAACAGTCGCCAACACCGCTCCTTCCGGAGCCGGCTTATCGAGCACGCGATCCACGCCGGTATACCAGGCGACCGCTCTCGTGCTCCCCGAGGATGCCATCGATGGTCCATTGACAGGACAACCCTCCTGCACCCATCCATCTTCACGCACCAGGCCCTGCTGATGAATCTTCTCGGCTCCAACCTGAAGCCAGGAAATATCCCGAACCCCGAGGAAATCACGATCGCGATAGACGAGGGTCACATCTTCCCCATCGACCAGAGCGTCGAGGGGACAGCAGTCGCAAACACGATCATCGAGCAACCGGTCGATTCCGCGTGTTCCTTTCGCAGAAATTGTGGTCGCGCGAAGCGTCATCGACTTCCCTTCTCCATCCGCCATCGCTCTGCCATCGAGCCAGGCCAGGAAGAAATGATCTCCCATCGACTTCAGTGCCACGAATCCATGCTCGGTCTGTGAGTCATCGCGATGGGGAATGATGGGATCACTCCAGCTCTTCCCTTGATCGCTGGAGATGCTCACCTTGACGCCATAGGCGTAGGTCTTCTGAGAGATACGATCGAGCCAGTGAACCGCCATGGTTCCATCGAGAAGCACCGCAGCGGAAGGGAAGTCTGCCCAGTTGACGAACCAGCCAGATCCTTGAGCCGCCGTCACCGCTTCTCCCCAACCATTTTCCCCGAGGGTCGAGAGACGCAAACAATCTCCCTTTCCATCGGCAGCAGGCTCGACCCAGGTGAGCAGTGCAGATCCATCGGCAGAGTTGGTCAGATTCGGTAATGCAGAACCCTTGGCAGTCTTCAGCATCAGCGGTTCGATCCGCAGAGATGCTTCTTGTAATCCCGCTCCCTCCGTTGCGGATCCCGCAGGAGGGGATTGAGCGCCCAGGGCACTCGACAGGGAACATAAGATCAGAATCAGAGACACCCGATTAATAACCTGCCGCATGGCCATCCTTTCTCGACTCACTTGCGCCTACCCAGACCCCCTGGCGGAAATCCCTCATCACTGCCTGATAGCCACCGAATAATCCGGTTCGAGTTCCGATGTTGTGCCCCATCTTACGCAACTGATCGACCACTTCCTCATCGAACCCCGACTCGAGAGCCACTTCCCCCCCGTCATTCATGATGGAGCCGGTGGGCTGAGAGGATCCAACATGAACCACGCGGGGAGCGTCTCCGGCTTCCTGCAAGTTCATGCCGAAGTCGATGAGATTCATCAGGACCCATGCCTGCGCCTGTGGTTGCGTGGCCCCCCCCATCACTCCGAAGGAGAGCCAGGGCTTTCCATCTCGAGTTGCAAATCCTGGAATGATGGTGTGAAACGGTCTTTTCCCTGGAGCATAGATGTTGGCATGCCCGTCCTGCAGGCAGAACAGTTCTCCACGATCTTGCAATCCAAATCCGAGCCCGGTGGGACAGACACCACTACCGATTCCTCGGTAGTTGCTCTGGATCAGCGACACCATGTTACCAGCAGAATCCGCCACCGAGAGATACACCGTATCCCCTTGGTCTGTCTGGCTCCTTCCGGTGTCGACCCGCACCATCGCTTTCTCCGGGTCGATCAAGTCGCGTAACTGGTTGGCATACTTCTTGGAGATGAGATGAGCCACCGGCACATCGTAAAACTCCATATCTGTGTACTCACGAGCTCGATCCTCGAACACCAGTTTCTTGGCTTCGATGAAGTGGTGAAGAAGTTTCGCACTGCCAAAGCCCCACTTCTGAACCGGAAATCCCTCCATGATATTGAGCAGTTCCAGCACTGCGATGCCCTGACCATTGGGAGGTAACTGCCACACTTCTATATCACGGTAACGAGTGCTCACAGGTTCGACCCACTCGCCCTTGTGAGATTCAAGATCAGCCACCGTTAGATAACCGCCATGCTGCTGGACGAAGGTTGCGATCTGCTCTGCGACAGGTCCCTTGTAGAATCCATCCCGTCCCTGAATAGCGATCTGCTCGAGGGTTTTTGCCAGATCAGGGTTGCTCCACAACTCACCCTTCTCTGGAGTTCTTCCATCACGGGTGAAGGTGGCCGTGAAGCCCGGCTGTTCTGCCAGGATCCGGCCACTGATCTTCCAGTAGTGAGCGATCAATTCTGTCACCGGAAAGCCATCTTTGGCGTGGCGAATTGCAGGGGCCAGAACTCCACCGAGAGGAAGTTTTCCAAATCGATCATGCAATGCTGTCCAACCATCGACACATCCAGGAACCGAGATGGGCAGGGTCCCGTGTGGAGGAATGTCTTTTCTCCCGAGCGCATCGACTTCGGACCGTAACTTCTCCAGTGAAAGCGATCGAGGCGAACGTCCTGAACCATTGTAGCCATGTAGTTTCTGGCTCTCCTGGTCCCACACTATGGCAAACAGATCTCCGCCGACTCCGTTGCCGGTCGGCTCCATCAGGCCGAGGCATGCGTTGGCAGCGATTGCAGCATCCACTGCGCTCCCACCTGCACGTAGTATTTCAAGTGCCGCTTCCGTCGCCAGCGGATGGCTAGTTGCAGCCATTCCGTGAACAGAAAAAACCTCTGACCGAGTCGCAAATGACTGTCCTGTGATTCGATCTCCCCCGGAGATTCGAGCCGTGATGGAGATCATCAGAAGTACAAAGATCATCAGTTTCATCGCGCTTCTCCTCTTCCCGTACTCAACAGCAACATCGATACAACTTCTCCACCGGATGGGAGGCAGTGCATCCTATCTTCGCACTGCGAATGAAGGAAGAGATTGGCTCATGACTCCACAGTCGATTACCCTTCCACCAGCACTCGAAACCCTCAAGGAGTCGGTAGCGATGAAGATAACCCAGCAAGATTTGTTTGATCGAGCCCGCCAGGTGATTCCTGGTGGAGTCAACAGCCCAGTCAGGGCTTATGGATCGGTAGGAGGAACTCCCCGATTCATCGACAGTGCCAGCGGTTGTCGTATTCGGGATACCGAGGGAAAGCAGTACATCGATTTTGTCGGATCCTGGGGACCGATGATTCTGGGGCACGCTCACCCGGTGATCCTCGAGGCGATCGAAAAAGCACTCAAGGATGGCACCTCCTTTGGTGCACCGACTACCAGGGAAATCGAGTTGGCCTCGTTGATCGTGGACCTGGTCCCCTGTGCCGAGATGGCCAGACTCACATCCAGCGGAACCGAAGCCACGATGTCTGCATTGAGGCTGGCGCGAGGAATCACCGGTCGGGATCTGTGCCTCAAGTTTGAAGGCTGCTATCACGGTCATGGAGATTCGTTCCTGGTCGCCGCCGGATCGGGAGCGGCCACCCATGGGCATCCGTCGAGCCCCGGAGTCCCGGAAGCGATCGCCAACCTCACCACCGTGGTTCCCTACAACGATCTCGCAGCGGTTCAAAACCGGATGGAAGAGATGGGAGATCGAGTCGCTGCGATCATCGTTGAGCCGGTCGCTGGCAACATGGGTTGTGTACTCCCTGCCCCGGGATTTCTCGAAGGTCTGAGAGAACTTTGTACTCGTCATGGTGCCCTGCTGATCTTTGATGAGGTGATGACTGGTTTCAGGGTCGGGCCCAGAAGCGCCCAGGGGCTGTACGGGGTGGAGCCCGATCTCACCACCCTTGGCAAGATAGTCGGTGGCGGAATGCCGATGGGAGTGGTCTGTGGCCCCTCCTCGAAGATGGAGCAGTTGTCCCCGGTAGGCCCGATTTATCAGGCCGGAACCCTCAGCGGTAATCCGCTCTCGGTGGCAGCGGGAATCGCCCTTCTGAGCCTGTTGAAAGAGGGTGCGGAGCAGATCTACCCGGCACTGGATGCCAGGGGTGAGCGCCTTCAGGCGGGCTGGAAGAGTGCGCTCGATCAGCATGGAATCGAACACTGCTGGAATCGAGTCGGCTCGATGTTCGGTCTCTTCTTCACAGCGGGACCGGTCACCAACTTCGCCGAGGCATCCACTTCCGATTCGCAAGTCTTCCGGCGTTTCTTTCACGGACTACTGGAAGCGGGAGTTTCGATCGCCCCCTCACCCTTCGAGGCGGGGTTCCTATCGATGGCTCATTCCGATGACGATATCGATCAATCGATTGAGGCGGTCTCCTCGCTGCAGTTCTGAGCGATTGCGCAACCAACGGATGATAGAAAGAAAAAGGGCCTCCCGATCCAGTAGATCGGAAGGCCCATGATTGTCTATCTCAGCAGATGATCTTTACAGATCGTCAGCGTCTCCGTTGCATCCCAGTCCATCGCCGGGGGTCGGATCGAGATCCGCTCCCGGGAACGGCGCCATGGGAGCAGGTCCATCAAGGAACCTGTAGTTGAAGCAATAGATCGCATCGGAGGCATCCAGTGCGCCATCGTCATTCGAATCACATGCGTCATCACAGTCGGGCTCGGGGCCCATCTGGAACAGGTAGTTGATCAGGTTAATTCCATCGGCGATGTTGACCACCGAGTCGTTGTTGCAGTCACCGCGAACGAACGGGTTGAAGTTCACCACGGTCAAGGTTCCACCCACCAGGGTCGGTTGATCGAGGAAGGCCTGTCCAGCCCAAACTGCATTGTCCTGAGCTGGAGTTCCCTGGCCGTCGACGAAGTCATTGGCCATCGATCCTTCGGCCATCGTCTGCCAACCCACGGTGAAGAGGGCAGTGGTGGCAGCCGCTGGAATCAGGTTGTCGAGGGTTCCGTCTCCTCCGGTGTCCGCAATTCCACCGAAGACGATGAAGCCCGGGGTCGTGGTCGGATCCTGGATGGCCCAGAACTCGAATGCGAAATCAGGAGCAATACCGGTCAGCATGCCAATCGAAGGATCGTAGGTCATGTTGGCCTGCACCCCATCGATGGCGGGCATGGTGACATTGACCAGGCTGACGGTCGTCGAAGCGGGCCCACCGAGGACGGCGGTCGAAGAGGACGCAGTGATCTGGTTGGGGTTGATCACATCCACCGAACCAGAGTTCTGAGTCGGAGGAATGCTGGCGCCGCCGCTGACCACCACGGTGCTCACAGGAGGAGTTCCATTGGTGTCGCAGAAGCTGATGGTGGTGGCGGAGGATCCGGCGATGGTCACATCCATCGTCATCATCTCGAAGTCGGAAACGATTCCAACCACTGAGCAACCAACAAAGCAGAGCACGACGCCCTGCGTAGCACCGGTCGTGAAGACTCCGATCTGGTCGAAGTCGGGTGTATCACCGTCATTTGAAGTCGCGGTATCTGCACCAGAGGCAGCACCATCGACTGTCAGTGCAGCGGGATCAACGCAGACCCCCAAAGACCACCCCTGGATGTCAGCGCCGACATTGTCCAGCATAGCCGCCGCAGTAAAACTGTCTCCAGTAGATCCTGATCCACCAGTCATGGTAAACGTATAATCAGATCCACCAGCACTTGCTGTTGCTTGGATAGAAAAAGCGATGGTCAGTGCCATCAGGCTAGTCATGATTTTGCGAAGCATTTGCAAAGTTCCTTTCGCTGTCACTCATGGGTGAAATACACCCAAATTTCACACACCCCTAAGATGATTTTCAGTTTTACTGGATCAACACCCGTTGATCCAACTGCTATCGGCCCAACCAAGCCACATGCTGATTGAAGACGCTCCGAAGTGACGACATGAACCAGTACTTCTCCAGAGTGGTAGAATCTGTCGCCTCGTATCAAAATTTCTGTTCAATACTCTGCCCAACGAGTTCGCTGATCATCGGCAAACCCGCGGTGAGAGAGGAACGACTCGCACTGGAGCTCTATCGCACCCGAGCTCAGTCGCACACACCTGACTCACCTCCTCGAAGTTCACTCGCACCCGAATACCGGCGCACCATGAACTCACAGGCCATATCAGCGACCACTCAGAGATAATATCGGCCAACCTGACCGATAATGCCCAACCATGATTCCGAACTGAAAAGAGCCCAAGCATCCCCGAGTATAGCGAATTATCGGTCGTTGCCAAGTACTGACCATTGCGGTGATTTCAGGTTCAGCCTGAGTAGGGGGCTGTTGGTGAGGACGACCGCGTACTGATAGCCACAGGACCTATCCGGAAAGGAGTGAGGAGTGAGGAGCAAACCAGGCCCCATGAACCCTCAAGATACACGGCCGTTCTCACAAACAGTTTACAGGACCCATTTTAGAGCGACAATTATCGGTCTCTTCAATTTCCTGAATAACCACTATCTGACCGTGTAAACAATGCCGTGTCAATCCGTTAACCCACTAACATACGCCTGTATATTGCGTATTTCATCCGCGCTGAGCGCCCAGTGAAACTCCGGCATCGCAGAAACTCCAGTTCCCGTCTCATATCCTTCGACCAATTCCGCGGACGGATCGACCAGGCTGCGAAGAATCTGATCCGCCCGACGTCGCGAACCCACCCCATCCAGTGCCGGAGCTGCCACTCCTCCCTGACCTCCGACCGAGTGACACCTCTGGCACTGAGCCGCAGGATGATCGAGGAAGAGAGCGCGGCCACGTTCCCGATGGCCGCCCACCAGCGCCCACTGATGGTCTGCCAGACGGTCCTCCCCCTTCCCCTCCTTCAACTGAACCGCACGCTCCACCAGCGCTACTTCACCAGCCATCGATGCCGCCACGATCACGTCCAGCGCCAGTTCTGGAGCCAATGTTCCTGCTTCCAGGGAATCGAGCCAGAGTCGCATCTGATCCAGCGCCTGGGGCTGGTCGAGATCGTCTCCCAGCGCCCGGATCGCCTGCTGCTGTAGTTCCATGGCAGGCCCCACTGTGGCCAGCTGAATCAAAGCCTGGACCCTCCTGCCACGATCCGAATCCAGCTTCTCCGCCTCGACCTGGAGGTGGGGGTCGCCGCTCTTTCGCGCCAGTATGCGACCGGCCTCCGCCTGAGCCGGATGACCGCTGACGATCTGTTGCAGCGCCTGGATGCGGAACCGGGTCTGCTGTGAGTCATCGGCGAGAATCCGCTGATTGGCCTCGAGCGGCAAGACCACCCCATGAATACTGGCGACCCTCTGCGCCTCTCCGGCCAGTTCGCCTGGCGAATGCATCAACTCCAACAATTCGGACTGGAGCGATGGAGCCACCTCGAACCGCTCCCTTGGAGTGCCTTGATAGGGACGAATCTTGCCTGAAACCCGATCACGGGGATCTGGTTGGAACCACTGAGCCAGCGCTCTCAGCGCCTCTCGCTTCGCTTCTGCTGGTACGTCGGAGCGACCGGCAAGACGAGCCAGCCCCGCTGCGTGAACTCGATCTCCGTGGCGCAGAGCGGCATCGATGGCGCGACGGAGAAACGGCATCCGGTACTCCCCCATCGGTTCCAGTGCTCCAACTGGAGCGGCCGCCACACTCAGGACTTGATCGGCCAAACTGCTGAGGGATTCGCCGATGGGCAGGTCGTGAATCGCTCGTGCCGCCTCGGTGCGAATCTCCGGATCTTCATCCGTCAAGAACCTATGAAGTAACGGATCGACCTGAGGCGAGACTGACGCAGCGTCACTCGATCTTCTGGGAAACTGGAAACCGGGATGACCTCGCTTGCGCAGCGCCAGTAGTACGGCCAGGCGAACTTCTCGATCCTCATCGTGGATGCGAAGGATAAGATCTGTGCCATTGGCCGAACCGGCAAGTCCCATCACTGCGGCATGACGCAGCAAGGGATCCAATGGGCCATCGATGGCCGCCATCTCCATCAAGCGCTCGACCGCTTCCGGCACTCCGATGCGTCCGATCGCCAGTGCCGCATGAAACTTGACCCGCGGAGCGGGATCATCGAGCAAGCGAATCAGCGGGCTGATCGGCCCACCACGCAACTCTCCCAGCACCCTGGCCAGTTGTTCACGCACTTCTGCCTCCTCGTCATCACAGAGGCGTGCCAGCGTCTGTACCGCACTGGAGGAGCCTTCTCGATTGACCCTGGCCCACTGTCCTACTCCCCAGATACCATGGCGCCGGACTCTCAGATTCTCTCCGTCGAGTGCCGCATCGAGCAACAACTGGATGGAATCAGCAGTGCCCCCGGCGAGATGAAACTGCACCCGCTGGCGCACTCTCCGATCTGGATGTCCCAATAGACTGCTCAACTGCGCGGGCTTGAGCTCCTGGAGATCGGTGGTGAGCCAGTGCCCCACACGATGTTTCTGACTCTGCTCCTGACTTTCGGGATGCCACACTTCCATCAATCGGCCTCGGTCGGTCGACACCCATCCGCCTCCCCATGCGGAGATCCACATCTTCCCATCGGGAGTGAAATCCACATCGGTACAGAGCACCTTGTTGACGAAAATTTCCGGGCTGGAAAGCTCGAATCCGGCTCCATCTTGCTCGAGCTCAAATCTCCACACCGCAGAACTCCCTGGAGTGCCGCGAAAATCACAAAGGAAGAAGCAGTCGCGATTTTGTTCCGGCAATCCTGTACCTGGATAATGGACAAACCCCGAAGGTCCACTGGTCAGGTGAGCGATGGGAGCCAACGCCCACACCGGCCGCACTGGATGATCGAGTTGCCAGATCCCCTCCTGATTCCAAGGACCTCGTCGATTGGCACCTTCCAGCGTCTGGTACTCCATCCGCCAACCGGTTTCTCCGCCCCAGACGATCTGCACCAGCCGTGCCCTGTCTCCCGCGTCCGAGTTATTATCCCCGGTGAACAGATCGCCCTGGTCGTTGAAGGCCAGTTCTTGCGGGTTCCTCAATCCGACATGGACCACTTCCAGGTCGCTGCCATCGGGTTCACAGCGAAACACTGCACCCGCTCCAGGATCGGCCAGCAATCTGCCGTCTGCAGTGGTGAGGTGATAACCCCGGTCTCCAATCGACCAGTAGATCCTGCCATCGGGCCCACGAACCAGTCCATGCATGTCGTGACCACGCAACGCGATTCGAATGCCGAATCCGCGTTGCAACGAGACGTGCTGCTCCGCCACACCATCGTCATCCGCGTCTGTCGCCAGCCACAGGTGAGGAATATTAGTGATCCAGGCCTTGCCATCTTCGACCAGCACGCCCGCCAGGGTTCCATCGAGGGGCGAATTGTATCCTGCAGTGAACAGATTTCGTGAATCGAGGATACCATCGCCATCGGTGTCGATGAGTCGTGCCAGTCGATCATCATGCGCGCTGTAGTAGTCCATTCCTCCCTGCCGACGATCCTTGTGCTTCTCGTACATCGCCAACCGGTCATCGACGGTCTCGAGTCTCAGATCATCGAGTAGCCAGAATGCACTCGATCGATTGTCCTCCACTCCTTCCTCTTGCCGAGCAGATTCGCAGATGTACGCGCGTCCATGCTCATCGATCCCGAAGGCGACCGGATCTCTCACCAGCGGCTCTGCTGCGACCAATCTTTTCAGGTATCCAGCCGGGATCTCGAGAAGGTCGAGTGCAGCACCCGCCTCATCGGGCCACTGATTCTGCTCCGATTCGGCGGGCACGGGCTGCGGCTCCTGAGCATCCAACGGGTTCAAAGTCACCCAGCAGAGCAACACCATGAAGGACATCACCATCGATAGATTTCCGTGGATACGAGCGAACATCGACACCTCCTGACCTCGAGATCCAGACAAAGAGAAGAGATCTCTTTCATAGGTTTCTACACCCCTCCCGTCAAGGGGGGGTGCCTAACCAGTTCTCCGAGGACTTTCGATGCTGCACCTCCAAGAGAACAGCCCTGCCGGTGAAAACCGACAGGGCTGACAAGAGTCGAAATTGTGGTCCAAGTAGATCAGGGACAGTTCTGATACAGGTCACAGATCAGTGAGTCTTCTGTCGGATCGATACCACACTGATCAAATGGCGGAGGTGGTGGTAGACCTCCTGTGAACAGAACACCGAAGTGATAGATGGCGTCCGAAATGTCGACCACACCATCGTCATTGACATCCAGCGCATCGAGACAGGTGAACTGTAGTCCCTGGAATATGTAACCGATGATCACGACGGCATCGGTGATATCGATCGTTCCGTCATCATTTGCATCTCCTCGAACGAAGTCGGAGGTGCACTCTTCTACGGTGACCGTGAAGGTGTCCGTAGTTGTATTTCCAGAGGCATCCGTTGCGGTCACCAGTACTTCAGTGACACCCACCGGCAGGATCGAACCAGAAGGTAGCGAGGTACTGACGGTGACATCGGAGCAGTTGTCGATGTAATTGATCACTCCCCAGATCACCGTTGCAGTACAAGTTGAAGGATCTGGATTGGTCACGATCGGTCCCGGAAGGTTGACCACCTGCGGAGAATCCACATCGGAAACGACCACCAGCATCTCTGCGGATGTGGCGTTTCCGTGGACATCGATGGCGGTGTAAGTGACCACGCTCTCTCCCACAGGGAAGAAGGATCCAGCAGCTGCGCTCGCCTGGACGGAGGCCACTCCGCAATCATCTACGGTAGTAGGCTCGGGCCAGAAGACCGAGGATCCACACTGTCCTGCACTCGAATTACTGGAGACCAGCCCCTGCAATCCACTGATGGTCGGCCCAACGTCATCGACGACTTCGATGTTGAAACTCGCCTGAGATGAATTGCCGTGCACATCGATGGCGGTGTAGGTCACTGTCGTCAGACCCGGAGCGAGGAAAGAACCGTTGGCGACAGAACTGACCAGAGAATCCTGATCACTACAATCACTGGCGGTCGGTTCGATCCAACTGGCCATCGCACCGCAACTACCCGGGTCGTTGCTGAGTAGTTGATCTAGCGGCATATCGGCAATCGTCGGCCCATCGATATCGAGCACGGTGATCGTGAAGTCCTGCTGGGCGATGTTGCCTTGCAAGTCGGTTGCGGTGTAGGTCACCGGATGCATCCCGATCGGGAACAGTGCCCCTGGAGTCTCGCTTCCCACCAGTGTGAATACAGTACAGTCAGTGGCAGTTGGAGCGGCCCAGGTCACCGCAGTTGAACAACTCCCGGATGGTGCCTCGATGACGATGTCGAGTGGCATGCCACTGACGACAGGGGCTTCCCCATCGACCATCGTGATCTGGGTGATCTGAGTGATCGAATTGCCTGATTCATCGGTTGCCGTATGAGTGACCTGAGAGTCTCCAAGTGGAAACTCCATGCCCGGTGGATGACTACTGGTAACGGTAGCAAAACCACATAAATCGCCCGCCTGAACTGGATCCCAGCTCGCGACACCCACACATTCGCCAGCAGAGGTGAAGAAGGTCAGCTGAGAGGCGACATTGACAAAGAAGGGTGCCCCCACATCCGCCACGATCACCTCGAAACTGGCCTGTGACGAGTTCCCGTTGCTATCGACAGCGGTGTAAGTCACCAGTGAGATTCCGACAGGAAAGGTCGACCCACTGGAGAAGTCGCTGGTCATCAAGACGCTGGAACAATCGTTGGAGTTTGGTGCCAACCAGGTCGCTGGAGCAGAGCACAGTCCCGTGGTGCTATCGACCTCAACTGGAGCGGGCAAATCCGTGATGGTAGGCGCCTCGATGTCGAGAACCGTGACCTGGAAACCGGCACTGGAGGAATTCCCGTACACATCAGTAGCGGTGTATGTGACGGTAGTCGTCCCGAGAGAAAACGCCGAGCCGCTGGCGTGGCTCGACTCGATGGTAGAGATCGTCGAGCAATCGCTCGCAGTTGCGGACTCCCAACTCGCCAGACCGGTACACGATCCAAGAGTCGAGTCGACAGTGATACTGGCCGGCATCGTTACGATCTGAGGAGCTTCGACATCGAGCACTGTTACCGTGAAACTGGCTGAACTCGAATTTCCGACCGGATCGGTGGCGGTGTAAGTGACGGATGTGGCTCCGAGAGGGAACAGCGACCCGCTGGGTACATCACTACTGATTAGATAAGAGACGCAATCAGTCGCTTGCGGTTCGGCCCAGGTAGCGACCACCTCGCAAGCACCGACTGGAGAATCCAGGGTAATGTCTGATGGCATGGTGACGATCACCGGTGGAGTCACATCGAGAACAGTGACATCGAAACTGGTGCTGCTCTGGTTCCCGGCACTATCGCTAGCGGTGTACACCACGGTGGTGGTTCCGACCGAAAAAGATGAGCCGCTGGCCTGGCTGGATTCGAGTGCACTGGCTGTGCAGTCGGTTGTGGTCGGTTCAGGCCAGATCGCAACCACCGAACAGGTACCCACCGCGGTATCGATGGTGATATCGGGCAAGGATCCATGGATGATGGGAACTTCCCCGTCCAGGATTCGAACCAGGATGCTGTCGGAAGAAACATTGCCATGCACATCCGTGAAGTTGAAGGTGATGATGTGAATGCCGATCGCCAGTATCGACCCACTGGCCACATCTGACTCCATGGTGAACTCACTGCAATCGCTCGCCTGAGGGAGCCCCCACGTCGCTACCGCTTGGCACGCATCGAATGCGGTGACCACTTCAACATCGAGCGGCATCGAATCGATTGTCGGTGCGGTGGTATCGACGACCACAACAGAAAAACTGGTCACGACCTGATTGAGACCTTCATCCTGACAGGTGTAGGTCACGAGAGTCTCCCCTATGGGTAGCATATCTCCGAGTTGATGGGTCGAGGTCACCGACAGATTGCTAGTGCAATTATCTGTAAATGCAGGCACCTCCCATGCCCCTGCCACCTGACAGGTGCCATCGGGATTTGCGAGAATGATCTGTGCCGGCGGACCGGCCACCTGAACGGGATTCTCGTTATCGAGAATTTCGACCGTGAAAGTCGCCGAGCTGCTGTTGAGATCCTGATCGAGAGCCGTGGCAGTCACCACACTGATTCCTCGTGGGAAGATCGCCCCCTGTGGAGGATCATAACTGATCGCCACTGAAGAGCAGTGATCCAATGCCACCGCTTCCGCCCAACTCACTCCCGCACCGCAACTTCCTGGTTGAGTCGTTGCGATGAGGTTTGCCGGTACCGAGGTGAACTGAGGAGACACTCCATCTGTCACAGTCACGGTAAAGGACATGTTCGCCTGATTTCCGGTGACATCAGTAGCAGTGTAGGTCACCACGGTATCGCCGAGAGGAAGTGCGGCTCCGCTGTCATGAGTACTGACCAGGGTGACTGAGTCGCAATCCACAACCGATGGTTCGGTCCAGGTCGGGATTCCCGTACAGGAATCTGCCTGTGTACCAATCGAGAAACTCTGCGGCATCGTCAGGATCTGCGGGTCCTCAATGTCTGCAACGGTCACATTGAAAGACAAGGTGGAGGTATTTCCAGACTCATCGGTACAGGTGTAGGTCACCGGAGTTGTGCCGATGTTGAAGAGAAATCCAGAAGGATGGCTAGATCCAAGAGTCGTAGTTCCACACAAATCCTCAGCGGTGGGATCCACCCATGTCGCTTGTGCCGTGCATAATCCAGCTTCTATCGGAAGATTGATGTCTGACAGGGTCGAAGTGAAGAAAGGAACTTCCTGGTCCACCACCGTCACTGTGAAACTCTGAGAACTCTCGTTCAGCAGGGAGTCGGCACTGGTGTAGGTCACGACCGTATCACCGAGCGGAAAAACGTCTCCCGGATTACTACTGACCTGAAAGGTCACCGCTTCGCAATGATCGAGAACCAATGGATGAGTCCAGGTCACTGCAGCGGTGCAATCCCCTGGCAAGCAAGCCTGGATCTGATCTGCTGGCATCTGGAAGAACCCTGGAGCTTCGACATCTGTGACGGTGATGTTGAATGATTGCGAGGTGCTATTGCCACCCCCATCGGTCGCGGTGTAGGTCACAGTCGTGGTTCCCAGGTCAAAAAAGGCTCCCTGAGGATGGCTCTTGACCACCGTAGGAGCAGTGCAGTCGTCGCTGATCACAGGTTCGATCCAGAACACCTGAGCTGCACAGATCCCGAGGTCGGTACCCGACTGGACGTCGGCCATCGTGATGTCAAAGACCGGTGCAGCAGCATCCATCACCGTGACAAAAAAGGTGTGAAGGACCGTGTTCAACGACTCGTCAGTGACGGTATAGGTCACTGCGGTCACCCCCACTGGAAGTGCAGTACCGGGTTCAACATTGGTCGTGAGAACCGCAATGCTACAACTATCCGCAGCGGTGGGCTGCTGCCAGGTGGCGATCGCCGTGCATTCGGTGGGATTGGTGGTGACCGTCATATCTGCCGGGGCTCCCACCAGCGTTGGTGCGGTCGCATCGAGCACTGTAACCGTGAAGGCTATCGTCGACGCCTTTCCCAGTTGATCAGTGGCTGTATAGGTAACCTGATGAGATCCGATCGGGAAAACCGATCCAGACGAGTGGGAGGAAGTCAGCGTCACACTGGTGCAATCCACAGCCACAGGCTCTATCCAGGTCACCACAGAACTACACTCGGTTCCCGATGCCACCACCTCTATGAATCCCGGGGAAGAAGTGAATACCGGGAAGTCATTGTCCAACACATTCACTGTGAAACTCTGTGTAGTCTCGTTTCCACTGGTGTCAGTTGCTGTGTATGAAACGGTCGTGGATCCAACTCCAAAAGTTGAAGGAGGGTCGAAATCACTGATCAGGCTCACCACACCGCAACCGTCAAATGCTACCGGAATGTTCCAGTCGAGAGTCGCACCACAGGTTCCCACGGGCGGAACCATGGTCACACTTCCAGGCACTCCCGTGAGGGTTGGAGGAGTGTCATCGAAGATGTTGATCGAAAAACTCATCTGAGAAGAATTCCCCTCAGCATCCACCGCAACGTAGGTGACTACCCGGCCTGCAAGAGTAACCAGTGAAGGAGAAGTACTGGTCGAGGTCACGAAGAAAGAGGAACAATCCGTGACCTGTGGCTCGGCCCAAATTGCACCACCCAGACAGGTGGTTGGCTGGGTACTGATCGCCATGTCAGGCAACTGCTCGATGACCGGCGCGCTGCTATCGAAGACCTGAACGACAAAGGAGTCCTGGATAGTATTTCCCGAGGCATCCGTGGCAGTCACGGTGACCGTGGTGGCCCCCAACTGGAAGATGTCTCCAGACTGAAGGTCCGAGGTGACGGCAGGAAATGAGCAATTATTGGCATCCAGAGCGAAGGGTGGAGCCCAGCTGACCATCGCAGAACAGCTAATGGAATCCGCCGTCGCATTGATGGTACCTGGGATCGAGATGAAGAAAGGTTCATCGGGTTCAAGGACGCTGACCAGGAAACTCAGTTCCGTGACATTGCCCGCTTCATCTGTCGCAGTGTAGATGACGGTGGTCACCCCCGAGGCGAACAAATCGCCAGAATTGTGACTGCTACTGAAAGTGGTCAAGAAACAAGTGTCCGAAGCCGTGGGAGCAGTCCAGTTGGCCGCAGAATCACACTGGCCACTACCGATGGTGATGGTGATGTCTGCTGGCATTCCGGCAATCACCGGAGGCGTGATGTCATAGGGAGTTCCGGCCAGTGCATCACAAGTATCCGGGATACTGTTCAGATTGCAGTCCGCAAGGTCACCCGCCTCGATCTCGCAACTATCCACCAGGCTGTTTCCATTACAGTCCATTCCAGCGGCGAGATCGCAACTATCCGGCACACCATTGCCATTGCAATCGTCCGAGAACCCTTGAGCGATTTCACATGGATCCAGAATATTGTTGTTGTTGCAGTCCACCAGGCCGGTTGCGAAATCACAACTATCGGGAACACCATTCCCATCACAGTCTGGAATTCCCACAGCAAGATCACAACTGTCGAGAACACCATTACCATTGCAATCAGTGAAGACCAGGCTGGCCAGATATTGAGTCCCCGCTTGCGAGGCAAACATCGCCGAAGAAGCGGTGAGAGCGAGTGGCTGGGTGTTACTACCCCCCGTTACCGACAGGCACGGATCCACGGGGTTGACCGTTTCTATGCGAAATCCGGAGTTCCACCCTGTAGCGCTTCTGCTGAAGAGACGCAGCCCGCAGTCGGTGGTGACCAGAGCATGCTCACCAGACAGTTCCACGCTTCGATCCACCGGAGCGGTGAAGATGAGTGAAGATTCAGGAGCCCATCCTGTGGCTCCTCGAAGAAAGATATTGGCTCCCAGACCTGACGGTAAGAGCAACCGCAATTCCCCGGCACTCTGATCGAGACTGATCGAGGTTCCCGAGCCACCCGCCAGTGGGTGAGTCGCATCCAGAAACCACTGATTGGAGGCAATACCCTGATACTCGTAAGTCAGCACTTCGGACACTGCCGGAGCCGTGACGCTGACAAAATTGCCGCTCAGCGAGACGGAGGTTCCGAGTCCCGAACCGAGAGTACCAGCGATTGTCCCCGTAGAAATCCAACTGGAGACTCCAGCGCCGTCAAAGACTCTCGTATAGAAGTAAATCTCGTCGGTCGCGGAGGCTCCCACGGCGAGAAGATCTCCCGAGTGATCGAGCACAGATCCCCAACTCGGATCGACAAGCCCCGCACCTACACCCGAGATGATATTGCTCTGGTTCCAGTTGAGACCATCGAAGGAGAAGAATCGAATCTCACCCGCGAGGCCGACTACCAGGTCATTTCCATCGAGGGAGATCGATCCAAGAGTGGCTCCTAGCAAATCAATGGACTGGTGACTGAGCCAGACTCCGGTGTCTCGGTTGAGCACCTCGATGGTAATTCCATCGCTGATTGCAGCCCAGTTTCCATCCATGACTACATGAGTGTCGGTCAAGGAGAGACCCATCGGCTCGGTATCGATGACACATTGTGCCGGCGTGATGTCGACGATTCCCACCGTCAGCACCACCATCAGACACCACCATCGGATCGCCGAAATGACGGAAACCGACTGCGGTTCGTCCATCAGAGTTCTTGATTCACGAGACATGAAAACCCTCCCCATGCACTCCACCTGCTACTCGAAATAGAAACACTGGAACTATCAAATGTATTGGATTGTTAGTTTCGGGCAATATTCTTGTGCTGTTTGTCAGTAAGTCATCGGATGTCCAGTTGGAGTCAGATTTGTCCCGATAGTACTGAATAGTGATCCACTATCGATGGCTGCCCTCGACCAGAGCCGCTCAACACGATAGGCTGCGCCGCTTCCATCGATGACGTACACGATGAAAAGCCGATCGAGACATCCACCATCAGACGATTGTCCCCGTAGCTCAGCTGGATAGAGCATCGGATTCCTAATCCGGAGGTCGCAGGTTCGAATCCTGCCGGGGACGCTTTCTCATTCGATCCACCGATCTGTCAAGTTCTTCATCCCGCAGAGCTCATAAATGGAGATCTCGATCCAGAAGCGGAGATTGACTACCTGAACGAGCGGCTCAACTACGACAGCTATCGCGTCGTCATCCGGAATGATCGCCCGCATGTCCAACAGTTATCCGGTGAGGCAGTCGAGTTCACTCCCAGCGGTTCGCACGAGGAAGATGAATTTGAGTTCGCACGAGAGCAACTTCACAAGATCGAACAGAAGATGCTCGAATATGAATATGACGGGGCGATCACCAACTCTCGGTCGCTAGCGGAGGCCGTTCTCATCAGGATCGAGAAGGATCTCGACCCGTCCGCTCCGCCGTACGATGGGAAGCTCACGAGACTCTATCGCCGAGTGCAGAAACTACTCGACCTGGAACCTAGCAGGAAAGATCGGAACACACCGTGCCGCAACTAGCAGTCACCCCGAATCTTCTCAAACGCGACCTTGTACGCGAGAAGCAGCTGGTATCGCGAGTGTGTCATCTCCGACTTTTGGAGCATCTGCAGGGTGGCAGATCGCTCCGATTCGGGCACGCCCGACTCCTCGAGCACTTGGATCGCTGTCTCGAGAATCTTCTCGTGCGGGACGTCGTGCTTCAGTTGCTCGAGCTCGACGTCCAAACCAACGACCGCGTCCTGACGCGCCTTCGCTGCCAGAGGGGAGTAGTGGAGGATCTTCGAGAATGGGCGTGGGAATTGGCGTCGCTTGAGGTGTTTCGCAACTGCCGTTCCTACTGCCAGGATCGTCGCACCTGGGCGGGCTACCAGATCGATTTCTTCGAGTAGCAGATCATACCAACGGTCGTACCGTGCACTGCGGTCGACGTCCGCATCCTTGACGAGCATCGCACCCTTGGAAAGGTCAGTGACGAAACAGCGTTCGTCGGCTTCGCACAGGTAGTGCCGGGAGCTGTAGTGGAGAATTTGGTCCTCGATCGATCCCAAGAAGTTCCGCATGCCCTCCGCGACACGCGTACGTCCTTCATCTACAGAATTTGCCCAACGACCGAGGGAGGGCTCCATACAGATGAAGACGTGGTCAACGGGACCGCAGGGTTTCAGATTCGGAACAAAGACATCGCCGTCCGCTTCGGCCAGTGCCTGCATGCGCTGCTCAAGATCAAGATACGCCGTGATGAATGTATCGCTTTGCAAGGTGCTGCTCCTAGAGAAGAGGGTGCATCTATCCAGGTGAGACAGGAGCGGACATTCGCTCAGCGCCCGTCTTCCACGCCGCCCACTGATCATGAGTCATCACCCGCAATGTTGTCAACGTCTTACGCTCTAGGCAGCGCTGACTGAAACCTACCCCCCATCGTTGGAAACGAGCGGACCCACTCGTCGTCCACCAACTGTGCTGCTGCCGGAAAAGATCGGTCACTTGTTTCGCTGAGAGCAGTCGCTTGAGACTGGTGTTCCGGATCCCCTACCATCGTTCGGGTGCAGCAACGCAGAAGGCTATCGCATCCGCCAGGGCAAAGATGGTTGCCACAGATGACGTGAGAGTTCCAAACCCCGAGATCCAGAACTCCATCCGCGCAGACTCTCCAGCGAAATCATAAAATACCGGCCCCTGGATGTGGGTCGCTGGTCGATCCAGTTCTTCACCACCGTTCAGCCACTGCGAGGTCCCTCATCTACGAATACTGCGTGGGTGCCTTCCATGATAGAGTATCGAACCCTCTTCGAAGGCGAGACCGGCGACGGTACGCCATTGCGATGAAAGAGGTGGAATAGTCATCCGCAGAACCGGCCCGCTGCCGGCAGAACTAAAGGAGTTTTCATGTCTGGTATTCGCTCACTCTTATTGAGTACTTTGGCACTCATGTGTTTCGCGGTGGCTCCTGGTCTCCTCGACGCGCAAACCGGTTCCATCTCTGGTGTGGTCACCAACGATGCCGGCGAAGCCTTACCCGGTGCGCTGGTTCGCGCCAGCGATGGCACTGGATCAGGACCTGGCGGAGGATTCCAGAACGCTGATTTCACCGACATGGATGGCATCTACCTGATCGATGATCTCGCTCCTGGAGCCTACGAGGTCACGGCTAATCGCTGGGGCTATCAGTCAGTGACAGTGGTGATCGACGTCGTCGACGGGGTCGACACCGTTGCAGATTTCACCCTCGCCGCACCGACCTATGGCAGTGCGTCCGGCATCGTGACCGATGGGGCGACTGGCCTCGGAGTCGAGGGAGCCTTCGTTCGTGTCACCGGTACCGGCGGTGGTGGCCCCTTTGGCGGCTTCTTCGGCGGCTTTGCGATGACCGATGCGACCGGAGCCTATTCCATCGACGACATCCGCAGTGGCGACGGTGATATCCGCTTCTCCAAACAAGGATACTTCTCACAGACCACACCGATCACCATCACTGAGGGCACCAACACGGTCGCCGATGCGACCCTCGGCGCCCTCGCCTACGGCTCAATCTCTGGCACCGTGACCGACTCGGCGACGAGCGATCCGGTCGAGGGGGCATGGGTCCTGGTCATCGGTTCCGGTGGTGGATTCTTCGGCGGCTGGAGCGTGACGACCACCGATGCTGCGGGGGCCTACTCGATCCCCGACGTGGTGACCGGCGATCATGAAGTCCGTGTTTACCGCCAGGGCTACTTCTTCGAGACCGCGACCGTGAACGTCACTGATGGCGTAGACACCGTCGCTGACTTCGCCCTCGGCGGCCTCACCTTTGGTACAGTCAGTGGCACGGTCACCGATGCGGTGACCGGCGAGGCGATCGAAGGCGCCTGGGTCCGTGTACAGGCAGGCGGTTGGACTCAAACAAACCGCACGGGCATGTACGAGATGACCGATGTCCGCACCGGTACACGGAATGTTCGCGTCTTTGCTCAGGGCTACTTCAGCGATACGCAGTCGGTCGACGTCGTCGACGGTCAGACCAGCAGCGCCGACTTCGCCCTCGAACCGAGGTAACTCGCAAAAATTGGAACTGGTGAGGACATCCTTGCCTGCTACGATCTTGATCGGGTCGAACACGAGAACGTGTTCGACCCGATCTGCTCTTCTACCCCCTCCCACCGTCGCTGGCGGGAGTCGAGAGCGTCAACATGGAGGCTGCCATGCGAATCAACGATTCCACTGCGTTTCTCTTGTTCGTCGTGATGGCACTGGGACTCGCAGCGGCCGGCTTCTCTAGTATCTTCTCCAATATTTTTTCGGGAAACGACACTCCCCCCGCCGCTTCCACGACCCAGGATCTGCAAGCGCGGATTGGCCGCCTCGAGGCCGAAGTAGGCGAGTTGCGCTCTGCAGCCCTTTCCCACCTTGAAGAATCGAAGGGGATAGGACCCCCGGTCGAGCAGGACCAGAGCGATCTCGAGCGGCGACTGGCTGCTCTCGAAGCGATGGTGGCACCGCTCGCCGCTTCCTCTGGCGGAGTCCCGGGAGAACTGATCTCTGCCGAGGAGATCGAGCGCACCCGTCGAGCTCTCACCGAAGTACGACGCGATGAGATGGACACAAAGATCGCCGGGTGGATCGACAATGAGCGCGCCAAGTCAGAGCGGCTGCTCTCTGTGATCGAGGAAAAGATGAAGCTCCCTTGGCAGGAACAACAGCGTGTTCGCGAAATCATGACTTCCGAGGCGGACTCTCACGCACAGATTCTTGAACAGATGTGGTCAGTTGAACCTCCGACGAACCGGGCCGAGGAAGAGGCGATCGCTGCCGATTGGGATCTCGCCACAACTCGCATGAAGGAGATTCGCCAGGAGCGAGACGAGGAGTTACAAGGATTGCTCGGAGAGGAGCGATTCGATCAACTACTGGATGTGGTTCGGGTCGCCCACCGCCCCTCCAACGGACAAGAGAAGCCGTAACATCTGCGCTTCCCTGGCGAGTCTTTCATGCCACTCGTTTTTCCAGTGAAACGCTCTTCCCCCATTCTGATGATCCCACCCCGATGAATCATGGTCTCCCAAATTGCCCGGGTCCATCGAGGCTGAACTGCCCTGAAATCCACATCGAGTCTACATCCGCAGGTCGGACCTGCGGTTCCAGATTGTCAAAGGCCGAAACCGAGAACACGGTAGGATTGAGAGATGCCATGTCGATCCGCCAAGTGAACGGTGTCGACCAAATGAGACCAAAGACTGAATCCTGACTGCTGAAGCTATTTTGAATTCGCAACCCTCATCGGATAAGATCATCTTCATGCTCAGAAATGCACTGGCCATCACTACTTTCTTCTGGCTGTCCCTGGCGCCAACTCTTTGCACCGCCGGGCTGCTGGCTCATGCTTGTGATGTACTCGTCTTCTCGGGCTGTGATGACTGCTGCGAAGATGACGACCTTCACGATGATCACGGCTGCTGCGCTGAGGAGGACCACTCCCCACGAGCCTGCCACAGTTGTAGTGACTCTCATGATGCTTGTTCTCATGATGCTTGTGCGGATGATCCCTGCCAACTTGCCGTCATGGTCCAACAGCATCGCCATGAAAAACTCTCCAGCGACGGCGATTCGCTGGCGAATGCTCCTCTCCCCTTCTCGGACCCTGGTTTCTCAACCCAACCCATCACCTGGCAGCCCTTCGAGAGATCCTTCTCCCATCCGACGCTGCCCTATTTCTCCTCGGACCGACCTCTTCGCTCCTGATTTCTCGCTCCGTTCCCTACACATTCCATGTCGTGTGAATCCGGTGACCCGATGGGCACCGTGGTGCTCGACGATGTTCACGAACCGAGTCAGAGATCAGAGGACCGAATGAAAACGATTCCACCAGCCGAGCGACCCCCTCGCTCCCTTGTCCAGATGACTGCCATGGCGATGACGCTATGTCTTCTGCCCGGTTGCAGTAGCCCCCCTGCGGCTCACAACCTGTCTGGTCCACCGCCAACGGCTTTCCCGTTGGCTTCCGTCGATCCCAACGGTTCTGAATCGTCGGTCGATCCCGCTGGAGTCCTCTCTCTGAGGGATGTCCTGTCACTGACCCTGCTCCATAACCCCGAACTCGCTTCCTTCTCCTGGCAGATCCGTGCCAGTGAAGCGGTCGCCTTGCAAGAAGGTCTATCGCCCAACCCGGAGCTCGAAGCAGAAATCGAGAACTTCGCCGGTAGCGACACCCTGGGTGGATTTGACGAGGCGGAATCGACCATCTCGATCAGCCAGTTGATTGAACTGGGGGGCAAGAAAGCACTACGAGTTCGAGTGGCCCAATTGGGTACGGGTCTCGCCGCATGGGAATACCAGAGCCAGCGACTCGAGGTCCTCACCCGGGCCTCCATGCACTTCATCGATGTCCTTGCAGGTCAACGTCAGGTGGAACTGAAGAGCGCCAGCCTCGATCTGGCCCTCGAAATGATGAATGGGGTCTCGGCACGAATCGAAGCGGGCAAAAGTTCTCCCCTCGAAAGGACCAGAGCTCAGGTGGTGGTCGCGCAGGGTAGAATCTCTCTCGAGCAGGCAAAACGATCGCTCGAATCGTCTCGTGTGCTGCTGGCATCCTGCTGGGGAAAAGAAGTCGCCCAGTTCCCGGCGGTGCGAGGATCCCTGGAGCAAATCCACGAGGTCCCGGAATTTGACCTGCTGACCTCATCCCTGGACGAAAATCCAACCGTGTCTCGATGGGATCTGGAGATCTCCGAGCGCCGGGCTCGCATCGACCTGGCGGCGGCCGAGGCGGTTCCGGATGTCACTGTCAGTGGCGGGGCCCGGCTTTTCCAGGGTACCGACGAGACCGCCCTGCTCGTGGGTGTCTCTCTGCCGATCCCGGTCTTCCATCGCAATCAGGGGCTGCGGAGAGAAGCAGAGTACAACCTGTCCATCGCCACCGAAAAGCAAAGGGCAGTGCGAGTTCAACTGTTCGCAAATCTTCACGATTCCTACCAGCAGTTGCTGTCGGCATACCGAGAAGTGACTGCCCTTCGTGACGAGGTAATTCCCGCCGCAAAATCGGCCTACGATGGAGTTCAAGAGTCTTACCGCCAGGGAAAACTGGCCCAACTCGATGTTCTTGACTCCCAGAAGACCCTCTTCGAGGTCAGGGATCAATACACACGAGCACTCACTGACTATCACCGTGCACGTTCACAGGTCGAAGGGCTTCTCGGAAAGCCCATCTCTGAACTGAAGAAAGGAGGCTCCCGATGAACATCGCTCTGAAGATGACTTTGCTGCTGTTCTACTTCTGCGGAGTTACCGGATGCAATTTCGAGGAGCCTGTAGAAGTGGTTCAGCCATCTCCTCCTCCATCTTTCATGGACGCACTCACAGCACCCCCGGAGGATCCTCCGGAACCGGTTCATCCAGCAGATGTTCACATCACCGCTGCTCAGATGAAGGAGTTCGGAATTGTCGTGAAGGAAGCGGCGGCCGCGACCATCTCACTAGAATTTCAACTGCCGGGTGAAATCGTCGCCAATGCCGACAAACTGGTCCATATCGGACCGAAGGTCCCAGGCGTGGTCAGCGAGGTCCAGAAGAGCATCGGCGATCGGGTCACCGCAGGTGAAGTGCTGGCGATCCTCGATAGCAGGGAACTGGCGAAGTCGAAGTCGCAATATCTCGCCTGTGCTGCACGGGTAGAACTGGCAAGATCCACTTTCACACGGGAAGAGAATCTATGGAATCAGAAGATCGGATCGGAGCAGGACTACCTGGAAGCCAAGGCAGGTTTCGAGGAATCCAAGATCGAACTGCGAAATGCAAAACAAACACTCCACGCGATCGGGCTGTCTGAATCTGACGTAGTCAAACTGCCCACTGAACCGGACACCGAATTGACGCGATTCGAGATGAGGGCGCCATTCGCCGGAGAGATCATCTCCCGCCACCTGGTTCAGGGAGAGTTGCTTCAGGAAGATTCTCACGCCTTCATCGTCGCTGACCTCACCGAGGTCTGGGTCAATCTTGCGGTCTACCAGAAGTACCTTCCTTCGATCCAGGTCGGCCAAAAGGTTGTCGTTTCACCAGGGACCGGTGAGCAGCAACACAACGGCACGCTCAGTTACATCAGCCCCATCATCGAAGAAGCCACTCGTACCGCCACTGCACGTGTGGTGCTGGGGAATCAGGGTGGATTACTTCGGCCAGGACTCTTCGTCACTGCAGTCATCTCGACCGGAAATCTGGATGTTGCCGTGGCGGTTTCGAAGAATGCGATCACCGAGGTCTCAGGGAAAACTGTGATCTTCATCCAGTCCGGTCATGGGTTCATTCCCAGGGAAGTGGAGACGGGCCGATCGGATGGAGTACTGGTAGAGATCACCGACGGATTGTCGGTCGCAGAGACCTACGCCTCAGAAGGCGTGTTCTCGATCAAGTCAGAAATGCAAAAAGAAGACTTTGGCAGTGGCCACGGCCACTCACACTAGGAGGAAAAGAAGATGCTGGAGCCACTGATCCGTTTCTGCCTTCGGTCTCCTCTGATGGTGCTGGTAATCGGCATCATCGTGATGGCCGCCGGGTACTTCAGTTTCCAGAAGATTCCGGTCGACGCCTTTCCGGATGTCTCTCCGAATCTCGTCCAGGTGTTCACCATCACCGAGGGGCTGGCCCCCGAGGAGATCGAGAAATTCGTCACCTATCCCATCGAAGCATCTCTCAGCGGTCTCCCTGGCACGGAAAAGATTCGATCGGTCTCAAACTTTGGACTGTCCGTCGTCAACGTCTACTTCGAGGACGGGATGGATACCTATTTCGCCAGGAGGTTGGTCGGGGAAAGACTGCAAGAAGCTCGTGAGGAGATCCCTGCCGGCTTCGGTGTTCCCCAGATGGGCCCCATCTCCACCGGCATGGGTCTGATCCTCTTCTACTACCTCGAGGATACCAGCGGCACTCACTCACTGGAGGAGCTTCGATCGATCCAGGACTGGATCGTCAAACGACATCTTCAATCGGTACCTGGTGTAACAGAGGTTCTGGGGATCGGTGGCGACGAGAAGCAGTTCCAGGTTCGCGTCCAGCCACAGGCGCTTCTGCGCTACGGAGTTTCTCTACAGGAACTCATCGAACAGGTCGAGGCGAACAATCTCAATGTCGGAGCTCAGTTCATCGAGAAGAACGACGAGGAATTCGTGGTGCGATCGATCGGGCTCACGGCATCGATCGAGGATCTTCAGAGCATCGTGGTGAAATCCGTCGATGGCCGCCCAATTTATCTCCATGACCTGGCCGAGGTTGGCGTCGGTTCGACCATCCGTCGAGGACTCCAGACACATAACGGTGAAGGTGAAGTGGTCTCCGGAATGGTCGTCAAACTGTACGGGACCAATTCCTCCACCGTCATCGAGCGAGTAGAGGAAAAACTTCTGGAGATCCAGAGCATCCTTCCTACCGGAGTGCGCATCGTTCCTTACTACGAACAGAAGAGCCTCGTCGAAGCGTGCGTGAACACGGTTCAAACCGCCCTGTTCCAGGGAGTCGGTCTGGTGGTGCTGGTACTACTGATCTTCATGGGCGGATTACGGCCAAGCATCGTCGTCGCACTTTCTGTCCCCTTCTCTGTCCTCTTTGCATTCATACTGATGAGGTACTTCGAGATTTCCGCCAACCTGATGTCACTGGGTGGACTTGCCATAGCCATCGGAATGCTGGTCGATGGTTCCATCGTCATGGTTGAAAATGTTGATCGTCTATTCAGAGATTCTGCCCTTTCAAAGAAGGACGCCGTACTCACTGCATGTTGCGAGGTGGGTCGTCCCATCGCCTTCGCCATCGCCATCATCATCCTCGTCTTCCTGCCCCTCTTCACACTTCAGGGTGTGGAAGGAAAGATGTTCAGGCCACTGGCTTATACTGTCGCTCTGGCGATGGCAGGTTCTCTGCTCTATGCACTGACACTGGCTCCGGTTCTGAGCGCCATCATCATGAAAAAGTCGGCTCCTGGGTCGACCGCGGAAGAAACTCCTCTGGTTCGAGCATTGCTCCGAGGATACAGACCGCTCCTGAGCTTCTTCGTGAATCACCGTTCGTTGTCTGCCCTACTCGCTCTGGGACTGCTGTCGATTGGAATCGTCACATTCCCTCAGCTCGGATCTGAATTCACACCAAAACTCAATGAGGGGACGATTGTCGTCAGGCTGACGATGGCCCCCTCGATCGCCATCGATGAAAGCAAGCGGATCACCCTTCTTGCTGAAAAGCGATTGATCGCACTTCCTGATGTCACCGAAGTCGTGAGCCGAATTGGCCGTGGCGAAGTGGGAGCGCACGCCGATCCCATCAATAGCGCCGAGGTTTTCGTATTGTTGGACCCGGACTCGAAAGAAAGTCTCGAAGATCTTGAACACTCGATGCGCGATGCACTACAAGGCATCCCTGGGGTGGTCGTGAACTTCACCCAGCCCATCGAGATGAATGTCGATGAACTTCTGGAAGGAGTTCGTGCCGAACTGGCAATCAAGTTATTCGGTGAAGATCTCGATGTGTTGAAACGAGAGGCCGACACGATCGCATCGGTAGTCAGCACCGTTGAAGGTGCCGTCGATATCCAGGTGGACCAGGTCAGTGGAACCCCTCAACTCCTCATCCGCGTCAACCGAGAGGCCATCGCTCGCTACGGAATCAACGTTTCAGAGGTGCAAGATGTGATTCGCGCAGCGGTCGGCGGTCATGTGGCCGGGCAGATCTTCGAGGGTATTCGAAGATTCGATATCGTGGTCCGTTACCAGCAGCAATATCGAGATAGCCGAGAATCGATCTCTGCGATCCTGATTGACGCTCCCAACGGTGTGAAGGTGCCGCTCTCTGAACTGGTGGAAATGAAGGAGATTGTCGGTCCGCGCCAGATCACCAGGGAACAGAACCAGCGATTCATCTCGATCCAGTGCAATGTTCAGGGACGAGACATCGGTTCCTTCGTCAAGCAAGCACAAGCCGAACTGGATCAACGGATCGATCTCCCTCCGGGATATCTCGTGACCTGGGGAGGCCAGTTCCGATTGCAACAGGAGGCGAACAAGAGGCTTCTGCTGGTCATTCCGATGACACTACTCGGGGTCTTCCTGCTACTGTTCGGAAACTTCAACTCGCTGGGAAACACACTGCTCATCTTGCTCAACATACCGCTGGCTCTGGTCGGTGGAGTGGTTGCACTGATGCTCACGGGACAGAACTTATCAGTTCCGGCATCGGTCGGTTTCATCGCATTGTTTGGAATCGCACTGGAAAATGGCATGGTGTTGATCACATGCCTCGACCAACTGGTCAAGAAAGGCCTTGGAATCGATGAAGCTTCGATCCAGGGAGCTTCGATGCGACTTCGTCCGGTGCTGATGACGGCACTGACTACCGGACTTGGATTGATCCCACTGCTATTTGCTCAAGGAAGTGGAAGCGAGGTTCAAAGGCCGTTGGCAACCGTCGTCGTCGGTGGACTGGTGACCTCCACTGTACTCACGCTACTGGTGCTGCCGGCGCTGTACCGCTGGTTTTCCGGTCGCACAGAAACTGCCTGATCACGGCGATGACATCCAGCACTCTCGCTAAGCGAGTAACTGCTGGGCCAGCTTCAGTCGAGTCGCAATGTCGACTCCTTCGGGGCATGCATGCATTGCATCGACGAAGTCTACGCCATCGATCTGCCGCTCGGCCGGAGACATGCTGCGATAGAGTTCCTTCGCCTTGTCCGGCTCGTCATAGCACTCGTAGTACATCAGATAGCGCAAGGCATCGGAAACTCGCGTGTCCGCCAGGATCTTCGGCTGACAGTGATGATTGCATCCCATGCAGGAGAAGCCACTGGTACACGCAGCCAGACGATTGAGCTGGTGGAAGTCGCTCATCCCCAGTTTGATCGGCGACTTGGCAGCCGCCACGTTTTCCTTGAGTAGTTCGAGGCTATCCATGTGGGATACAGCGGAGTCGATTCTCTCGTCTGCCCATACCGCCTTCAGTTTCGCCTGTCCAAGAGTGAAGTTCTTCGACTTGAACTTGATGACTTCTTCTTGCTCCGGGGGTACCGACTTCTGCGTCTTCATCGCAATCAGACCGATGTTTGCCTTCTTGCAGTTGTCGATGGCCTTGTTCAATTCCTTGTCACCGTATTGCCCAAAACTGTAGCGAAACATGATGGCATCAATACCGCCGACGCGGGCCGCCTTGTTCATCAACTCGACGACATTTCCATCGTGGCAGGAGAAACCGAAGAAGTTGGTCTTGTTCTGCTTCTTCAAGCGATCCCCCATCTCGATGTACTCCTTCTCGAGATACTTGGGGTCCGACACATAGTGCATGAAGTAGAGATCGAGATGTTTGACATCGAGTTGTTCCAGGCAAATATCGATATCCCGCGTGAAGGTTTCGACAGTCGCTCGATTATTCCGAGGTGGTGACTTCGATGTGATCCAGAGGTTTTCGCGCCCGACCTGCTTGACGAATGGAGCCAGCGTCTTGTGACTCTCACCTCCGGCATAAACAAGTGCAGTGTCGAGATAATCGACACCCTCCTTGAAACCACGATGGAGCATCTTGTCGTACTTGGGATCGAACACCTGCGAGCAACCGAAAAGCAGGATCGGAATCTTCTTGCCGGTTCCACCCAGTTCTCGACGAGGAACCTTGGGCAACAGTTTGACACCATCGGGATCTTGATCCGTCTTCTTCTCGCTGACCGGATCCTGTCCCGATGCGACTCCACCTAACGCAGACAAACTCGCCCCTGCGACCAGGCTCTTCTTGAGAAAGTCGCGACGACCTACTTCGTTTTGCTCCATGATTCCTCCCGGGAACTGACCCCGATGTTGATCCTACCCTTAACCTGATCGCTTTTTCAGCAGCAAACTGCGCTCCGACGATCGACTTTCCCCCACCGCAGTGACATAGACCGCCCGATCATCACGAACCGGGCACTCCGCCTGGCAGATTCCACAACCGATGCACAGATCCGGAACGATGAACGGCTTGTTCAGTACAACCACCTCATTGAAAACCGTTTTCACCTCTTCATCGTGAGTCTGAATCGCTTTCGGAGAAACAGGACAAACCTCTTCGCAAACGACACAGGGAATATCCATCGCATGAGGTAAACAACGACCCTTGTCGAAAAACGCGGTTCCCAGGACGATCGGACCCTGTTCGACGAAGTCTCCCTTTCCCAGTTTTTCCTCAACGGTGATCTTTCTGATCGCACCTGTTGGACAAACCTCGGAGCAAAGGGTGCACTTCAACTGACAATGCGCGATGTTGAAGTTCATGACCGGCGTCCACAATCCCTCAAGGCCTCCCTCGGCCCAGGTAGCAGGCTGCAGAACATTGGTAGGACAGGAGTTGATACACTGATCACACTTGATGCACTTCTCGAGAAACTCCGACTCTTCGACCGACCCAGGTGGTCGAATCAAGTCCGGTGAAAAGTTCGCATCGGTATTGGTGCCGTGGATCTTGAGAAAAGGATATCCGAGCGTGCCGACGACTCCGGCGAAGAACATCCTTCGCTTGGATACATCGGGAAGCAATTTTACCTGCTTTGTATCGAGCCCAACCATGGTGAAAGAAAGAGCATCTTCCGGGCAATCATCGATGCAATTCATGCATGAAAAGCACTCACTGACCCGGATGGCGGCTTGCGGATCCGCCGCCCCCTCGCAACGGTTCATGCACATGTTGCAATCGGTGCACTTGTGAACGTCACGATTGATTCGAACCAGAGAAAATCGCGAGACTGCTCCCAGGAGAGCTCCCAGCGGGCACAACACCCGACAGAAGAATCTCGGCACGTAGAGATTGGCCCCCACCAGGACCAGCATGAAAAGGCCGATCCAGAAGGACCCGACAAAAATACGACTCGGCACCCCTGGGGCAAACTTGATCTGGTCGACCCATAGCGGGTCGATTCCAGGAATCGCATCGATGGACATGTCAAACATCGGAGCGACCACCGTCGCCACAGTGCGATACATCAGGCAGATGGGATCGAGCAATCCGATCTGAAGAGCGCCCATCGCCGCCATGATCAGCAAGACCGTCAGGACTGCGTACTTGAAGAAGTACATATCCCGGTATCGATTGCGGTCGAAATTGTCCTTGGCCTTGTGCACGTTGAAGAGCCAGCCGACAAATTGGTGCAGCGTGCCATAGGGACAGATCCAGTTGCAGAACACTCTCCCCGCCAGCAACGTCAATCCCAGCACCAGCAATCCCCAGCCCAGATACCGGTACACATATCCGGTAGAGAGCATGGTGGAGATCATCACCAGCGGATCCATCTCCAGAATTCGAGAGACCGGATAGCCCTCCAGTCTCGATGTCCAGGTCAGCCAGCACAAAACCAAGAAAGCGGTGAAGAAGAAGATCTGCGAGACGATTCTCACATTGGTCAGCCGCAACTTCTTTCGTACAGGAGGCGGAAACATCTTCACGGTGGGTAAAGGAAGAGTTTTTTCAGGTTCTGGTGTCTCCGAAGCAGTGTTCAAGTGATCTCCCGGAGTCGACCCTCAAAATCAACCCTACCTGCACCCTTCACTTCCGCCTTGTGGAGGTACTCTGGCAACTGTTGTGGATCTCTCTGCAAAAGATGCTGAAAAGCCCAGGCGTCCTGGGCCACGGGATCGAGGGATGCCATCACCACATCGCGGGTCACGACATTTGAAGGATCCCCACCGGTCGGTCCATTCTCCATCAGCACCTTGGTTCCATCGAGAATCGTCAAGGTCGGTCGAATCATGATGGACAGATCGGAAACGATCTCATGAATGTCCTGGTGAAACTGGTTTCTACGTCCTCCGAGCAATCCGTACCAGTTCTTGATTCCCATCGATGCGAAGCAGAGGTTGTGATCCTTGACCGGAGCGACTCCGATCACCTTATCCACATTGGTGAAGGGGCGGTGGAAGAAGGCCCATTCCTCGATCAAGGTGGCGCCCGGTGTGTTGAGTTGCTTGAACGCATTGG
>Ga0209362_1000145_pt1 | contig 66388 bp, 68 predicted proteins | sample SaaInlV_165m_DNA_FD_184680 | JGI IMG/M metagenome (GOLD analysis project Ga0209362, IMG submission 184680) | Marine microbial communities from expanding oxygen minimum zones in the Saanich Inlet - Saanich Inlet SI037_S3LV_110m_DNA (SPAdes)... | ecosystem: Environmental > Aquatic > Marine >... | reverse complement strand
GAAGATTTAGAAAGATTACAAAGATGTGATATTCACTATGTTACTCCAGACCTTAGAATAGTTCCATTTTGTGCATTTAATGTAATTCCAGAATGGTACCGAGATAGAATTCAAAAGAAATATTCTATCACTGTGGAGGAATGGGAAGAACGTGAAGGTGTAAAACTTGAGGATGGTCTATACAGAGGCCTTATGAGACGTGGAGCAGGTGATGAACTTGCTGCTGGATGTGCAAAGAGTCAGATGTTTCATGATGCATCTCAAGCAACAATGTAAAAGAATTGATTTCAAAAGAGTAATAACCGTTCTAACTAGTTATTGAAATAATGATCTCTAATACTACCTTATTTCAAATCAAATCATTTGATTTTAAATTACATCATCTTGCTGTAATTGGAATCTTGCTTTTATCATTTTCAATGTCATATGTTATACGATCTCAAACACTTGATTATGGATTTGAATTAAATGAATTTGATCCATTTTTTAATTTTCGTGCTACTGAATATTTACTAGAAAATGGTTTTTCTAAATATTTTGAATGGCATGATGACAAAAGTTGGTATCCTACAGGACGAGATGTTTCTGCAACTTCTCAAACTATGCTTCATATCACTGCAGCAACAAGTTATCAAATATTTGGTGGTAATTCAAATCTATATGATTTTACTATATTATTCCCATTAGTTGTTGGTTCATTAAGTGTAATTGTTATTTTTGCACTAGTACGATTATTTGCAGGAACTACTGCTGGTTTAATTTCATCATTACTTTTTGCAGTATCCCTCCCAATTACTATAAGAGGAATGGCTGGCTGGTTCAAATCTGAACCCTTGGGTATCTTTTACGGTTTACTTGGGATGTATTTCTTTTTAAGTGGAATCAAGTCTGAAAATAAAAAAATTGCAATTTTAAAAATAATTTTTGGAGGTGTAATTATGACTTTTGGAATGGCTTCGTGGGGAGGAAATCAATTTTTTATAATTCCAATTGGAATGTTTATTCTAGTATTACCATTTATTCGAAAAGATCATAAATTTTTAGTTTGGAGTATTCCATTATTTGTAATAACCTTTCTTTTAACTGCAAGTATTTTTGAAAGACCTGGGTTACATTTTGTATTTGGCTTGGGGGGATTTTCTTTAATTGTTCCTACTATTTTTCTAACAGTTTGCATATTTGTTCAAAAATTAAGTAAAGATGAAAATAAAACAAGAAATGGTTTAATTTTATTATTAACTATAATTGTTCTTGGATCCTTTTTACTAATAGTAAACGAAGATTCTAATTTCCTCCCATTACCAAGTTACCGTTACCTAAATGCACTAAATCCATTTATGGTTACAATGGATCCGTTAACTGATTCAGTTTCGGAACATCAAACAACCGATCTCTCATCGTCTTTTATTTTTAATTCAATTTATATGATCTTTGCAGGAATCGGAGTTTGGATTATTTTAAGTAAAAAAGTTACTCAAAGTGAAATTTTCCTAAAAAAGGACATGATAGCATTTGTTCTAATTTTAGGGATTACTAGCACATATGTCAGTTCTGCATTTATACGATTAGAGTTATTCACATCTTTATCATTAATTGTTCTTGCATCCATTGGATTGTCTATTTTAAGTAAAGAAATTTTTAGGATTAATTTTTCTGGTGCAAAAAATTATGTATTAAAAACCTCATATGTTGTAATTATCTTTGTTTTATTCACTATTCCCCTTGTATATCCTGATTCTAGTAGTGGTAATTGGATTAGTGTTGTTGATATACCACCAACAATTCTTACTGGAGGGACAACCTTTCCTCCTACTAATGATTGGTTAGAAACTCTTGATTGGATAAAAAATAATACTGATAAAGATGCCGTTATTGCTTCATGGTGGGACTATGGATATTGGATTACTACCATGTCTGATAGAACAACATTCATTGATAATTCTACACTAATTGATTCTAGAATTAAACATATGGCAGAAATATTTCTTAGTTCTCCTGATGAAGGATGGAATATGTTAAATGAATGGGGTGCTGATTATGTAGTTGTATTTGTTGCAGCTGAAAGATTAGAAAATTATTCTAATTCGGGTCAACGTCTTTATCTATTAGGTACTGGTGGAGATGAAACTAAAGCACCGTGGTTTGTTCGTATAACTGGATTGCCACTTCAAGAGTATCTGTATTCTGATTTGTATACCGTAAATAATAATTTCTTTAATAACACTCTTTTAGGCAAAATGATTCCATATACCCCAATTGCATTTTATGATCAAACAACTCAACAATCGTGGACTGAATTTAGACCTGGATTTTATCCTCTCTATGTTGAAGATGTTGAATATTCTTCTGGCAATAATGTCCCACTAAAATTAGTTCATTCATCCCCTAGTTTTAGTGATGATGAAAATGGACAAATCAATATTATTTTAGTTTATGAGATTAACCAAAACTATGTTTCATCTAATCTTCAATAATTTAATTATCCACATATAGTTAATTCACACAATTTTTTTACAAACTTCATTTTTGTTGTATAAATAACTATGATAATTATGCCTAAAAAACAATAATACGGTAATCTTTTAATCCAATACCTTTTAAGCTCTACAATTAATTTTGTTTTGTGAAAATTCTTCTTATATCTCCAACTCATTCTGGAATAGGTGGTATCGCACAACATGTACAGGGATTAGAAACTTTTCTAAAAAATAAAGGGAATAATGTCGAAATCATTTCATCAGAAAATACTTTTACTATTCCAATTAAAGGACTAAAAAATCCAAGCTTCATGATTTCTTCTTCCTTAAAGGCAAAATTTAAAAAAAATAATGATATTGTTCATGCACATAATATCCCATCAGCTAAAGCAATGAAAAATGCATCTGGAAAAAAAATACTAACAATACATGGAATTTATTCACAACAAGTAAAAAATTTACATAATAAAACCACTTCAAAAATTGCTGCTAATTATGAAAAGGAAGCATTAGAATGGGCAAATGCAATTACTGTTGTTTCAAAAGATGCATTTGATTATTATAAGAAATTAGGATTAAATGTTTATCACATTCCTAATTCCATTGACATAGATTCTTTATCCACAAAATCTGATCGAAGATATAAAAAACAAATTATTTTTGCAGGAAGATTGTCTTCAGAAAAAGGAGTGGATGTGTTGTCTGATTTGGCAAAAATTCTTCCTTCTGATATTAATTTAATAATTTTAGGTTCTGGCCCAAAAGAAAATTTAATTAAAAATATCAAAAAATCTAATGTCAGTTATTTTGGCTATTTGCCAAAAAATGAAACTATTTCATTAATTCGTGGTTCTGATATTTTAATTCAACCTTCAAAAATTGAAGGCGTGAGTTCTACAATTCTAGAAGCAATGGCATGTAAAGTACCTGTAATTACTACAAATGTTGGTGGAAATAAAGAAATTATTGAACATAATAAGACTGGAATTTTAATTGAGCCTAATAATTCTAAAAAACTCTTAGATGAAATATTAAATTTATTTATAAATTCTAAAATTAAGAATGAATTGATTAATTCTGCATATATTGACGTACAAAAATATGATTGGAAATATGTCGGGAAACTTTATCTTGATTTGTATGATGAATTACTAAAATCATAACAACTTTAATCTATCAAAAATAATCTGAATTATGTCTAAATATTTACATTTTCTAAAAAATATAACTTACATCAAATATTCATATTGATATGAAAAAAATTTCAATGATTACACAGCATGATATGAATATTCCTAACGGTAGTACCATTAGACCAAAGTGGCAGTTTGAAGCATTAAAAAAAAATGATTTTGAAAATGTAGAACTTATTGATAGTTTTAATGAAACTAAATTAAATAAAGTATCTGATACTTTAGTACATGCTCATCAGTTTAGCGGTAAATGGATTAAAGATCAAAAATATTTTGTAGATATTCATGGTTTAGAACATATACAATCATTAAATTTATCCCGTGGATTTCCATTTCATTCTTGGAAAAAATATGCATATATCGCAAAATCTTATTATTATAAAAAATTTGAAGTAAATCTTTTCAAAAATTCTACTCATTTAATCTGTTCTGGTGAAGATATTTTTGATAAAGTAAAATCTTTTCAAAATTCTACTATTGTTCGAAATGGAATTTTTTTAAATAATTTTTCTCCTACTACTTGTATTGAATTAAGGATTGCTGTAGTTGGACCTTTTCTTCCTGGAACAATAAATTATGAGGGTCTTGATCTAATTAAAAAAACAGTAAAAAATTTACCGAATATCAAATTTATATTCATCGGTAAAACTGATCACTCTTTCAGAAATGAATTAAATTTTAAAAATACTGAATTTTTAGGTTTAGTTGATAATTATTCTGAAGTTTTAAAAAGTTGCAACGTGTTATTTTCACCCTATCCTGCATATGCTAAATATCTAGGCTCAAAAAACAAATTTTTAGAAGCTGGAGCTTGTGAAATGCCAATAATTACTACATCATCTGGATCTGTAGATTTTAAACAAGATTTGTTATTAATCGGTGATTCATCAACAGAATTAATAAAATTAATTGAATCTATGAAAGATGAAAATGAAAGAAAAAGTATTGGAAAATCCCTTAGAAAGGAAATTGAACAAAACTATAATGCTGATATTGAAATTAAAAAAATTATAAAACTATATCTGGAATTCTCTATAGATTAATTTAGATTTTGTTGTATATTGTATTTGCTATTATTTCAAATGATTTTTCATAAAATTTATAAAATTCTTTAAACTTTTTTTGTGTTAATTCTGTACTATTTTCATATCTTTGAATAGATGATAAACTAATTCCATCTTTAATCATTGAAAAATATGGAACTAAAATTGAATGATTTTCTAAAGATTCCATTAAAGCATTTAATTCTTTATTTTGTATTTTAATACTAGATAACATTATTTTAATTTCTTCGTGTAATTCTCTAAAGGTTCTTATTTTTTTTACCGAGGATAATTTTTCATAAAATTCATCTGCAAAAATTATAACTGGTTTTTTATAAAACAGTGCTTCAAATCCTGTTGCACCTGAAATAGATATTATTGCAGAAGATTTTTGGATTAATTCTTGAGCATTTACATATGGATTAACAAGTTTAACATTTGGAATTTTTATAATATTTTTATAATCTTCAATTGATCTCCACATTTTCATTTTTTGTATTGGGTGTTCTTTAACATATAATACATAATCAATAGGAATTGATTTTGCTATATTTTCAATTAATTGAATTTGATTACTATAAAATGCAGATGATGTTAAAATCTTTGATTCTGGCTCACTTTGTAGTGGAAAATATAAAAATTTTTTATCATTGATTACTTTAATTGAATTTTTTTCTAAAAATTTACTTCTATTTTTTACTCTAAAATTGTTTTTAATTTTATATTCCATCATTTTCATTTTTGTTTTTCCAATATTTTTGTAAATTGGTTCTGAATTATTTGATAATCTTTTAATATAATGATTAAATTTTTGTGAAAAATTTATAGTTCCTGAATTATAACTGGATTGAACGTTAACTGTTTCTGATAAATTAGTTTTTTTAATATATTCTGCATCAAATTTTTCATCATTATTTTTATAATTCAAAATCAATTTTTTGTATCCATTTAAAATTTCATTATTTTCTATGTTATCTGAGATTACAATTCTATTGTGAATGTATGTAGGATTAGGAAATAATATTTTAATTCCTAGATTTTTTGCTAATCTGTATAATAATAAATTTGATATATTTTCTCCTGGATGCTGCATTAAAATTAAATCTGGTTTATTTTTTTCTAATAATTCTATGAAAAATGAAAGTGAATTTTCAACAATTGATAAAATTTCATTTTTTGAAAATTTATAAAAATCTGTCCAATATTTATAAAAACTTCTTTCACTAAAAATATCTAACCATAAATTTAGATTATATTTTTTCTCTAATAATTGAATTTTTTCAATATTGGTTGCTGATTTATTTATGTAGCATTCTGGATAATAAAATAATTTTTCAAATTTTAATATATTTTGATTTTCAAAAAAACTAATATCCTGTTTTGTTGTTACAATTCCAGTAAAATTGAATTCATTATTTTTAGATAAATAATTTACAATACCAAAATTCACATATGAATAAGCATCAAAATCTAACCATACCAAAATATTTTTCTTTTTTTTGGAATTATTTTTCATCAATTGTTTGTTTAATTTACTATTTTTCATTAGTAATACAAGAGTAATTTATCATATTCATAAATATCCTAGTTTTCTCAATTCACGCTCAATTTCTTCAGCTTCATCATCAGATATTTTTTTATCTTCATTTAGATTTTCATTTTTTATATTCAAAATAATTTTTTCAAACTTTTTTATTTGATCCATATTTTCACTAGCAATATTTACATCTTCATAAATATCCTTTTTTAAATCATATAGATTGATATTTTTATTTGGATTATCAATATCTCTAAAATATTTAAAATCATTAGTTCTTAATCCTATACATGATGTAGAATTATTTATTTTAGTTTTCAATGTTCCATTTTCCATATATATTGGAGAGGAAATATGTTTTTCATTATTCATTAAAGCTTTCAAACTTTTTCCGTTAATTTGATTATTGTGTTTAATTTCTAAAATATCTGTAATTGTTGGAAAAATATCTATTATTCCAACTTGTTCTGTTATTGGTTCAACATGGTTTATTTTAAATCCTGAAAATAATAATGGGACATGAACAATATCGTCATATAGCATTCTGTGTTTTCCTGGTCTTTCTTCCAAATTTCTTTTTTCATGTGACGTTTTTAAATTTGAATTTCGAATTTGATTCTGTATTTCTAATTTTTTATTATGCATTGATTTGTGGAAAGAATTTGGAATAATTTTTTTTATACTCTTTTTAATCATTTTATTAAATAATGTACTACTATCTTGTAATCCACTGTAATTGTCAAATGGATTCAAATATTCTCCATGATCTGCAGTTAAAATAAAAATTGTTTTTGATAAATCCATTTCCTCTAAAATTTTCCCAATTTCCATATCAATGGATTCAATATTCAAATTATAACGCTCTTCTAAACTTAGTTTTTGAAATTTATCTGGAACTACACATGGAACATGTACATCTTCTGGATGTATATAAAAAAACCATGGTTCTTTTAAAGAATTTGAAGTAATTTTTTTAATTACTTTTTCTGATAATCCTCCATATACGCTATTTACAGATGTGACATCATTATTTTCAAATACATTTTGATAACCTTGATTAAAAATTGCTTGTCCCATATGTGCATAAAGATGAAATCCTGATTTTTTTAATGTGGTAAGATAACTTGTTTTTTCTGAATATGTTTTTTCTACTTTTTCTTTATTTTTTCCACAATCAAATGGAAAATGACTTGAAAAAATACTTTTCATTGAATATCCCGTAATATCTGTACAAGAAATACTATTTTTAAAATATATTCCAGATTTGATTAATGAATCAATTATTGGTGTTTTAGCTTTTTTATTTTTACCATAACAATGATCCGCTCTTAATCCATCTACTAGTAAAAATATTATATTTGGATAAATAGTATCTTTCATAATTTAATTATAATTAATTACCTTTAATAAAAATATAATTTTATTTTTTCTCTAAAAATGTTTCAAATTTTGTGAACTTGAATTCTGATAAAAGAGATTCCATTTTAGAATAAGTTTTATTAATATTATGAAATGTTATGAACTGATTTTTTTTGGGTAGTTTTATTTTTGGTATAAATTCTGGAGTTAATTCCCATGAATGTATATACAAACTTGCAGGAGTTTTATTTTTTTCATATGATTTAATTGTATTTTTAATAATTTGAAATGGCAATGTTCTTAGATAAAAACCACCTGCTGCAGGAATTGTTTTTCCTAAAAATTTTGTAACCATAAGTGGAAATTCAATTAAAATACCATTATGATTATTTTTTTCTAAATTTGAACTTGTTATTTTATATGGTGATTTTTCCGCAGATGGCATTCCATACATGTTAGTCTTTGCAGGCATTATACTACTATCATATTTGTATCCTGCACTAACTAATTGATCAATAGCCCATGAACTTTTTTCATTTAATGAAAATGTTGGAGCTCTAAATCCAATAGATTTACCAGAAGTTAGTTTTTCAAACTCTTTTAATTCTTCTTTAAATTTTAATTCAAAATTTAATGAATCCAATCTATTATGTTTCATTGTGTGAAAGCCAATTTCATGCCCTTCAGATATTATTTTGTCAAATATTTCCGGATTTTTTTCTAATAGTTCTCCTACTACAAAAAAAGTGGCTTTTGAATTATTTTTTCTTAATAATTCTAAAATTTTATCAATCCCTTTGAACATTTTTGGTTTTTTCTTCTCTTCAGAAACAAATGGTTCAATTAATTCTGGATGATACCAATCTTCAAAATCAATTCCAAGTAAATTCAAATCTATGTCCCTCCTCATTAAATTATGTTAACTGATTTATCTTCTTAACTAAGAATTGCTCAATTTTACCTTGAATTAGTTAATTTGATGATTATTTTACAATGATATTTGTGTCCCTTCACCTAAAAGAAATTTCTTTTCATTTTGATCCTTGACTATTTTTGAATTAGATGCAATTATGCTATTTTTAATTGTTAATTTACCTTCAATTATACAATTTTCCATTATTATTGAATTTGATATATTGCAGTTACTAAGATGAGAATTTTTTCCAATACTGGTATTTCCATTAATTACAGCATTACCTTCAATTATACAATTTTCTCCAATTATTACTGGGCCTGAAATTTTTACTCCCTTTTTGATACTTGTTCCTTGTTCCACTATGATCTTTCCTTTCAAAAGTACATTTTCTTCTTTCTCACCTTGAAATGATTCTGGTAAATTTTCTAAAATTATTCTATTGGCTTCAATTATATCATTAGGCGTACCTGTATCTTTCCAAAAATCAGTTATTATTCCATAAATTATTTTTTTGTGTTCTTCAACTAAAATTTGTAAAGCATCAGCAATTTCTAATTCGTTTCTCCAAGATGGTTTTAATTTTTTTATCACTTCAAAAATATATGATGTTAAAAAATAAATTCCCGTAACTGCAAGATTAGTTGGTGGATTTTTAGGTTTTTCAGTAATTTTTATAATTTTATTATTTTCTATCTCTGCAATACCAAATTGTGATGGATTGTTAACTTCACATAATAAAAGAGATGCAAATGCATTAGATTTTTCAAAATCTATAATATAATCATTAATTTTACGTTGAATAATATTATCTCCTAAAAATACGACAAACTTTTCATTATTTACAAAATCTTCACACAATGAAATTGCGTGTGCAATACCTTTAGGAGAATCTTGTTGAATATATGTAAATTTCACTCCAAATTTCTTTCCATCTCCATAATACTCTTTAACTTTATTTGATCCAATTCCACCAATTATGAATGCAATTTCTTTAATTCCGGCATTAACTAAAGTTTCTACACAATATTGTGACATGGGTTGATTTGCAATTGGAAGTAATTGTTTTGGACCTGTATGAGTTAGTGGTCGTAAGCGTGTCCCATGACCTCCATGTAAAATTATTCCTTTCATATATAATGAAAAATTTTCCTACTAATTTAATTAATCTATTTAATTTTTATTATTTTCAATATCAGTCATCATTTTTTTAACTTTAGCAATCTCTTCTTTTGTTGCAACACCGGTTTGAACATCCAGTAAGATTTTCATCATGGTTGCTATTACTGGATTTTCTTCATGTAGAATTCTATATTCGGTAGTTAATTGAGTATATCTGTGCCATCTTCCAATTAAGATAGATATTGGAATGTATGTTATAATAAAAATTGTAGAAAATATCCACATACTTGGTATAATATCTTTTAACATTACACTATCTTCAATCAAAAAATTGAATGAAATTATAATAAAATTAACAAATGTTAAAAAAAACATCAAATATGTTGTATGACCAATTCTCCCATCTAACCAAAGTATTCTTGCATTTATTTTTTCAAAAATCATTTAATCATTCCTTCTTTTTCTCAATTTTTGTCAGCATTTTTCTAAATTCAGCAATCTCTTCTTTTGTTGCAACACCGGTTTGAACATCCAGTAATGTTCTAATCATTCTTGCTAATACTGGATTTTGTTGTTGAATCATTGTTGTTTCAACTCTTAATTGAGTTCGTCTATGCCAAAAACCAATTAAAATTGCTGCTGGCACATAAATAATTAGAAATACTATAGCAAAAATCCACAAGTCTGGTACTAGTTCTTTAAAGATTGTAATTTTTTCAATTAGTAATCTATATGAAATTAAAATAAAATTTATGAATGTTAGAGCAAAAACTAAGTAAATACTATGACCTTGTCTAAATTCCCACCATCTTCTTCTTCCCCATCCTTCTTGCATTCGCTCATTTCTCACTAGTTCTTATAAATAAAGATTGTATTGTAAAACAATTGTATAGATATGTTTAACACAGTTTTGAATACTGATAATTACTTGAAAACTAAAATTGCATTTTTAATTATCTTTTTTTCAGGCATTTCTTTAAGATTTTTTTATTTTCCTCATGAATTACCCTTAATAGCAGATGGAATGGATTATTTTGTTTATTCTACTGAGATTATATCACTTGGTCATTTACCTACTGATTGGACTCCAATTAATAATGGCTGGCCAATTTTCTTATCTTTTTGGTTTTCAATCATTAATTTAGAAAGTTCTTTTCAGTACATGCAATTAGACAGAATAATTTCTATATTTCTATCTGGATTAATTACAATTCCTGTATACTTTTTATGTAAAAAATTCTTTGATGCAAAAATTGCCCTTGTCGGTGCAGCTTTATTTGCATTTGATCCACGATTATTATTAAATTCTTTATTGGGAATTACAGAACCATTGTTCATTTTATTAGGCATCACATCAGTTGTAATTTTTTTAAAATATCAACAAAAAGCAATAATATTTTCATTCATTCTTGCATCATTTTGTACAATCGTTCGCTCTGAAGGTATTTTTCTTTTTGGGATTTTGTCCATACTATTTTTTATTAAATACAAATTTTCAAAAGAAATTTTTAAAACATATTTTCCATGTTTAATAATTTTTATTTTAATTTTATTACCAATAATGGATTATAGAATAGATGTAGCTGGATATGATGGAATTTTTCAAAGAGCATCATTTGCAAGTAATCAAATTGTTACAATTGCAAATAACGATAATGGTTCAGAAATTTTTGACGGATTAAAATTATTTATAACATATTTTGGTTGGATACTCATTCCTAATTTTTTGATATTTTTGCCATTTGGATTTATTCAATTTTTAAAGCATAGAAATAAAGAAAATAATTTTATTCTTATTTTTCTAATAATATATTCACTTCCACTTTTATATGCATATATTGTTCAAGCACAAGATACACGTTATTTTTATTTTCTTTTTCCAATTTTTAGTCTAATTTCATTATTTGCTGTTAAAAAATATCTTTCTTTTTTTAAAAGAAAAAATACTGTTTTACTCATAATAATTATCTCATTATTGATTGGTTCAATTCTTTTTTATGAATTTAAAAAAATTGATACTGATAATGAAAAAGAAATAAATGTTATTTCTAAAATTATTTCTGAAAAAGAACTTAGCTTAAATTTTCATCCTACTGTTTCACGTTATATTTATGCTAATGAACTTCCTAACACTTGGCCTTTTGAAATTAATGAGACACAGTTTAAAACTAAAATAATTTCAACATCAAATTATTCTAATTTAGAAAATTTTATTACGTCATCTAGAAATTCACTTACTCATATTGTTGTAGATAATAATTCTAATCTCCCAGAATTTTTACAGGATGTATATGTCAACGAAAAAAACTATCCATATTTAGAAAAATCTTTTGAATCTACTGATTTCAATTTTATTCATTCTGTTAAATTATTTCATATTAACTATCTAGAATTTGATTCTAGAAAATAATTTTTCTTCGAAAAGTTCAATTATCCAATTATTAATTGTACTGTAGATTTGAAAAATAATGAAGAATTAGCCCAATTTTATAATAAAGTCTATGTTAAAGGTGAAAAAAAACATTTTACAATTAAACGAGAATCTGCTTCTTTATCTGAAATTAAAGAAGTATTAAAACAGGTTTCATGGAAAGGAAAAAAAGTTCTTGATGTTGGTTGCGGAACTGGTTTATTTGCTTTTAATGCCGCAAAAAAAGGTGCAATAGTTTTAGGTATAGATTTCTCTACAGAAGCAATTCAAATTGCTCAATCTCAATATGTTCATAAAAATTTAAAATTTGAAGCCACAGATGTCAATAAAATTAAAGATAAATTTGATGTAATTGTTTCAAATGGTACTTTAGAACATATGGATAATCCACTTAAAACGTTAAGATTATTTAAAAAACATCTAACCAAAAATGGTTGTATTATTACTACGTCTCCTAATTGGAGTAATCCTCGAGGTTACATGCTTATGCCTCTTCTATTTTTATTTGATGCTCCAATTACATTAGCTGATCTTCACTATTTTACTCCTATAGATTTTGAAAATTTTTCAAAAAAATTAGAAATGTATTTGTCTTGGAAAACTTTTGATAACTCTTGGAGTCATGGAGATATTTTAATTGAAGACTTTAAGAAACGTTTACCTAATGTTTTACATGATTCAAATTTACCAAATAATAAAAAGAAAATTAATTTATTGATTAAATGGATTCAAAATAATATTAATAAATTAAATCATGATTTACCTCATAGTGGTGCAACTGGTTTGTATGTGCTATCTTTTAAAAAAACTACTTAAATTAATTGTACATTATTTTATTTGCATTCTATTTAATCTAATTTCTTCACTAATGAGTTGCTTATCAAAACTAATGACAAAAGCAACATAATCCGCAACCTCCTTAGGTTCCAGAAATGTTTCAAATTTTTGGTCCTTAGATAATTTTCCCATTTTTGTTTGAGTTGAACCTGGAGAGATAGAATATACTCGTATATTACTATCTTTTAATTCTGAAAATAAAGCACGTGAAAATCCTAACAATCCATGTTTGCTAGAACAATATGCTACACTATTTTTGAATCCATTATAAGATGAAGAAGAGCCAATATTTACAATTCTTCCCCATTTTGATTTTTTCATATCTTTTGAAAACTCTTTACTAAAAATAAAAGGTGCTCTCACATTAATTTTATAAGATTCTTCAAATTCTTCTACTGTTGTTTTATCTATTGATTTTATCAAAAATAATCCTGAAGTATTTATCAAAATATCAATTTTCTTAAATTTCTCTCTTATTTTCTTAATTGCTTTTTCAATTTGTTTTTGTTCTGTGAGATCTACTGATTCAATTTCTACTATTACATCCTTTTTTTCAATTTCTTTTTTTAATTTTAATAATTTATTTTTATTTTTTCCAATTAAAAATAAATTATAATTTTGTTCTGCAAGTTTTTTAGTAATTGCATTACCAATGCCTCCTGATGCACCAATAATCAAACAATTTTTTTTTATTATCATATTACTTTATTTCTTTTATCTCTACATATCTTTTTTCATTATTTGATATTCGACATGCTTCCATAACCCTTGCTTGATTTAGAAGATCTTCTTCAAAATTGTAGTTATATGAATTTGATTTCATTATTTCTTCACAAAATGACTCTATCATTAATTTAAAATGATTGACTGGTTCAATCATTATTTCTTCTTCTACGTCACTATTTTTAACATTTAATTTTGCTGACATATCTGGTGGTATATTGTAAGATCTAGTAAGGTTTAGAGAACCATTACTTCCCCATAATCTATAATTTGATTGATAGTCTAGGTCATAACCTACACTACACTGAGCTTGAATATTACTATTAAAATCCATCAACAATACAGCTTTTGTATCAACTTGTGTATCTTTATCCATAATTAATTTACAAAAAACACCATTAGGTTCAGACTGAAATAACATTCTTGATGCATTAACGGGATAACACCCTGCATCATTAAGAATACCTCCTCCCAATGATTTGTCATATCTTATATTATCTTTTGATATTGGTGGAAAACCATATCTTGAAGAAAATAAGAATACATCTCCAATCATGTTATCATTAATACATTTTCTTACTTTTTCATGAGATGGATGGAAGCGGAACATAAAACCTTCCATTAATCTTACATTATTTTTTTTAGATGTTTCAACCATTTTTTTTGCTGAATTAAATGATGTTGTAGATGATTTTTCACATAGTATGTGTTTTCCAGCTTCTGCTGCCTTCAATACCCATCTTTCATGATTTCCAACTGGTGTAGAAATATACACAGCATCTATGTTTTCATTGTTTATTACATCATCATAACTTCCATATTGTTCACAATCAAATATTTTAGAAAATTCAAATGCTTTATCGCTTGAACGGCTTCCAATCTGTTCTAATTTTGCATTATTCGAATTTAATATTGCAGGTATAGTTGAATTTTTTGCAATTGTTGAACAACCAATTATCCCAATTCTAATTTTATCAGTCATTACACAATTATTTTACCATATGGTCCATCCACCATCTACAACAATATTGGCACCTGTCATATATGATGAATTTGATGTACACAAGAATTCAACAAGCTCATTCAATTCATCCTTTTTCATCATTCTTTTCATAGGTGTTAATGCAGCATATGCTTGTTTAAATTCATCATCTTGATCAAATTCTACTCCACCTGGAGCTATACAATTAACTCTAATTTTAGGAGCAAGATGTGTTGCTAAAAATTTTGTTAAATTAATAACTCCTGCTTTTGAAATACTGTATGCGGGATGTTTATGCCCACCATTATACAAGTCTGGTCTAGCTGAAACTATACCTGTAGATGCTGAAAAATTCACAATAGTACCACTATCATTATTGATTGCAAATTCTCTACATACTGAAAATAACGTTGTTAAATTTATGTCTAAAAATTTTTTAAATGAATCTAATGTCAAATCAAAAATTGTTCCTCTTATTTTTCCTTCTTCAACGTGATCATTCATTGCAAAACAATTAACTAAACCATCTGCCTTGTTTTCCAAAAACCACTTTTTTACAAAGTTTTCATCAGTTAAATCATGACCTAAAACTAGATCAAGACTAATCACTTCATGATCTTTTTTCAGATATGTTGTAATTTCTTTCCCAAGTAATCCTTCAGAACCAGTAACAATTATTTTCATTTTTTAACACTCATTTTTAATTAAATATAGTATTTATCTACATATTGTTTTACAAATTTTTGATATAATTGGCATATTTGTGCTGGTTCATATTTTGTTTCTAAATTTCTTGCACCTTGAATAATTAAATCTCCTGAATAATTAATTTCAGATAACGTCGCAAAAAATTCTTCAAAATTTGTATCTCCCATTCCTAATGGAACTGTTCCACCATGAAGGTTTCTATCTTTTACATGTACATTTTTTATCCATTTTTTTAAAACAATTAACTCTTCTTTTACATTATAACCTAGAGATGCACTATTTCCTGAATCATAATTAGCCATAATACATTGATGTTCATATTTTGTTAAAAATTCTTCAAAATTTTGTGGATTGAGATCAGTTTCTAAAACTATTGTGACATTATTTTCTTCTGCAACAGGAATGATTTTTTCTAAATTATTCTTAATTTCTTCTTTATTTTCATTAGTTTTTAATGATGAAGAGTCAACAAGAGGTATTTCTATCATTGAAATTTCTAGTTTATTTGCTTGAATGATTATTTTTTTCAACATTTCAATATTTTTTTCTATTTCTAACTTTGATTGATTAAATAATTTATTAGTCATAAAATAATCTGCACAAATAGAATTTACTCTTACATTATTTTTTTGCATTAATTGTTTAATCTCTATAATTCCATCAGTAGTTAGTATGGGATTTGGTTGTAATTCATCAAAAATCCATTCAATTACTTCTAATTTACAATTTGATGCAATTTCAAATTCTTTTTTCCAACTATCTACTGGAAAGCTTTGGATTTTATTTTCATTTTGTTTTGAAAGTCTTCCTTGCATTATTCCAATTTTAGGTTTTTTCAATCAATTTTTTTTGAAATAATGATATTAATGGTTAACTATTTTATTATTTAATAATCAATTTATGCGATCATAATTAATTAAAATCATTATAATGAGCATTTTTCATTATTTTGATAATTAATTTTATCTTATTTTTAAAATCCTAATTTTTTAAGTATTTGTCGAAAAATCTATTGATAGTTTCATTTTTTTACCCCTGTAAATAATTTTAATATGAGGAAAAAAAGTGGAAAATCATGACTGATGCAGATTTAGAGAAAAGTAATGAATCAATAAACAAAACTTTACGAGATTATAAAGAAAAAATTGATGAACAGAAAAAAGGAGACTTGGATCTTAGTGATTACAAAGTAACTAAGCCTTGGGGGCATGAATTATGGCTTGAATTGAATCAATTTTATGCTTACAAAGTAATTCATATGAAAAAAGGTAATCAGAGTAGTTTACAAATGCATGATATGAAAATTGAGGCAAATTATGTAATTGATGGTGAAGCTGAAGTTCTTTTAGAAGATGATAATGGTGAATTAAAATCTCATATCTATTCAAAAGGAAGTGGATGGGTTGTTCCGAGAAAACGAAAACATAGGGTTATTGCAAAAACAGATTATACGGCATTAGAAGTATCTACACCACATTTAGACGATGTAATTAGATTTGCAGATGACACAAATCGTGAATCTGGAAAAATAGATCACGAGCACAATTAGGATGAAATATTGTATTCTTGCAGCAGGATTAGGTTCGAGAAATAATACTATTTCAGGATTACATAAAGGATTACTTCCAATTGAAAATATTCCAATGATATCTCATATTATAAATAAATTTGAGAAAGGAAGAGAAATTATTATTGCAGTTGGACATAACTCAACTCAAATAAAATCATATGTGAAATTTGTTCATTCTGATAAAAAAATTAAATTTGTTACTGTTGATAAATTTTCAGGTAAAGGAACTGGTCCTGGGTATAGTTTGTTAAAATGTAAAAAATATTTACAATGTCCTTTTGTATTTGTTCCAATTGACACATTCATAGATAAAAAAATAAAATTTAATGTAAAAAATAATTGGATTGGAGTTACAAAAATTTTAAAACAAAATTCAAAAAAATATTGTCTTATTAGAGGCAAACAAAAACTTGAATCAATATATTATGGAGAAGGTAATCTTGCATATAATGGAATAGCAGGAATTTATGATTATTCTAATTTTTGGAAATCATTAGCAAAACCTAACCTAATAAATAATGAACATCAAGTTACAACTGCATTTGAAGGAATTAACAATGTTAAATTAAAATATTTTAAAAATTTCTATGATACAGGCACTGAAGAATCATATTTACAAGTAAAAAAGAAATTTTCAAAAGAAATTGTATTTACAAAAAATAACGAAACAATTTTTATTGATAATGACAAAGTAGTAAAATATTTTTCTGATGAAATTAAATGTAAAAACAGAATTAAAAGAGCAAAATATCTAAAAGATTTTTCATTAAACATTAAAAAATTAAATTCAAATATGTTTGGATATGAATTTATTACTGGAAAATTATTATCAGATATAAATAATAACGATCTTTTTTCAAATTTCTTGGATAAATATATAAAATTTGCAATTAAAAATAATATTTTAAATGATTCAAAAAGATTTAATAATAATTGTAAGAGGATGTATAAAACTAAAACATTTGAAAGAATAAAAATATTCCAAAATGAAGATATTGATAACATCAAATGTATTAATGGAGTTTTTGTTGAACCTATAAAAAAAATTATTAATAAAATTGATTGGAATAAAATAATTTCTAATGCAATTCCTGCAAATTTTCATGGAGATTTACAACCAGAAAATATTATTATTTCAAAAAATAATAAAATATTTTTAATTGATTGGAGGGAATCATTTGGAAATGATTTAAAGGTCGGTGATTTCTATTATGATCTAAGTAAATTATACCATGGATTAATTATTAATGGAACAATTGCAAAAGAAAAAAAATTTACAATCAAAATCAAAAAAAATGAAGCTGAAATTTCTTATGTAACAAAAAGGAATTTATCAAAATTTAATAAAATATTGGAAATTTTTTGTCAAAAACATGATCTTGATTATAGTATGGTGAAATTATTAGGAGCACTTCATTATCTCAATATTGCTGAATTTTATAAGACAACTGAAAAAGAATATTCTAAATTCATATTTTTATTAGGAAAACTACTAATGAGTGCGTATTTAAATAAATTGAAGAAATGAGTTATTCAGGCCTAATTGAATTGTATAAGATTGAATCATCTAATGTTGCTCTTAGCATGCCCACTAAAGAAGTAGAAGAATTTCTTGAATTAGTAATTAAAGCATATTATGCAGAAAAGAAAATTTTTGCTTGTGGAAATGGTGGCAATGCTGCATTTGTTGGAAATTTGGTTGTTGATCTAAACATGCATCCATTTGTCTCTGAAGATAAATCTTCACATGGAGGACAAAGAAATCGTTTCCATGCAGTTAATTTATGTGATGGTGCTGCAACTATTACAGGAATAACTAATGATTTGGGTTTTAATTCAATTTTTAGTGAACAACTAAAATATCAAGCTGAAAAAGATGATATTTTATTCTGTATTTCTGGTTCTGGAAATTCTGGTAATGTAATTGAAGCAATGAAATATGCAAAAAATATTGGAATGAAATCTGTTATAATTACAAGAAATTCTCCATCTAAAGCCGAAGAGTTTGCTGATGTATTAATTGAAATTAAAGGTAATTCAGAATTTCCAGGTCAAACAGGTAACAACAACAATAATTTTCATTTTGAGGATTGCATTTCTAAAATAACTCATATAGTAACAGGGATTTTAAAATTAAAGGTGACTGAAGATAATAAATCCAAATAATTTAAGAAAACATGTTTTACGAATGGTATATGAAAAACGTTCAGGTCATATTGGTGGAAGTTTTTCATTAGCAGAAATAATTGCTTATTTGTATTCTAATTTTGATTTAACTTCAGATAAAAAATATTCTCCAAAATTAATACTATCTAAAGGCCATGCTGTTCCAATATTATATGCTGTATTGTTTGAATTAGGTTTAATCACTAATGAGGAAATATCCTTATTCAGAGAAATTAATTCACCACTACAGGGTCATCCTGATAAAAATAAATTAAAATTTATGCATGCAACAACTGGTTCGTTAGGTCAAGGATTGAGTATTTCTATTGGTCATGCTTTAGGATTAAAAATGAATTCTTCTTCAAATCCATGTTTTTGTATTGTAGGTGATGGAGAAATCCAAGAAGGACAAATTTGGGAAGCATTCATGCTTGCACCAAAATTTAAACTCAATAATTTAATTGTCTTTATTGATTATAACGGTTCACAAAATGATGGTTTTGTGAAAAATACATTAGATCTTGAACCAATAACTGAAAAAATTTTAGCGTTCAATTGGAATGTAATTAGTATTTCTGGACATGATATGGATGAAATTGATGCAGCCGTAAAAACTGGATTAAACAATAAAGATAAACCAACATGTATTTTGATGAAAACTCAAAAAGGTAGAGGTGTGTCATTTTTAGAAGATCCTGTATGGCATGCCAAAGTTCCTAATGAAGAAGAATATTTGAAAGCAATTGAGGAATTGAAATGATCGCCACTCGTGATGCATTTGGAAATCAATTAATTGAATCTGCAAAAAGTAATGATAAGATACTTGTTTTGAGTGCAGATCTTTCAAAAGCAACAAAAACAGAAAAATTTTCAAAAGAATTTCCTGAAAGATTTTTTGAAATAGGTATTGCAGAAAGTAATATGATTGGAATTGGTTCCGGTCTTTCTGAATATGGTTTTAAAGTAATAATGACTTCATTTGCATCATTTTTAACTGGAAAATACGATGTAATTCGAGTTTCACTAGCATATTCTAATGCACCCGTAATTTTAGTAGGAACTCATGCCGGATTGGCAATTGGAAAAGACGGAGTAACGCAAATGGGATTAGAAGATATTAGTTTAATGCGTTCTCTTCCAAATATGCAAGTTATGCAACCTGCTACACCTATTGAAACCGAAAAAATGGTAAAATATATTTTAGATTCTGATTTACAAACTCCTATTTATTTACGATTAGGAAGACAGCCTGTAGAAGAAATTTTTGATGAAAATTATGCATTTGTTCCAAACAAAGGAGTAGTATGTAGAGATGGAGATGATTTAGCAATTTTTGTTACTGGTTGCTTATTGGATCAAGTTCTTGAAGCAGTAAAAAATTCAAAAAAGAATTGTGCAGTAATTAATATTCATACGATCAAACCAATTGATAGAGATATAATTTTAAAATTTTCAAAACAATGCAACAAAGTAATGACTATTGAAGATCATTCAATTGTTGGTGGTTTGGGTTCAACTGTTTCAGAAGTATTATCTGATGAGAATCCTACTTTATTAAAACGAATTGGATTAAATGATGTTTTTCCTGAATCTGGTGTTCCATCAGAATTATGGGAAAAATATGGCTTATCCTCAAATAAAATAAAAGAATCTATTTTAGAATTTTTAGATTAAATGTAAAATAATTTATTTTAAGATTTATTTTTAAGAGTAGTAATATCATCTACATCAAAAAATTTTTTCAAAATGTGTAAACATGCTTCTGCTACAGCTCGTTCTCCTGAATTACGTTTAGTAACAAAATCTGCATTTTTTTTTGCTAATGAATCTGCATTTGCAGGTGCTATTGAATATCCTACTTTTGAAAAAATTAAATGATCAAATATACTGTCACCCATATAGATAATTTTATTCAATGATGTTTGCTTTTTCATCCATTCTACTCTATCTAATGTTTTTACAAGTTCTAAAGGATATTTCATATCAGTAACAATTCTTTTTTTACTGATTGAGAATCCTTTTTTATCTTGTGTTACAAAATGAATTTTTAAAAAAGGCTTCAATAAAGCTAAACCATCATTATCATCAGGACCAAAAATTTTGAATTCTTTTCCATTTTTACTATATAGAAATTGTCCTGTTGTTAATACTCCATCTACATCTAATACTAACATTTCTGGTTTCATTTTTCACTATGAATTAGTTATTGTTGGTTAAAAGTTATTGTTTTAATATGAATAGAAAATTATTTTAAATTAAAATAACTAGATAAAATATGAAAAAAAATATTTTTAATGGACCTCAATTATGTATTTCAATTGCTAAAAGACCTGGATTATACGGGACTACAATTCATAATGCTGGGTATCAGGCATTAGGTTTAAATTTTTTTTATAAAGCATTTGGAACAAATGATTTAGAAGGTGCAATTCATGGAGTACGTGCATTAGGAATTAGAGGATGTAGTGTTTCTATGCCCTTTAAGGAAAAAGTCATTCCTTTATTAGATGAATTAGATATTTTAGCAAAAAAATCACAAGCAGTTAATACAATAGTAAATGAAAATGGTTCTTTAATTGGTTACAATACAGATGTAGTTGGAATAAAACAATGTCTTCAACCATTAAAAATTCAAAAAAAGAAAAAAATTCTTTTATTGGGTTCTGGTGGGATATCTAGAGCATTTTTAGTTGCCTTAAGAAATCTAAAACTAAATGATATCATAATTACTAATAGAACATTAAAAAAATCACAAACACTTGCAAAAGAATTTGATACAGATTTTATTAAATGGTCTGAGAGAAATAATTTTAATGCAGATATGATAATTAATGCAACTTCTGTTGGAATGTCTCCTAATGATAATTTAATGCCTATTTCTAAAAATCAAATTATGAATACTGAAATTTTAATGGATGTTGTTGCATCTCCAGTAAATACTAAATTGATTAAATTTGCAAAAAAATATAAAAAATTTACGATAAGTGGTCCTGAATTATCATTTTATCAAGCATGTGCACAATTCAAATTATACACACGTAAAAAACCTCCTATATTAGCAATGAAAAAAGCTGCCACAAAATTACTTTTAAAAAAATAGAAAAATATATGATTAAAAATTTGGATATTAAAATAATAAAAAATATGTATTTAGTTAATGAGAAATTAATGGTTCTGTTTAATTAGCCCCATATGGAAATTAAAAAATATATGAAAGAAAATTTTAATCTTAAAAATATTTTTAGTAGATTCAAGGGTTTATTTTCTATAGGAATTTCTGATATTTTAGGTGGTGTTATATCTTCTGCACTATGGCTTTATTTTGCTACCATTCTTGATGTTGATGCTTATGGTGAAATTTTTTATATTTTTGCTATTGGAAATATGGCAACGTCTATTTCATTATTAGGTTCAAGACATACTTTGATGGTTTATGTTCCTAAAAATATAAGATTTGAATCATCAATTTTCTTACTTGTTTTAATTCTAGGTTCTATTGTTTCTTTAGCTTCGTTTGTTATTTATTTAGATTATACACTTAGTTTCTATATTTTAGGTGGAGTGATTTTTGGTTTAAGTGGAGCAGAAATTCTTGCTAAAAAACTTTATACAAATTATTTCAAATTTTTAATCGTTCAAAAATCTTTAATGGTTGGATTATCTATTCTATTGTATTATTTAATTGGAATAAATGGAGTAATTTTAGGTGTAGGACTTTCATTTTTACCATACTTGTTAATTGTCATTAAGGAATTTAAAATAACAAAAATTGATTTTTCATTATTAAAACCACGTTTAGGATTTATGATGAATTCCTATGGACAGAATCTTTTATCAACTTCCTCAAAACAAATAGATCTTTTAATGATTGCACCATTATTGGGATTCACTTTATTAGGAAATTATCAATTGGGAATTCAATTCATTGGTATGTTTCAATTAATTCCTTTAATTGTAATGAAATTTACATTACCTCTTGATGCTAGTGGAAATCCTAATTCAAATCTCAAAATTTCTACAGTTTTAGTTTCCATTGGATTTACAATTTCAATTATACTTTTTACTCCTACGATTATTCCAATTTTCTTTGAGAAATTTATTTATGCTATTGATATAATCCAAATTTTGAGTCTTTCTCTCATACCTGTTTCTTTGAATACAGCTTATGCTTCAAAATTTCTTGGTAATGAACAATACAAAATAATAACTACTGCAACTATTTTATTAATCCTAATTCATATCTTAGGTATTATTATTTTAGGTCAAATTTATGGTATAATTGGAATCGCTTTATCTTATGTTTTATCAATGTCAAGTCAAACTATTTTTTATTTTATCATGGATAAAAGAAAAACTATTCTTAAATTTTAATTTCTATAGTTGTAAATAATTTTTACAAAAATTATTTTTTACATCTAGCAATTGTAAACATGGGCTTACTTCCATTTTTAAATGGTATTACTTCATATCTTTTTGTAATTTTATTTTCTGTATTCCTATTAATTTTTGAAATTGGTTTATGTAGCGGTTTCATGTATTTTGTATAAAATTTAAATCTATCATTTGATCCAAGAAGGAAATCTTTAATTTTATTTCTAATTATTGCAGAAATATTTTCTTTTCTTTTTTCATTCATTGTAACTGTTCCTTGTGAAAAAAAACTTACATCATTGAATAATAGCTTGAGTTTATTTTCAAAATCATTTATTGTAAATAAATTTATGTCTTTTGTAATTAGATCTGTGGGATGATTTGATAAATTATCATTATTGACAATTGAAATAACTGTATATCCATTTACTTCTAAATGTTGAGAAATTAATTTTAAAATTTTATCAATATTCTCTATAATAGATAAAATATTAAACGCTATGATTATGTCAAATTTTAATAATTCTATCTCTTTTTTCTTTTTTAATTCATAAGTTATCTTACCTGCATTTAATTTTCTTACACTAACATATTCTTGATTATCTAATAAATCCATATTCCAAATTTCATTTACATTATTTTTTAATAATAATTTAGATGAAGCATAATCCAAATATTTTCCAAATGTAATATTTAAAATTCTTCCATGCGCAAATTGATTTAACCACTCATATTTTGGCATTTCAATACGATAGATATCTCCAGTTCTAATTTTCATTTTTATTTTTTAATTAATAAATATATATATATTTTAGAATAATTTTTTGCATTGAAAAAAATTACAACTGGAATATTATTGCAAGGTAGAAAAGAGAATTGGACTATACCAATTATTGAAGAACACCAACAAAATTTCCCTGATTCAGAAATAGTTGTATCCACATGGGATTATGAGGATGTCTCTGATATTCCTTGTAAAGTAATACAAACTAAGCTTCCTGAACCAACATCTCCGTATCAAAGTACAAAAAATTATCAAATTATAGGATGTAGGAATGGATTAAAAGAAATGACTTCTGATATTATTTTAAAAACTAGAACTGATATGTTTGTTCACAATCCAAATATTTTTAAAATTTTTTTGGCAGAAAATACTAACAAAATAATTTTTCCTGATTCTGGATTTGCTAAAGAATCTAGAGATTATTGGATTGCAGATTATGTTCAATTATCTACTCGGCAGAATTTATTAGATTATTGGAATTTAATGCCTTTACATGATGGTACTACTAATGAGGCAGTAGAAAAATATCTAACAAGAAATTATGTTTTAAAAATTAAAAATGATGATAGACCCTGGAATATTGTTCGCGATGAATATTATTTAGGAAAAAGATATCATGAAGATTTTCAGATAGAATTTGAAAAATCAGTATATTTAGAACGTTATCAAGATATTCTTTTATCTGCATCAATGGAGGATGTATCTGATGATAGATTGTTTAAATTATTGGATGCTTCAAATATGAAAACAAACTAAGGTCAATATCAATGAAAACAAAACCTAAAATTTTATTTTGGATAAATAGTGTTTTTTTCCATTATTCTTTAGCATATTATCTTCAATCTAAATTAGATGTTGATTTTTTTGGTATAGCTGAGATTAACGAAAAACCTAGAAATTTTATTGAAAATCAAAAATTGGTTAACTTTGAAAAAATTTGGTATTTTCATGATTATATAAAAAAGGATTCTAGTAAAATTGATCTTGACTATCTTGCAAATTTTGAAAATTCTTACAAAATCAATTTGTGGAAATTAGCTCTTAATGAAAGATTTTTTTACGAACATAATAGATTTTATCAGTTTAAAAAGAATGAAATTTTATTTATTTTAGAACAAGAATTAAAATTATTTGAGACTATTTTAGATGAAGTAAAGCCTGATTTTTTTCTTGCATATGATCCTGTATATCATCATCAAAAATTATTACTAGACATGTGTAAAAAAAAAGGCATTAAAATTTTATCAATATATCTTACTGGAATTGAAGATAAACTCATTATTGGTGAAAATGGTTCCACATTAGATTTAGATAGTAATTCTTTAGAAAATTTAATTGAAAATTCAACCAGTAAATCAAATAATGATAAAAAAAATTATGATACTGTAATAAATTCATATTTACAAGATAAAACACCAAAATTTTCAAATAAAATAAAAGCACTAACATCATATTTGTCTAATGATGATTCTGAACTTGTAAAAACAAATTATATGTACTATGGACGAAGTAAATTTAAAGTAATTAAAGATACAATAAATTTTGAATTAAATAAAAAGAAGCGATTTTCTTTTCTTCAAAAAACATCTCTATTGTCTCCACCACTCGATATACCTTATGTCTACTTTCCAATGAATGTAAATGAAGAAATGAATATTTTACATTATGCACCATATTTTACAAATCAAATTGAAGTAATTAGACATATAGCAAAATCAATCCCTATTGATTATCTCTTATATGTTAAGGATCATATTGCAGCAGAAATGCGTGGATGGAATAAAATAAATTATTATAAGGAAATAATGGAAATTCCTAATGTAAAATTAATTCATCCTTATTTTGATAATAATATTTTATTAAAAAATTCTCAATTATTAATTTCGGTTCGTGGAACAACTGCATATAAAGCAGTCAAATATAGTAAACCATCAATTATTTTTGGAGATCAACCAATCGAAATAATACCTTCTGTTTTTAAAGTCAACTCCCTTTTGGATTTACCAAATTTAATTTACAAAGCTTTAAAATTAAAAGTGGATCCAACTTATTTTGAAAAGTATAAAACATTGATAGATACTAAATCTATTAAATTTAATATGTTTAATTATGAAAATCTTAGAAATTCTGCATTTTTTGCAGGAGGTATTTTATCTAATGTTGAAATTCATGAAAAAAACATGCTTGATTTTCTCAAGAAAAACGAAAATATGTTTTCAATTTTGGTTAATAATCATATAAAATTACTTTCTTAGAAGTATAATACAGCTTAAATAATCAGATAAAATCAGTAACAACGCTTTGAAAGTAATTGTTGGTATACCTGCATTTAATGAAGAAAAAAATATTGGTGCAATTATTGTAAAATTAAAAAAAATATATGATCATGTTCTTGTGTGTGATGATGGTTCTTCTGATATGACTGAATCTATTGCTATGTCATTAGGTGCTACTGTAGTAAAACATCATAAAAATTTAGGATACGGTGAAGCTATCAAGACTATTTTTAATGAATCTAAAAAATTAGATGGTGATGTTTTAGTAACTTTTGATGCCGATGGACAACATAAAATTTCAGAAATTGATTTAGTGTTAAAACCACTATTTGAAAATCAATCTGATATTGTAATTGGCTCAAGATTTTTAGGAAAAACAAAGAATTTACCAAAATATAGAAAATTTGGAATTAAAACAATTACTAGTCTCACAAATACTGTCACTGGTTCAAATATTTCAGATGCGCAAAGTGGTTTTAGAGCTTATTCAAAAAAAGTATTAAATGAAATATCGCCTACAGAGTCTGGAATGGGTATATCTACTGAAATTCTAATTAAAGCATCAAAAAAACAATTCAAAATATCTGAAGTTCCAATTACAATTAGCTATGAAAATAATTCCCATTCTCAAGAACCTATATCCCATGGAGCTTCTGTAATTTTGAGTACAGTAAAGCACATTGCTATAGAACGACCTCTTTTGTATTATGGTGTCACAGGATTTTGTTTTCTAATAGTTGGTCTTTTTTTTGGAGCTTGGGCTATTCAAATATATTCTGAAGAAAAAGTTGTAATGACTAATATTGCATTAATTGGAATTGGAGGAGTAATTTTAGGTACCATTTTATTAATAACAGGAACAATTCTTTATTCAATTGTAAACGTTGTTAGAGAAAAACGCTAATTTTAATAATTTAAAATCAATTTTTATTACTTTTTTGTATTATCTTTTACAAACTTTCTAGTTCTATCTGTTGGTTTAAGATTTTCTGAATACAATGCTTTATCCATATCATCAATACTGATTTTTTTATCTAATAAATCATGATTTTTATTTTTTTCAATTTCATCTTTTAACCACTGTGATTCATTCATTTCAATTTCATCAGGTGATGACTTACTCCCACAAATTTCAAATATTGCATTGTCAATTACAGGAAAACTTCTTTTTACTAGTAGGCTAATTCCTAACTGTTTTGCTAATCCAAGCTTTCCAAACGGCATATCAATCACATCATAAGTACCATCAAAATATTTTGTTCGTAAATCTAACATAAATTCTCTACATCCATCAATCATCAAAGTATCGTGAAACGCAATAATGCCAGAATTTTTTAATCTTGGATAAATTACTTCAAAATCATTTTTAACACCTATGTATGAATGATCAGCATCTATAAATGCAAAATCAATTTTATTACCTCCAAGTAATTTATCTAATTTATTTTCAAAATTTGGTCTATCGTTTATTGTATCCACTTTTGTTAATGTAAAATTATTTAATTCTGCCTTATGCAGTCTGTCCTCTACATCTTTCATTGAATATGGTTGAGTTTTAAATTGGTTAATCAATCCATGTTCACCCCAATTATCAAATCCATAAACATGTCCATCACTCATAGCTTCGCACATGAGTTCAGTTGTTTTTCCAGTTTGAACACCTATCTCAACACATGTTTTGGCTTCAATCATATTTAAAATACTGGCAAAAAATAAACCATAATCGCTATCTTGTCCTGATTCGTCTACTATTCTATTTTTTGCAAATCTTGCAGCTCTTTTAAAAAAACTTATTTTGTCTCTCAAATTAAATTACATCCTTTCTATTAGTGTCAAAATATTATTATTTTTGAAAATTTGATTTTTTACTACTGACAATTCCATTCATTTTTTTAAACCTCATATAACCTTTATATTTTTTTAATAATTATTTTTACTTTTAATACTTAGTCTATGCATATTTTATTTTAAAAATGTATGATTATTCAAAATTTTCTATGTAATTTTATTTTCTACAAGTTCACAGATTATGTGATAAATTACTCTATGAACTTCTTGAATTCTTGCTGTATTTTTTGATGGTACTATAATTGAGATATCTGATATTTTTTTAATTGTCCCTCCATCTCCTCCGAGTAAACTTATTGTAATTGCACCTTTTTTCTTTGAAGATATAATTCCATTTTCTACATTTTTTGAATTACCGCTAGTAGAAATACCTAATACTACATCGCCTTTCGAAACAAGACTTTCACACTGTCTACTAAATACTACATCAAATGAATAATCATTTGCAAGTGAAGTAATTATTGATGTATCTGTAGTCAGTGAAATTGCAGGTAAACTTTCTCTTTCTTTTTGAAATCGGCCAATAAGTTCTGCTGCAATATGTTGTGCATCTGCTGCACTTCCACCATTACCAAAAATTACTATTTTATTTTTTTTAATTAAACATTCAACTATTTCATTAACTGCTAATTCAATTTTATCCGATATACTATTACAAGTCAGTATCAAATTTGAACTTTCAGACACTATTTTTTTAATATCGTCATTTATTGAACTCAAACTAATCGTTCTCTAAGTTTTTTCATGGATGATTTTTCTGAATCCCATATTTTCTTTTTCCCATCTCCTAAAATAATATCTAATACTCTGACATCCCTTACAAGTCTGTTTAATCCTTCTACTTCTAATGAAGCTGCTTGATCACTACCGTACATGGTTCTATCTAATGTAATATGTCTTTCAATTGAAGTGGCACCCTGAAGAACAGCTGTAATACAAATTAAAGATGCAGCAGATTCATGACCACTATAACCAACATCACATTTGAATTTTTTCTTCAGAGTTTGAATGAGTTTTAAATTAGCTTCCTCTATTTTCATTGGATAACTACTATGCGAATGCATCAATTCAAATGGACATTTATGTTTCTTGAAAATTTTAATTGCTTTTGAAATATCATCCATTGTACTCATTCCTGTAGAAATGAATGTGTATTTTTTTTCTTCAGCAATTGTTTCTAATAGTTTTGTATGGACCAACATAGCTGATGCAACTTTATTATATTTAGTCTTAAATTTTCTCATTTCTATTTGACTATCTACATCCCAACATGAAAGATACCATTGAATTTTTTTTTGTTTACAATATTTATCAATTATTTTATAATCTGATATAGAAAACTCTAACCCTTCTTTTTGTTCACGTTGTGTTGTTCCCCATGGACTTTCTCTAGGTCCATCTAAAACTTCTTTGGAATAGACTTTTTCTACTGTTCTTTTTTGAAATTTTACTGCATCACATCCAGATGATACTGCAATATCAATTAGTTTTTTAGCAATTTCAACATCACCATTATGATTTATTCCAATTTCCGCAGCAATGAATACCATATTTATTGTCTAAAATATGTCCTATTAAATTTGACTCAGTACCAATTAGTTTTATTTGCAAATTTTTCTTTCAAAATTAAATCAATCATTTCTCTCAAGGCTCCATTTCCTCCTGTAGTCTTACAAATGTAGTTTGCAATTTTTTTTGCCTGTAAAATCCCATCTGAAGGAGTAACCGAAAATCCTACTTTTTTCATCAATTGAATATCATTAACATCATCACCAATAAATGCAATTTCGGAAGATAATACTTTGTAGTATTTGCATATTTTTTCTAATTCTTTTTCTTTAATTTTAATTCCAGAATAAGTTTTTGAAACATTCATTTCTTTTGCCCATTTTTTAACAATTTTTGAATTTTCTTTTGTGACTATTGCAGTTTGTATTCCGTTTCGTAATAAAATATTAATTCCCATTCCATCTCTTACATGAAATTTTTTGATAATTTCACCCTTTTCTGAAAAATATCTTCCACCATCTGTTAATACCCCATCAACATCAGTAAGCACTAATTTGATTTTTTTGCATTTACTTTTTACTGACTCTTTCAATTTCTTATCTCTAGTTTACAATTTTGACATAATAAATATAATTATAACAAATGAATTGATTTCATATACATGTCATTAAAAATTGAAAATCTTGATCTAGGCGTACAAATTTTTAGTCCTCAGATAAATTTTGATGAAAGAGGCTTTGTGACAGAAATTTTTCGTTCAGATTGGCTTGAATTTTTTAACAATTCTTTACCTAAACAAGTAAATTTTTCTAAAAGTAAATCTGGAGTTATTCGTGCTTGGCATAGACATAATCGTAATCAGACAGATTATTTCATGGTCACAAAGGGAAAAATGAAAATTTGTATCTATGATGGAAATGAACAATCTAAAACTTTTGGAACATTGGTTGAAGTTTATGCTGACGGTGGTGATTTAAAAATAATTAAGGTACCTGGAAACTTTTGGCATGGAACTAAAACCATTAGTTCAATTCCATCTGAAACAATTTATTTTTTAACAAATTTATATGATTACAAAAATCCTGATGAAGAAAGAATGGATTGGAATGATGATTCTGTAATTAATCCAAAAACACATAATCCATATGATTGGAATTCTGATGAGTAGGTATTGATTTGAAATTTTTAGTTTGCGGTGGTTACGGATTTATTGGAAGTGAATTTATCCGAAACCATTTTGAATATAATCCAAATGATGAAATAATTAATGTTGATAATTTATCATTAGGTTCAAATAAGTTAAATCTTGAAACAATTGAAAATAATTCTAATTATATCTTTAAAGAAGGAAATATTATTGATGTTGAATTTATAAAAAGTCTTTCAAAGGATGTTGACGTCATTATTAATTTTGCAGCAGAAACTCATGTTGATCGAAGTATTGCAAATCCGAAACCATTTCTTGATACTAATATCTATGGAACTTATTCTCTTCTAGAGGCATCTAGAGAATTTGAAAAATTATTTATTCATGTTTCTACCGATGAAATTTATGGTGATTTAGAAAAAAATGCTAAACCATTTTCAGAAAATGATAATTTAAAACCAAGTAATCCATATGCTGCAACTAAAGCATCTGCTGATCTTTTGGTTCAATCTTATGCAAGAACTTACAAAAGTAATTGTATAATTACTAGATGTACAAACAATTTTGGGCCTTTCCAATTTCCAGAAAAACTTATTCCAAAAACAATCATTCGTGCTCATAAAAATTTAAAAATTCCTTTGTATGGTGATGGAAATCAACTCAGAAGTTGGATTTTTGTAACGGATCATGTACAAGCAATTGATTTAATTGCTAAAAAAGGACTTTCAGGCGAAACTTACAATATTTCATCTTGGAATGAGATTTCTAATAGAAATATTGTTGAAAAAATATTACAAAAAATGGAAAAATCTACAGATTTGATAGAATTTGTTGATGACAGACCTGGACATGATAAACGATATTCAATAAATTATGAAAAAATTAAAAATCAATTGGGATGGTCTCCACAATTTAATTTTGAAAATGCTTTAGAAAAAACAGTTGAATGGTATCTTAACAATTCAAAATTATGGGAACCTTTAGTGAATGAACAGACTTTACATCCACAACCTTGGACTTTAAATTGGAAGTAGTTAGTTTTCATCAATACTGTGAGGATTTTCTCGCATAGTTTGACTTTTACTTTGTTTTTGATTCTGAAACTGAATTAATTTTTCAATTTTTTCTGAAGAAAGGTTTGAAAATTTTGAAATGTCATTTATTGAAAGGTTTCTCTCTCTTGCATAAAGTATTAGATCTACGATATTATAAGGAACTGCATAAAAGAATTCTTCATCACTTGTTTTAAAACTCCATACATCTGGAGAAGCATCTTGATTTATGATTTTTTCAGGTAATTTAAGAAAATTAGCAATTTCATAAATTTGTGTTTTGTACAAGTGAACTAAAGGTTCTATATCTGAACCTCCATCACCATATTTAACAAAATATCCTTGCAAGTATTCAGTTTTATTTGTAGTTCCTACTACAGCAAAATTATTTTTTTCAGCATAATTGTATAACATTGTCATTCGTACTCTATGTTTAATGGATGTTGCAGCTGTTAAATTAAGAAAATCAAATGAGGATATTTTTAATTTATGTAATGTATTTTCATTATCTAAAATTTCTAAAAACGGCATTCCTATGTTATTTTCTAACTTTGGTGGTACAACAACTCTATACTTACATTTTTCATTATAGTTTGGAAATTTTTCCTTTACAATTTTTTCTTTATTTTCATACACACCAAATGATTCTAAAATATTTGTTATATCGATAGATTTTGTCTCTATATTGTATTTTTCAGCAATTTGTAGTGCAAGGTTTTTACTATTTACATCTGATTCTTTTTCTGGTAAAATCAATCCTAATATTTTTTCTGAACCAATAGATTTTGTACATAATGCAGCAGTAATTGCTGAATCAATACCTCCACTTAATCCTACTGCTACTCCTTTTTTCTGATAAATTTCAAAAACTTCATTTTTGATAAAGTTTGTTATCTCGTTAATTTTATTTTCTATATTTTTTATTTTAATTAATTCAGAAATTTCAGTCATATTTTATTTTGATATTTGGACTATATTTGTAATATGATTCATTTCTTTAGAATTTTTTTAAAGTATTAGTGATCAATTTTTTTAATAATTCTGGCGGGATTTCCTACTGCAACACAATAATCTGGTATATCTTGTGTTACTACACTACCTGCACCTACAATTGAGTTTTCTCCAACTGTTACTCCTGCAATAATTATACAACCTACACTAATTACAGCTCCTTTTTTGATTAATACTGGTTTTATTGTTCTAGGGTATCCATTCTTTTTCAAAAATTCATTTGCTGTTGGATTGATATGAGCAAAAATCATTGTATTTGAACTAATTGTTACATTGTCTTCTATTGTGATTAATTCTGGATGTAAAAGATCAATCAATACATATGGTGAAAAATGACAATTTTCCCCAATTTTTACGCCTCTACTTTTTTGAAATTTAATTGACCATGAAGGCAAAGGTGATGAATAAGCTAAGGAATGATAAATCCAACTTTTTACAAATTTTAATCTTAATTTGAGTTTACCAAAACCTCCAGATAGTTCGTAATATTTCATTAATTCTTCTTCATTTGATTTAAAATTATCATTATTTGTCATTCTAATCTATAATCATTTTAGCATAGAGCGTTTAACTTTTCCGTATTCATTCTTAGGAATTTTCTCCACGAATTCAATTTTAGATGGAATTTTAAACTTTTCAAGGTTTTTTAGACAATAACTGAGAATTTTTGTTTTATCTAAGTTTGAATTTTTCTTTTTAATGACATTGATTTTAATTGTTTTCCCAAAAATCTCATTATTTATTCCAAAAGCAACCACATCTTCAATTTCTGGAATTTGTTTTATCATTTCTTCAATTTCATTCGGAATAATTTTTTCACCTCCGATATTGATTACATCATCATTTCGTCCAACTAAAAATAAATTTTCATCATTATCCAAATAACCTATGTCATTTGTTTGCAACCATCCACTTTCTAAATTTTTATCAGCTATTGAATTTTTCCAATAATTTTTTATAACATTTTTACCTTGAATTACTATTTCTCCCACTTTCAATTTTTTATCAAATTTTTTGATTTTAATTTTTACTCCTGGAGCAGCTTTACCTACAGATTCATCAAGTTTTGAATTTTCATTAAAAATCATAAATGTTGAACGTGATGCTTCTGTTAATCCATAGTAAGTTGCTAATTTTCTATTTTTCATAATTTGTTTAAAATCATTTACAGTTTTTTTTGGTATTGATGTACTATTAGTAATAATTAATCTAATATTTGAAAATTTTTCGTGTAAATATTGATTTTCAAATTTTAGAAATTTTGTCAGAGTTGGAGGTACTACTGCTAATGTGGTTGCATTATATTTTTTTAAAGAATTTAGTACATCCTCTAAATTATTTGAATTTTTTAATAATACAAAAGTTGAACCTACATAAATTGAAGTATGAAGACAACCTAAACCAAATGAGTGATAAAGAGGTAACGGTGTAAGATCAACATCGTTTTTTGAATATCCTAAAACTTTTACAATGTTTTTAGTTGTAAATTCAATCATTTCATGAGAAATTGGAACACCTTTTGGTTCGGACGTAGTACCTGAAGTATAAATCAAGTAAGCAATTTTGTTGATATTTGGAATTTTTTCTTGTATTGTTGACTTAGAAATGATTTCTTCATTTGTATAAATTGCTAGATCTTTATCAAAATTTGAAAAATTAATTTGGTTTTTTTCTGAACAAATTATGATATATGGATTTGATGAATTAATTTGATTAATAAAATTTTTTTTAGTAATATTTGGAGGAATGATGTGAACAATTTTTCCAGAATTAATTATTCCTAAATAGGCAATTATGTCTTGTATTGAATTTTCTAAAATTAACCCTACTGTTTGATTTTTATTTTTGAATAGTTCTGAACTTGAAAATTTCTCTACACAATTCAACATTTCTTGGAATGTAATGTTATTTTCTTCATCAATAAATCCAATTTTAGAAGGATGTTTCTCTACATTGTTTCTAAGCGAATCAATAATATTCATTTCAAATGGGAATTAATGCAATTTAAGAGATCATTTGCTGATTTTATTTCAATAGATTCATCTAATGAAAATGAAATATCAAATTTTGATTCTGCAAAAGTTATAATATTTAATTGTGCAAACGAATCCCAATTTTCATAATCTTTCTGTTCTTTTTCCCATTCAAATTCATTTTCAGATAATTTTGGAAAAACTTCAAAGAAAATATTTTTCACATCAATTTTTATTTTTTTATCTTGCATATTTGAAAAAATTCATAGATAATAAATAAACCTTTTTGCTAATAGTTACATGCTTGAAAATTTTGAAATAGGAATTGATATCATTGATATTTCTCGTTTCCAAGAAAAAATTTTTGAAAGTAACAAAAGTTTTTATGAAAAAATTTTTAATCCATCTGAAATTAAATATTGTTTAAACAAAAAAAATTCGTATCAGTCATTTGCAACAAAGTTTGCAATTAAAGAATCTGTAATTAAATGCCTTGATCACCCAATAAACTTTTTAGATATTTTTACAGATCATGAAAATGAAAAACCAACTGTTACATTGTTAAATAATTCTTCACATCGTTTTTTGGTTTCTGTTAGTCATGAAAAATCTCATGCTATTGCTATTGTTATATCTGAATTAATTTAGAATATTTAGTTGAGTATAGTTTAATTAATTAATTAAAAGTTTAATCTATTGTTGAAGAAAATATGTGTAGTTGGTGCCAGTGGATTAGTTGGCCATAACTTGATAAAAAAAATTCAAGGATTTGATATTATTGGAACTTTCAATAACACATCGGTGAATTTTGAAAATATTCCTATTGTTAAATTAGATATAACTAAATACGAGAGCTGTCAACAAATTTTAAAATTTAATCCTGATTTCATTATCAATGCCACTGCAATTTCTGATGTTGATTATTGTGAAAAATTCAAAGATAAAGCATATTCTGTGAATGTTTTAGGAGTGAAAAATCTTGTGAAAATTGCAAAAAAATTACAATGTAAATTAATTCAGATTTCTACAGATGGTATATTTTCTGGAAGAAATGAATCTTATATTGAAGATGATGTACCAAACCCTCTAAATTATTATGGGCAAACAAAACTTGAGAGTGAAAATGAGGTCAAAAACTTAAATGATTACTTAATTTGTCGTACAAATTTACTTTACGGTTATGTTTCTCAAACTAAATTAAATAAAAGATCTGATTATTCAAAACCCACAAATTTTGTACTTTGGGTTTTATCTGAATTAAACAAAAAAAATCATATCAAAATTGTTGATGATCAATTGAGTAATCCTACATTAGTTGACAATCTCTCAAAAATTATTCAATTTTCTTTGGAGAAAAACCTTTCAGGTGTTTTTCATACTACTGATATGTCATGTATTAGCAGATTTGAATTTGCTAAAATAATTGCAACAAAGTTTGGTTACTCAGAATCATTAATTTCTCCAATTTCTTCAAAAAAATTAAATCAGTTTGCAACTAGACCTTCTAAAACATGTTTAGATTGTTCAAAAATACAAAAAAACCGTATTAATCTATTTACTATTGATGAATCATTAGATATTTTATTTTCAGAAATACAAAAAAATGAACCAAAATTAATTTGTACAAAAAATTTTTAGAGTTTTATGAAATTTTCTTTTAATCTTTGATTTGTTAAATTTTCAAATGCTTTTTTAGTGAAACCAATAATTGTATATCCATTAGGCTCATAAATTAATTCTAAAATTCTATATTGATCCTTTAAACTAAGCGATTCATAATATTTTTTTGAAAATTTAGTTTTTAAAATATTTGAAATATTTGTTTGTGGAATAGATAATTTAACTTTAGATTCATATCTTGAATCAAAAAGTAATCCATCTATTCCTGCTGTAATTCCAAAAACTGCATATCCATAGAGATTAGATTTTTTTAATAATTCTTCAATTTCATCAAAATCATAAAGAATTTCATTTGCATGAAGCAAGTAATCTACAATCAATGAATCTTCTTCTTTTTTATTTTTAAAGTCTACGTTCCAACCATATTCAAAATTATTTAAATTAAGTTCTCTAGCAATTTTAATTCCTTTTTCATAATTTGAATTATCTTTTCCTAGTAATGTAGAAATAAGTTTTTTATTTAACATACGATTATGCCCTCCTAGTTTACCATAAAGATAAAGAAAAATTATTCCATCTTTTTCTAAAACATTTTTAATATTTTTTAATCCTTTAATTGGATTTGATAAATGATGTAATACTCCCATACATAAAATAATATCAAATTTTCCAATTTTAGAAAATTCATTCATTAAATTAATATTTTTTAATTTTAGATTAGTAATTTTTTTTTGTTTGATTAATTGTTTGGCAATATCTAATGATTTTTTTGAAACATCTATTCCTAAAAAATTACATTTTTTATAAAATTCAGCTACATTAGTAATTCTATGCCCACTACCAGTTCCTGCATCTAAAATATTTTTATTTTCCAATTTAATTCTGCTTTCTAATTCAAAAATTTTTAATAAATTTAGTAATTCATTTGTTTGACTTGGATCTGTTGAGGGTGATGGATAAGGATATTTTTTATACATATTCTGTACTTTTTTAGTAATTTTATCAATTTCTTCATTCATTATTATTTGACACCAATAATTCATACTATAAAATCATATATCTGATAAAGTTAGTCAATATGATTGGAAAATAAAACAAATTTTACTTCAATAATCATTCTAAATTATAATGGAACAAAATTTTTACAAGACTGTATTGATTCTATTATTCGAGAAACAAATTCATCCTATGAAATAATTGTAGTTGATAATAATTCTCCTGATAAAAGTGGAGAATTATTTTCGAAAAAATTTCCTGAGATTAAATTCATCTTAAATGCGGATAATGTTGGAGTTCCAGAAGGACTCAATATTGGAATTCGAAACGCTTCTGGGGATTTTGTTGTTTTGTTAAATAACGATTTAATTGTAATGCCAAATTGGCTTGAAAATTTTTTCAAAGCTTATGATAAAACTGGTGATGCATTATATCAACCCAAATCATTGAAATTTAAAGATCCATCTATTCTTGATGGAACTGGATGCATGATCAATATTTTTGGTTTTGGATTTGCAAGAGATAAGGGAATTAAGGATGAAGGAAAGTATACAGAACAAGAAGAAATTAGTTATGCCTCAGGAACGTGTATGTTTGCACCAAAGAAAATTTTTGATGAAATTGGATATTTTGATTCAACATTTTTTGCATACCATGAAGAATTAGATCTTGGATGGAGAGCTAGAATATTTGGTTATCGATCTTATTATGTTCCTCAAACAATTATTCATCATCATGGAAGTGCTCATTGGAAATGGAGTCCTCAAGTATTTTATCTTCTAGAACGAAATAGATGGCTAGTATTGTTAAAAAATTATTCATTGATAACTTTATTGAAATTATATCCGTCTCTAATTATAATTGAACTTAGTATGTTGGGATTTTTTGCAACAAAGGGATTATTATTGAAAAAACTCAAAAGTTATGGTTCAATTTTAAGTCTATTTGGACATATTATGAAACAACGTAAAATTATTCATAATAAAAGAAAAATAAGTGATATTGAAATAATACGTTCATTCTGTGGAACAATTAAAATACCTTCAGAAGCAAACGATTCAAAATTAAACAATAAATTTGAAAAATTATTAAGTTCTCTCTGTAAATTTTCTGGATATGATAAAATTGTACGTGAACCTTAATAATCCAAAATTCAGCAAAAATTAGAATGACTACAGAAAATTATATTTTAGAACAAAAATGTCGAATTTGTTCTAGTACAAATTTGAAAATGATTTTGGACCTTGGAGAACAACCGCCTGCAAATTCTTTTGTTGATCAAAATGAATTAAATTCTCCAGAATCTAAATTTCCACTTAGATTATTTTGGTGTACAGATTGTTATTTAGTACAATTATTAGATATTGTTGATAAGGAATATTTATTTAAAAATTATTTCTATATGACAAGTGCCAGTAAACCTATAGTAGAGCATTTTAAAAAATATGCTCAAGATGTACACAAAGAATTTTTAGAAGGAAAGAGTGATTCATTTGTTGTTGAAATAGGAAGTAATGATGGTTCATTACTTTCAGAATTTAAAAAATTAGGCACTAAAATTTTAGGAATTGAACCTGCAACAAATCTATCTAATTTAGCAAATCAATCCGGCATTACTACAAGAAATGATTTTTTTTCATCTCAAGTGAGTAAGGATGTAATTAAATCTAATAATGCATCTATTGTTGTAGCAAATAATGTAATTGCTCATGTTGAAGATTTACAAGATTTGATGTGTGGAATAAAAATTTTAATTGGGAATAACGGAGTTTTTATTTTTGAAGTTCCGTATCTAGTTGATTTAATTAAAAAATTAGAATTTGATACTATATATCATGAACATTTATCATATTTTTCTATTCTACCATTATTGAAATTAGTTGAAAAATTTGGACTAGAAATTTTTGATATTAGAAAGCAATTGGTTCATGGAGGAACTTTGAGAATTTTTGTATCCAAAAAGGATAACTATCCAATCAATGATTCTGTAAAAATTTTTGTTAATGAAGAGCATACATTAGGTTTAGATAATATTGAATTTTATCATAAATTTTCCACTAATGTAAAAGAACTTAAAAAAAATCTAATAGAACTATTGACTAAATTAAAAAAAGAAAATAAATTACTATTTGGTTATGGTGCATCTGCTAAAGGAAATGTTTTGTTAAATTATTGTAATATTGATAATCATATTTTAGAATATGTTATAGATACAACCCCTTTAAAACAAGGCAAGTATACCCCTGGAACTCATATTCCGGTTTTTTCACCTGAGAAAATAGTACATAATACTGAAAATATTGCATTATTATTGGCCTGGAATTATAAATCTGAAATTTTAGAAAAAGAAAAAAAATTTAGAGAAATGGGAGGTAAATTTCTAATACCCCTCCCATCCCCTAATCTAATTTAACATGAAATTAAATTTTATTTAGAAACTAGATTATCAGTAAAATTAAAGCAAGATATGTTTAAATAATTATTCTCTTTGAAAAACTGAATTGACTTCAAATATTATTTTGATTGAAAATATTTCTGATTTTGATGTTATACCTAAGAATATTATTGAAAATAAAAATATAAAAAAATTCTCATTTAATTTAGATATTCATGAATTTCTAAAATCAAAAAAAATTGAACATGAGATGGCAGATGATATACTTAATGAAAATGAAAGATTACAAATTTTTGATAAAATGATTGAATTTAGAGAATGGCATTCAAAAATTAAATCAGATGATTATGAAATTGAAGGAATAAATTTACTGAAAATGTTAGATTCTCAAGAATTTGGTTCTTTTTTAATTCCAAAATTAATTAATTTAATTACAATTAAACGAATAATAGAAAATGAAAAACCAAAAAAAATTATTGCTACTACATCATTATCGGAAATGATTAAAGTAATTATAAAAAATTATGATATTGAATTAGAATTTTTTAAAAATGAACCTAAAGAATTAATGTTTTGGGATATTATTACTATTAAATTCAATATCGGTAAAATCCCTATTAAATTCAATATTTCTAGAAATACTTATCTCAAAATTAAAACATATTTTGAAAATTTTTTGGGATTTATTTTTAGTTTTTGGTATAATCCTATTAATTATAAAAAAAAATCTTTAGTTTTCTTAGAATTTAATCCTGAGTTTTTTTCAAAGATTTTTACATCTTTAAAAAATTATGATGGAGATATAATTTTAGTGAATCAAAGAAGATCTGCTGTATGGGGGCGTAATTCACTAAACATTATAAGAAAATCTAATTGCAAAATACTCAAAATTGATAATATTAAAAATAATTCCGAGAAAGATAAAATTAATTTATTAGTAAATCAATTTTCTAAAAAAATTCATAATCTATTCAATAATTCCACATTTTTTGAAAATTTTTTTATTATAGAAAACATAAGTTTTTGGGAACTAATTAAAGAAACACTTGAAAAAAAATATTCACAAAGATTATTTTCTTATATTTCAATGATTTTTAATGTTAAATATTTTTTTAATAATTCAGATGTAAAATGTATTGTACATCTAAATGAAGTTGGTGAAACTGAAAAAAGTTTTTTAGAATTTAAAAATAATATCCCGTCAATTTTACTAGAACATGGTTTTGTTGAAAGAATTGAAAAAACTAAAAGACTTGATTCTCTAGCAAATTATACAAAATTTAATGATAAAATTGCTGTATGGGGTGAATCTAAAAAAAAATATTTAATTAATGAGTATGGTATTGAGGAAAAAAATATTATTGTAACAGGAAGTCCTAAACATGATAATTATTTTTCATCAAGAATTAAAAAGAAAAATAGTAGAGAACTAACATTACTAATAGCACCCAATCCAATTAGTGATATTTGTGGTTTTTCTAGTACTAAAATTAAATTACGATTTAAAGAAATTATTACTAAGATTTTTTCAGCAGTTAAAGAATTTGATAATTTAAAAATTATTGTAAAATTACATCCTATTCAATTACAACATAATCATGAAATCCAATTAATTATTAAAGAATTGGATAACACAATTCCTATATTTTTATGGACTCCTGTCATCGAGACCATTAATCAGGCAGATGTTGTGATAGTAATTTCACCAGATATACCTGGTACCACAACTATGCTTCTTGAATCTATGATTCTAGGTAAACCCACAATGAATGTTTTTTTTGATAAACAGATTCCTGAATTTGATCATGTTAAAAAAAATGCAATATTTACTGTATTGGATGACAATAATTTTCAAAATAATCTTAAAAAATTCTTATTTGATAAAAAATTCCAGAATGATTTAGTAGATAATGCAGATAATTTTGTTATGGGCTCACTTAGTAATCCTAATACCGCTTCCGAAAAATTCGTATCCATCTTAAAATCAATTTAGATTACTTCTTAAGCAAGGTTTTTTAGAATAACAAATTGTCTTCATATATTGTTTGATAAAAAAACAGTACTAATTACAGGTGGAACTGGTTCATTAGGTCAGGCATTAACTGCTAGATTACTTGCACTGAATGTTGGGACAATCAGAATTTACAGTAGAAATGAAAATAAACAAATTGAAATGGAAACCAAATTCAATGATAGCAGGATTAGATTTTTTTTAGGTGATATAAGAGATTTAGATCGTTTAACTAGAGCAATGGATAATGTAGATTTTGTTTTTCATGCAGCTGCATTAAAACATGTACCTAAAATTGAATACAATCCTTTTGAATCAATTAAAACAAATGTAATTGGTTCTCAAAATGTAATTGATGCATGTATTGCTTCAAATGTTAAAAAAGCTATTTGTGTAGGTACTGATAAAGCAGTTTCTCCTTTAAACACATACGGTGCTACAAAACTCTTAATGGAAAAGCTCTTTGTAACTGCAAATCATTATCTTGATCCTCAAAAATATGATACCAAATTTATTGCATTACGTTATGGAAATGTATTAGGAAGTAGCGGTTCTGTAATTCCAAAATTTATTGAACAAATATCCAAAAAAAATAAATTGTCTATAACTGATACTAGTATGACAAGATTTAGTATTACTATGGATGAAGCATTAGATTTTATTTTGAAAGCAACTGAAATTGGAAAAGGTTCTGAGATTTTTGTACCTAAAATTCGCTCTTATTCTATAGTTGATGTTAAAGATGCTCTTGTAAAAATTTTAGAAGATACTGGATATGATGAAGTTGGTATTAGACCGGGTGAAAAACTTCATGAAGTATTAATTAATAGAGATGAGATGCGGTATACTTGGGAAATAGAAAATATGTATATGATTTTGAATCCTTTGTTTAATTCATTCCATAATCAAAATATTTCAGAATTATATCCTAATTCCCAAAAAATGACTAATTATGATGTATATTCTTCAGAAGTTGTAGATAGAATTACTTCTTCAGAACTTGAACAAATAATCAAAGCTTCAAAACTTTTATGAATTTAAAAATTAATTCTTAGTTTTAAGTTATATTAAATATTTTTAATAGATAATTTTTCAATATTTCTAATTGTTGAAATCATTTTTGTCAATTCTTCTGTTGTCATTGAGGATGATGCATCTGGACCTTTAGAATTTTTATTTTTCACATGTTTTTCTATAAAAATATTTTTTGTTCCTTTCTGTTTATGTAATACAGCAAAAATTATTGGTGCAGTAAATCCTAAAGTATGATCTGAAAATCCATTATATTCCATTGCTTTTTTCCAATTTATTTCAGAAATTTTTGTTGGATATTTAGAAATACAATAACAAAATAGGTCTTTATTATTTGAAATTTTTTGTTTTATCATTTTTTTATTACCACCCATACCCATACTAATTATTGTAGGTTTTTTTGTAATTCCAATTTTTTCTATAGTTTCAATTGAATAAGGATCTTTTAATGTGCATGTTCTTGAAGCAATTTTGTAGCGTTTAACTTTAATTGATTCCAAAAATTCTACTGCCTCGGGATAAAAAACACTCGCAAAAAACTCAATTCCAATAGAATCACAATATGTTTTTAAAATTTTAATTTTTTTAAAACTAAGTTCAGATTTTAATATGTTGATCCATTCTGGATGATCTTTTTGATATAGATCTTCTGCTCTCCAAATTTGAAATTTAACTGCATTAGCTCCTGCATTTTTACAATTCAAAATCAATTTTTTTGCTTTGGACATATTGCCTTCCCAATTGGATGCAATTTCTGCTACTATGAATGCCTTCATCATACTGTAATCAATTTAGAGTATTATTAATCTAAATATTCTCGTTTTTTCATTATTTATTTTTTCTAAAATTATTTTTCTTAATATATTCACTTTGGAGATAACCATGAATAATAGAATCAATATATTTATCATTGATTATTGTGTGTTGTTTTAATCTTCCTTCATATTTGAAACCTACCTTTTTTAAAATTTGCAAATGTGTTTTACGAATATTATATGTTTCTGTAAATAATCTATTAAATTTCAATTCTAAAAAAGATAATTGTATTATAATATTTAAAAAAGAAAAAAAATCTTTTGCATATATTTTTGAATCTAAATATCGCTTATCATCTACAAGAAATGACAATTCTGCTTTTTTGGAATTCCAGTCAATATTAGTTAATCCACCATACCCAATACATTTAGAATTTAATGTATAACTAAACAATATTGAATTCGGATATTTTTTCTTAAAGTTTTTTTTAATAATTGATTTAAAATATTCTATTTGATCCTTTTTTGTAATTTTTTTCTTTTGTCGTAAAATATCTATTTGATTATTTCTCCATTTTCTTATGGATTCCATATCTTTTTCCCTTATTGTTATTAAAGAATAATCTGCTAATTCGTATTTGTTCTTTTTTAGGCATGAATATTTCTCCCCCATTTTTAAACTCATTTGAATACTTTATTTTTTATGATTTATTGTTATCTATTAATCATTTTTAGTTTTTTTATTTTTTTATTATCAATTATTTTATTTGATAAATTAATTTTGTTTTAATTTGGTTAAAGTTTTTAATAGTTATAATTAACTTGTTTATGATTGAAAAAAATTTATAAAATTATTGATTGCCACAAATGTAATTTTGCGCATATATCTCCTATTCCATCTGAAAAAAATCGTCAAGAATATTATAAAAATAAATATTATCAAAGTCACACACAACCACTTCTTGAATTTAAAAAAGAATTGAATGACCAAAAATGGCTTGATCAGCAGTCTGAAGAACATAGATCTCTTTTAAAAAAATTTGGTAAATCCAATGGTAAAATTCTTGATGTTGGTTGTGGAAATGGATTTTTTTTAAATTATATGCAGATTAAAGGTTGGGATGTATTGGGAATTGAACCAAATTCTTTTGCAAGAAAAAATGCTGATTCGTTAGGAGTTAAAACTAAATCTAATTTTTCTGGATTGAAAACTTCAACTTTTGATGTAATTATGCTTCGTTACACTTTAGAACATATCCCAAATCCTCTATCTTTGTTAAAAAAAATTAAGAAATATCTCGTAAAAGGTGGATTGTTAATTGTTATGGTTCCCAATGATTTTAATCCATTACAATTATCTGCAGAAAAAATAGTGAATAAACAATGGTGGATTAGTACTCCTGATCATATTAATTATTTTAATTTCAAATCATTAAGGGGATTATTAAAAAAGAGTAATTATGATGTAGTTTATGAAACAACTGATTTCCCAATGGAATTATTTCTTTTAATGGGCAATGATTATGTTAACAATTCCTCTATTGGAAAAAAATGTCATGAACAAAGAATTAGTTTTGAAAATAATTTATCTCCTAAACTTTTAAGAACATTATACAAATCTTATGCTAAAAATAATATGGGAAGAACATGCATTATTTATGCACAAAATTAATTTATTTTTTCTTATTTTAATTTCTTCACAAAAATTTATTAATATTTTTTACAATAAATTCTACATCATTTGTTTTTAAATTTGGATGATTTGGTATTGAAACAATTTCTTTTTCAATATTTTCTGTAACCGTCAGTCTCTCTTTCTGCTTATATAGAGATAATTTATGAATTGGTCTATAATGAATTCCTGTTTCTATTCCCACATTTTGCATATTTTGCATGAATTTATCTCTATTTTTTACCCTTATCCAGTAAAAATGATGCGATGATCCATCTTCAATTGGCATTTTATTATCTAAATTAATCTCTTTATGATACATTTTAGAAATTATTTTTTTCCTTTTATTCATACTATCTAATTTTTTTAACTGTACTAATCCTATTGCTGCAGAAAATTCATTCATATAATAATTCCAACCTATTTCCTTTACATCGTATTTCACATTTTTTCTGTCTGTAATACCACACCATCTTTTTGATTCTAACTGTTTTTTATTTTTTTCAAAGTTTTTATTATTTATAGAAATTAATCCTCCTGTTGGCATTGCAAGATTTTTCACTGGATGAAAACTAAAACATGTAAATTCATTTATTGAACCAATTTTTTTATTTTTATATGATGCGCCACATGCATGTGCTGCATCATCAATTAAAATTAAATTATGATCTTTGGAAATTTTTTTTAATTTTGTTAAATTAGCTGGAATTCCAGCAAAATGTACAGGTAAAATAATTTTTGTTTTATTTGAAATTTTTTCTATAACTTTTTCAGGATCTATACATAATGTTTTTGGGTCAATATCTGCAAAAACTGGTTTTCCTCCATTGTAAACTATAGAATGAGCAGTACTCACAAATGATAATGATGGTAAAATAACTTCCTTTCCTTTAATATCTGAGAGGGATAATGCTAGATGTAATGCAGCAGTTCCACTATTTACGGCAACACATGATTTAGATCCAATGTATTGTTGAAATTTTTCTTCAAAACTTTTTACATTTCCTATTCCGGAACCTGATGCCCAAAAACCACTTTTTAATACTTGAATAATTTTTTTAGATTCTTCCTTTCCAATTATAGGCTCAAATAATTTGATTTTTTTTACCATACCTTCATTTTATTATAAATCTTCGATGCATAAATGTTTAAACCTTTTTACCTCAAGTTTGATTTTAAAAATTAATTAATTATGATTGGATGTATTGTTCAAGCTAGAATGGGTTCATCAAGATTACCTGGTAAAGTAATGAAGAAAATTGATGATAAATTTTTACTTGATTATGTTATAGAGCAATTAAACTCATCTAAAAAAATTGAAAAAATTATTGTAGCTACAACAACTTTACAAATAGATAATTTAATTTGTGAACATTTAGCATCAAAAAATATTACTTATTTTAGAGGATCATCAGATGATGTATTAGACAGATTTTTTCAATGTGCAAAAAATTTTTCAATTGATACCATTGTAAGAATTACTGCCGATAATCCTTTAATTGATCCAAATATTGTTGATATGGTAATTGACAAATATAATAATACAAAATGTGATTATGGAACAAATTGTTTACCTAGAACATTTCCATATGGTACAGAAGTTGAAATATTCTCTTTTGAAAAACTTTATCAAGTTTGGAGAGATGCAAAAAAACCTTCAGAACGAGAACATGTTACTCCTTATTTTTACAATCACCCAGAGATTTTTCAAATTACTAATTTAGAACATTCAGAAAACCTTTCAAATTTACGATGGACAATTGATCGAGAAAATGATTTGAAATTGATTAAAATTATTATTTCAAAAATTAATCATAGACCCATTCTCTTAAAGGATATTCTTCTTCTTTATTCTAAAGAACCTAAATTATTTGAATTAAATAAACCGCTTATTCAAAATGAGGGTTATTTAAAATCTTTAAAGGAAGATGATGAATTTGAAATTAAGCAAAAAATGAATGATGATATATGATTTCAAAGGTAAATTTTATGAAAAATATTGAATTGATTCTTTTTGATTTAGATGATACTCTAATTTCTGAATCAAAATGGTATATGGATAAATGGAAAAAATGTGATTTCTATATTGAGAAAAAATATAATATTGTGGGATTTTATGAAAAAATTTCTCAAATAATTTACCAACATGGATTTGATTATCCTAAAAAAGTGGATGATGCATTGGTAGGATTAAATGCATATTCAAAAAATTTAGTTAAAGAAATTGTTAATTATTATTTAGATGTAGAAGTAACTCCTACTATTTTTCCAAATACGCATTATATCTTAAAAGATTTGAGTAAAAAATTTCATCTTGGAATTATTACTAGTGGTAAAAAATGGGAACAAGAATTAAAAATTAAATTATCTGGATTTGAAGAATATTTTTCATTTATAGATATCATAGAAAATAAATCTAAAACTTCATCTGAATTATTTATTAAATCTCTAATTTTTTTTAATACTATTCCAGAAAATACTGTTTATGTTGGTAATGATCCTTTTAATGATTTTATTGGTGCCAAAAATTTAAAGATGAAAACTATACGGATTCTTCAAGGTATACATAAAAATTCTGTATCTATTAATGATGCAGATTTTACTTACAATTCATTAGAAGATTTTAATAATGATTTTTAATTCTTGATATTATGCAACCATCATTATTAATTGTTGGAGGTGGATTATTACAAGTTCCTGCAGTTGAACGGGCTAAAGAATTAGGTTATTTTACCATTGTAACTGATAAAAATGAAAATGCACCTGCTTTTTCAATTTGTGATGAAAAAGTTTTCTTAAGTTCTAAAGATATTGAAGGTCATGAATTATTGGCAAAAAAATTTCGTGAAACAAAAAATTTAGCTGGAGTTTATACACAAGGAACTGATGTTGAATATACTGTTGCTAGAGCAGCAAATTATGCAAATTTACCTGGAATTAGTGTTGACGCCGCACAATATTGTAATAACAAAATTCTAATGAGAACCCGACTTTCAGAGCAAAATGTTGATAATGCAAAATTTTTTGCAGCAAAAACTCTTGATAATGCATATGATGCAGTAAAAAATATTGGTATTCCGTGTATTTTAAAACCTGCAGATAATTCAGCTTCACGTGGAGTTACTATAATTCATTCTGAATCTGAAATCAAAAATGCTTTTGAAGTTGCAATTAATTCTTGTTTTCATGAAAAAACTGTCATTATTGAAGAATTTTTTGATGGTGAAGAGTATAGTGTTGATACAATTGTGTGGGATGGAATAGTTTATCCTTGTGGTATTTCCGATAGAGAATTTTTAAAATCTGAAAATTATGCTGTCCAATCAGGTTCTCTTACACCTTCATTGTTACCAGAACATATTCAAAATGAAATGTATGAATTGATGCAAAGTGCTGCAACTGCTGTGGGTGTTGATAAGGGTGCATTCAAAGGAGATTTGATAATTGTTAATGGAAAACCTAGAATAATTGAAGTAACTGCTAGAACTTCTGGTGGATTTGATTCTCAGTACCGAAAACCTTATTCTTTTGGAATTGATTTGATTAAAGCTACTATTGATATTGCAGTAGGTAAGAAATTGGATTTTTCAGATATTGTCCCTAGATGGTTCAAATGGTCTAAAACATTTTCTATTTTTCCAAAACCTGGAAAAATTATTAGAATAGATGGGATTGAGGAAGCAAAAAAAATCCCTGGTGTAAAAAATATTTTTATTACTGCAAAGGAGAATGATATAATTCCTGACTATGTTCATAGTGCTACTAGAGTCAACCATATTATCATTGTTGAAAAAACTTTTCATGATTTAAATAAATTACAGGAAAAAGTTAAAAACACTATCAAATATACGATTGAATAGTATGACTAAACCTATAATTGGAATTACCATGGGCGAACCTGCTGGAATTGGTCCAGAGATCTGTGGGAGAGCACTTTGGCATGAGAGTGTCTACGAAAAATGTAATCCTGTTATAATCGGTGATGTCAAAACAATAGAGCATTCGTTAAGTTTTGTAAAAGATTCAAAGAATTTTCCTATTGTTTCGTACAGTCTAGATGAAATTCCAAATATCAATTATAAATTTGGTGAAATTGCTGTTATTGATTTAAAAAATACTGATCCAGAAAAAGTCCCATATGGTACGGAGACTGCAATGGGTGGAAAGGCAGCTGGCGAATTTATCAAAACCTCAATAGATTTAGCAATGGAAAATAAAATAGATGCGGTAGTTACAGCACCAATCAGTAAACCTTCTTTTACACTTGGCGGTTGGGGTGAAAAATATCCTGGTCATACAGAAATGTATGCAGATCTTACAAACACAAAAAAATTCACAATGTTACTAGCACATAGAAATTTTAGAGTTGTTCATGTATCTGTTCATGTATCTTTAGAGGAAGCGATTAGACGAGTAAAAACACCTAGAGTTATTGAAACAATTGAATTAGCTGTCACTTCATGTAAAATGTTTGGTATAGAAAAACCTCACATAGCAGTATGCGGACTAAACCCACATGCTGGAGATGAAGGAAAATTTGGTTATCAAGATATGGAAGAAATCTTACCAGCCGTAGAGGAAATGAAAAAAAGGGGACATAATGTAATTGGACCAGTACCAGCAGATACAGTCTGGCCAAAATTAAAATCTGGTTTCTATGATATTGTTGTTGCTAATTATCATGATCAAGGACATATTCCTACTAAACTTTTAGGATTTCAATATGATAAAGAAGGTCGTTGTATTGATGTTGAAGGTGTTAATATTACAATAGGCATTCCAATGATTCGTGTTTCTGTTGACCATGGTACTGCATACGGAAAAGCTGGAAAAGGAATAGCTACACCAACAAGCTTACTTGGAGCAGTAGACATAGCTACAACGCTTGCAAATAATCGTAAGACGAATCAATGATTTAGATTAATTATACTGTTCAGTAATTACAATTTTTACGGGCATTAATTGTATCAAAGATTACTTCTATTTTAGCTACCAAAAAATATAATCTCGATAATTAATTATTTTAATCTACTTACTATATCGTCATGGAATTTATTTCTTTGATCATTTCAATAATGTCATGTTTAGAAATTTTTGTGGAATTATTATCTAAATGTTTTTTATCTTTTAAAATTAATTCAGCAGCATTTTCTAATGAACTTTCAATATGAATTGGAGAAAATCTTAATTTTTTAACTATATTTCTAAATCTTTCATAAAATTCTGAATTATTAAATTTATGTGCTATAGTTGTTGTAAATGCTAATGCATGTCCATGAGAAATACCTTCATTTGAATATACATATGAAAGTGCATGACCCAACGTAGTAGAAGAATTTCCAAAACCTAAACCGTCAAATAATGATCCTAAAACAATTTTTTCATAATTTTTGTTAACTATTCCTTCTTCTAAGATATTAAATGCATGATTACATAGAAATTGTGTATATGGATTTGCAAGTTTACTGTCATATGCCTCTGTACATTGTGCACATGCATCAATTACGGAGTTTTTAATTATTTCATTGGGAGTATTTTTAATAAAATAAGAATCAATAATTGCAATATCTGAAAAAATTTTATCATCATGAAAACTTTTCTTCTTCCCATCTATTTTAAGAACTGAAATTCTAGTTAATTCACTACCACTTCCAAAAGTGGTTGGAATCATAATTTTTAATTTCTTCATTTTAAATGCACAAAATTTTGCAACATCCATACAACTACCACCTCCTAATCCAATAATGTGCGTGAAATCTTTATTTTGGAATTTAGTAATTATTTTCTCTGTAGTTTCAATTGAAGGATTTGGTTCTACATCATCAAAAATTATTTGATTTGTTAATCCAGAATAATTTAACCACCCTCTAGATTTTGCCCCTTTTGATGTTATCACTAAACATTTTTCAGGAAATGTGAATTCATTGACTGAATTCTCTCCAAAAATAATTCTTGAAGGTTGTTTGATTGTCCACATGTAATTATAACAAAAAGATCTGTTATTATAGATTAAATCCCTAGTTTAGATATTACGATTCACATGACTGAAGGAGCAAATATTTTACGAACGAAATTACATGAAAAACCAATTTTGAAGGTTGCAGGTGCTTTTGATGCTATGTCTGCAAAACTAGTAGAATTGAGTAATTTTGATGCTGTCTGGGCAGGCAGTTTTGCTATTTCAGCAACTCATGCATTACCTGATGCTAGCATTTTGACTATGACTGAATTTCTATCTGCGGCATCGAGTATGGCTGATGCATGTTCAATCCCAATAATTGCAGATTGTGATACTGGATTTGGCGGTCCAAGTAATGTAAGTCATTTGGTAAAAAAATATGAGTCTGCAGGAATTGCTGCAATATGTATTGAAGATAAAATTTTTCCTAAACAAAACAGTTTACTTGAAGATGGCAAACAGGAATTACTTTCTGAAAAAGATTTTGTTGCTAAGATAATTGCAGGAAAAACTGCAAAAAATAATCCTAATTTTATGATCATTGCCAGAATTGAAGCATTGATAGCTGGTCATGGAATTGAGGAGGCATTAAAACGTGCAACAGCTTATGAAAATGCAGGTGCAGATGCAATACTGATTCATTCTAAAAAAAATACTCCTGATGAAGTTTTTGAATTTTGTAATACTTGGACTGGGGAAATTCCAATAATTGCTATTCCAACAACATACCCAACTGTTACTTCAGATGAACTTCAAAATAATAAAATTAAGATGGTAATTTATGCAAATCAATCATTACGTGCAGCACATTGGGCAATGACTGAGCATTTAAATCAATTATCTAATGCAAAAAGTCTAAGTGAAGTTGAAACCAATATGACAACAATGGATGAAATTTTTCATCTTCAAGAAATGTATAAAATTAAAAAACAAGAGTCAGATATTGAAGAAGATTTAAAAAAAATGGGATATGTAAATTGAATGAACAGCAGCAACGTAAAGTTTATCATTATTTAAAAAATAAAAAGATTGAAAATTTTGTTGGCGTTCCTGATTCAACATTAAAATATTTTATTGATGAATGTTTAAAAAATGATAATATTCTAATCACTACTAGAGAAGAAGAAGCAATAGGAATTGCAGCTGGAATGAGTCTTTCAAAAAGTAATTCTTTAGTTTTTATGCAAAATGCTGGTTTTGCAAATTCAATTAGTACAATCACTTCGCTAATACAACTTTATGAAATTCCATTAATTTTTCTAATTGGATGGAGAGGATATCTTTCAGATGATGCACCAGAACATTTGAAAATTGGAAAAATTCAGCCTGAATTATTAAAAATTATTGGATTAAAATCACAAATTTTGACAGAAAAAAACTGGAAAGTTAAATGTGATTGGGCTTTAAACCAGTTAAAAGAAAAAAAACCTTGTGCTCTTGTAATTAGGAGAATGTTTCATGATTAGAAAAGAAGCAGTAACAATAATTGGAAAATCTGTTGGTAAAAATCCCATTGTATCAGCAAATGGGTTTATGAGTAGAGATTTGTTTGAAACAAATGATAAAGAATCTAATTTTTACATGATTGGTTCAATGGGATTAGCATCTTCAATTGGATTAGGTATTGCATTAAAAAATCCTAAAAAACAAGTTTTTGTTTTTGATGGTGATGGAAATATCTTGATGAATTTGGGATCTTTAGTAACAATTGGAAGTTTAAAACCAAAAAATTTGGTACATATAGTATTTGATAACAATAGTCATGAATCTACAGGAGGTCAACCAACAAATTCATCTCAAATTAATTTAGCAAAAATTGCAAAGACAGCAAATTATAAAATTTTTGTAATTCAAACAAAAACTAAATTAATATCAATTTTAAAAGATATTAAAAAATCACAGGGACCAATATTTCTTTTGATAAAAATATCTACAAGTAAAGAAAGAAGTAAAAGAGTTTCATGGAATCCTAAAACTATTAGAGATAGAGTGATGAAATCATTATAGACATATTATGAAAGTAATTATCATTGCTGCAGGTAGTGCCACCAGATTAGGAAAGCTTACTGAAAAAAAACCTAAAGGTCTATTAGAAATTAATGGAAAATCAATTTTACAAAGACAGATTGATTTATTTAAAAAATATGATATTCAAGACATTATAATTATTACTGGACCTCATAAAAAATTTGGTCTAGATAATGTAACTTATGTTGAAGATATTCATTATGAACAACATGATGTTTTAGGAAGTTTAATGGCTGCAAATAATTTTTTAAATGGAAGAATATTGACTTGTTATTCTGATATACTTTTTGATGAAGAAATTCTAAAGCAAATTTTAAATTTTTCAGGAGATATTGGAATTCCTATAGATTTGGATTGGGAGAAAAATTACATTAATAGAACTCAACATCCAAAATCAGAAGCAGATAATGTAGTTTTAAATCAAAAAACTATTTTAAAAATTCAAAAAAACATTTCATTTTGTCACTCTAATGAAGTTATTGGAGAATTTTTAGGCCCTATAATTTTTTCAGAAAATGGTTCTAAAATTTTTGTTGAAAAATATAATAAATTAAAAAATATTCATCATGGGAATTTCCATAATGCTCCCTCATTAAAAAAAGCATATCTTACTGATATGATCCAAGAATTACTTGATAATGATATACAAATTGATCCAATATTGATTAATGGAAAATGGTGTGAAATTGATACTTTTGAAGATCTTAAAAAAGCAGAATTATTATTTAATTAAGGATTATTTTTTACTTTAATCAATTCTTTCCATAATGTCTCTTCAATTTCCAAATTTTTTCCACTAAGATTTATTTTTTCATTTGGATCATCTTTTAGATTGTAAAGTTCTTTTGTTCTATTGTATGAATTATAAATCAATTTCCAGTTTGATGTTCTAATTGAGTGCGTATTTGGTTCTTTGGGCGGTGCTTTTTGATTTTGTGGATTTCCTGTTTCTGAATATGCATATTTTTCTAAAAATTTACTTCCATTAAATAATGGGAGTAAAGATACCCCGTCAATTTTTTCATAATTTGAATCTAATTTTATTTCTAAATAATCCAAAATTGTAGGCATATAATCTATTGTACGAATTTGTTGAGAAATTTTTTGTGGTATGATATCTGGAAAAAGGAAATATGCAAAAGTTTTGATTGTGTAATCATAACAAAATGCACCATATGCACGTTCACCAATTTTCTCTCCAATACTAATTCCATGATCTGACATAATCAAAATAATTGAATTTTTTTCTAATTCTAATTCATAGATTATTTCCATTATTTTATCAAGATATTTTTCTGCATTCAAAAATAAATCATCATAACGTTTTTCATTTTTTGATTTATTTTCAAAATATTCTGCACTAAAATTATCATATACTTTTAAAACTTCATTCATTATTCCTGTATGAATATTACTATATTGTAAATATAGGAAAAAATTTTGCTCTTCATTATTTTTTTCTTTCATTTTTTTGATATATTCAATATGATTAGTAGTTAGATTATCTTTTAATTCATCATGAATATTAAATTCATCTAATCCTTGTTTTGGTATTACTAAATTATTAACTACATCTGCAGCAGTGTAATAATTTAATTCATGTAAATACTCTGTAATTGTTTTAAATTTTTCTTTTTTGAATTTATAGGTAGACCAGTAACTATTTGTTCCAGTTCTAGTTCCATACGTCCCACTAAATACTGCATGCATAGCAGCAATTGTATGTGGACCATAAGTTACTGGATGTTCTAAATTAATTGATTTTTCTTGAATCTTATTGAAAATAGGTGACTTCTGTGCCCTGTCAGGTCTACCTCCATCAATCATTAAAATAATTAAATTTTTTCTCATTCTTTTTCTGGTCTATACTTGTTAATTAAATCTGTTTTAATTTATTATCATTCTATTTTTCTACATATCAGAATAAGAAACACAGGTTTTGATTTTTCTTCATACTTTTTTGGAATAAAATCTTCGTCAGGTATTTTATGAAAATATTCTTTATAGGGATCATGTTTTGAAACTGTATTTTTTATATTTTTTTGATAAAATCCTTTAGCTTTATCTGCTTTAGCTAACACTGATGCTAATTTTTTTTTAGCAGTTCTAAACATGACTGCTTTGTAATTAATTACAGGTTTTGTTTTAAATCTATGACCAAATACTTCACTAATTTCAAATTTTGTTTTTAAAATATTTTTTATTTGATTTAATTCAAATTGTTCATCATCATTATTTCCTTGATTTTTATTTGAAACAGATAAAATTAAAATTCCATTATTTTTTAAATTATTGTGATAATATTTTAAATATTCATCAATATTTTTTTCATTTAAATTTTGAAATGAAACTATTCCATCAAATTTTTCTTTTAGATCAATTTTTTCATTAATTTTAAATTCAATTACATCTTTTTTATTTTTAGTTCTTGTAGTTAATTTATCATCTGATAAATTCATCAATAAATTAATTTCAGTTATTTTTGTATCTAAAAGAATTTTAGTGCCATTATAAGATGTAAATATATTTGGTTTATGAACAAGAATTTTTCCTTTTAAATACTTCCCAATAAAATTATATTTAGAAATATCATTTTTTATTATTTCTGATTTTGTGACCAATGTAGAAAATAATTAGTTAAGTCTATATTTTATTTTCTAATTAATTAATTATTGAAATCAACTCCAACCTTGGGAATTTTAATTCAAGGAAAAGTATCAGAGTGGACTAAAGATATAATTCATGAATACCGTGAAAATTTTCCTACTGCTGAAATTGTTCTTTCAACTTGGGAAGGTGAAAATTTGGAAAATATTGAATGTAAAATCATTCAGAGTAAACTTCCTCCTATTCCTGAATCTCATCCAAACACTGTAAATTATCAAATTGTAGGATGTCAAGAAGGATTAAAAAATATTCATTCAGATGTAGTGATGAAATGTAGATCTGATCAATTCATACATAACAAAAGTATTTTTGAGATGTTTTTCCAATCTTGCCCTCCTGAAAAAATTATGGTTCCTGAACTTGGGACTGCATCAAAAATTATTGAACATAGAACTTCAGATTTCTGCCAAATCTCATATAGAGAAATTTTATTGGATTATTGGAATAATATTCCATTGTATACTGGAATTCCATGGGAAGAATCTGCAAAATATATGACTAAGCATTATGTGTTAAATACTAAAAATGATAATGATCCTTGGAAATTAACTCTGAAAAAATATTTTTTTATAAAAAGATTTCATGAAGATTTTCAAATTGAGTGGGAGAAATTAAATTTATTTGATAATTATAAAGAAACTTATGATTTATCTTATCCAAATAGTGCTACAATTGATAATTAATTAAACTACTATTAAAAAATAAATGTGCTTAGTAAATCATCTTATATAAGAAATTTATAATTTATTGAATATGGCTTTTCAAAATAGTGAATTAGAATTTAAGAATATAAAAAATGATGTTCAAATGGAAATTAATTCTTTTTTAAAAAATGAATTTAAATTATTTATTGATGATCAAGAAATTTTAAAAAAAATTGATAATATTACAAATCAAACAATTAAAAATTTACAATTATGGATGTCTGAAAATATTCCTAAAAAATATAAAAAAATTATATTAAAAAATATTTATGATAAAAATTGGTCTGAAATTATTGAAGCATTTAAACAGGAATTAACTTTTGGAACAAGTGGAATACGTGGCAAGCTTATTTCTTCACTAAATGAACAAAAATCAAATTTGGATCTTGTAAATTTGAAAGATTTTGGATTTGAGTCTGAAATTCTTCGTGGACCAAATACTGTAAACGAAATTACATTATTAAAAAATATTCATGGTTTGATAATGTATATGAAAAATAATGGAATGTCAAAAATTGTAATTGGATTTGATTCTAGAGTGTTAAGTAAATTACTTTCATCTTTAATATCTAATCTTTTTATTAAAAATAATTTTGATATACTTTTATTTGATTCTCCAAATTCTATGCCTGAATTATCTTTTACTGTTGTTGATTCAAAATCTGATATGGGTATAGAAATTACTGCTAGTCATAATGATAAGCGTTACAATGGTTATAAATTAATCACAAAACATGGTGGTCCACCATCAGCTGAAATTCGGGATCAAATTGCAAAATTTATACTTAATAATAAAATGAATTTATCTTATGATTTAATATCAAAAACTACACATAATTCAATTTCTAATTCAAACAAAGTAGTAATTTTAAAGAAATCTAAAGAATTAATATCAAACTTTGCTATAGAAAATTCTAATCAAAATTATTTACCTCATATAGAACAATTAATTTTTAATAAAAAAAATATAAAAAATTTTTCCAGTAAAATAAAAATTGGTTATTCTGCATTACATGGAACTGGATATGATCCTATTTCAGAACTTCTACAATGTCTTAAAATTCAAAATGTTCAGTATGTCAAACAAATGATTTATCCAAACCCGTTATTTCCTATGTTTAATTCAAAACAAATTCTTGATCCTAGTGATAGAAAAACTGCATCAATAGTTGTAAATGAATTTATTAATCAATATGGATATGACGATTTTTCAAAACTTGATATGTTGGCCTATACTGATCCTGATGCAGATCGTCTAGGGATTATAGTAAAAACTTTAACTGAAGAGGAGTTTATTTATGGGAAATGGCGAATATTACATGCCAATGATACTTGGTTACTTTTACTTTGGTATATTTTAGAAATAATCCCAAAAACCAATTCACAATTTTCTAATTTTGATAAATTTTTTATTGTAAAAAGTTTTGTTACTTCTGATGCATTATTGTATATCGCAAAAAAATATAATTTAGAATGCATAGATGGTAAGGTTGGATTTAGTGATCTAGCAAAAATTGTAGAAGAAAAATGGAATAATAATAAAATTAACATTGGAATATTTGAAGAAAGTTGTGGTTTCGGTTTGGCTGGAAATCCTAATCTTTTAAAATTACACATTCTTGAAAAAGATGGAATATTATCAATGGCCTTAATTCTTGAAATTATTTCTTATGTAAAATCTCACAATTTATCTCTTCAAGATCTTTTGAATAAATTATATCTTGATAATGAAATTGGATTTTTTTCAACTTTTAGAAGAGAATTACCTGAAAATGGAATTTTTGAAGGAATTCATGATGAATTTCTTATGGAAAAATATTTAAAAAATGTTGAAATTTTTTATCTCAAAGTTCAAAAATCAATTCAAAACAAAAATCCCATAAAAATTTGTGGTTTAGCTATAACTAATGTACAGAGATTCTCTACTGGTAAACATGATTTAAAATTTTGGAAAGATTTTCCTGATGAGGGAATTAGATTTTTTCTAAATTCTAACGTTAATCATATTACAATTAGACCTTCTGGAACAGAACCAAAAATTAGAATTTTTGTTCAATATAGAATTAATGATATTAATAAAAATAATTTATTAGAAAAAAAATCTTTTGCTGAAAATCTTACTCACACATTATCTTATGAAATTGAAAAACTAATACCTTTATCCTAATTTATTTTTGATTTTTAAATTTTTTTAAAAACAAATTTACTTCATCTGCACTACCTAATGGCCACATTTTTTCTATTGGATACGTAATGATTTTTTTTCCATCTTTTGCAAATAGGTTATATATTGGAGTTACAAAAAATTCATTTTGAAAATGCATTCTATTATCTATCATTTGATTTGCATATTTGACAAAATCTGATCCCTTTTTAAAATAATGTACTCCGACAGTTGCAGTATTGCTGATTACTTTCTTTTCTGCAGATTCAATTACAATTCCTTTGTCATCAAGTTTCACAAAACTAGATTTTTTTAGATTATAATTTCCTGGAAATACCATTGTACATCCATCAATATCTTGTTCTTGAATTTTATTTTTAAAATTTTCAGAATCCCATTTAAGATAATGATCTGTATCTGATATCAGTAACTCTTCATCATTATTAATCAAATTTTCTGCCTCAAGAATTGATTCTACAGGTCCTTTTGTTTGGTAGTCTATTGAAACAATTTTACACTTTGGAATTATTTTTTTTAATATTTGGTCAATTTTATATTTTTCAATATGTTCTTTTTTACAACAGAAAATATAATTTCCTTTGATTCCTAAAGTTTCTATTGACCATTCAACAATTGTTTTTTCTAATATTTTGATTAATGGCTTTGGTTTTTCGTCGTACTCTGATAATCTTGAGCCTTTTCCTGCCATTGGCATAATTATGTTCAATTATGATTATTTCCCATATATTTTTGAAATTTTATTTATTGAAATCATGTTACAGTTATGTTTGATAAATTATTTTAGATTATTTAAAGTAAAGTTTGTATTATTCTAATTTATAAAAAATTTGATTTGAATTTTTTCAAACTTTACATTTCATTTGTTAAAAAAGTTAAAGGTCATGGTCTTAGTAAATTACCTTTGATACTCCAATTAAATTCATTTCTTTTTAAATCAATTAAAACAAAAGAAGTTGAATTTTTTAATTGTAGGGTGCTTTTAGATAAATATGATAAATATCACTTATCTTCAAGAGATTATGAAATCCCTGTTGAAGTAAAAAATACTGTTTTTACGGGTCAAACTATTATCGATGTTGGAGCCAGTATTGGACTTTATACAATATTTTTTGCAAAAATGGTTGGTGAAAATGGTAAAGTATATGCATTTGAACCTGAACCACATAATTTTGAATTATTAAAAAAAAATATTACAATTAATGGTTTCAAAAATGTAATTTTAGAAAATAAGGCAGTTAGTGATGTTAGTGGTACAGTAAAAATGGAAGTTGCTGAAAATGTTGCAAATCATAGAATAACAAAAAATCTATTAAAACCAACATTTGATGTTGAATCTATTAGCATTGATGACTATTTTAAAAATAAAATCCCAAAAATTGATTTTTTGAAAATTGATACTGAAGGATATGATGGATATGTTATATCAGGAAGTACAAAAACATTAACTGAAAATCCATCTGTGAAAATATTATTGGAATTTCATACAAAGTTTATGAGAGAGGCAGGGTTAGAACCACTAAATCTTTTTAAAATTTTATCTGATCTAAAATTAAAAATTATTGATTTAAAGAATAACAAACGTGTAGATGAATCATATATTAAAAAACTTGATAAACTTGACTATTACTCAACAAATTTTTTTTGTGAACGATAATACTTCATAATATTTTTAATTTTATTTAAAATTTTTATTTGAAAAGACATATAGTTTAGTTAATAGTTTTTTATTTTATTGGAAAAATTAAAATTTAATAAAATGAAAGGAGGATGGTTCATAGGTAATTTTGAACCTTCTGCATTTAAGACAAAAAATTTTGAAGTTGCTTACACTAAGCATAAGAAAAATTCCCCTTGGCCAAAACATTATCATAAAAAGGCAACTGAAATTACACTAATTGTTAAAGGTAAGTTAAAAATTAACAATGAAACTTATTCAGAGGGTGATTTGTTAGTAGTTTATCCTAATGAAATTGTTGACCCCATTTTTTTGGAAGATGTAGAATTTGTTGTTGTTAAAACAGTTTCTGATGTTAATGATAAATATATTTTAGAAAAATGATTGATATACTTTCACATCGTGCATTATTCAATGGAATTGAAAATAGTAAAGATGGAATAACTAATGCAATTCAATCCAATTTTGGTCTTGAGCTTGATTTGAGATGTAATTCTAGAGGTGTTTATCTATCTCATGATCAATCAAATTTTGGTGAATTATTTTATGATGTATGCTCATTATTGAGTAATTGTAAATCACCTGTTGCTCTTCATATTAAAGAATTACAATGTACTGAACAAGTTGTTAGCATACTTCATGAATATAATGTAAAGAATTGTTTTCTTTTTGATACTGATTATAATTATATTTTAACTAGATCTGCAAATTTTGATGTTGCATTTTATGTCGATTCAAAACCTAAAAAAAATGATGCTAAAATTTTTTGGTGTGACGAAGTAAAAGAAAAATGGTATTCTAAACAAATTATTGAAGAATTACATGATAACGGTAAAACACTTTATGCTGTTTCACGAGAGTTAGTAATGAATTCTAACTTATCTGAAATTACTGAAGATTGGAATAGATTAGTGAAATTAGGATTTGATGGAATTTGTACAAATTTTCCTAAACAATTACGTGAATTTTTAGAACAATAATTTTACTTTTCTAATAATTTTTTAATTCCTTCTTTTAGATTAATTTTTGACACATATCCTAATTTTTGTTTCGCTAATAGAATATTGGCTTGACTATATTTTATTTCTCCCTGTTTATCTGCCATGTTTTTAATATCCAATTTTTTCCCAGATAATTCTATCATTAAATTAGCTAATTCATTTATTGTAATTTTATTTCCGGATGCGATATTAAAAATACCACTTTTGTTATATCCTATAGCATCATTGATTGAACAAATTACATCAGAAATAGATACAAAATCTCTTATTTGTGTTCCATCACCTGTAATTGTTAATGATTGATTTTTTTTAATTTTTTCTAAAAATTTTGTTATTACTCCCGCATATTCTGATGTTTGACCAATTCCATAAATATTAAAAAATCTTAAAATTATACAATTCATTTCATTATTTTTCTTGATTTCTTCTTCCATTTTCATTTTACTTTCACCATATGGAGAAATTGGCTTTTTCTTTGTTTCTTCTTTTAGTTTAATTCCTTTCTCTCCTTCTCCATAGACTGCTGCAGATGAAGCAATAATTACTTTTTTAATATTATTATTTTTACATATGGTAAGAAGATTTTTTGTTCCATTTACATTAATTCGAAAAGTTTCTGCTGGATTTTTTATAGATTCTAATACTGAGATTTTTGCTGCTAAATGAATTACTATCTCTTGATCTTTTGTTGCTTTTGATACATCATCAAAATTTGTAATGTCTCCCTCAAAAATTTTAACTCCATTTTTTTCAAATAATATCGTTGATTTTTTATCAGAATTTGAAAAATTATCTAATATGGAAACATTTTCTCCCTTTTCTAAAAGATATTTGACTAAATACTTTCCAATAAAACCTGCACCTCCTGTAATTAATATTTTCATTATTTTATTAAGAAAATTATCTGATATATGTTAATCAATATTTTCTTATACTGCATTACATTCTTTTTTAATCTAATTTGATCTTGTTTTTTATGTATTCAATTGATTTTACAGGTGACGGATCAATTTCATCCATAATTGATTTGTATATTGCAGCATAATCTAGAAGATAAATTAAACTAATAATTTTCGATAAAATACTCCCTTTTACAGAATAAATTTCTTTGAAATCTATGTTATTTTCTTGGAAATATGTTGAAAGAATTTCATATTTTTCTTTTGTTTTTATATGATCATCAGTTCCTCTTAACATAATTGGTTGAACATTAGATTTTTTTTCCCATGCCACAATACCGTTGTGACAAGATTCAACTACATCTTCTATTATTACGTGGGTTTTAGCATTTTCTTGTAAAGAATTTTTAAATCTAATTGCTGATGATTCCAATCCCCAAGGATAATAAATTAATGGAATATCAGTTATCCACTCTGCCAACAATAAAGATGGATTATTTTTTGAAATATTTTCTGATGAAATTTCCTTTTTTATTTCTTCTAAATTTTTTATTGATTCATAGACATCTTCATTTTTTATTGGAATAATTGGAGATAAAATATTCAAAATTGAATATAAAAATGATGGAAATGATGCCCTCGGTGAGTGATATTTTTCAATTTTTCTAAATTCAATTTCTTTCTCTAAACAAAATTGCTCCATTCTTCCACCCGCAGTAAATACAATTAATTTACAATCATGATGTTTTTTTGCTGATTCTAAAAATCTAAGTGTCTCATCTGTGTTTCCTGAAATACTAATTGCAACTACTAATGTGTTTGAGTCAACAGTTTTTGGTAAATGATATCCTTTAACTACTGAAACATGAATATTTGTTTTTGATAGTATTGCTGAAAAAACATCTCCTATTACTCCAGAACCTCCCATTCCAGCAAAAATAATTTGATTGATTTCTGAAATTTCTATTTTTTTTACATTTTTTTCAAAATATGTTTTTGCTATTTTGGGCCAATTATCATATATTTTATACATTTTTTGAGTATCAATTTTTTCTAAATTTGTAATATTCAATAAAATTAATCTTGTTTCAGTAATAAAATATCTATCTACACTATAATCAGGAAATCTAGACTCAAATTTAATAAATTTCTTCAAATTTACTTATTTTTTAAACATATATTGTCACAAATTAACTTTATTTTTATTGTCTGATAATCCTTCCATCAATCCTTTGGAACAATCTATGAAGAAAATTCAATATGCAGATTATGATGATTGGATCACAAATTTTGCTCTTAATTTAAATGATATTTGGAATGAATATTCTGCTGGAGATTTATCAAAATATCATTCAAATGAAAATAATGTTGCTATTGTAATTGGCAAAGGCCCATCAATAGATGAAAAAAAGCACCTTCAAATTTTAGCAAATAGTAATTTTAAAGGTTCTATAGTTTGTTGTGATGGAAAATTAATTGATACTTTAAAATCTGGAGTTACACCTGATAAATTTCCCAATTTTTATGTAGTAAATATTGATCCTGGATCACATACTGCAAAATTATTTGATCATCCTTTAATTTCTAAATTTGGTTCTAAAATTAAAGGAATCTTTACAACTATTTCGAATCATGATACTGTTAAACAAGCAAAACAATCTGGAATACAAATCCATTGGATGCATTCATTATTTGATTATAATGATGGAAAAAAGTCTTTTAACTACATTTCTTCACTACTTGTTCGTTCTAAAAAACATGTTAATGGTTTACCCGCTATACAAACTGGTGGTAACGTTGGCACTTCTTGTTGGTTTGTATCTTGGAAAATTTTAAAATGTACTAAAGTTGTTTTATTGGGAATGAATCATGGATGGAATGAAGATACTCCTATTGAAACTATTACTAAACATGGTGTAGATTTTGCAACTTCTTATGGTGTTGACACTCCCGAATTTCAAAGATTATTTCCAAAAATATACAATCCTGATTTAAAAAAATATTGCATTCTGGATCCTATTTTTCAGTATTATCGTGGTGCCATATTGGAATTTATCTCAAGATCTCCTTTTGATGTTGAGACAATTAATGCAACTGAAGGCGGTTCATTATTTGGTAAACGGATAAAATGTATGACATTTGAAAATTTTCTTCAACAACACACGTAATTTTCAACACATTAACTAAACTGGTTTAAATATATCATTTTGATAGTTTCAAATGGGATGAAAGTATTATTTGTTGTTCCTGAAATTAGGATGGATAGTGGTCCTCAATATTTCCCTTTTTGGGCTGGTATTCTAGCATCTATTGTTCAGAAAAAGGGTGGAGATGTAGGTATTCTTGATCTTAATGCATTAAGAATGAAATTTGATGGAAAAAAAGTTCCAATTGAAGTAATTGAAGAAGAAATTGGTGCTGAAAATTGGGATTTTATAGGTATTGGAGGATTAACAACAACTTATTCAAGAATAAAAGAACTTGCACCTATTATTCGAAAGTCTGCTCCTAATGCATTATTTGTTGGTGGAGGTGGATGGAGTTCATATAATCCTGATGAAATTCTAAAGTTAGTTCCACAACTTGATCTTATTGTTATCGGCGAAGGTGAGGTTACATTTTCAGAATTATATGATGAAGTAAAAAATAACTCTAAAGATTTTCAAAACGTTAACGGTTTATGCATACGTGATAAAGATTCATGTATTTGGACTAAACCTAGAGCTTTGATTGATGATCTTAATACTGTTCCATACCCTGCATATGATTTAATTGAAACTGATATCTATTTCCAAAATTCCGGATTACATTTCTCATTAGAATCTTATAATGCAAAAAGAAGAGCTTCAGTTGTTTGGGAGAGAGGATGTCCAAGAGGATGTACTTTTTGTTCACATAACGGTATGTCTAGAATTGATTTACAAAATATCTACGGTGAAGGTGATAGAAAAGCAGGAGAAAAATTAGTTAGAATTTCTGACAAAGAAAATGATACTTTTCAATTACCTGCAAGATGGCCAACAGCACAATATTGTATTGATAATGTAAAATTAATGAAAGAAAAACTTGATATTGATTTTATAACCATTGTTGATGAAAATATGACTAGTAATAAAAAATGGACTGAAGAATTTTGTAAACTTTTCATTGAAGAAGGACTGAATGAAGAAATAAAATGGGGTACATTAGGTGATGCACCTAGTGTTGCAACAAACCCTAGTCTTGTTTCAACTATGAGAGAAGCTGGATGTAGCTATATTTCATTTGGATTTGAATCTGCATCTGACAAGGTTCTAAAGGAGGATATCCAAAAAGGCCAAGTTCGTGCACATCTTCAAAAAACACTTGATACTATTGAAAAATCTAGTCTCACGCCTTTATCTACTTTCATGATTGGAAATCAACATGAAAATATAGATGATTTAATGGAAACTGTTGATTTTTGGATACAAAATAATGCCAAAATTGATCCTTTCATTTGTACTCCGTACGTTGGAAGTCCTATATTTTACAATAATAAAGATAGAATTTTAGAACAATATGATTCTCGTCTTTCATTTGTAAATGATGGTACTTTTAAAATTGATGAAGATACTGTTAAGAAATGGAAATTGGATGCTTTGGACAAATTTATGAATGAATGTGCTGATGCAACTGAATATACTGCAACTATAAGTGAATACTTTTCTATTCCTGAATTATTTGCAATAAAACATTTGATGTTTACACAAGATACAAAGAGACTCTTGCAATGGGC
>Ga0209362_1000142_pt1 | contig 66795 bp, 65 predicted proteins | sample SaaInlV_165m_DNA_FD_184680 | JGI IMG/M metagenome (GOLD analysis project Ga0209362, IMG submission 184680) | Marine microbial communities from expanding oxygen minimum zones in the Saanich Inlet - Saanich Inlet SI037_S3LV_110m_DNA (SPAdes)... | ecosystem: Environmental > Aquatic > Marine >... | reverse complement strand
TTAATACAATTTTTTAAATAGAAATAAAATAATAACACAAATAACAAAATGAAATAGTATTAAAGGTATATGCTATTATTTATAAAAAATTATGAATAAAATAAATTTCCAAGTGAATTATATTTATGTTTTAATAATTTTATGCTATATACCATCAATATATACTAATTTTATTGATATAAATGAAAACCGTGAATATATAGATAGTTTTAATAGAACTATCATTTATCACGGTGTAAACGCTGTATATAAACTTCCACCATATATACCTCAAAATGATACATTTGACCCCTATCTTTCAATAACGGATAAAGATATAGATAATCTCGTTGATTGGGGTTTTAATGTTGTTAGATTAGGTGTAATGTGGGAAGCGGTCGAACCTTATGAAGGTGTTTATAATGACACATATATGTTAGAAATTAAACATTTAATTAATAAATTAGGGGAAAAAGATATCAAGGTCATTATCGATAGTCATCAAGATACTTGTTGTAATATGTATTGTGGACAAGGAATACCAAATTGGTTTGCAAATAAATCACTATCTAAAATACATCTTCCATTTCCAATGCCGATAACCATAAAACCATACCAAAATAATACAGGACCATTATCCGATGAATGTACGAGTAATCTTTTTTGGAATTACTATCTTACAGATGCAGTTGGAACGGCATTTGAATATTTTTATAATAATCCAAAATCATTCGCAGAATATTGGAAATATGTAGCAAATTACTTTAGTGATAATGAAAATGTAATGGCATATGAAATTTTAAATGAACCATGGCCTGGACGATATCTTTTAAACCCACGATTTTTAATATCATCAGGATATGCAGACAGAAATATTCTTGCATCTTTTTACGAATACGTTACTAGTGAAATCAGAACAGTAGATACAGAACATTTAATAATGTTTGAACCAGTAACTTGGGATTATTTAAAATCAGGATTTGAAAAAGGTCCTGATACAAAATATTCTAAAGATATATTTGCATATCACATATATTGCCCAATTGATAGAACTACGCATTTCAGAAATATGACATGTATAAATTACTTGGATCTATTTTTTAAAAACAGAGAGGAAGATGCCAATCGTATGAATATCGGGGCATTTGTAACGGAGTTTGGTGCTACTGGTAATGAAACTTTTGATATAGATAGAAACATTGATGTAACAAACAGATTCGACCGCTATAAACGAAGTTGGGCATATTGGGAATGGAAGGACTTTAAAGATATAACAGGTTCTCCGGAAAAAGAAGGATTATATAATAAACTAGATGGAAGTTTAGAACTGAATAAATTACTTACTCTAAGTAAACCATACCCAATGAAAGTTTCAGGAAACTTAATATCATTTAATTGGAATCATTATTTAAAAGATTTTGAAATGGAATATATACCAAACACAAACATTAAAGAACCTACAGAAATTTATGTAAATAAATTACAATTTAATAAAGGTCACATTTTTGATGTTAATAATAATGTAACTATAAGAAAGAAAGAATTAGGTGATATTGGAATATTGTATAGTATTTATGTTATCGAAGATATGTTAAATAAGGCAGAAAATAAAATAACAATCAGAATTGCTGAAAAAAGATAATCAAAACAAAACAATAAAATAAACAATAAAATAAATAATAAAATAAACAATAAAATAAACAATAAAATAAATAACAATAAAAATAAAATAAAACAATTAAATTAAAAGAATTATTATTTTAATTATTTTAGCAACTATTTATATGAAAAAGTTGTTAATTGTTGATTTTGGTTCACAATATACTCAACTAATTGCAAACGTAATAAGAAAATTAAAAGTATTCTGTGAAGTCATACCATATAATCGTTTGTCGGTTGCCGTAACTTTTGATAGTTCTATATGTGGTATTATATTGTCCGGAGGACCTTACAGTGTAACAGAAATAACATATCCTAATGTATCATTTGAGGACTTACTTGATAAAAATATACCAATTCTTGGGATATGTTATGGAGCACAACTTATTGCTAAAAATTTCGGTGGAAAAGTTGAAAAAACAAATGGTGAATATGGAAATACAAAAACCAAAATAGAATACACTGGTAATACAGTATATAATGAAAAAATATACTTACAAGATAAAATAATTGAAGATATAAATGAAATGTATGTTTGGATGTCACATAATGATACAATTATAGAAGTTCCAAAAGATTGGGAAGTTTTTTCTAAAACAGAAAATGGTAAGATAGCAATGTTTGGAAATAGTAAATTAAAATATTATGGTATCCAATTTCATCCAGAAGTTTCGCATACCAAATATGGTAACAAAATATTATCCAATTTTACAAAAATATGTAATTGTGAAAATGAATGGACAGAACAAAATTTTATTGATAGATGTGTAAAAGATATACAAAGAAAAGTCGATAAAAACGGAGTTATAATGGCACTTTCTGGTGGTGTTGATTCGACCGTTGCTGCATTTTTAATACATAAAGCAATCAAAGAACGATTACATTGTGTAGTTGTAAATAATGGATATATGAGAAAGGGTGAATATGAAGAAATTCTGAAAAATTGTAAAGATTTTGGTATGAACGTTGAAGGAGTCGATGCTAGTGACATATTTTATAGAAATATGTATGGAATTACCGACCCAGAAGCAAAACGAAAAATAATAGGTCGCGTATTTGTTGATATATTTTCAAGTATCTCAAAAAAATATGATAATATAAAATATTTAGGTCAAGGAACAATATATCCAGATGTAATCGAATCTGTTTCTGGAAAAGGTAAAATAAAATCACATCATAATGTTGCCGGTTTACCAAAAGATATGGATTTAGAATTATTAGAACCACTTCGCATTTTATTTAAAGATGAAGTTCGTAGTGTAGGAAAACAATTAAATATTCCATTATCTATAATAATGCGACACCCATTTCCTGGTCCTGGATTATCTATAAGAATCCTGGGTGAAGCAACAAAGAAAAATACGATTGTTTTACAAAATGCTGATAAAATATTTATTGATAAATTAATTGAACACGGATTATATAAAAATATATGGCAAGCTGGAGCAATATATTTACCTATTAAAACAGTTGGTGTAATGGGTGATCTCAGAACATATGAAAATGTAATAGCATTACGAGCAGTAGAAAGCATAAATGGAATGACTGCAGATTGGTATGATTTCAGAAAAGAATTCTTATCTGAAGTATCAAATAAAATAATTAATGAGGTTGAAGGAGTAAATAGAGTAGTTTATGATATAAGTTCAAAACCACCAGCAACAATTGAATGGGAATAACCAGTATTTATAGTATTTATTTTATACGATTTAAAATATTTATAAAACGCATATATGCTTTAATAGGACTTGGTCTTTTAAAAGCATTTATATGTATCATATCTTCTATTAATTTTATTAAATCTGTATATCCATCTTTATTAATTGTGATTTCCTTATATTGGCAACTTGATTTTTGGTAAAGAACTAGTAAAAATAAATATCTTTTTAATTCTTTAATTAACCCAATAGATTTTAGAGATATTCCTAATGAATATACATCGCTCGTTTTTTGTATTTGTTCTGCGAAAGCATCACCTTTTAATATATTTTTAATCAAAATATTATAGTCATTTATAGAAACTTTATATTCTACATCGTCAACTTTTTCTTTATTTAAATAACGCATAGCACCCATATTTATAAATGATGCTGTAATTTTACTATTACTACTTCCAATACTACTTTCATTGTCACTTTTCCCCCTTCTTTTTTTAAATGTTTCAAATTTATCTTCAAAAAATCTATATAAAATTTTGGCAATTTTATTATTTAGTAGTTTTTTACTAAATTTATATTTTAATTTTCGTAATTTATTACTTTCTATGTTATAAATTTTTCTAAAATTTTCAATTATATCTTTATTTATAAATTTAATATCCCAAGAATAAAAACGATATTTCGTATTACGTACTCTGTTAAAAGCGTGTTGTTCATCTAAGGTCCCAACTTTATATGATAATCCATAATCAATATATCTAAAACCCTTATTTGCATCATAAACAATATTAAGTGGTTTTATATCATTGTGATATAATCCATTTGTATTCATAATATACATACCATAAAATAAGTAATAAAAACTTTTTAATCCGTTTTTGTTGTTAAATAATGAATATATAATTTTATCTGTATACATATTATGCATATTTATCCCACCATATTTGTATAATATTGTAGGGGTTTTTTGAATAACTTCTTTTTCTTCATTCAAAACCAATTCATCTGTTGTACAACGATATGGGAAACCCATATGAAATTTTTCATTTCCATCAATATCATTTATCATACTAACGTATTTGTATTCAAAATTTCTTTCTTTTAGTTTTGTACCAGAATGAATGAATAATTTTGAAATATATTTTTTTCTATCTTTACTATGATAATTTAGGGGATTAGAACCTATACGATTATTTGTATTGGTAAAGGTATTATTTCTAGTTACTTTACATTCTTTTGCAGGATAATAAACTTTTCCATATGCACCTTTCCCTATTTCTTCTCCGCCCTTTTGTGATTTTATACAAGTATTATATTTTAAATTTGTATGTCCATTTGTATGTCCATTTGTATGTCCATTGGTATGTCCATTGGTATGTCCATTGGTATGTCCATTTTTATGTCCATTTTTATGTCCATTTTTATTTTTATAATTATTTATTGGCATTATTATAAACATAGAAAAAAATTGTATATTGTAAAAATTGAATAATATAAAATAACTATATCACAAACCTATGGTTAATTATCTTATCAACCTTAATTACGACATTCTATCATATATAGGTTCAAAATTTGATACAATGTACTCTATTGATAATTATATCGAATATATTACAAAAACGTTTGGACCAATAATTACGAATCAAATAAAACAAATGATAGGTCAAATTAGATATGAAAATGATATGATGATATTAAAAAAAACGAATCTCAATTTGAAGGATTATTATATAAATTTATATAAGTTATCTGAAAAACTTATTGATTTACCTATTATTGAGTATTATCATACGTTAAATACTGAAATCGGCAGAACTATGCAATTAATAACTCCCGATGAAATCAAATTAGGTATTTCTAATACCGTTGATGAATCGAATTATGTTGAAAAAATGAATAAATACAAGAAAATTAATGAATTTCTGTTTAAATCGGTTATTGTATCGTGTGCAAAACATCATAGTAAAATCAAAAATGACAGTCCATTTATCAATGATATGTTAATAGAATTTATAAAAAAAGAAAATAAAAAAATAAATAAATATGGGGTTAAAATAAGTCTCCAAAGATTTATTGATAATTTATTCGGGAAAATAAATAATATAATAGGTGAAATTTACTTTGCAAAACAAAGTATTATGTCATCTATTCCAAAAGAAGAACAATCCAATAATATTCCTTGGTATACGTATATTCCAAATGAAGAATCGTTAAGATTAATGGAAAAGAATATTTCATGGAGCATTCAATCAAAAACATCAAAATGTCACGTAAGTGATATGGTATATAGTAGTGGAATAAATGTATTCCGTGATGGAATTCTGAAATGTATGGAATATTTAAAAACTCAAGACACAATAACAGATTATATGTTAGCGGATATGGTTATAACAATGATTAAAGTGAATAAATAATTATAAATAATCAAAAATAATCAAAAATAATTATATTTTTTATTATTTTTGATTATTTTTTATTTAAATAATGTTGTAAATATAATATTGTAAATATAATAATGCAATGTTATATATGTGAAAAAACGGATGATACTGTTACATATGTTTGTAATAAATGTAAGGAATTATGTGCCCATAAGAGATGTTATAAAGGTATTATATGTACATATTGTTTTCAGATTGCATCAATACGAACATATAATGAAAACAAAAGAAATCCAAGAAATTTTGTTCGAAAAAGAAGATGGGATATAATTGTATCAATAATGAAACAATGGAAAAATAATGTAAAAACAAAATGTGTACAACCTATCTATAGAAGATTAAAATAAATGTCCATAAATGAAAATTATATAAAGACTGTCGTCATTTTCATTTATTAAAAATGACGACTAATAAATGTCATCAATGTAAAAGAGATTTAGAAGAAAGTGTTTATTTTTATAACGGTAAAAATCATAAAACGTGTTTTTCTTGTGCTGAAAAAAGACGTAATCGTAAAAATTTTTGTAAAACTTGTGGAATTGGAGCGAGATTTAATTTTGAAAATGAAATTTATGGAATTTATTGTAAAAAACACTCATCACCAAATATGATTGATATCAAACACCCTAAATGTATTGTGTGTAAAAAAACACAACCAAATTTTAATAAACCAGGAGAAACTAAAGCAACTCATTGTAGTAAATGTGCTGACCCTGATATGGAGGATATTAAAAGTCTCAAATGTATTGTGTGTAAAAAAACAAGACCAAATTTTAATAAACCAGGAGAAACTAAAGCAACTCATTGTAGTAAATGTGCTGACCCTGATATGGAGGATATTAAAAGTCTCAAATGTATTGTGTGTAAGAAAACACGATCCAATTTTAATTACGAAGGGGAAACAAAAGCAACACATTGTAGTGGTTGTGCGGAACCAAATATGATTGATATTAAAAATCCCAAATGTATTGTGTGTAAAAAAACAAGACCAAATTTTAATAAACCAGGAGAAACTAAAGCAACTCATTGTAGTAAATGTGCTGATCCTGATATGATTGATATCAAACACCCTAAATGTATTGTGTGTAAGAAAACACAACCAAATTTTAATAAACCAGGAGAAACTAAAGCAACTCATTGTAGTAAATGTGCTGATTCTGATATGGAGGATATTAAAAATCCCAAATGTATTGTGTGTAAAAAAACACAACCAAATTTTAATAAACCAGGAGAAACTAAAGCAACTCATTGTAGTAAATGTGCTGATTCTGATATGGAGGATATTAAAAATCCCAAATGTATTGTGTGTAAAAAAACACAACCAATTTTTAATAAACCAGGAGAAACTAAAGCAACTCATTGTAGTGGTTGTGCGGAACCAAATATGATTGATATCAAAAACCCTAAATGTATTGTGTGTAAGAAAAGAGCATCATATGGAATTCCTTGTAATCTTCCATCGCGATGTGCAGAACACAAAACATCTGATATGATTTCAAATCCGAAAGCACAATGTTTAAAAAAGGATTGTAAAAATATTGCTACATATGGTATAAAGAAACCAATACATTGTGAATCTCATAAAGATAATAATGATATATATCTTGTTGAAAGAGAATGTAATAAATGCAAAAATATTGATGTTTTAATTGATGGGTTATGTGTAAATTTTTGTTGTATGGAAGAAAAGGCAAAAGATATAAAAAAACATCAAAAAATAAAAGAAAAAAGAGTGTTAAATATTCTTAGTGCTAATTATAGAAAACCAGATGGATATAATCAAAGAGTAGATAGAAATTGTGGCGGTGTAAACTCTGAAGAAAAAGAAATGGTATATGATAATATAACTCATCAAGTCCATGTGGAAGTAGATGAAAATCAACATAAAAGTTATTGTAAATTAGGTGAATATAATCGTATGAAAAATATTTATATGGAAGGGGGAGGTATACCAATTATGTTTATAAGATATAATCCAGATAACTATTACGTTAATGGTAAAAAAATAGATATACCACAAGCAAAAAGAGAAGAACTTTTGATTAAGTGGTTAAAATACTATGAAAATAAAGATAATATAAATTATGATTTATCAGTCCATTATTTATACTATAATAATTGTAATGAAAAAAAATGTTATGAAATAGATCCATATGAAACATTTGAGGAGACGTGTACTGAATGCAATGAGATGTTTTATTGTATAGAACTATTTCAAGAACATAAATGTTGATAAATTAATTTTTTATCTAGCATTTTGTGGCCAAACGGTAAAGTTTTGATTTAAGGAAATTTCATTATGTCTTGCTGTTGAACCATCTGGCCATCTAACAATAACATCTACAATACCTTTGTATTTACCTAAACCAAAATGAGCGACTGGTTCATTTTGACATAAATATGTGCTTCCCGCATCTATTATTTTGGTTCTATTATAATTATTTGTTAAAATCGTTACCGATGCTCCACGTGCTGGTGCTCCCCATTCTGTTTTAACGTGTACTCTTAAGTAACTATTATATTTACCACGAACTGATTTATAATATGAAAGTTGTTGAGACATACCACCACCGTGAGATATGAATATACCTAATAAACCATCACCATCAAAATCAGAAACGACAATACCAGTTGCCGCACCATCTGGTTCTGATGCATCGCCAATTTCTTCTTGGATATCAATTAATTGATTGTTTTTGCATCTAAATAAGCGGTTTGGTTCTCTATAACAATTAACAAATATTTCATCATAACCATCATTATCAAAATCTGCAACAACTATATTTTGTATATCACCTGATTTTTTCCAGTTTTTCATATCAAAATCGTTATATAAAAGAGGATTATTTGAGATATCATTATACTTACAATTAACTAAATCATCAGATTTAACATATATCTTATTTTCACCATTGCTATTAACAGATGCAATTGATCTCTTTCCAGTAGTATCTAAATTTATAAATGACATACCTCTGTTAGATAAATATTCATCTTCAAGACCAGTATTAAGTTTTGGAACAAAATTCAAATTACTGTCTAATGTATATGTTGTATTTGGACCACGTGAATAACCTATTGTAATATCATTTTTATTAGAACATATTGGACCAGATAATATAGATTCTACAGTATTATTTATGGTATTTCCCAAACCTACTTGAGAACTAACCTCAATAAATCGATTGGAGTGTACTTCATACATTTTTAATGGACCTCCATTATTTCCAACTAAAATAGAATGTAGACCTTTACCACGTCTATCAATTACACACAGAGAACGTGCGGCATATTCATTTCTAATACCTTCGGTTAAAAATAAATCACCCCAACTACCTTTGTAGTATGAAAACATTTTATCATATGAGTATTTTCTACCGCTAAATATATCAGAATTCATTACATATATATCTTCTCGGCCATTTCCAGTAATATCTGCTGCAATACAACTAATTGCAGGTTTTTCTCTATCTTCAAGTTCTTTTGCATTCATTCTTTGAATAACACCATTTTGTAATCCATAAACAAGATTTGGTGCCGGACCACCAACGGGACCTTCTTTTCCACAAACAAAAAGATAATATTTATTACCACCTAATGGTGCAAAAATAGACATACCTGAATTTCTTTGAATTGGATTACTCGAAAACAAATTTGATTTATTTTTAAACATTTACTTATAGAAAGCAGGGATAAATAAATAAGAAATATATTTAATATAGATAATATGTATAATTTAAAATGGTATAATATATTCTCTTTAGTCAAGATTCGAAAAGAACAATTAGATGATGAAGAAAAAATAGATAAAATTATAACAAATATTAAAACAACATGTCCAGAGATATCAGTAAATTATATGTTGAAATATAGAGAATTAAATCGTGTTTTATCAAACAAATTATATAATTCCGATTTTTATGAATATCCAGATATATTCACAAATGGAATAAATATCGTTAATGAACAATATTCAAAAGTATTATTGATATCAAATAATACTTTATTAACAAATAAAGAAAAATGTCAATGTTTTCAAAAATTTATTATATCAATGGATGTTGCTATAAAAAAAAACAAATCCCAATGATTGTTATTTAAACATAAAAAAATATATTTTTTAAGTTGTTATGAATCCTTGGGCAGTATCTATTGGGATTATTCTTATAGTAGGAACAATTGGTTCATATATACCCCAAATGGTTATACTTTATAATAAAAAGTCAGTTATTGGAATTAGTCAAGAAATGTTATTTATGGGTTGTTTAAGTTCGATGTTTAATCTTATAGGTTTAATTGCAAATAATAATTTTATTGAATATTTATTACCTATTTCACAAATGTTTATGCCCTGGATATGTATAACTATAGTATATACCCAATACATTCACTATAGTATTAAAAATAGATTTGATGGTTGTAAAGATAATACAGAACGATTTTTGGTAGATAAAGAAAATATTACATGGCAAGAATCAGATTATAATAAAACAAAAAAATTATATCCAATATATATAACAGTTTTATCAGCAACAATAACTGTATGGATTATGACATATTCATTGAATGGCAGTTTACCAATATTATCTAATTTCTTGAATATTATTGCAACTATTACCGGTATAATAATGTGGATTCCTCAGATTTTAAAATCAATACGATTAAAAGGTTCTCGTAATTTGTCGCTTTTAACATTAACTATACACGCGGCTGGATGTGTCCTAACAGTTATTTATCAAGTCGGTTTTGAGAATCAATCGATATTAGTCGGATTACCATTTATCGCTGGTGCAATTCTCGAGATGACGATTGTATTTATTTGTCTTCATTATAAAAGAAAATCAGTGGGTTTTAGAAATGCATTAATGCAATAAACAAAAGACTTAAAGACCATTAAAACATTGTTAAATAAGATGAAAGTTTCTGGAACTATAATTGGAATATTAGAAATATTGAGTTTTTATATTATATCATATAACGTAAAATTATATAATCCTAAATTACAAACAATTAATACAATATCATATTACTGGTTAATGTTTACAATACTTACTGGTATATGGGAATACACCTTTGTATTGTATCGTAAACCTATACGAAGGATTGCATTTAAATTTATACATAAAAAAGAACACGTATGGAGTAACAAATATTCGCTCAAATTATTAATACCCTGGAATTTATCAAGACAATTTTATGCCGAGTATGGTGCATATGCAGATCGCGAATATATGTCTATTAAAGATAGTTGGAGTCGTTTAATTGAAGGAACACATTCATTAATATGTGGTGTTTTTGCATTCTTATCAATTTATTATTTGTCGATAAATAATCAATCATACTATATTACTATTTCTATATCTATGGCATCTCAATTAATGAACAGTATTCTATATATGGGTGAATATTTTATACAAATTAAAGATAAACATAGTGTTAATTTAAACACTCCTAAATTTCCGTGTGGATTTGCTCTTATTAAAAGACCATTTATGTATGTAAATTTATTTTGGACAATTATGCCTTGTTATGTTTTATCAAGTTTTCTGCATAATTAAATGTAATAATCAAAATGTAATAATTCAAATGTAATAATCAAAATATAATAATTCAAATGTAATAATTTAAAAAATTAATATAAATAAAAGATAATATTTATATTAATATGCCTCCTAAGACCAGTGAAAAGAAGGAACTTCCCGAACCAACTATCGAACAAATATCAAATTTACATATTAAAGTTGACGTAAATCAAGAATGGTACTATAATGAAAATGGTAAATATGGTCCTGGATATTATTTAATAAATAAATAAATAATTAATACCTTAATCTTGTTCGTTATTGATAATACGTTCGTTATTGACATCTTGTTCGTTATTGGCATCTTGTTCGTTATTAGATTTGTTATCTCCAACAAAATTATCTATATTTAATAATTCGATTGAATCAGTATTTTTTTTTAAATTTTTATTTACTTTATTTATAGTATTTGTAGCACTATTTTCAAATACATCTGGATAAACAGCATGTGTAAATGTTTTTAAACTACCTACTAATAAAGTAAGTGCTATTGAAGATGCATTTTTAAAATGAGGATAATATTTTTGATTAGTTTCATCCAAGTGTTTAAAGTGGATACTCATTAATATAATGAATATTAATATTTTTAAAACTTTAAATAAACAAACAAATAAACAAATCAACAAAACTTGGATACAAAAGTCATTTTTCCTTTTCTAGAATCATCCAATAATTTGTATCCATTTGAGTTAAGGGTATCTATTAAACTACAAAATGTTTTAAGATTATTAAAATAATTTTCAGTATCAATCTGTATTGATGCTTCATCATAATTAGAAAATTCCGAAAATTCAATACATAATATTTTTGGATATATACCATCACTTAATACACTATTTAATATTTTACACGCGTTATCACCCACATTTAACTTTAATAAATCGATTTTGTTATGTTTTAATAAGTACATAATTGACTGTATTTTTTTAACATCTACATTGACATGTTCTACAAATGAACTATTTTTATTTATATTTATATTTAATGAAATTTTAGTATCATCATCATATATACCATATTTAACAAAACTTAATTTAGATAAATCAAGTATATCTTTTTGAAAAATATTATTCCAAAATTCATATCCATCGACATTGTCATTAACATTTATTCTATTTTCAATAAATGAAATTAATGAATGATAATTACTATATGCTTTAGGAAGTGGGTCTAATATATTTACATAACAATTGTATTCTGAAATTAAACCCAATTCAAATGAACTATCTTTGCTAAATCCAGCACAATAGCAAATTGAATTTTTATCTAATATATTATTTGGAACGAACCATCCTCCATAATTTGTTCCAATATATTCTTTATTATTTAATGATTTAATTATAAGATATTGAAGTATTTTATGATTGTATATGTCTGTTCCAGCATCATTTTTAAATGATTCATGTATATTTTTGTATAAAAATTTCGTTTTTTCATCAGGTATAATCCCATATTTATTCAAGGAAACAGAATCAGAGTTATTAATAATAGTATTAAAAACGTTCATATAAATTATAAATATTAGGATTTCTTTAAGTGGAATTTCGTTTTAAAATTTGCTAATTTTAAATCATATTTCCAAGTCTATTTTCTAAGTATATTTTATATTATCTATGGGTTCACTTCTTTGCGTTTATTATATAATTATAGCAGCTATTGTTGTTATGATATCAATTGTACGAGTCAAAGGAAATGTAATGTCACGAGCAACATCATTTATTATACTTCTTGCGATATTAATGACATTATTCGCATACAAAAAGACAGAAGGATTTTTAGATGGAGATGAAAGAAAAATATATATGATAAGTGGTCATGGTGTTCCATTAGTAGACGTATATTCTCAAGTACCAGAAAATGGAATGGTATATCCTTTAATTAATTCAGGATGCAAACCAGAATGTTGTGAGTTTGGTAAAGGAACAGGGCAATCTTGCAGTAATGGATGTGTATGCAAATAAATAAAATTATAAATAAACAAATAAATAAAATTATAAATAAATAAATTATATAAATACAACAATTAATGTTTAAGGAAGTACTAATGACAACTTATGGACCTCACGTTCCAGGAGCACATCCAATATTTGTACCAACCGAATCAAACATTAAAGAAAATTTACCTATAGATACAACTGATAATATGTTTGGTGGTAATATACTTATGTATTTACCATCATGTTCGATACTATAATAATAGACTAAATAAATTTTAAATTTATATTTATATATAATAGATGAATTATAAATATATTGTAAATCCTTTAACTAATAAAAAACATAGTATTCATTCAATAAATGGACGAAGAATATTAAAGATATATATTAAACAACTCGGGGGAGGTCCATCACCTACACAACTACAACAACAAAGGGCACAACTTGTAGTTGGACGACAAGGACAAGCAGGACCATCTACGCCAGAAGAACCAGCAGCATCTTCGCCCACTCAATTAATTGAACGAAGATATTTAAATCTATTTATCTCTACAGGGAGACATGATAAGATTATAGAATCTATATTAGAAAATTTAATAGTTGATGTTTGTCAAGAAGGACAATATTTATTCACCGATGAAATTTTAGGCCTCCTCACAAGAAACGGTATATTCACAAGAATGATTGATATTTGTAAATCTTATTACGAATTATATAAAAAAGGACATCCTTTAGCACTTATATATGCGAATTTATATATTGATTATTTAATGTCTAAAGTCATTATGTTATGTGAACCATATCCATTTTTAAACACTCCAAAATATAAAGAATTTTTAAAAAACGAATCAAAGTTTACTTGTCTAATAGAAATAACTGAACCAGAATATATTTCAACAATAAATAGAAATCCATATCTATTTCCAGGGACAAAAACGCCTACATTATATTGGGATAATATGAGTTTATTAGAAAATAGAAAAGTTTTACTTAAACATTTGTTCCGAATAAAAAAAGATTTTGGTAATAGAATAATACATAAATATATTGAAGAATATAACAAACACGAGGTTTCTAAAGGAAAAGAAAAAACTCCTTATGAGTCTACTATTTTTGATAATATAACGCAGAGGAGGTTTGAATTCAAATTACCTCTTATAAAAGAATCTGATATTGTTAGCGAATGGGATTGGAATAAGTTATATGATTACATAGATATACACGATTTAGGTATTACATTAGAAGCTATTATAAGAGAAAACAGTCCATATAATCCTGGAAGTTGGGGTATGTTTAGATTATTTAATTTTACAACAATAAAACAATTTGAGGGTGTGAGTAAACTATTTGCCAGTAAAGATAAGGCGTGTTCTTGTATATGTAACAGTCTTATATTTATAACTATACTTTTAATAACAGGTTATCCACGAGACTGTATATTTGCAAGGATGGATAGAGATAAGAAGGAAAAACATATGCCAGCGGAACGACCAACACATTGGGGAGTTGATATTAAATGCACACAACCAGCTACAGGATGTTCTTATATACCAATACAATTTTATAATTGCGACCTTTCTACAATGGGAGAAATATGTGCTATTGATAAAAATATTTTTAACAGATATACTACCGACATTTTATACTATTATAAAGAATCTGTACGATTTAGAATTAATAAAGCTGGTCTTGGGTCTTCTGGCGAAGATTGGACTAAGAATCATGTACTAGAATCAATAATAAGTATATTCGAACGTAAAATTAAAGAATTTGTTGATGCTGATCCATGTAGGTAAACTTAAAATATATATGTTTATAATAAATGAATTATAAATATATTGTAAACCCTTTAACTAATAAAAAACATAGTATTCATTCAATAAATGGACGAAGAATATTAAAAATATATATTAAACAACTCGGGGGAGGTCCATCACCTACACTACAACAACAACGACAAAGGGCACAACTTGTAGTTGGACGACAAGGACAAGCAGGACCATCTATGTCGGTAGAACCTTTAGATAATATATTTAGAGAGCACGACAATAAGATAGAAGGTATATTATCAAACATAAAACAAATTATTTGTATAGAAAAGAAAACCCAAATAGACGAAGGTATAAAAAAAAACATTTTAGAATTATGTCAATTTTATTATGACTTTTACCAAAGTAAACATCCTCTAGGACTTATATATGCAAATCTTTACATTGATTTCATAATGTCTAAAATGATTATGATATGTAATGAAAATTCTTTTTTAACGATGGAATCGAGATATAAGACTTATAGAGAAGGTTTTAGAGTGAAAGGGGAAATAATTGATGTTACTGAATCTAAATTTATTAACACAATACGCAAAAATCCTTTTAAATGGGTAGATAAAGTTGTTACTCCTACTATATACTGGGATAATATAAGTTTTGTAAATAATAGAAAGGCTTTGCTTAAAGAACTATTTATTATTAAAGAACAATTCGGTCAGAAGTTATTTTTAAAATTCGATGAAAAATATGATAAAAAATATAAAGAATTATCACGTGAAGGCAAGTTAATTGATGACCCTATACTCCGATGGAAATCATACGAAAAAATGCATTTTTTAATTCCTAACGTAAAACATTTGGATTTAGATAATTTGAAAGAAGAGAACGTTATTGAAAAATGGAATTGGAAGAGAATCTATAAATATTTAGATATATATGAAGTTGGTACAATACTTGATAATATAATAGATAAATATATTCCTTATGACAGAGGTGGTTGGGGTATGTTTAGATTATTTAATCTCGCCCAAATTGATATATGGAGCGATGAAAGCATCAGTGCATCTAAAAAAAAATCATGTTCATGTATATGTAACAGTCTAATATTTATAACAATATTATTAATGACTGGGTATGAAAGTAAATGCATATTTGCAAGATTAGATAGGGCAAGTTTTCAAAATCAAAGAAGAGCATCACATTGGGGTGTTGATATATGTCCGGATATATCTGGTAAACTTCCTATATCGTTTTACACTTGTGAACGTATTAAAATAAAAAATATATGCTCTACTGATAAAAATATTTTTCATAGATATACAACAGATATTTTATGGTATTATGAGGAAGCAATATTACATAGAATACATAGTAAATTAGATGAGGAAAATATTAATGGAAATCGTGCATTAATAAATCTTATAGAAAAATTAGAAGAGAATTTTAAAAAATTTGTAAAAAATGATCCATGTGGATTATGTCCATCATGTGACGTACCAATAAACACTAAACCGGAAAACCATCTATATGGTTGTGAATATGGTCAATAAAATATCTAAACTCAAATAATCTAAATTAAACAACCTATAAAATCTATCATTTATTGTGATATATTGTATTTATTTATATTTTTATTTTGTAATTTTACTACCTTATTTGCTATAAGAGAAGGTAATTTATCTATATCTTCACATTGAACACAAACATTTTTACAAAAGTCCCATCCATAACCTCGTGACATACATTTCTTACAATTTTTACAGAACATTAATGATTCTTTATCTCCTTTCTTCTTACGTTCGATGTTATTTCCAAGACTACCTATCCAAGGTGATGATTCATTAAACATTTTTCCAAATACTGACATAAGGGAAGGTGGATTATCTTGACTTTCATCAAATGTTCTAGGTATATATTTATATACAACTTTAACCTCCGGTTTTTCACGTTTATCGCGAACATAACCAGTAATTATCATACTAATTCCAATAAATAATAATAGTAGAGCAATTGTTCTCATTAATCTACTATTTATAAATAAATTAAATTAACTAAGGGAAACATCCATTATTTAATTTGCCATTATTCATTTATGGGATTTTAGAATATATCATTTTAGAATATCATTTTAGAATATCATTTTAGAATATCATTTTAGAATATCATTTTAGAATATCATTTTAGAATATCATTTTAGAATATCATTTTAGAATATCATTTTAGAATATATTATTAACCATATCTTTAAAATTCGTATCAGAATCATTTGCTGAATTTTGACTTTGATTTTGACTTTGATTTTGACTTTCATTTTGATTTTCCGAATCAGTTATTAAGGGATTTCCTTCTTCATCTCTTTTAACTTGACCTTCTTTTTTGGCATACTCAATTCTATCTTCTGTTAATTCTTGATAGAATTTGTTCTTGGCATCAGTATTCTTCTTGTATCCACCCATAAGGTCGTTGAGTTGTTCATTTGCCCATACCTCATCAATTTCTTTAGGATCGCCCGTTGGATCCCAAGAAAGCCAATATCCAACTTGTGCTACCCATATATGGAAATTTCTATCTTTTTTATGAAGACGATCTGCTTTAATCTTAGCGGTGTGATAATCATCGTATACACCTCTTACCTTTACACCTCTAATTGAACATTGATTTTTGTTTAATTCATTAAAATCTTCCTTGATTTTATCTTCATTTGAATATTTAAAATCTTCATATGATTCTACAAAATCTGTAAATTGTGATGGAAATTGATAACCTTCATCTTGATCTCTGTAACCTCCACGTTTTTGTTTTACATCGGCACTAGTTTCCATAACATTTACTTTATCAATACCTTTATCATTAACCTTTGTAAATATCGCTTTTAAAAATTTATTCATTGTAAATAATTCACGTTGTTCGACGGTTGATTCTGGTGATATAAATGAGATAAGAACATATTTTTGACCCGGAATTGGATCATCAACATCTAAAAAATCTTCAACTTGTTCTGGTTTTTTCTCTGAAACTCTTGCCATTATTTAAAGAAAAAACACTATCTCTTTAAATGTTTTTTCTTGACAGATAATAAAATGGCAGAAGCTCGTGTTGAATTTGATTTAGGTGAAATCGTTAAGAGAATCATCAAGTATCTTATTGAAGGTTGTGCAGTAGCACTTGCCGCAGTAGCAATCCCAAAGAACAAACTCCGTGTCAATGAAGTTCTTGTTCTTTCAGTAACAGCAGCAGCAACATTCGCAGTTCTTGATATGTTCGCACCAAGCGAAGTATCAAGCGGTGCTAGATGGGGAACTGGATTAGGTTTAGGAGCAAACTTAGTATCTGGTGGTAAATTATTAGGCGAAGAATTCAAAGAATGTGATGGTGCTGAATGTAAAGAAGAATTCCATGATGAAGAAGAATTCAATGGAGGTCTTTCTGGATTATCTCAATGCAGACCAGCAACCACTGGACAATCTTGCTATGCCGAAGTATCACAATAAATTTAATTCAATATTATTATAACGAATAAAGATGTTTTAAATATCTAAATAGTCATTATTTTATTTGCAATGTTCCATAAGGAATATTGCGTTTTTTTCTATGTAAATCATATAAATGGCACAACAAATCAATAAAAATATTAACAATGGAGGAGGTAAGAATAAAAATAAAAAAACAATAAAAACAACCCAAAACACTAAACAAAAAAAAACAAAAACAACAAAAACAACAACAAAAAGAAATGTTAAGAGAGGAGGAGCAGGAAATCAACTAGCACAACATAGAGCAAAAATTTTAGAAAGTCTTTCAATAGAAGAATTAAAAAAAATAATATCCAACATCACACATGACATCAAAAAAATCGAAAGTGATTTAATGAGTACTGTAGGTAGTCAATATGGAATACGAGAAAGAACACCCCCCGGTATTTCCGTACGTAAACTACCGAATATCGATGAAGTACAAAAAACAATAGAAAAATTAGAAGCTGATAAACGTAATGTTAAAGAAATTTTAGAATCAAAAAAAGCAAGATGTTCTTCGACAGTAGATAACAAAAAATGCTCCAAATTATATGGTAATGGTAAATGTAAATCAATAGGAAGAATATGTGGATGTATATTATCAGTTAGAGCAGTTGTTAAAGAATCTGGTATGAGTTTTAAGAGTATACTTAAACCCGAAAAAGGAATATGTCATCAAGATTGTTGTCCAAAAAAACAAAGAGGAGGAGCACCAGAAAACTCACAACCACGTAATCGATCTGTACAACTAAGTCCTCAAGAACTACAACAATTTAAAAAATTACAACAAAAAGTACAACAACAAGTACAACAACAACAACGACAACGACGACAACGACGACAACATTGTAAAAAAAGTGTACACGAAAAACCTTGTAAACAGGATTGTGAATATAGAAAATCTCGACTTGGACGTTTTGGTGGAAAATGTCAATGTTTAATAGGTCATACATTAGGTATTGGACAATATGAAGATTGCAAGGATGCTACTTGTTGTGTTAAAACAGAAATGAACAGATCAAATAAAGTTGTTAAAGCATCATTCAAATTATTTAGTGGTGGTGGACCAGTTAGTGAAGATCAACAAAAAATTATACAATATGTAGATTCCCTAAAAAAAATAATAAGAAGCGAAAATTTATCTACTGAAAAAAGAGCGCAATTAATGAAAGAAATTATTATAATACGTCAAGTAAGTTCATCTGAATATGTACCATATGTATTAAAATATATAAACGCGAAACAAAATAACCCGAGACATTCAGCACAACAATTCCAATTATTAGAAGGATACTTTAAAATAATTCAAACAAGAAATAAAACCGTAAATTTATCCAAAAAAATTTTAAAATTAAAATCAGCACCAAGAAGACTACCAGCACCAGCACAAAGAAGACCACCATCTGCAGGACCACCATCACATATGAATCCACAGGGATTATTACAACTAGGACGACTTTCAGCACTACAACAACAACGACGACGAAAAATACTTTCAAAAAAAGTAAAACAACTTACGAGACCGGGACTGGAACTGAAAAAATTGTCGGCACTAGGAAAACTTTCACAGCAAATAGCAAAACAATATGGTCTTCCTAATTAATTTAATCAATATCAAAAATACTAAAAATATCAGTTAATCTAACCATAAATGTAAATAATGAACTAAATATACTTCTACCTTCAGGTTCTTTTTCACATTCGATATTTGGACAAACATAATCACTCATTATGTTCCAAATATTATATCTACCTTTTACCGTTCCTTTCCCTAAAGAAATAACATAATCATCATCATTTAAAACATCTAATGTAATTTGGTTCCTATCAAAATCTGGTGGATCCATATACATAGATATTTAGGTCTAAATAATACAAATAAAGTAATTTTAACATATTAATTATGTTAAAATTAAATTGTATAAAATCTATATCTAAACAATTGTGGAACGTTTATTAAGTTTGTAATGAATAATCATAACTATTGTAAATAAAGCAAGAATTGTATAAAATAAAAAAGGTGCATAAAATTTTTGTTCATTAATTGTAAGAATATATTCTTGAATATTTGGTACAGGTGCCATATCTAATATTATATATATATATTTAAATTTAATTGAAATTATTCTAATATATTATCATATATACTTTCTCCCTGAGAAACAGAAACAAATGACGTCAATATTTTGAAATTTGGTGGTATATTTTTTTTATATTTAAAATCAGATATATTATTGTTATTTTCAATATTTGCACCAATTCGTTTAATCCATTCCGAAACATATATATTATTAATTGGTGATGTAATTGTTGTAAATATATCAATAAAAGATGTGATACTTTTTAAATTATTAGTAATTTTTTCTATATTTTTTTTAAAATAAATTGTTGGAACTCCTTTAAAGTATCTTATACATTCAATAATATCTGTATGTTTTTCTTTTCGACCAAAATATTTATTAAAGCAATCATTATACAAAATTATTTGTGCAATCATATAAATATTTTTAGTAATCCTAATATTGCTTATATTTCCTGTATTAATAGTGTTATAATATAATGTTTTATTTGATAATTTTAGTTGAATAAGTGTATGTTTAATAGAACTATTTATAATAGGATATGAAATATCAATCCATGAAAAATTTGAAACAGATAATATAATAAGTAATATACAAATATGAAACTGTGACGTATGTGATGATATAAACATTGAAATATAATTATCTGCAATATATATAATATTTTTATCTTGTATTGCCAATTCGGTTAATGTTGCTCTTAAACGAAAGTAAACATCAAAGTAATAATTATCATTAGAAGAAACACAATTATAAATTGTTGTATTAATTAAATTAGATAATAAACTCAACGCAAAAGATGATGTATATTTTTTATTTATACTATCTATACATTTAATTGTTTCGTCCATACATTCGTTTGTTCCATCATATATAGGAATACAATCGTTTCCAGATTTATCATAAGTTTCTTCTAATATTTTACAAGATGTTATGTTGTTATTATCATATGTAATGTCCAAAACATAATACTTAAGTTTGCTACATTTAGATACTTTGATACGATTATGTAATATTTCGCGCGATACGTGTTTTAAGGTATCATCATATTTAAAATTTTTGAAATTTTCCAATTTTTGATTATCTAAATTTTTTAATAATCTAAAGGCAATTATAGATGACAAATGTTGGTCATTTGTAGTTTTATTAACTATATACATATCTATTTTCTTTTTCGTATAATCAATATTTTTAATAAAAACACTAATTTTTTGACCAACTGTAAATATTGTATTTGGATCCCATATATGTGTATTAAATGTTTTACTAATTGAAGAATTATGGATTAATCCATTAAATCCACATCCGACATTTACAAATATACCATAACGTATTATGTTGCTAATTACAGCAGTTGTAATAGTATTTTTAACCGTAATATTTTTAGTAGATAATTCATTATATTGTTGTGTGTTATTGGTATCGTCATTTAAATCCTCATTGGTATCGTCATTCAAATCATCATTAGTATCATCATTCAAATCATCATTCAAATCATCATTCAAATCATCATTGGTATCGTCATTTAAATCTGTTTTATTTGTATTTGTATTATTCTTTGAATTTTTATTTGTATTTTTATTTGAATTTTTATTTGTATTGTTATTTGAAGTGATATTTTCAATATCGCTATCTGTATCGCTGTCTAAACTTAAACAAGAAAATGAATTTTTATGCATAGTAATGTTTAATTCTAATACCCTTGTATTTTTAAATAGAAACAAAATAAAATCACAGTTAATATTAAATGTATATATATTTATTTGTTTTCCTAATAAATTTATTTGTAATGTATATTCTTGTTAAAGGAAGATATACTGAAAATAAATTAAGAGGATCCACTGGAATTCAAGGAGAAATGGGAGGCGATGGAGAACGAGGATTAGACGGACTCAGAGGACCTGATGGTAATAGAGGTACTCAAGGAAGAATAGGTCCTAAAGGACCTCAAGGTGATATGATAGTATGCGATGAAGATTTTATACGAAATAAAGTATCAAAGTGTCTTGACCCCCTCCAAACATGGGGAGATATGGCATTTACAAATTGGTCATTAAGAAATAAAGGATGCTTATTTGGATACAAAAAAACCAGTGATGGAAGAATGTGTGGTCCTAAAGCACCATATAATACAGATGATTATAACACCAAATGTAGATATAATTTTAATGGATTAAAAGGATATGGTGAAATAGGTTTTAATGATTGGCGTAATGATCTGTGGGAAGTAGGATGTCCTGGTATTCCAGGACCCAAAATAACCAATAATGTCGCATATCCATCTGGTTCATATGCACAAGGTATTATGAATAAACGTTTTACATCTAGTGCAATACCAGGATATGCCGATATTACAAAAGACAAATTGAGTGATTGTGCTAAAAGATGTTTAAAAATACCATCTTGTGCAGGATTTACATACAATAAAGATACCAAAATGTGTAGTGTTAAAAATAGTGCAACACAAGATAATATTGTAAATGATAACAATCATATATCAGGTTATAAAATAATAACTGCAGATAAATTACCTACTCACAAAACAAGTTGTAATGGATGGAGTTGTGACACATTACATGATACTTGTCACGGAACCGCAAAAAATCCAGGTTTTATTTGTTTAAATCGTTCTAATACTCCACAAAGCTGTACCGCAAGTAGTTCTATCAATACATATCCGAAATTAACATCCAAGTTTGCAAGTTCTGGTTATGGCGGTCATTATGGTCATAGCAATTCGGTCGAAAGAGGAAAACAAAAATGTAATAGTGACCCTAATTGTGGAGGTTTTACTCATTTTGAAGGTGCCGGATACATACAATTATTTACAAAAGGAACTACATTATTAGATAAAACTAGCGGATGGGGTTCGCCATACAGTTCATATAAGAAAAATACAAGTAATAATTATTGTTGGCATAATGCATCACAAAATTCAGATATAACCAATCCATTAGGGGAAAACTAAACAAAAATTATAATTAAATTAAATCATACAAACTACAAATTTATTGGAAATAGAATAATAATCTTATTAAATAATATATTATTCTATTTGTATATTTTAAATGAGTGACTATATAGTAGGTATATTATTTATTATTATTAATTTTGCAATTCTTTATTATATTACGCGTTATGTATACAATCCTAAAAAAATGATAGGAAAACAAGGTTCATTGGGTTCAGCAGGAAATCAAGGTCGAAGAGGTTACCAAGGTCCACAAGGCGAAGAAGGAAACATAGGATCACGTGGAGGGGACGGACCTAGAGGTGATAAAGGCGAAAATGCTATATGTGTGAGAAGCAGTGATAGATGCTTAAATACAATACAAGATTGGGGTGCGGGAGGTGCGACATCGCATTTTGCACGACTAAAAGGAGGATATTTAAAACCAATTAAAGGTAATTGTACTCATGGTGGAGGTATACTTTCAAATGGTAAATGTTGGCGAATGGGTGTATGTCCATTTGGATACAATCTAAAATGTTCTGATTCAACCCCATCGGGTGCAGATAGAAATTGGAATAAAAATTGTTCATGTTCTCCCAAACCTCATAATGGAAATTTAAAAATAGGTTCAAATAATACTCCAATTGAACTATCGTGTGAAATGAATATGGACGAATTAAAATCATCATATTATACAACAAATTATAACTATTGGTTAAATTTTTTAATTAAAAGAGGATGTCCAAATGTACCAAATGTAATATAAAATTAAATTAACTGTTTAAAGTAGATTAATGGATAAATCTGATTATATTATACTAGGTAACCAAAAATTTCCAATAACACCAATATTAACTGAAACTATAGACGAGTTTGGTTCCGTTGTTATTGAAAAGAAAATGGATGATGGTTATGAAAAGTATATGATAATTGATAAGAGAAAATATATAAATGATGTTAAAAAATTTATGAAAAATAAAAAGTTAATATTACGCAATTTTTATTCAGATATGCCTCGGTCAGATTTAATAATAAATGGTAAACGATATTCAACAAAAAAAGCACTAGATATATTAAAAACAGTACCACCTAATTTATTCAATGATGTTGTTTGTATGACAACAGCAAGTACTCTTGGGTATGTATTTGAATTAATATACAAATACTATAATGATTATAATAATTTTCATCTTACAGATGGTGTTAGAGACTCTACATTAGAAATATCTGTTGATACAAATAATGAAATTCCTATTGTTATTAAAAAGAAACTTAGTGTAATAAATGTAATTAATGGTAATAAGGTTGAAAAGGGTAAAATAGATATTAAAATTGTTTTAGATATCAATAGTACTAATAATAATGCGATAATATCATGGACGTTATAAATTTTAAATTAAATATATCCATACCATATTTATGGTTATATTTTTATAAAATAATTAAATTGTGATTTTTATGGTAAAATGGGGGATTTAAAGAATTATAAGGGAGTTCAAATAAAATTTACAGTAACAAAAAATAACAGTTACAATAACAAACCACACCATAAATAGTGTAAATAATAATATAATTTTTTTAAAAACACATTTAAAAATAAATATATTAGTAATATTAAATGTCTGATTGGGAAAATGAAAAATCCCTAAGTATAATTTTTAAACAATTCTTGATTAAAAATCAAGGTAATGGTGAGTATCAATATATAAATAAAATAAAAAACGCAGATACTGACCCAACAAATGATGAATCTGTGTCTATAACCCATACTCGTATGGGTTCGGATTCAATGTATTGTCACGCAGGTTCGTATAGTATTCCCAGTATAGAAAAAGATTATTGGGATCCAGGACCCGAATTTTGGGGTCGATTATATAAATCGTTGTTTGTTGATAATGAACAACTTAGTTTAACTGAAAAACATTTACCAAATAAAGGACCAATTCTTATTGATATTGATATGAAATTTGATAAAGATCTCTATTCAAAAAAATGTTTCAAAGATAAAGATAGTAAAATAACACGACGACACACAAAAGAACAACTCATGGAATTATGTAAAGAAGTCGTTGAAATAATTAAAAATGAACTTGATATTGAACATTCAAAAATTCAAATCTTTGTTTTAGAAAGAGATTCACCTTACCTCGATAAAGAGTTTGTAAAGGATGGTATTCATATTCAAATACCTATATATACTGAATATGATTTTCAGTTTTATTTAAGAGATAAAATTTTGGAAAAAATGGATGAAATATTCAAATCTCTTACAACAAAAATTCATCTACCAGATAAAACTAAAAATTCTAACCGCTGGAGTAGTGTGTATGATAAATCTGTTATAAAAGTGAACAATTGGTTAATTTATGGATGTAATAAACCACATAAAAAACCATACAAATTATCATATGTATTTGATAATAATATTGAAGATGTAAACATCAAACAGTTTACAGACTTAAATCTTATGAAAAAACTTAGTATTCGTTGCGATAATGAAGATATTTCGATATGGGAAAAAAATGATAAAAGTAAATCTGGTGACAAGAAAAATAAGAAAAAAACAAAAGAACTCGAACCAATAAGTTTTAACGGAACTGATATGGGAGAAGACATAAATGATGATTTAAATCATCATTGTTTATTATCTAAATTGAATCATTCAAGTGAACATTCAAAAAATATTGAACGAATCCGTGAAATCGTTATGTCGCTAAATTCTGACCGTGCTAAAGAACACGACCCTTGGAAAAAATTGGGTTTATGTCTTCATAATATATGTTCATCAAATGAAATGCGCGATATTTGGGACGATTTTAGTCAAAAAGATATGAAAAAATATAATCAGTCCGATCTTATCAATTGTTGGGCAAATTTTGGTAATAGAAAAGATGGTATGTTTATTGGAACATTGTATAGATGGTTAAAAGAAGATAATATAATAAAATTCTCTGAAATGCAAAATAATGATGTAAATTCCCAGGTTGTACGTTGCGTTGATAATGGGGGAAAAGATGTAGATATAGCAAGAGTATTATTTACAATGACTAAATCAAGATGCGTATGTATTTCACCAGGTGCAAATATGTGGTTTGAGTTTGCAAATAATGTTTGGCGTTGTAGTGATGAAAAAGGAGGTTGTCCTATGTTAATCCGTTTGATGTCAACAACACCGTTTGAACCCGGGTTAGCAAATTATTTTTGGAATTATTTATCAATATTACATGCAAAATATGCAAAACACTTAGTAGCAGTTAATACAGAAAATACTGAAAATATGCTATCGAATAATAGTGACCCATTAGAAGAACAAAAAAGAATTGAATTAAAAAAACAAATGGTTGCCGAAATTACAGATTCAGAAGCAAAAACAAAAAAGGGTATCAAAACATCATCTCGACAAAAAAGTATAATGGAAACTTCTAAAAGTATGTTCAATGATTCTGATAAATCACCTTATGATATTAGAAGATTTATCCAATTGTTGGATGGTGATTCGTGTATTCATTTGATAGCATTCAAAAATGGTGTTTTGGATATAACAAATGGTTCTAATCCAATATTTCGCCCAGGAGTTCCAGAAGATTATGTTAGTATGCAGATTAACAGAGATTATATCGGTCCCGATTCAAATGATTATGATATGGAAAAGGACCAACTTGTTGATAAATTTATGGAAGATATTATTCCAGACGAACCACTTCGTGAGTATGTATGGTTAACTATGGCGAGTTGTTTAGAAGGTAGAAATAAAGAAGAAAAATTTCATATATGGACTGGTTCAGGTGCTAATGGTAAATCACTTCTTATGACATTATTAGAACAGGCATTTGAAATGTATCATTCTAAAGTTCAACCAACTTTGGTAACAAATAAACGTTCAAAAGCAGAAAATGCTAATCCTGAATTAGCGAAAACAAAAGGAGTAAGATTAATTACTTTACAAGAACCCGAAGAAGGTCAAGAATTTAACTCTGCTCTTATTAAAGAACTTACTGGTGGCGATTCAGTCAGTACAAGAAAATTATACGGAGAGTCATTTACATTTAAACCTCAATTTACACCTATTATTATGTGTAATAAAGTACCATCAATTCCAGATGCTGATGATGAGGCTATATGGCGAAGAATGTCAGTTGTACCCTTTAAAGTCAAGTTTAAATATAATCCAAACCCTAATAATAAATATGAAAAACAAATTGATACTCGAATGAAAGAAAAGGTATTAGAATGGGTTGATGTTTTTTTTGCAAAACTTGTTATTTGGTATAAAAAATATTATGATATCGGTGGACTTCCAGAACCAGATATTGTTAAAGAACAAACAGATGAATTTATTAAAGAAAGTGATAATTACCGAGCGTTCTTTGATGAATGTATTAGAGTTAATACAACTATTAAAACGTTTGATAGTAAAATTAAAGGAACACCGGATGGTACTCTTCCGCATATTATGAAAATATTTAGAGTATGGGGTCAAAGACATTCAATTACTGTATCGAGTACTACTGGAGCAAGTAGAAAGCGAATGGAAAAAATTATTGTGAATAGTGGAGCAGTCAAAGATATACATAACAAAACACGTACAGGATGGATAAATGTTAGATGTAATGCTAACTGGGAGGAAAATGAAAATGATAACCCATACGATATTGAAGATGAAAGTGGTATTATTGCATTTGATTAAATCAAAACAAAATTTAAATATTTTAAATTTAAGATCCTTTCTTGATATTATATTGTAGTTTCTTGTTAGAGAACTGATTATTAAAATTGTCATCTTCATCACAACCATCGTCCATATTATTTTCTTGATTTTCCCATAGTAATCTTGGACCTAAACGAAATGGTGGATGTTCTACTGCCTTGTACCAAAAAACTTGATCCTCTAATTTATTACTTTTAGCATTATTATGTATTACAAGACATTCATAATTTTCAGTACATTGATTCATAACTTGATTAAATATATCAAATGTTGGAAACATACCTGCATAATGTTCATATAATTTTTTTCTATTAGATATATAATTTTCTCTTAATATAAATACATAATCAATATTGGTTCGGAGATTAGGTGTAATACCTAAAGCGTATTGCATAGTAAGGATAAACAAAAGTTTAAAATGTCTACCATTCATAAAACACGACCTAATATTTTTATCTTTAACCCAACAATTATCATATAAACAATCATCAAGAATAAGGAATGCATTAGGATTTATATTTGAATAACCTTGTTGTGTTTTTTCATTTTCTAATTTTTTTATGACCATTTTTTGTCGTTTTAAAGTATTTTGTATAATACCTGGCGTAAATTCATTATGAATAAACATCTTTGGAACCATACTTTTATAAAATGAATTCGCCGATTCGGTGCCTGATATAACCACACCAACTGGAATACTCATATTGTGATAAAGTAAATCTTTGCATAAGAATGATTTTCCAGTATCTCTCTTACCAATTAATACAACAACACTGTCGCTACGAATTTTTTTCATATCGAATTTTTTTATTTCAATATTACTCATATATATTTAATGTCTTAAAATATATAGAATATTTTTTTTAAAAATCTGAACGACCTATTTGAATATTACAATATTCAGATTGTGAATTACTGCCTAAACCATACATCATAAACACGATTATACAAGTAATTATAACTGTGAGTCTTACATATGATTTTGTATCTCTATTTATCTTATGATACTTATTATCAATAATAATAGTTAATATTACAAGAATACTACCTACAAGACCTGCGATTAGCGGATTTTTCATCATATCCATTGTTAAATAATGGGATAAAATTATTTTAAATATTTTACACACAAATTAAATTAAATAATTTTCAAATTATAATTTTCAAAATTATTTAATTTAATTTATTTTAGGAAATTTTCTTTATTTATTTCGATTATCTAACTATTACATATTATCGTGTTCTGATACACCGTGGTCATCAAAAAATGTGAATTTTGATGCTACATTGTTATTTCTGAATCTGTTTCTTGAACGTTTATATCTCTGTTCTCTTAATGAACTTATAGAATTACCAATTCCTCCACCATCTAATCGAAGTTTTATTCTTCGTGTATCATCATCAGCAGCATCAGAATCTGATAAGAAATCTGAACGACGTACAGAAACTGCTCCTATTTCTTCAATAGAATTATAACCACCCGATTGCATTAATTGTGGTTTTTGTGAAATTGAATTATTTATATATGGTTTAGATTGTTCGGTATAATCTCCACCAAGTTGAGGTGGTTGAACATTTGGTTGGGAAATAGGTGGTAGAACATTTGGTTGGGAAATAGGTGGTAGAACATTTGGTTGGGAAATAGGTGGTAGAACATTTGGTTGGGAAATAGGTGGTTGAACATTTGGGTGGGAAATAGGTGGTTGCGAATTTACTGGAGGTGTAATAATGGAAGTAACGTTATGAGCGTTTACTGGAACAAGACCAGAAGAAATATTTGATGGTAGGGTAGGTTGTAGATGACTTAGAACTGGTGTATTTGGAATAGGAGGATTTGGATTAACAACAGTATTATTTGGTAATGGAACAAATGTTTGATTTAATGATTGAACTCCTCCAGACTGGTTATGTTTCATATCATATGAAGTATCTACGTCATCAATGTATTCGTCGTGACCATCATATGATTTTTCAGATTTTTCACTTCCATATATATATCCATCTCCACCAACATGAACATCATCTCCATCTAACCGAATTATTTTACTGTTATCACTCTTAAAACTATCGCTTCTATCAGATTTTTCACTTTTATCTGAACCATAACCATCACCGCCATATTGATTAGTAGTAATATTATTCATTAACTTACTTGCTTCGGGTAATTCAGAAACTATGCTCATATTTGCACCACCATCTTGTATTTTGTTACTTGTATATGATTCACAATCACTTAATTCACTTCCTTCACTGCGAACATTTTGTTCCCTAATGTTTCCGAACGTTTTTTCAAGATTCTTAAATTCACTAGAAACAGATACCTTAACATTGTCCCTAATGATTTGTGATAAATTATCAATTGTGTTTCTTATAGTTGTATCAAATATTTCATTTTCATTTGTTTCATCATTAATTAAGTATTCTTCTGCTATATCGTCTATTGGAATAAGTTTATAAATTGCTTTATGTATCGATGTTTCTATCATCGAAAGAATAATATTAATATTTTTCTGTCTTTCAAAAGAATTGACATCACAAGACATTAAATGAGGTGTCATATATAATTTTCTAGCAATTTCCAGATATATTTCATGAATAAATTTAACTGGTAAATCATTTTCATCTAACAATGTTTTTAAATTGTCATTTAAAGATTTTCCACCTAATAAAACTCTTATTTTAGATTTAATAATTGCTTTTGTAATTTTTTGTAATTTGTTTGTTTGTAATTGTGTACTTAAACGATTATATTCGTCATGTTTGGTTTGTTCTTCCCATTTACTAATAGCTTTTAATGCATTTTGAAATATTACAATATTATTTCCATTTCCTTTTGTTATTATTTTACAATCATCATATATTGATTTAATACCATCATATATATGCGGGGTAAGTATTGAAGTTAAATATTCGATATAAGCATTTGCAGTATCAGTATGTGTAAAGTGTATATTCATTATATTTATAGTTTATAATAATTTTAACTTAAAAACTTATTAATTAAATATTAACTCATAAATTAACGTTAATAAAAATTTAAATAATAAATTAAATAATAAATTATTATAATAAGATTAAAATAATAAGATTAAAATAAGGTTATTTTGTATTTATTTTGTATTTATTTTGTATTTATTTTGTATTTATTTTGTATTTATTTTGTATTATATATTTCTCTTGGTAAAAAAAATACATTTCTTAAAGAAGACATTTTATTATCAGGATTATTTTTATTTGTGATTTTAATATTTTTTAATTTTTTAATAATATTATCATAATTACATCCCATAACTCTTTCCCTTATAGTATATATACTGTATACACCACATTCAGTGTTGTTTTCTTGAAATTTAATTTTATTTAATTTATGGATAATACGATATCCTTCTTTTTTTAAATCCGACGATACACGTTCTATTAAATTTTTAATCTCAGTTTTTGGAGGTAAACCAAATGAATCGAAATATTCTACTGACGCATATTTATCCTTTTTATTTTTATTGTTATCATTAATTTCAATAAATAGCGATGTCCAATGTGAACCACCTTTATAGTGAGGGTCCATATTAAAAACAATACCAATTTTTCGTATTCCCTCTTTAATTAGATTATTTATATCTAATTTACATAATTCATTTGTCACACATATATTTGTAGTAATATCATTAATTTTCCCTATATCATCATCAAAATTAATAGGAACTGCACCAATAAATTTAAAATCAGAATATTTTTTATCTAACTGATTTAATAAATGTTCGATATCGATTGTTGATAACCAGGTATTATGACCATCTTCATCGGGTTTTATGGGTTTAAATCTAAAAAATTGGATCGAGTGCTTTAATGATTTATTGTTTGTATTTGAGAATTTTATGTTTTTATCAAATATTTTTTTTAAACGTGGATGTTTTATCCAACATACTTCAGTTGAACATTCGGAAAGAATCTTTTTAATTTTATTCCATAACTTTTTATGGGTATAACCTACATAATTTTTAATTTTTAATTCTTTTGCAATTATTTTTAAATCCTCTAATTTAAAACAACTACCATTTTGATAATTTGTAGATGTCGAACAATAATTTTTATTACTATATACCATAATATAGTAATAGAAAAAAAAGACATTATAAATAGAAATTCTTTTTACACTTTTTCTCATTTAAAACGCCGACTATATTATATTATAATGTCTAATGTAAAAAGTATGTTCATGTTTACAAGTGATACAAAAGTTTACTCCAAATATAATAAATATTATAAAAAACATAAAAAAGGATATGTAATATTAGGTCCACCTGGTATTGGAAAAACGACATTCGTAAAAAATCAAGTTGGGAAAAAAAAAGATTGGATTGATCAAGATGATTTATATTATGATTTGGGCGTTAATTGGCACTTAAATAAAAATAATGACAAAGAATTTAAATTAAATTATTTAAGAGCAGATTATATGTCCGAGCAATCAAAATTACTAGGGTATAGAATAATAGGATCACTATTATGGGAATATATCGCAGATGCAATTGTTATTCCACCATTAGAATTACATAAAAAATATATGGCAAATAGAAAAGATTTAATATATAAAAATGTAATAAATATACGACGAATCTTATTTAGACATGCAAAAAAAAATAAAATACCAATATTTGATGATATTGTTGATGCAACAAATTATTTAGAAAATTTGTAAAAAGTCGGTGTTTTAAATGAGCAAAGGTTTAACACTTATAGGTTAACATAATCGGTAGCATATGCATCAGTATCATAATCTGTTTCACATTTTCTATCGTCTGTGTCACTATCATAGAACATATAATCATTTTCGTCATTTTTATTTTTATTAAGTGCCTGCATTTGTATAATACTCCAGTTTAAACCAAACTTATTTTTATTAATCCAAACACTATCACATTGTAATATACATCTTACAGAATTAATTGAATCTAATTCATCAATGTTAATAAGTTCTCGATCCTTATTGTATATATCGCAATCACTTGCTTCCATTTTAAATAATGGATATATCCATCCGTTATTTGTATCTTCTAGACACTCTTCTAATGTAGTAGATTTTATAAAACTTTTCTTAAAACTTACTTTTGTTTTATTTGGAAACCATTTATTTTTTTTACATCCCTTTATTACTGAATTATCTATATCTTTTATAAAATTAAAAAAAGTTGAAGTTTTATTATTATATAATATGTCCTTAAAGGATGTTATCGCATATATTTGTTCGTCCATGGATGCTTTGCATGTAACAAACTCTAATAATGGTGTTTTAACTGTAAGAAATTCAGAATCGTATGTAATATCTATTATGGTATAATCTCCATTTTTAACTGGGTTTCCAAAATTTACTTTATCAAATGAAAACTTTGAAAAAGAAATAGGTTCCATATAAAATAACTTATTTATAATTTATATTAATTATACGAACATTTATATTAATTATACGAACATTTATATAGATAATGGATTTTTATCATAATAATCTTTAACATACATATTTGGGTCTTCACACAAATCGTGATATATATATCTGTTCTCATCATCAACAATTAAATTTATTTCGTGATCTATAAAATTTCCATTTGATTTGATTATGTTTATTTTACGATTTGATTTTGGATGCCAAAAACCAATTAAAGGAGAATGTATTGTAGTCGCATTTGATAAAAATGCACTCCACCAAGCAAACGTACTCTGCGATATTATAATTCTATTTGCATAAACTATTGTAGAAAAATCTTTTTCTATTGTATCGGATATAACTATAAAATCGTATTGGGGAAATGATGATTTCAATGACTTTATTTGTGGATGATCAATCCAATTTTTTTCAGTTAAAATTAATATTTTATTTATATCATTAAATGAATTTATTGCATTGATATAATAAAATAGTGGTAATGGATGATGTGCATAAGTTATATTTCTATGATTTTCAACATGTTCCTCATGTTCACTACAAACATCTCCTAATCTTATATGAACAACAACATCTTTTTCTTCGCAAATATATGAAGGTTTTGCATCACATAATAACCATCGGCATATATCATCCTTGCGATACTTAAAATACGAATATCTTTGATAATAACCATCCAAAATAAAATTTGTATTTTGTGGTAAATTATTAATATCAATATAATGACCCAATAAATCCATTTTATTCGTGTTAGTTATATAACTAGATTTATCATCTATTGATTTTATATTGGGAAATCCATTAATTTTATCACAAATAAGTGGTTGATTATACTTCTCTGCCAATATCCGACCAAAACAATATTGAAAAAGATTATTACCTAATCTCCCGTGATAATTTACCTTTACCATTAATTAATCAATACTTATATAATTTTAAATAATTGTTGAATCTAATAAATGTATTTGATAAATTATCTTTCAATAAACAATATATTTTTATCATTATCATATATTGTTTTATATTTGGAACTATCAATATTTTTTCCACATTTAGCAAATAATGCACAGTTTCTTTTAACTTCATCGGTTTCAGATAACAAATTAACCGGAATTATATTATGAGATGCATAATAATGACCATCTTGATGAACACATAATACTGTTTTTGAAACATCAATTGTATGGATTCCACTTGTTACTGCATTATATACTAACCATCTATCCCAATGATATCTACCTATTGCAAATGTTTTTGGTATATCATTAAATGTAGTCGGTGAATGTAAAAAATAATCTATACCACATTCAGAATGAAGACGATTTTCCTTATATACTATTTGTTCTAAATCATTTTCCCAATTAGGGTCATTAAAATTAATTGGATATGTGTTTTTCATATCCCATCTTTGACCTATAATCAAAAAATTTTTTAACATTGAATTAGATTTGAATTCATTATATGTTTTTGTAAAAGAACTTGTTAATATTATATCAGAATTGATATAACATACAAATCCATTTTTATCAGTATGTTTATAACCTTTTTCAAATATAGAATAAACTAATGGTGTTCCATACTCATTTCTTTCAACATTAGGTTCATGAATAAAATTATATTTTTTACAAAATCCTTCTACGCCATAATCATCACAACATACAACAATTTTACAATCTAACCCTATATTATTCCAACTTAAAATTGCATTTTTTTGTATTAATTCAAATTCAGTAATAAAAGGTTTTGGACAACAAACAAATGTTAACATATTATTTATATAAAATTATAAATTTTTAAATCATAATTTGACAAAATTAATTAATTTGACAATAATTAATTAATTTGACAATAATTAATTAATTTGACAATAATTAATTAATTTGACAATAATTAATTAATTTGGTATTATATTGGAATTAATTTAGTAATAAAGTATATGGTTATAAGAGAAAATAGACTTAACGAACCATATAAAACTGTTATGATTGGAGACAGTTCAGTTGGTAAAACAAGTGTAGTATGTAGTTTATTTGGAAACTTTAAAGAAGATATATATTCGACAATAGGTGCAGCATATTCAAGATACAAAGACCGGGAGACACAAACAAGTCTTGATATATGGGATACTGCAGGTCAAGAAAGATTCAAATCTTTAATTGGTTTATATTTTCGAGGAGCAAAAATATTTATATACGTGTTTGATTTAACATCCAGAAAGACTTTTAACAACATACCTCACTGGATTAAACTTGTTAAATCACGAAGAATATATGATGATGATGATACTTTATCATATTTGATTGGTAACAAATATGATTTGTTAGAAGAAAATAATAAAAATCTAGATGAGAACGAGTATAATAAATTTGCAATTGAAAATGATATGACATACCTAACTGTATCGGCAAAAAATGGATTAAATATTGAAAGATTATTTAATTTAATCGCACGTGATATTGATAGAAAGGAAATTATTCCAGGAAGAGAAACAGTTCATTCATTTGCGTTTGATACACACCCTCAACATATTTCAAATAGTTATTGTTGTTAGTAAATTATTCCATACCAAACAACATAAATATATCTTTAACATTCTTTTTCAAACCCTCTTTAGATAAAGGATTAACATCAAATGTACTGTCAGTTGTTTTATCTTTTAATGAGTTTTCTTTTATTGTATATTTACCTTTATCTACTTCATTTCCAGACCAAGGTAATTTCATTCTATTTCTTTTAACATATAACATCATCATAATAAACATAATACCGATTATCATTGGTAATATTTTTGTGATTATAGTTGATGCAAAATATGAAATAATCATCCCAAATGCATAAATTACTAAATTACTCTGTCCAAAATATGAAAATATAACTTTAATAATCATTATAATTATTTCGGATAATATCATACTATTATTATAACAGAATAATTTAATAAATTTAATAAAATTTATTAAATTAAATAACAATACTTTCAATAAATTTTCATTTTAATTTAAATTTAATTTCAAGACAATGATTAATCTAAATCATCCTTATTTATGAAATGAAATGATTCTTCAAACCATTCTAATGCTTTATCATATAAATTAATATTAATTTTGTTTTTATATTTATCACTATTATCATCATTTACATCACCATCACTATCGTTATCGTTATCATTATCATTATCATTATCATTATCATTATCATTATCATTATCATTATCATTTACATCACCATCACTATTTACATCACCATCACTATTTACATCACCATCATTTACATCGCCATCACTATTTACATCACCATCACTATTTATATCACCATCACTATCATCACCATCATTTACATCATTTACATCGCCATCATTTATATCACCACCATTTACATCACCATCATTTACATCACCATCATTTATATCATCAACATTATTTACATCCTCATTTATATCATCAACATCCTCATCAACGCTATCATATTTATTCATAATAAATGTTTTATATTTAATATGGTTTTGTTTATGTCTTCTCTTTTTTTTATAATTATTTATTCGATTATCAATGAATAATTTAATTATTTTATAACCACTAAAAATTCCAATACAACCTATTACGAATTGAAATATTTGTAACATCTTGTCTAATACAACATTTTAATTTTAAATAAAAAACATTTATATTTTTAAAATAAATAATTAATCAAATCCACTTAAAAAAACACATTTTATAATTAATAATGAATCATAAAATTGCATTAATAAGTGTTTATAATAAAGAAGGTATCATCTCCTTATCAAATAAGTTAATATCTGATGGTTATCGAATACTTTCTACAGGTGGTACATATAATTTGTTAAAATCTAATATTGAAAGTGAAAATATAGAAAAAATATCAGATTATACTAAATTTCCTGAAGTTTTTGGAGGTAGAGTAAAGAGTCTTCATCCTCTTATATATTCAGGAATATTATCAGACGATAAAAACAATACTTCTAAAGATTTGGAAACTATTATGGAGATAAATTCAACATTCAACTTAATTGATTATGTAATAGTTAATTTATATCCTTTTGAAAAAGTTGTTTCTAAACAAGAGTGTTCATTAGATGATGCTATTGAAAATATAGATATTGGTGGTGTAAGTTTAATTCGTGCTGCAGCAAAAAATTATAATCGTGTAACAGTTTTAACAGATCCATCAGATTATCATATAATCGAAAATAATATAATAGAAAATAATATAATCGAAAATAATCTAAATACTACACTTGAACAACGAAAAATACTTGCAACTAAAGCATTCCATAATATAACATTATATGATATATCTATTTCTAGTTATTTTTCTAGACAATTTGAAAAAAATCATTCATTGTACCGTTCATATAAAATTCATACAAAATTAAAATATGGTTGCAATCCACATCAATGTGGTGCATTGCTTTCTTCTAATGATAAAATGGATAATATCAATGAATTACCTTTCAATATAATTAATGGAACACCAGGATATATAAATATAATTGATGCTATTCGTGCGTGGGAATTAGTATGTGAAATTAATTCGGTTACTGGTAAAATTGCCGCAACATCGTTTAAACATACTACACCCGCCGGGGTATCTATTGTAGGTAGTATTGACAGTATAACAGAAAAATGTTTCGGAGTAACAAATAAATCATCAGATGTTGCTAGAGCGTTTGCAAAATCAAGAGATTGTGACCCTTTGTCATCATTTGGTGATTTTATTGCAATAAGTGCTATAGTTGATAAAGAAACTGCATTATTGATTAAGAAAGAGGTAACAGATGGGATAATTGCATTAGGATATGAAGAAGAAGCATTAGAAATATTAAAACAAAAGAAAGGTGGTAAATATATTATACTTCAAACAAATAGAATAATGCATTCAGAAGGAGTAGAAATCCATGATTTATGTAATGGAGTATCTCTTTATCAAGAAAAAAATAACGCTATTACAGATGACACATTTTTCGAAAATGTACCCACAAATAAGAAAATACTTAATGGAAATAAGAAAACTGATCTGATACTTGCTAATATCGCTTTAAAATATACACCTTCTAATTCGGTAGCAATTGCGTTAAACGGGAGTGTAATTGGTATTGGTGCAGGACAACAAAATCGTGTTGATTGTGTTAAACTGGCATCAAGAAAAGCTATAAATTGGATTTCACGGAGAGATCCAATAATATCAAGTATACAATTTAATAAAGATGTAAAACGACAAGATAGAATAAATGCACAGGTTAAAATAGCACTTGATATATCATCTATTGAAAATATGAATAAATATGAAAAATTATCAATCCAAAATATGATTCAAGATGATATTAATAAAATAAATCGAACAACTTTTAAAGATGAATATTTAAATGAGTGTGATGGTATTTCACTTGCATCTGATGCTTTTTTCCCATTTACAGATAATATAGATATATGTGCTGATATAGGTGTCAAGTATATAATTCAACCAGGAGGAAGTGTTGCAGATGAATCAGTAATAAATTCATGTAATAAATATGGAATATTAATGGCAATGTCTGGAAAGAGGATGTTTCTCCATTAATTTAATTTTATTGTTAAATTTTAATCATTTTCTTTTATTTTGTGCATCTCTTAACCATGAACATTCATCGAACATTCTTTGTTGCATCATATTAGAATTATTATCTTGTTGATGTAATCTCCATAAACGATTTGTTTCGGAAATTTCGTGTTGTTTTTTCTCTTCGTCTATTTGTAATTTTTCTTCTTGTGTTAATGACCTAATATTTTGTCTACTCGATACATAAGATTCATAATTTTTAGGACGAACTGTATTGTCCGATTGTTCCGCTCTTTCACTATATGCAATTTGATAATCTGTAAGTGGTAATTCTCCTTTACCAAATTTTAATACAGAATAATCACTAATATTTTCTTCACCAAGCATAGTTGTACCATCATAAGAGTTAATTGAGTCAGGTTTATTATAAATAATTAATTGTTGTTTGTTAAATGGAATATAACCATTTGGGTTATTAGATAAATTTTTGTCATCAACTCGTACACCTCCTTGTGTCATTAAATGTCCATAACCTCCACTATGGGGATTTTGTTCATCCGTTTTATATTTTTCAAATGTTTCATTAAATCTATTTCGATTTGTTGATGTATTCATATTGCTTGGACGTGCTTGGTATATATTATTTTGTTCTTGTTGAAATTGTTGAGGATTATTAATTTGTTGAAATTGTGGATTATTAAATTGTTGTTGATGAGGTTGTTGAATTGATTGATGTAAGTTTGTATTGTATTGATTATTTTGTTGTTGCATTTGTGGTCGTTGCATTTGTTGTATTTGTTGTGGTCGTTGCATTTGTTGTGGTCGTTGCATTTGTTGTATTTGTTGTGGTTGTTGCATTTGTGGTCGTTGCATTTGTGGTCGTTGCATTTGTTGTGGTCGTTGCATTTGTTGTGGTCGTTGCATTTGTTGTTGCATTTGTTGTGGTTGTTGCATTTGTTGTGGTCGTATTTGTTGTGGTTGTTGCATTTGTTGTGGTTGTATTTGTGGTCGTTGCATTTGTTGTTGCATTTGTTGTTGTTGCATTTGTTGTTGTTGCATTTGTTGAGTTCTATATTCCTTCTCACGTTCTAATGCTTCTTTACGACTTTGTTCTTGTTTTTCTCTTAATGTATGCGTTTTGATTAAATGATTATAAGAACTCTTTATAATTTTGAACATTTCTGGATTACCACCACGGTCAGGGTGATATTTTTTTGATAGTTCAAGAAATTTATTACGAATATCATTTATTGATACATTTTTATTAACGCCCAGTATAGAATATGGATTAAATTCTACCCCACTCATTAATAATATATAGATAAATAATTTATAACATTTACGCATATCCATTTAAAGAAAATCACTTAAAGCATTGGTTTAAAGATTTAATAGATAAATCAATGAGTTTATGTAAATATAATCCTCAATCTCGGGAAGATTTATTAATGTTATCTTTATCTAAATTTTACAAGAAAAAAGATAACATTGAAACACTGCTTAAACTTCTTAATATCAATTCGGATGTATCACTTAGAAGTATAGATTGGACTGTAACTAATTTTGCAAAAAAAAATAATATAATGTATAATATTAATGCTAAAACTTTTATCATGTATTTGGATTATAAATCTCAATTAAAAGCGTATTCTAAAAAATTATTTGATCCATTTTGTCGACGAGATCGTATACTATTTTATTATAATGAAATTGATAGAACTAAAAACATAACTACAACAATTGGACAATTAAACTTTTTTCGATGGGCAATACAAAATAATATATTAGCATATATTCAAGATAATATACAATCAATTGAAAAAGATATGAATAATTCAATTAAAAAAAAAGTACACCTTGTGTCAAACGACGATAACAAAAAGAGACATGAATTATCTATATCTGCTACACGTACAGTTACAAAACACGACGTTAAAATTAGAATTCAATTTAATTAATTTTGTATAAAATTTATGCAAAATTGATTCGAATCAATTGACATTATCACTACACAGATAATGTCAATTGATTATAAACAACTGTATGGTGATAATGTTATAGTGTTCACTAAAAATGATAAACAATGGGGTAGATTAAGTAATTTCAATGGTAATGTTGAATATAAATTTCAAGCAGAAAAATATAAACACGATACAGAGCATTATAATGAAATTTTAAATGCCAAAACTCCATCCAAAGCAAAATATCTAGGTGGTAAAAGAGGAGGTAAACCTTTGACTAAGGAACAAATTGAAGAATGGAATATTAAACGCATACCAGTTATGAAAAAGTGTATCGAAGATAAATTTTCGAAAGATAGTGAATATACTAAACTTCTTATATCAACTGGTGATAGTTATATATTGGAAAAAGCACCTTGGGATTCATTTTGGGGTGGTGGAAGAAATGGAAAAGGAAAAAATATGCTTGGTCAAATTCTTATGGAACGACGAAATGAACTTATAAAAGATTAATATTCATTTTCTTATAATTTATTTATTTACATCATTATAATTTGCCATTATTCCTACTATAAGAGATATACCCAAATAGACCAAATAGACCGAATAGACCAAATTTTTAAAATTATTGGCAATTTATAGTATCAATTTAATATATACGTTTTTATATATATATATTTTTGTTTAAAGAATTTAATACAAATAATAAAGATGGGAATTACCGTTAATACCGAATTAGAATCTATTTTAAATGACAACAAAACATTCACACCGTCAACAAATGGTTCATCTATCGACGAGAACACAATTGATGTTATAAATGAAATCAATGATAGTTTTTATACATCTCCAACTATATATAAAATAATTGTCGACAGAGTAAGCAATATAAATACAACTGAAAGCGAAGATATATTAGAAAAATATCCAATCATAAATTCAATATTATATAATGTATCCACAAATATGTCTTCAATAAAAAAATGGTTTACAAAAATTACAGTAAATATAAGTGTTGAACAAATAAGTGGGTTTGCATATAGTAATTATGTAAAAGAAAAAATAGAAAATGATGAAGAATTCAAGAATATTTTAATTAAAGAATTAACTGAAATAGGGATATTAGATACAGAGATTGGAGCACGTTTCCCAGTAAATAATATTGATGCTCCTGCAGATTTATTTATTGAATTAATTAATAATTCAAATATAAATGTAAAAGATATTTCAATAGAGGATGATACACATGTAATTATATCTTTAAATAGTGAAATATTTGGTGAAACAAAAACACATATAATAATGCTTAATAGTGATATTATAAATGACGATGAGAGCGACAATGACGATGAAAGCGACGATGACGATGAAAGCGATGATGAAGATGAAAGCGATGATGAAGATGAAAAAATTAAGGAAATAAAAGACAAAGAAGACAAAGAAGACAAAGAAGACAAAGAAGACAAAGAAGACAAAGAAGACAAAGAAGACAAAGAAGACAAAGAAGACAAAGAAAGTACAGATGAAACTTTAACGGAAGATTATTCAAGTAATGAATCTTCAGAAAATAGTTTGTCTACTAATTCAAGTATTAATTTAAATGAATGTGATTCATTTATAATTATAACAACATATGGTGAAAATATAATATGTTCTCCAATAATAAGTTTCGAAGGAGATATAATATATTGTAATTCCAGTTCTAGATGGTTAGCATCATCCGATATATCTTCTGAATACGAAATTAGTGAAATGTGTAATAGAATATCAAATATATTAGATTTAATTAATATTCATATATCAACTGGCGAAATTCCAGAGGCAGATATACCACTGATGCATTATAAGATGGATGATTTACCAGAATGGATGATACAATTATTAATCATTGATGAAGATGCAGAATATGACGTTGATGACATTGAAGAAGTTGATTAAAATCTAATTTATATTTTAAACTAAATTTATAAAAAAAACTTATTAAAAAATTATGTTAAATATTGATTTATTATTTATATATAATTATATTTATATTTATATATTTATTTTACTGCCAATCGAGGTGTAACGCCCATTGACATTAATTCTTGAACAAGCAACTTGAATGCATATGGAATGTTAGTATTTACAATATCAGAGTTTATACCACATTTCATACATTTAAGAATACCTTTGTCAATATTCTCACTTGCAATCACACCACATTTTTTGCATATACTTACATTGTATTTATCTGACACATCCATTAATCTTTCTTTGAGGAATTGTGCAGCTCCGTGGGCAATCATACAATCTCTTTCCATCTCACCAAAACGAAGACCACCGTCACGTGAACGACCTTCCGATGGTTGTCTAGTAAGTAATTGTAGTGGTCCTGTAGAACGACTGTGAATCTTATCTGCAACCATATGTTTCAATCTTTGGTAGTATACTGGACCTATATATATATCAGTCTTAATTTGTTTACCAGTCATACCATTGTATAAAACTTCATTTCCGTGTTTATTGAAACCCTGTTTCTCCAATTTATCTGCAATATCAGTTACTTTTGTACCACTAAATGCTGTAGCATCACTATGATGACCTCCCAAACAAGATGTTTTTCCCAACAAGCATTCGACTAATTGTGCTACCGTCATTCTACTAGGGATAGCGTGAGGATTCATAATAATATCAGGTACAATACCATCTTTTGTAAATGGCATATCCTCTGGTGCTAGAATTATACCACAAGTACCCTTTTGTCCGTGTCTTGATGAAAACTTATCTCCAATCGTAGGTGTTCTTTCGGTACGAAGACGAATTTTACAGAATTTATATCCTTGTTCATTTGTTGAAACAATTGTTTTATCTATTATACCCTTCTCTTTAATTTGAATACTCAAATCTTTGAATGATGTTGAACCATCGGCATTTTTAATAGGAATAACTTTACCTATAATAACATCATTTTCAACAACACGAATAGGCATACCATCACTATCGTGTGTTTTAATAATACCAATAAGAGATTCATTGGTATCTTCAAGTTTGCTATAATCTCCTTTTTTCTGATTGATTACATTTTGTTTCAATGTTAAAGGATTTACAAACATTTCATCATTCCACATATTACCTGTTTGAATTTTCTTAGAGTCATCCTTATAAATTTTAAAGTAAGTAGATCTAAACAATCCTCTTTCAAGAGCACCCCTATTCATGATAAATGAATCCTCTTGATTATATCCAGAATAACAAGCAATCGCAATAGTGGCATTTTGTCCAGCAGGAAGTTCATTCGACATAATATATTTGATGGCACGAGGATTAACAATAGGTGCTTGAGGATAATATAGTACGTGTGCAATAGTATCCATTCTTTGTTGATAATTAGTCGCGTATATTCCAATTGCTTGTTTACCCATAGCACCTTGGTATGTATTTCTAGGCGATTGGTTATGTTCTGGGAATGGAATCATTGAACCAATTACCCCCAAAATTACTGCATGATGAATTTCGCAATGAGAATATCTCTTGAAGCATTTATTTTTTGTAACATCATTGTCATATAAATCTTTTTGTGACATCGCAATTAATCGTGTCTCAGTTTCATGAACATCAATATATTCAATATAACCTTCTTGAATTTCGTCTTCCGTCGCGATTTTTTCAATATCACTCTCAAGGTCGCTAATATTTTTATTCAAATATGAACCTGATACACCAAGAACTAGTTCATCCCATTTCGTTATTCGAGATAGTTTATCAGTTGTTATTCTCAGTTTATTGTTTTCATCAACAATAAATAGAGGACGTGTAAGACGACCACCGTCAGTCCATACAAATACTTCCATTCTTTTAATATTCCAACTAATCGATATAAGAGGATTAATTACACCACTTCTTCGCAATGAACGAATACTACCAACAAGTATTTTTATTTTATTATCTTTACAGCATCCCAATATATTTCCATTAACAAATATTTTAGTAAAGGTATTCATATTGGATGGAGTAATCTCTTCGGAAAGTATATCAATCATTCCAAGACTCATTAGTGCAAGAATAATCGGACTTGGATTCATATTTGAAGTAACATATGTCATTAATGCAAGATTTTTAACAAGTCCAACACTGCCACCTTCTGGAGTTTCTGAAGGACATATATATCCCCACTGGGAACTATGTAATTTTCTGGGAGGAATAATTTTACCACTTTTTTCAACTTGTGTATTTAAACGACGCAAATGACTAAGTGTTCCAATAAATGTGAGTCTTGCCAATACTTGTGCAACACCTTGACGCATATTCATCGTTTTCATACCCCAATTTCCAGTTGCAAGTGAATATTTCATTGTGTTATCAATAGTACTTGCTTTAATGATTTTTGAAATATTATCTTTTACATTTAATATTTTACCATAACCTTCTTGATTGATTTCTCTTTGAAGATTGATTCTAATATCTTTAACCAATTTACTAAAACTTGTTCTAAATAGTTGGGCAAGAAGTGTTCCTGCCAATTCAATACGTTTGTTTCCATAATGGTCACGATCATCAAGTTTCTCTCGACCAACATAACACGATAGAAGTTTGTTTATCATATATCCAATAAAGTAACATTTCTTTGGTATAGATTTTCCAAGATGGGGAAGTAATTCTGTTTCAAGAGTATTCATTACAAATGCCCTCTTAATATTTTCTTCTTCTGTATTTTTAGGAACTGTAATTGTATATTTTGCTAGATAATCGAGTGCATCAGTCTGAGTATATATCTTATGTGATTCAGCATCAATAATTGAACGTTTTAGAATTGTAACAATTTCATCATCATTTATATCAGATATAATATATTGTATAATGTCCTTGTCTGTTTCTACACCCAATGCTCTAAAGAGTATAAATATAGGTATATCATACTTAATTTGAGTGAATACTGCTTTAATAAATTGACTGTTGGTATTGCTTCCTTTAGCACATATTTTAATACTAAGAGATTTAGATGCTTGATATTTATCTGTTTGAACAGATTTAATTTCTGCTTGATGACTATATTTAGTTGATTTTGGTGTTTTCCAGACATAAACATTATTAGGACAAATACTTTCTTGAGGAACTATTACCTTTTCACTTCCATTAATAATAAAATATCCTCCAAGATCATATTCACATTCACCTATAAGTGAATGAGGTTTATTACCAAAATTTTTCAGATGACAGAAATCAGATTGTAACATAATCGGTATTTTTCCAATACTATGTTTATTAATATTAGTTTCCGATATATTTTTAATTTCATCACCATTTATCGTAAGTTTTTGTTCGATATCCACATAAAGTTGGGAAGAATATGATAGTGTCCTTAGTCGTGCTTCAATTGGAAGAAGTGTTTTTACTATTCCATTATTTTCTTGCCATTGAGGAGTGCTAATATAAGAATTTTTAAAGGACATTATGTATTTAGCTTCTGAACCAGGAGTTTTATTAACTACAGTTATAGGACTATATTGATGAATTATTTCTGGTATACCTACTCGAATAAATTCATTAAAAGAATCAAGTTGGTGACGAATTAATTGCTTAGGAATTTCAAAATATTTATCAATTACATTTTTCCATATGAGATCATTCTCGATATACTCATTTGTATCAAGGTCACTACCATTGGACATCAATTGTGGATTTAGCGATTCTTGTGGTGATTCTTGTGGTGATTCTTGTGGTGATTCTTGTGGTGATTCTTGTTGCGATTCTTGTTGCGATTCTTGTTGCGATAGTGGTGATTTTTGTGGTGATTCTTGGAATTCAACACTCATACTTATTGATTAATTATATAATAAAATCAATTTTTTAAGCAATTTATTTTTTAGATAATAAATATATTAAATAATAAATTTTATATGTTTATTATAAATGGAAAAAGAACCCACATTTATAAATTGTTCTATTTCATGGATTAAAAATCTTGCATTTGTCGGATTAGTATTAAGTATAATTATGGTAATCTCTTGGTTTATACATAAAGCATTTATGAAATCATTATTTAAATATGATGTTTATGTGAAAAAAACAGAATTGAATCAATTAAATGAATTCTTTAAAGGTTATAATCAAGATTATATGACAAATCGATATAATAGAAAACCTGTATATGAAAATGTATTAGGAATGTATGGAGAACGAAGTGGACACTTCAGTAATAAAACAGGCTATTTTACAGAATGTTTAAATTGTCATAATACAAATGACCCATCTACTAGAGGATATTGTAAACAATCTAGTACTAAATGGTGTCCTTTATCTCATAATACTTTTACGTTTGTTTAAAGTGTTTTTAATTTTATAAATTATATTTCTATGCTATTAATAGAATTATGGGTAAAGATATTAAAAATAAAAACAAACAAACAAACAAAAATGTTTTTAATCAAGATGATTACAATAGTGGTGATGGGATGTTAACTAGTGTGTGGGGTCCTAGTTTATGGCACGTCCTTCATACAATAAGTTTTAATTATCCTGTAAAACCAACACAACGTGATAAAAAATATTATTTTAAATTTATTATGTCTCTTCAAAATGTTCTTCCATGTAGATATTGTCGTGAAAATCTTAAAAATAACTTAAAATGTAAAGATTGTATGCTTACCAAAAATAAATTAAAAAATAGAGATATATTTTCAAGGTGGATGTATGAATTACACGAAAAAGTAAATACAATGCTTGGTAAAAAATCAAATTTAACATTTGACCAAGTTCGAAATAGATATGAAAACTTTCGTTCAAGATGTTCAGGTAAAAAAAATGAAGTTCCTCTTAATCTTAAAACAAATATAAATAAATCAAAAAAAGAAAATAACAATACTGCTAATGTACAAATAAATGAAAAAATAAAAGAAAACATAAATGAAAACATAAATAAAAAAATGAAAGAAAACATAAAAGAAAAGAAAATTAAAGAAAAAGGTTGTACAAAACCGTTATATGGTGTAAAGTCAAAATGTATAATAAAAATCGTTCCTAAAGAAGATACATCTGAAACATTCCAAATGGATAAAAGATGTGTCTGGAAAAGAAAAATGCAATAAAACATAAATAAAACATAAATAAAACATAAATAAAATATAAATAAAATAATAAACAAATAATAAACAAATAATAAATAAATAATAAACTATACTATTTAATAATTTTAATATAATATTTAAATTATTAAAAATTTAAAATATTAAAATTGAATTAGAACTTAAAAATAACACCAGATATAAATTCAATGGAAAGACCCGTAATGAAAAGAGCACCAAGTTTTCTTGATGCAATGGACAAGGGTTTACTTTATACAAAAAATGAAAAGGGTTCTACTGCTTATACTTCTGCAGGTGTCGGAGATCAACTCGTGGCGTTTGATGAGAAACTTGTTCGCGGATTAACTAATGAGCAAATTAAAAATTTTATCAATGATGTAATTAAACAAAGTAAAACTCTTAATTCAAATGATGGTATGAATGTGATTGTTGATTTGTGTGTATTAATGGTACACGTAAGAAATATTAAAAATGGTAAGGGTGAGCGTGAGTTGTTTTATAATTTCTTTATGAATATGTACAGTCATTTCCCTCGTACAATGATTTCCATACTTGAAGTAGTTGGGGATAGATTTGGTTCGTGGCACGATTTGCGTGAAATTCTAAACCACAGCGAAGAACATAGTTATGGTCTATCAACACCTATGAAGAATCTTCTTCAAGAATCAATCTATGAAGTTTATATTACACAAATTTACAAAGATTTGATGTCATCAAACAAATCTCTACTTGGAAAGTGGTTGCCTAAAGAAGGAGGTAAATATGGTAAATGGGCAAACAGACTCGCCCAAAGAATGTTTCCATCAACATTTTCCAAAGACTCCGATAAATACGAGTGGATTGATGAAGTTTGGTTTGCTAACTGGTTGAATATGAGACCACCTGTACCAGCGTGTGATAAAGAAATTAAACAACGAATTATGACTCCAATGCATAACAAATCCCCTCACGCCAAACCCAACCATTTGTATAAAAAAGATGCTCTGGAAGCATACAGACATCTGCGTTCATACTTGAATCGTGAAATTAAAACCGCAGAAATCGATATGTGTCGCGGAACTTGGTCTAATATAACCCCATCGGGTGTTCCCGCAAGAAATCTTAAAATTCATCGTGATGCATTTATGAACCGTGTCAAAAAGGGACCTCAAAAAGGTGACACGCGTTCATATGAAGAAGATAGAATTGGTTGTGCTCTTAATTTTAATGAACATCTCGAGTTGTGTAAAACTAATCCCAAAATCGCAAAGGTTCATGGAGCGAATATGCAAATATATGAACTCGTTAAAGTATATGTTCCACATAATTCGGTTGAGGATCCAATTATTGAAGCACAATTCAATGATATTGTAAATAGAATGCGTGAATCTGGTACGATGAATAAAATGGTTCCTATTGCAGATGTATCTGGTTCAATGGGATGTAATAATTGTCTTCCTCTGTATAATTCAATTGGTCTCGCAGCTCTAATGTCTCGTGTCAATCACCCAGCGTTTGCTGGACGTTATATTAGTTTTAGTGAAACTCCACAATGGCATCAAATCCCTAGTGATTGGAGTCTGTTTAAAATTGTCAAATACATGATTAGCGATAATTCTTGGGGTGGTACTACTAATTTCGCGGCGGCAATTGACCTAATTATTAATACTCTTAAGCAACATAATGTTCCAGCATCTGAAGTAGATGGTCTTATTCTCACTTGTTTCTCAGATATGCAATTTGATATCGCATCTGGAACTAGTAATTATTCATACTACAATAAATCACCATATGCATCAAGTTCTGATTCTTGGGAACCACATTGGAAGAAAATTAAGGCGGCACTTAACTCTGCAGGATACAAAATGAATGTCCTTTTCTGGAATCTTAATGGAAATACACAAAGTCATACGACAACTGCAGATGCTGAAGGTGTAATGCAAATGTCTGGATTCTCACAGAACCTTCTCAAATTGTTTATGAATGGTGATTTTGCCACAATGGCAGAAGTTGGACTACCTACTCCATATGATACTCTCAGAGTTCAACTAGATCAGAGTTGTTATAATTGTATTCGAAGTATTGCTTCTCATTTTAAAGAAGGTATGTTGATTAAATATGATTGTTCTCCAGAAATTCCAACGCATAATGAAGTTACCTATAACGAAATTGCACAAGAATTCAAAAAATATTACCATACAGTATTTGAGTATAATCTTCGTATGCAAATTGCCAATTCTTCACACGAACAACCTCACGACAAATCATTGAAATTTATTCACAAATTTATTTACAAAAATATTGGAAGTTATAACACAATGTATGAATCTCATTCAAAATTCCACGGTATTATTGAACTAATTCGTATGCATAAGATTGAATTTGATAAAGACTATGAACACAATATGAGACTATTTCATAGTGAAGTTGAAAACCAAACGATAAATAACGAAGAAAATGATGACGATATTGTAATAGTAAATAAAAGTGACTTGGAGTAAAACAACACAAGTAAATCAACACAAGTAAATCAACACAAGTAAATCAACACAAGTAAATTAATTTTTTGTATAAATTAAATATTTAGTATAAATTAAATATTTTTTGTATTTTGAATTATGTTTTTTTATTATGAAATAGTATAATGAACGAAAATAAAATAACATATCATCCATATGAATCTTTTTCGAGTGCAAATAATGATTATTTTCTTATCGACGGAAATACTATTAGCGCGACTGCGTGTAGTTTTATTAATGAAATACCTACAAATTTTATAGATTTATTTGGTGATATAGATAAATATTTAAATCCAGATGATACTGGTGATTTATCAAAAATATCAAGTAAAGGTAACCAAATATTTGAATATAATTTAAGAAAACATATTCTTCAAGATAGTTCGACAACGAATAAAACAGATTTTAATAATAATAGTGGTATATTTTCAATTGCAAAACGAAAAGAAGCATATAAACAATGGAGTAAATTAACAACACAACAAAAAGTAAATGTATATAACAAAGTATTACGTAATATATATAGTTTATATGGTTGTAATACAGGAAATGTTACTCAATTAAATAGCGATTCACAATCAACATCAGCACTTGATATGAATACATATTCTGAACCAAATCTACCAGTACAAGATATGAGTAATGGACTACCACGAGGAGATGCAGTATTAAATAATCTTAATGTTGTTCGTGCAAGATTAAGTGAAATGAGTGATAACATACAGCGAATGAGTGTTAGAAAAATTAATCAAAATATTGATGGTATATACAATAATATGTCATATATGAGAGAACTGGTAAATAAAATAGATTACAACACAAATACAATAAGAGAACATCCCAAAGAATTTAAAAAGGTTATGAATGACATTAAGAAGTTTTTACTTGTTATATCAATTGTTATTTCTAAAACAGCATCTAATACTGATGTTAAAGGAATAAAATCTGAAATAGATATAGTTAATAAAAAGATTAACTATATTATTGAAAAGAAGAAAAGCGAACCAAATCTTATGAAAATCGTGATATATATTGGAGCAATAATGATATTTTTAAATATACTAATATTGATTTCTGTATCTTTTAAGGGACAATCTAATGTATAATCATAATCATAATATTTATAATTTGTATTTATATTATAAAAGGATAATATAAATAATGAAACATTTTATATCACGTGTAGAAAGATTTTTAAGTCAACATAATAAAGCAGATAAAATATTCAATAATGTTTGGATAGGAAATAGACACGCATTATATGATGAAGAATTTATAAAAGAAAATGAAATTAATGTTATCATAAATTGTACTAAATCTTTGGAAATGCCAGATTATGCCGAAAATAACGATATAACTACATATCGATTAAATGTCAATGATAACTTCCGTGATATATTAAAAATGTATAAATATATTGATGAAATGTGTGACAAACTAAACGTCCATATATTAAATAATGATAAAATACTTGTTAATTGTAATGCAGGAATGCAACGCTCAGCTACACTTGTAGCATATTATCTTATAAAACATAGAGGGATGTGTTTTACAGATGCTGTTAATTTTATTCAAGAAAAAAGAAGTGTTGCATTATTTAATCCAATGACATTCAGAATAATATTAGAAAGAAAGAGTAAAAAATTAAATAATTGTATATAATTGGGATAATTGTATATAATTTGGATAATTGGGATAATTGGGATAATTGTAGGTTCGGTTAAATTTATTTAGAGATAAATATTGTTATTATATAATGTCAATTCATGAAAAGTTAAAAGATTTTAAAAAGTGGGTAGATATTGATATTCAAAACGAAAAATTACATAGTGAAATTACAGAAAATATCGATGATGACCTTGATAAATTATCACCAGAAATATTAGATGATTTATCAAAATATGAAAAATACTTGGAACATATGAGTGTTCTAGGGCAATCACAAATGAGTGTTTTACGTATGGATAAAATGTTAACTAAATCATTTTTAACGGCATTTGCAGTTATAAAATTTAAAAATCTTCTAAAGCATAGAAAAAACAAATTATAATTTATTTAATCAAACTCGATACAATCATCCTTTTCTTTTTCTTTTTATTTTTTTGGAAATTATTACTTCTAGTATTATTCCCATTATTTTCATATGTTTCAGTTTTGTAAATAAATTTTCGGTATGTTTTACAATTTCTCTTTTCTGAAGGAATCCATATACCATATTCGTGTCTTTGTGAAAAAGATTCAAGAAACTCTTCGCGTGGATGTGCTTCTCTATCACCATAAATTACATATTCGCTGGGATAATAACCATTTTCATCTCTTTCTAAAAATTTCGACACATTTTCTTGAACACTACCCTCAAAATCCATTTAATATAAATTATCACTTTATATTTAAACTCTTTTTTTAAAAGAAAAAATTTAATTATTCAATATAATTAAATTGTCATTGTCATTGTCATTGTCATTGTCATTGTCATTGTCATTTATATTTTGATTTCAAATAATTTGAATGTTTATCTGAAAGACACGAAACACACATAACAAAACGACAGTAATCAATTATCTCCCCATCTTCATCAGCATCTGTACATTGCATGTCCAACAGTTTTCTTATATCACCTTGCATAGATATGTGACCATTACATATACATATATCCAGTTCATCATTCATATACATTAGTAGTTTTTTAACAATTTCTTTTGAATATGTTTCATTTTTGTTTACATTTGATGAACGTATAGATTTTTTTTTATTTATTTTAGATTTTTTAATTGACATTTTTTTTATACCATTACAGATATCCTCCATTTGACAATTATAAAATTAATTTATTCAATTTTATAAAATTAATTTAATCATTATAAAAATAAATCAATTTAATCAATATAAAAAATAAATTTAATAAACTATTACTTAATCAATTATTTTATTTAAAAGGACATTTATGTATATCAAGTCGTGCACCATTACATTTGTCACAATAAATCCAATTTAAAATCGATTTTATATTTTTACTAGTACTAGTATTAGTATTAGTATTCTTATCTGAAACACGTCCATTAATCGTTTTGTGATTAATCATAATGAGTAAATATAATATGTTATGTAAATATTCAATATAATTCAATTTTATTTAGATGCGTTAAAAATTAATATGTTTATATAATATATATGGAACAACTTGGAGGTGCCAGAAAAGTTTTAGCAAATGGAGCAGTAGCAGTTAGATTATCAAGAGAAGAAGCACTCAAAAAAGGTCTTAAACCTGGAATGTGGAAAATAATTAAGGGAGCAAAGAAAGGATCAACGAAATCTGTATTAAAACCAAACCTTACAAATAGAAGAAAAGCAAGACGTGCGTTCGTTCGTGCATGGAATAAACGTATTACAACTGACTGTAAAATAAAGAAACCAAAAAGAGCAGTAAACAGAACAATGGATAAAAAGAGCCCACACAAGAAAGGAACCCGTGGTGGATGGAGACCAGTATTAACTCGTGCTGCAAAATCAGCAACAACAAAAAGTAGAAAATGTAGATCCGCAGTAGCAGCATATACAAGAGATTTAAGACACGGTGGAAAGGTAAAGAGAAGTTCAGCATACTTTAAGGGTGATGGACCAATCAGATATGATTGGAGTATTAGAGTAAACTCCGCAAGAAAAAGAAATAGAAAACCACGTGGACATCCAAGAAAGGGAGGTAAGAGAGCACACGCACTCATGACTAAAGTAAGAGCAGGCAAATCCCAATCTGGAGGTAGAACAAGTGTTACATCACCAAGAATAACAAGACGTCTTGCATCACAAAAAAAGGGAAGTAAGAGTGCACTTGCACTTATGGCTAAAGTAAGAGCAGCCAAATCCCAATCTGGAGGTAGAACAAGTGTTACATCACCAAGAAGACGTGCAACATCGTCAGTAAGACGTGCAGTATCACCAAGAAATGTAAACAGAAAATAAATATTTAATAACAATTATAATAACAAAATTTAACAAATTTTAAATTTAACAAATTTTAAATTTAATTTTAATTTTATTTATATAAACTATATTTATATAAACTATATTTATGATTTATTCAAATATGAGAGAGGCTTATGTAAAAGAAAAAGATTTATATATAAAATATAATAATTCAAATATATATACATCTATTCGGTCAAAAAAAGAGTATTATTCTACATTTAATGTATACTCAAATCTATCTCATATACCAGAATATGACAGAGAAGAATTTATACAGTATGGAAAATGTATGGGAGTTAATTTAATAAAATATCCAACCATCGTAAAATATGTATTGGCATCAATTGTTGAACCAGCTCCAAAAAATTGGTTTGAACAATTAGATGAAAAAGGAGATATATTTTATACTAATAATGTCCTTGATATAAATCAATTAAGTCATCCTATGGAAGATTACTATCGTGCAATTATAAAAGAAAAAAAGAGATCTTTAAAACTAAGAAATATACTGAAAAAAAAATCAAACAATAGATGTGTGATTTTATAATGTAAATGTTTTGTTATTAAATAACAGTAATATAAAGTGTTTATTGGAATTCTGGTAAATTTTTACCAATTTGATCATACCAACTCATTGCAGCTATTAATGGTTGCATATACTCATCCCATCCAAATAGAGGGTATTGTCCTTCTATTATATCACTAAATTGTAGTATCCATAAATCACCTAATGCCAGACGTCTTGCAACAAACTTCTTAAGTTCTTTGTTATCATTCTCATGATTGTCTGGTTTAAATATTCTAGCAAATCTATCCCATAATGCTTTTTTATCTCTTAATTTTAATGCAGCAGCACCTGCTTTTTGTATTGTTTTTGTTTTTGTTTTCTTCTGTGCACCACCTCTTTGTGTCTTAACTGTTTTGCTGTTTATACTTTTCTTATTACCAACCTTTTTGTCAATGTTTTTATCAACTTTATTAGAGTCTCTTTTAACAACCATATATATATATTATTAATATAATTAATTGATTAATTTTATTAATTTTATTAATTAATTAAAAGGGGGTATCCGAGAATCGAACTCGGGATCTCTTGCACCCAAAGCAAGCATCATACCACTAGACCAATACCCCAAAAATGGCTCCAGTCGGGATTGAACCAACGACCTTCTCATTACAAGTGAGACGCACTACCACTGTGCTATAGAGCCAATCTAATCATCCTACATTTAATTAAAAATGATAATTTTAAATAAATATTGCTGTATGTAGGATTAAATAGTGCATCCCAGAATTGAACTGGGGTTCTCGCCGTGTAAAGGCGATGTCCTAACCACTAGACTAATGCACCATATTTATGATAGAAGTGGGGTTCGAACCCACGCCCCCGAAGGGATTAGCGCCTTAAGCTAACGCCTTAGACCACTCGGCCATCCTATCATATCCCTCCATTCCTTCCCGCGACGAGTAGGATTTGAACCTACGCGGGAAAATCCCAACAGATTTCAAGTCTGTCGCCTTAACCACTCGGCCATCGTCGCATAATTATCTTAATCAACATCCATAATAAATATAAAATAATGGTTTTTATTTAAAATTGCGGTAAAGATGTTTATGCGCAAACCGGGAATCGAACCCGGGGGTGTTCGTTGGTAACGAACCATGTTACCACTACATCATTCGCGCAGCAAGAACCATTCGCGCAACAAGAACCATTCGCAATTTGCGCGATCCGGGAATCGAACCCGGGGCACTGCATTGGAAGTGCAAGATGTTACCACTACACCAATCGCGCTTTTAATAATTAGTTTTTGTTTCTCTCTATTCTTATAAATCTCCTTGTTTTTATATAACTTTTAAAATTTAAAATTTAAACTTACTATAAACAATTCGATATAAAAGATTATATTATTTTATTTAATTATGATTAATACAAAAGTATTGTTAATATTTGTATCAGGAAATACAAGAAATAATGAATCCAATAATATGGTAACTATAAAACAAAATATTATTAATCCTTTAAAACACCAAAACTGTACTGTAAATATAGCATTTGTAACATCAGAACAATTATATTATGATTATGAACATATATTAGGTAAAATAACACATAAATTTATATCAGATGAACCACAATATAGTAAAGTATGTAATTTATTAGATATAATAGGGTATGATAATTATGATTGGTATATTAAATTACGACCTGAAATTGGAATATTAGAAACAATAAATCTAGATAAGTTAAATCGTTATTCAAAAACTGCAATTAATTCACGTATAAGACACTATATGGGTCCAAAAATAAATATTAAATATGGAGTATCAATATCAAATGAGGAGTTTGTCAAAGCTCAAAATGGAGATAAAAATTTAGATAATTGGAATGCAAATGATTTTAAATATAATGATATAAAAATATGTGCCCCAGACGACCAAATCTATATTTTTCATAAAAACATTGCCCAACAAGCATTTCAAAAATTAAATTTAAATTCATTATTAAATGGAAATCTATTAGATAATACAATATTTGATAGTATTGAAATGTATAAAATATTAATTGGGGAAGCATATAGACAATGTGAAAATTTTCATCGTTTTATATGGATGGCCCGAGGAATAGATATAAATATAATTGGATTAAATGTTATTTTTAAAAATTGGATTTATTCAAGTGATTTAAATATTGATGATAATACTGAATCTATTATAGGATATAAATTACCAGGTTTAACAATATACTAAATTGTAATTAAAACATATTATAAAATTATTTTAACGATTATTGTATTTATATTAGAATGGTATCTAGCAATATTGTGTATATAAATCCTCAAATAGGTATACAAGTCAAAGACATTAAAAATATAGAAATAGACGATTACAAATTGGAAATAGACGATTACGAATGGGAAATAGGTTATCTACAATTGTATGATATGGGAAACCCTAAACAATATGAAGTATATTTTATGCAGACAACGTCATATGAAAAATATACAGAAACAAATGATATACCACGAGGAATTATTTGTCGTCCATCTAAACCATATATGGATTGCAATTTTGAGGATGTATTCGGTTTTGGTCTAGAATGTAAGGGATTTACTGATAAAAAAATTATACTACTTATTGATGCTGAATATAACAAATTTATTTAATACAAATCACTTCCAAAATGAAGATAATCATTAATATTGCCACTATCACTATCACCATCACCATCACCACCACCTATATTCTTAATTTTATTAATATTTGAAAACCCCAATTCAAGTAGCAATTTCTTTTGTATTTCAGACCATTCTTTAGTATCATTATGTATCCATTCAGGAAGCGTAATAAGCAATTGTGCCATATTCGGAAGAATAATATTCGGCATTCTAACTATTTTACACCCATTGCCACTTTCTTGGGAAGAAATACTTGGAAGTAAACCTTCTGGACTATCTATTAGCAACTTAATTGATTCGAACATAATTGCGATTGATTTTGGAATAAACCATCCAATCATCAAACACTCAAATAATACAAGCGTAAATGAACTATTGTTTAAAAGAAGATTAATTTGATTATAACCATTGTTACGATTATCATAATCATTTCCATGATCGAGTTTTAGGATAAGAATGTAAGGGTAACCCATATCAGGTGGATTTTTATAAGATAATTTTACAATACTATAACCATTTAATTTAGATATATCAAAATGAGGAGTATGATTATTACTAGGTTTAGAATTATTTAGAATTAAATCAAATATCGCAACTTTTTTAGATTGGTCATAGGGATTCATTAAAATAAATTAATATTAAAAAATTATTATAATTTCAATTTTATTTAATATTATATTAAATCAAAGTCAATTAAATTTTAATTAACAAATTTATAATCGTGGTGGACCACGACCTTTACCTTTTGCTTTTTTTAATTTTTCTTCCCATTCTTGTTTTATGAGTCTTTTTGCTTCTTGTCGTCTTTTTTCCATATTAAGTGTAAAATTTTGTAACGAACTAGAATTCTTACGTTTTATTCTAGTTAATTGTTTATTTCTTGTATTTGGTGAACGTAATCTACGTAATTTATTAATACGTCTCATGTCAAGAGGACCTTTACCACGAAATCCAGCTGTATTTATAGCCTCGTTCATTGACATTTTTCTATATAATTCTCTAAATTGTTTACCATATAAATCATTAAGTCTTCTTAATTGTGCTTGTTTGAGATTTTCATTAGAATTTTTATGTATTCTTTCTAACTCTTTTTTTATTTTTTTATGTAATTCTGGTATTCTTCCTTTTGCTTGGACTGCTTTTGCTTTTACTAGTCTGCGTTCTTGTGCTTTTTTTGCTCTTTGTTCTAGTGCTCTCTTTTCTTGTGTTCTTTGTACCAATTGACTTAATAATTCATTAGAGTTTGCTGGGCCTGCTGCTGGAGGTCCTCTGTTTTGTTGTCTTTGTTTTCGGTTGTGTATTATGTTTGCGACTTCTGATGCAATCTGAAAAACTGTTGTAGATGATGCCATCATTCCTTCATCCAAATTTTTCAATGTTAATGCTAAATGGACAATTTCTTCTTTTTGGTCACTAGTTAAACCTCTTAATACATTTGCAGATAATTTTGGAGAACCAGAATTACTGTTTGCTGGTCCTGCAGCTGGTCCTGCAGCTGGAGGTGGTCCTCTGTTTCCGTTTCCGTTTCCGTTTCCGTTTCTTCGATTAGAAGGACCTACAACACTTCGTGCCTTTCGTCTTTGGTTTTGTTCACTTTGTTGTACAACCTGCCAATTACCAGTAAATTTTTGTTGTGCTTTGGATTTGGCAACTAATTTGTTAAATTCTGTGGTTTCTTTGGGGTTCAATGCAATATTATTTGTTGGTGGTAATTCTCCTATATATACACGAAATGCTCTTGTAACTTTGTTCATATTTACTCCTGATGGAAATACTGTTTTCGTTGTATTTTGTGCAAATTTTCCTAATGTACGTCCTAATCCACCTAATCCACTTGCTAATCCACCTAATCCACTTGCTAATCCACGTAATCCACTTTGTGATCTTCTCATTATATTTAATAATACCAAACATTATTAATTATACATTTTCATTTAAACGCACAAATTTATCACCAATTCGTTCATTTAAATCATTTATATCAATATTTGTTTTAATCTTATTAATTATTAATTCATCGGATAATTTTAAATATCTCTGAATATGAACAAGTCCATATTTTTTACACTCTTCTCTTATACGGAAATGAATATTTGTTGATGATAATACAAACCATTTTTCATCTGGTAAATCTTTATTTATTTGGACCCAATCATTCTCTTTATAAAATTTTTGTAAGAATGTTTTATTAAAATCATAATGAAATACAGTTGCATCAATATCTATGGTAAATAATTTCGAATTAATATTAGATGGTGTTTCCATTACTTCACCATATAATCTATCTCCTACATTATCCCATCCATCTACAGCACCAGATTTGGTTGCAGTAACAATATTAAAATGATACAAAGAACTTAATGCAGATAACGTACGCCCACCATTATATGCACTAGGCCATAATACAATATCAACATATTTCATCATATTTCTTTCCCATGATAGAGAAAAATTAGCATCAAAGCAAATATTAACACCGATACGACCAAAATCTGTATCATAAAAATCATCTTTATAATTTTCGGGAATATATGTATCTACTTCAGTCCAAAAAGGATATGATTTTTCAAATTGATAAACAATTACACCACTTCTGTCAAATAATTGTGCTACATTTTTTTTACCTTTTTTGTTCCTTGCATTGTACTTATACTCATCCACATCGCATTTTATATATCTTGGACTCAATATATAAATATCGTGTTCTCTCGCTATATATGCAAGTATATTGTTAATATTATCATTTTCATTATCATTATCATTATCATTATCATTATCATTTTCATTATCATTATCATTTTCATTATCATTATCATTATCATTATCATTTTCATTTTCATATTTTGGAAATTCACTATCCCAGTATTCTGGTAAAACAACTAAATCAATATCTCTTTCTTTTGGAGAACATAGTGTTTTAATTGTAGTATACACTTGTTCGAGAGTAATATTTTTATCATCAAAAGATAAAGATAATATAAAAGCGTTTCTCATAAATAAATTATAATTATAATTTAATATTATTATAATTTTAAATAAAGATAATTAAAATAAATCAAACATTAATATTTGCTCTATTGGATTGTCTTCTACTATTACAACATCTTTCTTCACATTCTTCATAGTCCGATATTATTCTTTTTTTTACTCTACAACCACATCTAAAACCCCATCGTGCAATTCTTCGACATTTTCCCTCACTACCATCATGAGTTAGACAAGGTTTTTTTGTTGTTGAAATTTTACAATTGGGTTTTGTTGGTTGTAAATTTTCGTGTAACTTTGATGCTTCGCGTAGTGCCCATTCAGATGAACGGGATTCTCTTGCATTTTCCATATGATTTCTAAGTGCTGATAATCCTTTGTAATATTTTAGTTTTTCTTCAGGACTTAAAGCATCTATTTGTCTTGCAAGTTTAGCTAATTTATTCTCCTTTGTCGGATTTCGAACATATACTTTTTGTCTAAGATTTGCAGTCAAACCATCATCTGCATAAGTTTTTTGTTTAAACTTTACTATTTTAGGTGGTCCACCACCACGAATATTTTTATTTGATTTAACCATTAATATATACAAATAATTTAATTAAAATTCAATTATTACCAATCAATCATACCTTTATAATCATTATCAAAACATCCAGTACATACTCCTTTTGTCATTCCACATTCATTTAGAGCTTCAACCATAGCATTTACTGGAATATATACTAACGTATCCGCTCCAATCTCCTCACATATATCATTACAACGATTTGCCACTAATTCTTCAGTACTAGGTATATCGATACCGAAATAACACGGATTCATAATAGGAGGTGATGCTATTCGTATATGAACTTTCTTTGCTCCAGCTTCACGAAGCATTTCGATAAGTACTTTTATTGTAGTTCCTCTTACTATAGAGTCGTCCACAATGATTACCGATTTTCCATTTATTTCTGGGTTTATGTTATATTTTTTATAACATGCATTCTCTCTTTCACTTTGTTTTGAAATTATAAATGTTCGAACATCATGCATTTTTTCAATATATTGTTTATATTGTAACCCAGACTCTATTGAATAACCAATACCTGCATCTATCCCAGAATTAGGCGAACCTATTACAATAGTATCAGTTATATAATCTTTGTCTATTATATTATCATTTTTAATATAATCCTTTAACCATTCACTATCTATTTGTGCCAATTTTTTACCACAATTTACACGGAAATCTTCTGCATAAGCATTATTAAATGTAGAATTTCTTCGTAAAAAGTAAACAAATTCAAATATACAAAATGCGGATGTATCTCGATTGTCTTCAGTATTTGTATAAATCCATTCTCTAGTTATTTTTGCATTTTTAATTTCAATAATTTCACCTTGTTGAATTTCACGTATATCAGTAATACTATTATCGGGTAATGCACACGTTTCCGATGATACATATATACAATTAACCTTTCCAATTTCGTCCAATTTGCTGAATTTGCTAAATTTCCCCTTACAAATCAATAGTGGACGAACACCGTGTTTATCCCTTGCGACATACATTTTTTTATTTGTAATAACAACAATACAAAATGCAGATGGAACTTTTTTAATAAGTTCTTGTAAACCTTCGAATATTGTATCGTGTAATGATATAAATTTTAGTATTGCACTTGTATCATTGTCATATGAATTAGCGTTTATTCTTTTAAGATAATTTTGATGAACATTACCATTATGTGCGATTGCAATCTGACCATTACATAAAGGTTGACATTCTCTTTTTTTATTTGAACATCGAGATGTAGAATATCGCACGTGCCCAACACACATATTCGTCGATATAAAATTTTTATTATTTTTATTTATATTACCTTTTTCATCAATTATATCGGAAAATACATTTTTAACCAAACCCATACCTACATTTGCGTGTAATGTATCAAAGTTACTATATGATATACCACACGATTCTTGTCCTCTGTGCTGAAGTTTATAAATACCATTTACAACACTATCAATAATATCTTGTGGTTCGGCAACATTAATCGCAAAAATACCACAAGATGTAGACAATGTGTTTGAATTATTTGGATTTATATTGGAATTTATATTAGGATTGATATCATAATTTATATCCAAAATATCCATTATTTGTATTTTATAATATGTTTTTAAGTTTAAATATTAAACACATATTAACACTCTTATAACTATAATCAATCAGAAAATATATGTTTTGAAACCCAAGAACCACTTTCATATCGATATATTACAACAGAATCATCAGCAGATTTATATTCCATCTTATATTTATTTGTTCCAAATTCAATAGATGATGATGAACCAATACCTTTTGTTCCAATATAACGATAAAAAGTAATCTTTGGTGGATCGGAACTTGATACTCCAGAAGGTGCTGCATCATAAAATGTTAGAACACCTGCATCTGTATCTACAACCCATTCTGATTCACCAAAATTAATGACTGTTGACCCATTATTTTTATGTAGTGTATATAAATATGTTCCTGATGCATCGGTATTAAATGGTATTGCGTCTTTTAAACATCTATCGCCACTATTTGCTGGTGCTTGATATGCTCTATTGCTGGAACCGGATATATGTTCCAATTCGACCTTAATATATTTTTTAATTATTGCATTTGTTCCAGATGTTTTACCAACCAAACTTCCTACAACAGTATTTCCTTCATCATCATTACCAGAATAAGATTGTAAATCAGCTGGAGCGGTTGCAGGTATATCATCAGATTGTGCCCATATATTTGCTGTATATACACTAGCTTTTGATGCTATAGAAGGTTCTTGAAAGAATTGAAGACTATCACTTGTTGAAGGTTTGCCAAAAAATTTTTTTATAAGTAAATTTGATTTTTCTTGTGTTGAAAACCCATCGGATGACATTTATATGTATTATATTATACTATAATATAAATATAATATACTACAATGTAAAACGAAATTATTGAAATATCTATGCGAAATTATTGAAATATCTATGCGAAATTATTGAAATATCTATGCGAAATTATTGAAATATCTATGCGAAATTATTGTATACTCTAATATATTTAATGTATTTACTTGAATTATTTCTTATACCTAATCTTACATACAAATCACCTGTAGTAGGATTTTCTAAATAACAATATTTAGTTGTAGCAGTGGATGTATATGTTCCACTCGTTGAAAGACATGTTGTTCCATTAACTACCTTATTAGATGAATTAACCCCTACACCAGATACAGCTGAATTTGCATCTAACCATGCAGTATTATTTGATGTCGCACCACTATTTATTATCTTAATACATAATTGTATATCAGATGGTGTTGCACTACTAAAACCTGATGAATTCTGGAATACTACTCTACAACCGGAAGCGTTTGAGATTCGTCCAGTATATTTAAATGTTACATATCTATAACTTGAATCTGCACTTATACCACTATAATCTGGTAGAGAACCAGAATGTGTATAGAAAGAAGTATAATTCTTATAACCTGACGAATAACTTGGTGTATAGAAATAACCATTTACAAGTTGCATTTCAGTATTAGAACCATCGGATGCGATATTAATAGTATGGTCATATGTAGCACCAAATGTAGATGCATACTGGCCGGTTCCAGATCTTACGTGTAATCCACCTATTGCAGATGCATCATCTATATAAGTTTTTGTTGTTATAGAATTTGTATCAACACGAAGTGTTCCTCGAGATGCGTTGTTTGATGGATTCGTTGCTCCTCCTTCTGTTACTGTGCTTCCAGTTCCGTAAAGATTATATGGCACAACAGAAATTCCTAAATCTTCGGCAAATCTATTATTAGCACTGCTTGTTAAACTTATTGTAAAATCATTAAATTGTATATATCTATCTGATGAACTTGCACTAAGTTCTTGTCCTGATGTATTATGATGTGTAGTTGATGTTGTATATGTATCACTTGTATCAAAGTAGTAATGACTATTTGATGCTCCATTTACATAACCATTATCGCTGGATTTTTTACTTATCGTAAGTGTTCCACTAAGGGTAGTTCCTCCACCATTACTTGTTTTTATTATAACTGTTGCATGTTTCCTATTGTATTCCAAAAAGTTATGTGCAATATATCTTACATTTAATTGAATGTTAAATGCACACCCAGATTTTAATGATGCGACACCGGATGTATGTTCAACAGTACCACTGGTATTTGTAATCATTACATTTGATGCTGCTGGAGAATTGTTTAAACTATCTATATAAAAATCTACTCTAGTAGTTGTTATTGCCGAAACGCCAGTGGGGTCGTGTTTTAATTGCATCGAATATTTATTAATACTTGCAGTATAATTTGATGATACATTTACTGCAAGACCATATAATGTAAATTTCTTCCAAAAACCAGCTGAACTACCACTATAATTATCTTCATCACCGGATATAACTAAACTCATCTTACCGTTAGTATCTGTTCCATTAACTGCACTTTGACCAAATCCTCCGATAGCTTGTGAAACTGTATTTCCAACATCGTTGTAATCTGAATATAAACCACCATATGCATATGCTGTTCCTATTGTAGTAGCTGTTGTTGAAACAGTATTATTACTTCTTACTACAGCTGAATCTGTTCGAAGTGTACCAAGATTTGCATAACGTATTAGATTACTACCAGTCGATGTAGAACCATTTAATAAATATCCACCACTTGATGAATATGGACTTCTTAATGATGAAATATTATTAATGGTATCACAATCTCCACTTACTAACCATGCAGGTGCCGATGGATTACTTGTTGTAGGTGCTATTGCTGATGACGTAGCACCAAAACCATCACTTCCAGAACCACCCGCAGTATTTTGAGTATTTTTACATTTTACAGTTAAATTATATGTAGTACCTGGATTTAATGATGATACGGTTTTAGTTGTTGCAGAGTTAGAACTATTTGTAGCAGATGTTGTTGCATTTCCAGAATCAGATATTAATCCACCATATCTTCCAGAAGATGTAGCACTAAAATCAATCTTATATTGTTTAATAAATGGTGTAGTTTGGTTTCCTCCAGTCGTAATATCATGATCAGCAGGTTTTGTCCAACTAAGACCGAATGATGTAGTGCTTGTACTTGTTGTTTGAAAACTCGTTGGTGCAGCTGGAACACCAATAGATGCTGTTGAAATATTGTTTGCATACATATAATGAATTGATCTGTTAGACTGGTCGTTTTCACCATATACTCTAAAATCATAACTCGTTCCACTTATTATTGCACCATATTGAGACCATTTCGTTCCACCTAAACTACCACCGCTTCCTTCAACATATATATCAAGAGCATTTGCTGTTGTACTACTTGTATTAATAGTATTACTCCACGTTCCTGATGCATTTGTTTTATAATCTATTTTTATTGTTGTTATTTTTGGTATTTTTTCATTTGTAAATGCAAGTTCTATTTGTGTTGGAACTGTCCAAGCAACAGATATTTTTGATGTATCTGAACCACTTGAACCAAATGTAGGAGCAGGAGGTGTATCCACAAGATATTTTCGAATCCATATATCTAAAAGTGCAAAAGCATTTGGTGTTGTAGTTGAAGATGATAATCCTACTACATCAGTATATGACGTATTACTATGATCAGGTTGCGAAACATTTGGTGTTCCTATTGTACTTCCTCCACCATCTGCCCAAGTCAAAACACCACTACCATTTGTTTGTAAGAATTGGTCTGTATTACCATCGCTAGTAGGTAAAGTCAATTCAACATTTGATGTCAAAGCAGGTGCTTTAAGACGTACAACATGTGATTTGTTAGTATCATACAAATCTATTATTCCACCG
>Ga0209362_1000139_pt1 | contig 67377 bp, 56 predicted proteins | sample SaaInlV_165m_DNA_FD_184680 | JGI IMG/M metagenome (GOLD analysis project Ga0209362, IMG submission 184680) | Marine microbial communities from expanding oxygen minimum zones in the Saanich Inlet - Saanich Inlet SI037_S3LV_110m_DNA (SPAdes)... | ecosystem: Environmental > Aquatic > Marine >... | reverse complement strand
GGCGATCTGATTCGACTTCTGCCGCAGGAGTTACGCCTGCAGTGGTGGCCGAAACTGATCGAGAAGATCCTCGCGACCCAGGAGCCGGACGGCTCGATGTGGGACTATTCGATGTTCTCGTATCATCGGATCTATGGAACTGCCTGGAGCGCATCGGTGATGGCGAAGGCTTTGAAGGATTCGCCTCCGCAGAAACGCATCGAGAACATCGAGAAGCAGCCGAGAAAACCACAGCGAGTCAGGTAGATCCGCGATTCCGGTAGATCAGCGAGCCTGGCAGATCGAGGTCGCAGAAGAGTGCCTGATCACTCGCAGGTGAAATTGCTCCCATCCGTCTCGTCTCTCCAATCCATCGATCCACGGAGTCCATCGATCCACGGAGTTTGAGTTGGAAAATCCGGATGAAAAAAAGGGTGCCAGGTCGAGGACCTGGCACCCTTTAATATTCTAATCACCAACTACGGTCGACTAGTTGTCGGCGCAGCACGGCTTGGAGCAGTCGTCTCCACAGGCTTTCTTGGCAGCGGCGGCAGCAGCGGGGCAACCTCCACAGTCGGCGGCGGACTTGGAGCAAGTGGTGGCAGCACTGCAACCGGGCTCAGCAGTGGCCTTGACCGGGGCAAAGTTACTACAGCCGGCCAGAGCCAAGCTTCCAAATACGACGAAGGCGAGTGCGAACTTACGCATGATGAGGTCCTTTCAGAGTGACCATTGATCTTGTTCTCTACACGAATCTATCTTTAGAGTCCCACAGTGCGACTCATTTCGACAGTCTGTGGTTCGACAGTCTGTGGTTCGACAGTCTGTGATTCGACTGTCTGTGGTAACCACAGGCTTCGATCCGATTCTATAGTGTACCCAAATTTGACGGGAAATCGTCAACTTGGAAACGATCCCCTCCTGATCGTCAACTTGGAAACGATCCCCTCCTGATGGAAGTTCCCGCTTTCACGGAATTGCCAGGAATTCTCTTAAACCTCTTGTGCTATTGGGTTTACGAGATCATGGCGAGCCCAGGATTCGGTTCCGCCGTTCCTTTCGGAGAGGTTCTTCTGCGACCGAAGTGGAGTGAGTCGAGAAAAAGGATGAATAGGCGAAGTGACAGATGCCCTGGCAGCCGAGGCGAAGCGCCAGTTGTTGTTGCCGGAGCGTCACCTCGGGGTCGGCATGCAGGTAAGTGCCTAGACCCATCAGTACCGGATAGCCACGAGCCTGATGCAAGCACTCCTGTACTCGCTCTTCGAAGCGGGGGACTTCCCGGTCGTACTGCATCGGAAACACCGCATCGATCAATCCGAGGCGAAGCCAGCGGGGCCAGTCCTGACGCACCCGTTGATAGGCGATCTCCGGGGTGCGGTACACCGCTGCAGTGAGCAGGGCTCGACGATCCGCCAACTTCACCGCGACCCTGATTTCCCGCACCATCTCGGTGACCTGATCGCGTCGCCAGCGATCCCAGGCTTCTCCGTCTTGTTCCGGGTCGGCCACTCCTGTCTGTCGAGTAAATCGTGCGAGGCTCTGCGGATCGCGCGGGTAGTCGATCTCTACTCCAGATTCGAGGAACCGGATGTAGTCGAGGTGGATCCCAGCGACCGGATACTGCTCAACGATTTCCGAGCAGATATCTGCCACGTGCTTTCGCACCGTGGGTAAACATGGATTCAGCGCCACGTAGTAATTTGGTTGTAACGGTTGGCGTTTTTGTTGTGAGTCGTGAAGAAACCAGTCGGGGTGGGCATTCCAGTGCTGGGGAGGGGTCGTTACTGGCGGCGGCGTATCCCCACGCCATCCCGGGACCGCATTGATCCATGCATGGATGGCCAGGCCGTGTCGAGCGGCTTCCTGGCAAGCGATGGCCAGCGGATCGAAACCAGGATCGGCGTGATCGAATTCCTCAGCCCACGGCTCCAGTTGTGATCGATAGAAGACGGTTCCGTTGCCGCGTACCTGAAAGATCACCGTATCGAACCCACCATCCGCCACGTTCTGGATGCACTGTTCCACATCATCTTGAGTCTTGTAATCCCAGCGAGTGACCCATATGGCCTGCTGGATCGGCACTGCCGGAGGCTGGCTGCAGCCTCCCACCAGCATCACCAGCGATGAGATCACCCCTGCGATGATCGCCGAGCAGCGAGTGCTGATCCGTATCTGGAAGCTGGCTTCTGGCATCTGATTCATCCTCTTCTCCGTCGAATTACATCTATTCGAATGACTGTGGCAGGAACACCTCGAAGTGGCGCGCCAGCACCTCCAGCTCGATGACCTGAGGATTTCCGACGATATCCCCGTCGACCAGAAAAGGTCCGGCCGGCTGCTCGATGCGTATCTTCTCGTCTTGCCTGTAGGTGAGGCCGGGACACGTTTCGAGATGGGTGCCTCTGGAGATCTTCGGGAATAACTTCATCGCGGACCAGGGAGTGAGCGAGGGGATCAGGCACTGGTCCAGTAATCCATCGTCGAGCAGCGCCGCGGGGCAGGGCCGAAATCCACCTCCGATGGTCCCCTCATTGCCCAGAAACAGTGCCATTCCAGCAGCTTCCCAGGAGTGGTCCTGGGTCTTGAATTTCCAGCGGATGGGAGCGGTGTGACGGCTGAAGAGGGTGATGATGGCGAGAATCCGGTAGCAGAAATCTCCCAACCAGCGGATCGGATGGCGGATCACGGGTTGCCGTCGTAACCGATCAAATCTCCACGCCACCACTGCCGGGAATCCCACTGCTGCGACCTGCAACATCAATCCTGTCGATACATCATCGAGGGTGTAGCGCACCGCGTCGATCTTGCGAGTGGCCGTGGCATCGAGTGCCAGCGCAATCGACCGGGCAGGAGTGGTGGGGATCCCCAGGCCGCGCGCCAGATTGTTTCCAGTTCCTGCAGGAATGATTGCCGCCGGTGCCTTGACCGCTGCTTGTGCGAGCCACCTCAGCGCAAGATTGACGGTGCCATCGCCACCGACGATGAAGATACGATCGACGGGACCGGGGTCCTCGGGTGTAGAGGTCACTTCACACCAGGTAATTCGTGGTGCTGGATCGAGAGACGAAACGGTATCCTCGAGTTCTTTTCGAACCTCGGAGGCTCGTCTTGACCCCGGATTGGTCAACACCAGAAGAGAACCGATGCGACCGGATGATCGGTTTTTTATAGTCACTCGATGATCTGGCCCGGTTCGATGTCGATCACCTCGATGGGCAAATTGCCGATCGCTTCTCGCAATTGCTCGGGAGTTCCATGGAGTCGTGGAGAACTGCCGAAATGCATCGGAATGACCATCTGGACTCCGAGTAGATGAGCTGCCTTGGCCGCTTCTCTGGGGCCCATGGTATAAACATCTCCGATGGGCAAGATCGCCATCGACGGCGAGTACAGTTCAGCGATCAACGCCATGTCACCAAAAACCGAGGTGTCTCCTGCGTAGAAGAAACGGAATTCGTTCTCCGTCTCCACCACAAATCCGCACGCTTCGCCGGCATATCGATACTCGTCATCGATGATCACACCCGAGGAGTGCCGGGCATCGGTCATGGTGACCTGAAGGCCGCACACCTCGACAGTGCCACCCTTGTTCATCTCTATCACCTGGTCTTCTTCGAGGCCGAGCTTTCTCAGCCAGTGTGCCAGTTCGACATTACACACGACTCGAGCACCATGTTTCTGGGCCTGTGGAACGACACTGTTGAAGTGATCCCAGTGTCCATGAGTCAGCAAGATCAGGTCGACTTGCTCGAACTCCTTACAATCGTCAGGGCAACTGGGGTTTTCCAGCCATGGATCGATAAGGATCGTCCGGCCAGAGGGTGTCTCCACCAGGAAAGAAGCGTGGCCGAGCCAGCGAAATGTTGTTTCTTTTCCTAGATAGGTCACTCAGGTTCCTTTCTTCAGACGGGTGTCAGGGTAAGGCTATCGAGTCTGTTGACAAGCAGCGAGTAACTCACGTCCACGATCTTCGATCTGTGACCAATCTTGTTTCTCGATGGCCCCGGGGTGGAAGAGCGGTGCGACAAACCCGATGGCATGTGCGCCGGCGGACAGAAATTCAGCGGCATTATGCAAGTCCACTCCACTGGTGGGAATGATCTTGAGGAAGGGAAGTGGACCCAGAACCGCTTGAACCCAGTGGGGTCCACCGGCCGGACCCGGGAACAACTTGACCAGGGGAGCGCCCGCCTGGTGAGCAGCGAGCATCTCGGTCGGGGTGCTGCATCCCGGGATGATGGCGACCCCCAGTTCGGCGGCAGTCTCGACCACCTCGACATCGAGAACTGGAGAAACGAGAAAACGAGCACCGGCCGAGACCGCATCCCGCGCCTGGTTCGGAGTCAGGATTGTGCCCGCCCCGACCGTCACATCCGGATACTGGCAGGCGATGGTCTCGATGTGCTGAAGTGCTCCAGGAATCGTCAGGGTGAACTCGCAGATACGAAATCCAGCGGAGATGGCGGATTTCATCGCATCGACCGCAAGATCTCCGTGGGGAGTTCTCAATATGGCGCTGGCACGTGCGGCACCCAGTTTGTCGACAAATGAATCGGGACGGAGTTGCGCACTGGACAATCGGCCTCCTGATTCTTGGGTGGTATTTACTCCCACTGCGGGCATGATGTGGGGAAAATCCTTTCAGTACAACCATTGCCCAACAGGAGGACTACATTGTTTGGAACTACATTGTCTGGAGCTGACATCAGTACCCTGGTGCATGTGATCGTTGCTTTTTTCATCGCGGGAACCCTGCTCTTTCAGTGGCGTGCGATTCATCCAGCGGTCTCGGCAGCGGCCGGTGCTGAGAAGGTCCGTGAGACGATTCGCAGTCATTGGGCTCCGGTGATGCGCATCGGAATGGTCCTGTTGATCGGCACCGGAGTGTATCAATTGATGGTTCTGGGAATGCCCAAGGCGGAACTACAGAAGTCATCCGAAGCCGCAGGGCTCTCCTATCACATGCTGTTTGGCATCAAGTTTCTGCTGGCGATGGCGATCCTGTTCATCGGCAACGCGATGGTCGGAAAGTCTGCTGCTTTGGCCTCGATTCGTGAGAAGGCTCCGATGTGGTTGGGCCTGGCATGCGCCATGGTGATCGCTGTCATCGTGATCTCTCGCCACCTCGCAGAGATGCCCGCCTGAGTCATAGGATGTTTGTCACGGGGAACGAAAGTACAGGGAGTTCTTTCATGAATCTGATCTTTTGCCAGGTCACGAGCCTCCTGATCCGGTTCCCGAGCGAGTACCAGCGAACCCGCTGGAGCAGGGGATTGTGGTTGGGCCTGTGGCTGGTGATCTTCACCACGATCGGACCCACTCCCGTCGCAGCCCTGCTGCAGCCGATGCTGCAGGAACCCGCGACGCCGGATGATGGGGCGGACTCAGCAAACTCTCCTGAAGAACCGATCCAGGGACCAGAAAAGGACGCGCTCGATCAATTGAATCTGTCGGTCGAGCGCCTCGGTTCGCTGCCGCGGTCGGCCAAGGCCCGCACCGAGCGATTGCTCGAACTGGAGGAGGAATTCGAGCAGATCCGTCAGAAATGGCCCGAGACTGCCGCAGCGCGTCAGGCTCTGGCGTATCGTTCCGAGTGCCAGCGGCGGCTTGGTCGAACTCGCCCTGCCCGAGAAGGGTATCAGCAATACCTGAACCTCGATGACGGCGCCGAGACGATGGCGGTGGCGCTCCATGGACTGGGGCACTGTCTCGAGGAATCGTTCGACTGGGCTGGCGCCCAGATCCAATTTGAACAGGTTCCGGTGAAGTTCCCCGAGCACCCGCTGGTCGCTGAGTGCCTCTATGATGGCGGATTCTGCCTGCGCGAGCAGGGCAAGTATGACCAGGCTCGCTCGACCTGGAATCGGCTCATCTCTCGGTTCCCCAGGGAGGGGGCGGCGCGCAAGGCGCAGAGCCGGATGGCGACCCTTCGTCCACCGCGAGAACGGATGGTCCAGGTGGTGAGGGACTGGGAGCGGGAGTTGGCTCGCTGGAGTGCGCTTCCCTATGCGGAGAAAAACAAGGGCGTCAAGGATCTCGAAAAGGTACTGAAGGAGGCGGGGGATTGTCGTTGCCGCGAATCGGAACGATTTCTGCGCCAGTTGCTCGGTCATCCAGATAAGAACATCCAGGCGATCGCGGCGGTACCGCTGCTGGCGGTGGGAGACCATGAGGCCGCACGGCTGGTGCTGAAGCATCTGCCATCCCTGACCTCGATCGGACGCCGCCAGGTGCTCGACGCATTGCGGCCACGGCATCTGGAGAAAGTCTCGCTGGCACCACTGGAGCGCTGGGCCAAGGGATCGCAAGTGGCCGTGGCTTCCGCAGCGATCGATCTCCTCGGAAGGATCGGGAGTCGTGAGGCGACCAGGATGCTGGTGGGATTCATCCCGGAAGGGATCGATCCCGAGAAGATGCCGCAGAAGCAGCGAAGGAAGTTTGATCAACTTCTCCGCTCGCTTCGTTCGGTGCGTGATCCCAAGGCGTTGAAGTGGTTGAGTGACAAGAACCTGGATGCGGATCGGGCCCCTTTGCTGGCTCGATATACAGCGGCCGATGTGCTCGGTAGAGCCCACTACCAGCCGGCAGAGCCGATTCTTGCGGGACTGCTGATGCATCCCTCTTCAGTATTGAGGAGAGCGGCAGTGAGAGCGTTGGCGCAACTGGGCTCCGCCTCATCGGTGGAGGAGATCATCCTGGCTTCGAGGAAGTTGAGACGCGACATCGATTTCCAGCGGGAAGCGGTGAGGGCACTGATTCGGCTCGATCCGACCGAGGCGCAGGAGATGCTCCTGGCCCTTGGAAATAGCAAGGATGCCTCGCTTCGCACCCTCGTCATCACCGCACTTGGCAAGGTCTCCAGCGAGGTCAGCCTGGTGCGTCGCATCGAAGCGCTGGTCGATCCCGCCTGGCAGGTTCGATCCGCAGCGTTGCGCTCTCTCGGCAAGGAGCGCGATGCGCGGCTGATCGATGCCCTGCTCGATGCGATGGAACGAGAGAAGGGCGCGCTGTTACCGCAAGTGGTGGCGTGTTTGATTGCGGCGACCGGTGCAGACCTCGGTCCAGAGGTGGCCGATTGGCGCAAGTACTGGGAACGAGAACGAGATCGCTACGACCCGGTCGAGATCGCACGTCGAGAGGCGGAGAAAGAAGGCGGGCAAACCTATGTGCGGAAGGCGGATCCTGACGCGGCTCGTACTCCCTCCTACTTCGGAGTCGAGATCGTCAGTCGCCGCATCGCATTCGTGATCGATTGCTCCGGTAGCATGAGCGCCTCGGTAACGGTTCCGCGGGAGGGTGGGGGATCGGAAACGATGGAGAGAATCGCCCTGGCCAAGGATGAGTTGCTCACCGCAGTGGAGAAGTTGCGACCCGGTACCTTCTTCAACCTGGTTCGATTCAGCAACAATCCGGTCAATCTCCATCCCAAACCGGTCAGGTTGTCGAAGAAATCGGTGAAGAGTGCCAAGCAATTCGTACTCGGGCTGCAGCCAGGAGGGGGTACCAACATCTATGATTCCCTCGCCGAGGTACTGAAGGCCGGAGAGGTGGACACCATCTTCTTCCTCTCCGATGGGGCTCCCAGCATGGGTACCTTCATCGACACCGAGCGAATTCTCGAGGAGATCCTACGCCTCAATGAGGAGAGCCAGGTGACGATTCACACCATCTCCGTCGGATTCACCTCGACCTTCATGGAGCAACTGGCCGAGCAGAACCGCGGCAGTTACATCGTCGCCGGACGCTGAAGGACCGCAAAGATCTGCAATACCCCTCAAGGTTTGCTCTCATCGAGCCGATGGTGGTTGCATGGGAATGTTCCGTGCCGCTGAACTGGATGAGGATCTTCGATGACACCCGATTTCGATTGGCTTTGGCTGATTCCAGTTTTCTCGCTGCTGATCTTACTGTGGCAGAAGTACCGCCTTCAGGGGGCGGTGCCTCAGGAATCGAAGAAGGGGACCGTTCCTCTCTTCGATACCGCCAAGGTCGTCGATGGATTACTCGCTCGAGGGATCGAGGGGCCCGAAACCAGGCTGCTGGTGAAATTGCTGGAACTCTCGGCGGAGAAAGAGCCCGATCGCTTGCTCAACTCACGCGTTGCCTTCGAGCATGCTCTTCGTCTCGCTCTCGGGCAGGATCCAGCTTTGATGAGGGATCTCGAGATGAGAAGGGCGCTCGATCGGATCCGGGTTCGCCGCGGCTGGGAAGTGCCCAGCTCCAATTCTCAGGGGGTGTCATTACCCTTTGATGAAGAAGAGTTACTGGTTCAGGGGCCGGACGGAATTCTGTTACGAACCATCACCATCCATTGCGATGCTCATAGCATCGCGGTTCGCGTCGTCGAGCATTCCGACCCGACGCAGACAGACCTTTCATGGCAGCCGGGAGATGACCTCGAGGTCGTCTTCTTCCGCCAGGATCTGGGGGGGCTCCACTTCGAGACCCGTTTGCAGGAGAAAAGAGAACTGGGCGAATGGTTCCTCTTCTTCGAGACTCCTGAGCGAATCAGAGTCGAGCAACGGCGTCGTTTCGCACGCATCCCCATCGAGGCTCCGATCCGATTTCTCCATCTTCCGCTGGGGAAGGGTGGATACCACGATCCAGATCGTGAGTTGCTTCATCAGGCTCAACTGGTCGATCTGGGGACCGGTGGTCTGGCGATCGATACCGATGCCGAGCTGGAGAAGGGTGACCTGCTGGTGATTCGCGGGGTTCCCTCCCTCGAAGCGAAGGACATCACCGGACGGGTGGTGGAAGAAGTGCCCATCGGAGATGATCCGGAAGGTGGGGTCGGAGTCAAATTTGTCGGACTCTGCGCTACCGATCGGGATCGAATCGCATCGCTTGTCTTCGCCACCCGGATCGAGTCCTCGGATGTGGGATTTTACTTCGATCGAGAAGGAGATGTCTCCCAGGCCGCGCTCGGTTCCGAGGGCCAGGTCTAACTCAGCGGTCTCACTGAGCTTTCGGTCTAGTTTTCGGTCGAGTGTCAGGGCCGAGGAAGCCTCTGGCGATGGACCGTCTCCGATCGATCGACCCGTCCCGGGTGGGGCAGTGTTTCGTCGGCATGACCGAGCACCACCAGCACCGCAATCCCGATCTCATCCCGGTCGCTGGCGCCGATCACTTCCTTGACGGCGTCTTCTCGCCAGCCGTTCATGAAGGTGGTCTGGAGACCCAGAGATGTTGCCGCCAGCACGCAATGAGTGGCGGCGATCATCGCATCCTTGATGGCGTACTCTCGCAGGCGTCCCATCGCCGACAGTGCATTTTGTCCGCCGGGAATCGCCTGACGTGCGATATCGCAGTACTGCGGAGGCCACGCTCCACGTTCTTGCGCCTGCTCGATGATCGGCTCCATGTCCTTTTCCCATGCACCCTGGTCGATGGCGAAGACGATGGTGACGGGTGCTTCCAGTACCTGCCGCTGGCCGAAGCATGCCTGATGCAAGCGGGCTCGCGAATCCGCTTCATCGATCACCACGATGCGCCACGGCTGAAGATTCCACGACGATGGAGCTTCGGTGCTGAGGTGGAGGATCTGGTCGAGAATCTCGGGGTCGATCGGATCCGAGCGGAAATCCTTGGTCGAGCGTCTCGCCGAGATGGCCGCAGGAACATCCAGCGGCAGATGACTGTGGGTGTCTGGCACCGGGTTCCTACTTCCTCTCGAGCAACGTGACCACTGAAGTTCGGTCGTCTCCGCCCATGTTGGCACAGAGTCCTCGCTCGGGAGCCGTGGCGACCTGGTAGTCGCCGCAAAGGCCATTCATCTGGCGGTAGATCTCGAAGATCTGCTTCACTCCGGTAGCTCCCACTGGGTGGCCAAACGCCATCAGCCCGCCTCCGCTGTTGACGGGAAGGGATCCCTCGAGAGAAGTGACTCCGTCAGCGGCGATCTTCATCCCTTCTCCCTCCTGACAAAATCCCAGCGCTTCGCAGATCAACGCTTCGGTGATACTGAAGCAGTCGTGGACCTCGGCGATCTGGATGTCCGTGGCATCCCAACCGGTCGCGGAATAACAGCGACTCGCAGCGGCTGCAGTCACATCCATCTGGGTGTAGTCGGGGACGGCACCAAGTGGACCACAGGCGACCGAACAGGCGGTGATCTGGACTGCGCGATCGGCACCCTTACCGAGCTTTTTGAGACCGTCATCGGAGCACAGGATCACTGCGCAAGCTCCGTCAGAGACTTGTGAGCAGTCGCTGAGCCGTAGCCACGGATTCAACTCCTCGTTGGCGAGGAAGCACGGATTACTATCAGAGGAGCCCGCCGCCTGGGATTCGGTCATGGTGACCGCCCTCATGTGGGCATTGGGATTGCGGTTGGCATTGGCGTAGGCCTTGACGACGATCGGTGCCAGTTGATCGGGTGTGACCCCATGGCGCTGGCAGTAGGCCATGGTTCTTCGGGCAAACATCGCAGGAAAGGTGAACTCGTCGATGCCTCGTTCCTTCTCATAGTGCGAGGCACGGGCGAGGAAATCCGCACCGACCTTGGCATTGTGGGTGGTCTGCACCTCGGCTCCCACCACCAGCACCAGATCTGCTCCAGCCTGGATCGCGTCGACGCCAGCGGCGATGCCAAGCCCTCCTGACGCACACGCTCCTTCGACCCGGGTAAAGGGTGTGTGAAGAAAGCCTTCAGAAGCGGCGGCGGTCATCGCACCGAGATGGCCCTGATTCGAGAACAACTCTCCGACGAAGTTTCCGACGTATCCACGGTCGATGAGTGTCGGATCGATGTCGACATCGGAACACGCTCCAAGGGCGACGCGGTGGAGTAGTTGTTCCAGCGTCGGATTTTCCTTGTGACCAAAATCGGGGTGTTTCTTCCAGATGAAATCCGGATGAAACTTGCCGATGAACGGGGTGATAGATCCCCCTGCGATGGTGACCCTGCGTGCTGGTTTCAAGTGGCCTCCTGTCAGAGACGGGCTCGTCGTTGGAGTTCGACGACGGGTTGCGGATCTGCGACTGGAATCATCCAGGCGGGAATCCACAGCGATTCTTCCTCGACCCAGCCTTGCTCCAGTAATCTCCTGCGAATGTCTGGCAGGTGTGCGGCTCCGTAAAAGATGGCGATTCTTCGCCAACCTTCCGGAAGCGAATCGAGAAACACCTGCCACAGGTGATCATTACGGATACCGAGGATCAGGTCTTCCGGTTTTTCGATATCTTTGACCCCCAGCAGGGCCATCTGTCCCACCGAATGGGCGAGCGTCTTGGCCATCACCCAGCGCACCCGATTGACCGTCTGATCATCCTGAGAAGAGAGGGCCGCCTGCAGGCCGATGCCATCGAGCATGGCAGGAGCGAGTCCTGTGAACAACGCCTCGGGGTTGATGTGGAACAGGCCATGGATCTTCAATGCCGTGTCGAACGCACGTGAGGTCAGATCTGCGTGGCGCAGATTACCTCGGGTGTAATCGATCTGGCTCATCTGGTGCTCCAGCTGGAGGAGGTCCTGCATCCCCTGTTGCAAGGTGGAGATGAAGCCGAGACTGCTATTTTTGCGAGAACTGGAAGGAGGCGACTCATCGTCATCTTCTGCAGAAAGGAGTTCTGGAGAGCCGGGTGCCGGGCCACCGACCATCTCGTAGAGCACCAGGTCGTGCTGGTCCAACTCCTGCTGAATCCGCTGGAAGTAGCTCGATTCTCCGATGTGCACCGCACCGACCAGACTCACCAGTTGCCCTGTCTGCGGATTTCGATAACGGGTCACAGAAGTCCGTAACTGGGCGCTGCTACTGCCGGAACGAAAGAACTGGAGGAAATCCTCGACTGGATCCGCTGCGAAGAGCGGTGCAGGACCCAGAGAACTGAACCCCAGCAGCAGCCACAACAGCAAGAAAACCCGAACATCACCCGAACTTTTTTTGACATAGGATCGAGTTGGCAAGACTTAACTCCTTCAGTAGCAAATGTTTATGCTGAAAACGGGGGCAACCTGGAATCCCTTGATGTTAGGGTTTTGTTCGGCGAAGATCTCCCTAACAATGCTGGGTTGCCGACCGCAACGAACAGTGCCGTAAAGGACAGTGCAACAGTCAGCACGATCGGAACGCCAACATGATACTTCGACCGTGCGGAACCGCTAGCAGGCAGATCGAGCAGATCAGGTAGATCAGGCAGATCGAACACGAGAACTGGAGAGCCTGACAAACCTGGAGACTTGCGATCCTCTAATTTTGGAGCAGAGATGCAGATGAACAAGACTCAGCCACGGTCAACACAGCAACGGCCTTTGCCGCTGCAGCCATTACCGCTGCAGCCATTACCGCTGCAGCCATTACCGCTGCAGCCATTACCGCTGCAGCCATTACCGCTGCAGCCATTACCGCTGCAGCCATTACCGCTGCAGTCGTCACAAGCGGCCGATACGACCGCCACCGCACGATCGAACACGATGCAGACCCTGATGTCCGGAACGCCTGGTGGGGCCCCTCGAATCGATTGCCAGCTGGAGATCTTCCCTCTCCAGCCCGGATCCAATCCGGCGCAATCAGAGGGTGGCCCCCGGCGTCCGGGCTCTTCTGATCGACATCGAAGAGCGCGGTCAGGCTCGCTGTCGCCTCGTGGAGACGGTTCAACGGTCGATTCACTGGTCGAGACACGGGCATCGAACACATTGGCATCGAACACATTGGCATCGAACACATTGGCATCGAACACATTGGCATCGAACACATTGGCATCGAACACATTGGCATCGAACACATTGGCATCGAACACATTGGCATCGAACACTCCGAAGTTACCCAACTTCCCGTCTCTCTGGTCCGTAGCACACCAGGCCTGGGCCGCAGTCGACCGGAGGCGTGCTCGTCGCCGGGGGATTGCCGCCACCGCCAGTTCACAGCGGTGTGCCAGGCAACAGGGAAGTGCCAGCGTGATGCAGCCCGCTGCCCTGAATCCCCGAGAAGGACGGCACATCTGGTCGCCGCTCGTCTCTCTCATCGGGGAGCGTCAGGTCAAAGATGAAGGGATGCAGATCGATGGCGATCGACTGACCCGTTTCGAACTGGTTCTGGCGGCGATCGGCGTTCCGGCGGCAGCACTTCTGTTCTTATGTGTGCTCTAGTGGGATGATCTGGTGCAACTGCGGTCTTTTGTAAGAGAAGTCATTGGCGAGAAGAGTCAGAGGTGGAATCAGTCCGACGGAGATCGGGAGGGAAGCGCAAGCCGTGTACTACACCAATAAGCAGCTGGAAATTATGGAGTTCTTGCAACAGTTTCGGCGCCACAGGCAACTTTCTCCGACGCTGGAGGAGATGGCCGAGAACTTTCATGTTTCTCGGGTGACGATTCATGAACACATCAAGGAGTTGGCGCGTAAGGGAGCACTCCAAAGTGTTCCGTACAAGGCCCGATCGATCGAGGTTCTTGATCCCCAATTCGCCGATGAGAAGGTTCGCAGCAAGGAGCAGGAAAGCGATCGGCAGCGAGTTCCGGTCGAGATTTTGGGACGGATTGCTGCCGGAGAACCGATCGAGGCGGTCGAAGCGCCGGAGCGAGTCGACCTGGCCGATTTGTTACCGATGGGGCGTGACCACTACGCACTGCGGGTGCGCGGGACCTCGATGATCGATGAAGGAATTCACGACGGAGACATGGTGCTGGTCGAGCGTCGAGAGGTGGCGGACGATGGTGAACTGGTGGTGGCGATCCTCGAAAAGGAGGGGATCGAGGGGGCGACCCTGAAGAAGTTCTTCCATCACTCAGGAGAGGATGGAAAGAAGCAATTTCGCCTCCAACCCGCCAATGAGGAATTGGAGCCGATCATCGTCGACGAACTGGAGATCCGAGGCGTCGTGGTAGGGGTGGTGCGTCGATACCCTCGTTGGGCTGAATAGCCTCCCGCGTCTTCTGCGTCTTCTGCGTCTTCTGCGGCCTCTGCCAGCACACGCTGGGACTGTGGATCCTTCGAGACTATTCTCCGGCCAACATCTGGATTCTGGCCACCGCTGGATTCTGCCCACCTTTAGATTCTGCCCACCTTTAGATTCTGCCCACCACTGGAGTCGTCGGCGATCCAGAGTCTCACTTTCGTAGCAGTCCCGGTTTGCTGCGGTTTCCGGGCCTCAGTCTGCAGGTTTGGGTGACCCCTTGGGCTGCTTGATGTACCCTGAATCGAGACTCACGACCGACGAAGGAGAGCCAGGGGTTTGCGGACGCAACCCGGATTGCGCTCCATCGCCAGGTACCGGTGCTTCGCGATGGGAAGTCTGAGACCTGCCATCGGAGACCTATTATAGAGAGACATCCATTCGGTGATCGACGAATCGATCACCGAACCGACGTCCTCGTCCTACTGAAGTGGAATGGATCCCAGTTGCAGCAATCGCATCCCGAGGATTCAAATGGACCTCCCTCACCGGAACCTGGAAATGATTTCCTGGCCGGGTTGGATCCAATTCCTCAACCCAGGGATGCCGTGGATGCCAGAACAGGATCGTCGAAATCTCCAAAATCTTTGAAGAGCCGACGCACCGAAACGCCGGAACTTTCCTCTGAATCGACCATCGATCGAGCGGCTCTCGAGGCCCTTTCGATGGAGCAGAAGTCGATGGAGCAGGAACGCTCGAATTCGAAGTCCCGAGACACCTCTGGGGTGGTTCCTCAACCGCGAATTCTCGAGCGTGGAGATCATGGGATTTCTCGCAACAAAATCGATCGAGATGCACTCCGTGCACTTTATCGTTTGATCGATGAGGGGCATGTCGCCTACCTGGTCGGTGGGGCGGTCAGAGATCTGATGATCGGCAAGACCCCCAAGGATTTTGACATTGCCACCGATGCCACTCCTCGCAAGGTCAAACGGATCTTCCGTAATTGCCGACTGATCGGTCGCCGATTTCGCCTCGCTCATCTCCATTACCATGGAGGCAAGATTCTCGAAGTCGCTACATTCCGTTCCTCCGGGGAAGCGGATGAGGTGGTTCGCGATGGTGAGATGATTCACCGTGACAATGTCTTCGGAACGCCCGGAGAGGATTCGCATCGCCGGGATTTGACCATCAATGGCCTGTTCTATGATGTCTCGAACTTTACCGTCATCGATTTTGTCGGTGGAGTGAAGGACTTGCGCGATGGAGTGGTGCGGATGATCGGAGATCCGGACCGATCCTTTCACGAGGATCCGGTGCGGATGCTGAGGGCGATTCGCCACTCTGGAAGGACTGGATTCCAGCTCTCCGGGGAAACTGTGGCGGCTATGGAGCGCTGTCGGGGGCAGATCCTGAAGGCGAATCCAGCGCGATTGCTGGAGGAGTTCTACAAGGATCTGGGATCGGGCCACGCTCGTAACTACTTCCAGACGCTGCAACAACTGGGATACCTCGATCTGCTGATGCCGGTCATCGCAGATTGGATGGAAGATTCGCAAGGCCTGGACCCGTGGCTCGCTGCACTCGATCGGCTCGATGGTCTGGTGGCGGCCGGGCAACGAGTGCACCAGGCGATGGGAATCACCGCCCTGATCGCTCCAGAGTTGCTTTCCCATCTCGATACCTTGATCCACCGGAGGTCCTCCTCCACCCATCTCCCCAAGTCGGTTCGAGAGGGGATCTCCAGCGTGCTGCGCCAGTTGAAGGTGTATCGGCGCGACGAGGAGCGGCTCAGGAAAGGCCTGGGAAGCCTCGCATTGGCGCATCGGTGCACCGAGCAGGGCCGCTGGTCCAGAGAAGCTGAAAATAGCCCCTGGGCTCGAGATTCTATCGAAATACTCTTCATCTTGTTGGGACCGGGGGATGGGCGAGCAGAATTGCTGGAGCAGGCCCGCAGTTTTCCCGAGGCGGATTTGCCTCCTCCCCGGGTTCGGCGCCGCCGGCCAGGTCGCTCACAGGGCGCAAGGCAGGACGGTCCAGCGTCGCCATCGACCCCATCCACCACCGAAGATCCTTCTTCCGATCGACCCAAAAGGCGCCGTCGCCGCCCCCGAAAGAGATCCTCTGGCCCGTCCGAGGGGTGAACTTCTTGGTGACGGCACATCTGCTCGGCCCGGGCTCGGGTTCTGCGGGTTGGGGTTTCCCTTGGCTGAAGCAGTACGGCACCCCTTGCATCGGTGCGGGGAGTGCGGGTACCTTCCCAACTTCCACGGTGTGATCTGACTGCGAGGTGGATCGGTAGCATCCGGTCACAGTCGGTAACACCCTCCACATGAGCCCGTGGAGAAGAGTGGGGATTGTGGGGTTTTTCGGGCCCCCAGGAGCGTTGTGAAGGAATCAATCGATCTCCTTCACGATCGTCGAGGAAATACCCGATGGCGAAAGAAGGAGATGAAGCATGCAGAGACGGCGACAGACTCACCCGGTCTACCTTGCGATGGCAGTCGTACTATTGGTTCTAGTGGTCACCAGCGGCTGTGCTGTTCCGGGCTACAACGAACGCGATGCGATGCTGTTCGAGGACAAAATCCATACCGAATTCAAAACCGGTGGATTCAGCCCGAATAGTGAGCACTTCAGCGGCGGTAGTGGCTTCGGTTTGAAAGTCAATTACGAGTACGAGTACGGAATGCACTTCGGTTTCGAATTCGACACCGTCGATGATGTCGAAGGCCAAGCCTTTGCAAGGACAGCCAGTGAGGCTGGTGTCAGTTACTTCGCCAACCTGGACAACATTCGTTCAGTGGGAGAGCGCGCAATCGAGAGCCAGAATCGCCGGGAATTCCTGGTCGGCCTCGACTGGGACGTACCTCTCTCCAAGGAAGGGAATTTGCCGTTCCTTCGCTATGGAATCGGAATCGGTGGACTGATGGCGCAGGCCCACACCAGCGATGCCTTCCTGGCAGCGGTGGCAGAGGACCATACGAGCGCAGGGTCGCCAAATCCTACGGTCGCAGTTGCGGACCAGTTTATCATGCTGGTGAGACCTTCCGCTTCGATGCGCTGGGAGATGTGGGACGGAGCGATCTGCTTGCTGGCTGAAGCTCAGTACGACATTGCCAGCAGCGAGGTCAGGATCGATATCGACACCGATGGCGATTCAGCAGGAGATCTGGATTACGGCGGGCTCAATGCATTCGTCGGAATCGATTTTAGTTTCTAGCAGCGGTCTAACGACCGTGGAGTTCAGGACCCGGGTTTCCTCTTCCACAGCGGAAGAGGGGACCCGGGTTCTCATCCATTCCAGAGGACTACGATCCAGGATGGAATTCATGAAGTATGCAACTCCCAGTACCTGGTTGCCGATGATCTGGCTGCCGAAGATCTGGCTGCCGAAGATCTGGCTGCCGATGATCTGGCTGGTGGCGATCAGCCTCCTGTCTCCCCGGCTGTTGCTGGCGCAGCCTCAAGAGGCGCCCGACTCACTCACATCCTCAGCACGTGTCGGATCGGTCGAGGTGTCGGTTCAACTTCCCGATTGCCCCGAAGTGGTTCCCGCACTGCCCGATCTGACCCGACCCGGCATCTCGGAGATTCCAGGTGGCTGCCTACTCGAGACGCCCCTGCCGATCCTCTGGTCCGGGGTTCTTCTGCCACCGGGAAAGCATCAACTGTCGATCCAGGTCGGATCCTCCTTGCAGGTGCGATTGCTGGCAAGGTCCCTCGGTGGTGGACCCGAGATCGTGATTCCGGTGAAACGAAGTGTGCTCGATCGCCCTGCAAGCACGATCTTGGCGACGGTCGCCGTGATCACTCGGAAGAACTCGAGGGAACTGTTCTTACGACTGGAGTGGGGAGTGCTGGCTCTGGTCTGCCACGGGGTTCCAGCGACCGCCACCACTCAAGAGGTCCACGGTTGGAAGTTGCAGACCTTTCAGTTTCCGGAGATGTCGTCGATGCCGGCCCACTGTGTTCTCGGCACCATCGAGGATCCAGACGGAGAACTACCGCTGGTTCGAGCCGTGATGGTCTCGACTACCGGTGGTGCTCCACAACTGCGACTCGAGGACCCTTCTCGCGCGAGGATTGCTGCGACCAGCGAAGAGATGACTCGATCGTTGGTTCGTGCCCGGAGAGAACTGCGTCGTCTCGAAGGAGGGGACCCATCGGATCTGGAGGAGATCGCCCGGCTGCAAGGCCGGATCCGCCGGGCGCAGCAACAGCGGGATACACTTGAGAACAAGATCCAACAACTGGATGAAGAAGGGGGAGTCAAGATTCTGACTCCGACAGGTGCTGCGAATCCGGGTCATACGAAGTTGCAGGTTTCTCTCGAGATGCAACAGGTGGGGGTGGTGCTACAGGTCCGCTGCATTTCGGGGGAGTTTCACTTTCTCCTCGGACCGACTCGTTGATCGTCCGCGGTCTCCTCGAGCAGTCCATCATCACCAAGTACCAAGCAACCAAGCAACCGGGTCAGTCGGCGATTCGCCTCTCGATCGGTTTCCAGTTCGGCGATGTGATCAGGAAATAGCCCACCAGTAGCAATGAAGCAGTGAGCAGCCCGATGAAGAAGGCCCACCAGATCCCAGCTAGTCCCATCTCCCTCGTGAATGTCAGGTGGTAGGAGAGGGGGAGAGTGATACATGGAAATCCGATGACGCCGATCGCCGCGGCAGGAATCGTCTGTCCTGCCCCGCGGAGGATTCCTGCAGCGACCGCTTGTACTCCATCAAAGATCTGAAACCCGGCCGCGATGGGTAGCAGTGCCACCGCACTGGCGAGCACCCGTGGATCGGTCGAAAAGACTCCCGGCAATGAGGAATCGAGCCACACGATCATCGAGCCCAGGATGGCCATCACCAGGATGGCCAGCCCCAGTGCGGTGATCCCTGCGAGCCGTGCTCGGATCGGGTCGGCGGCACCCAGCAGGTTTCCGACTCGGGTGGTCGCTGCACCACTGATGCCCCAGGGAAACATGAAGGTGAAGGAGATGATTTTCAGTACCACGATGTGGGCAGCGATCTGGCTTTCGCCGATCCAACCGGCCATCAAGGTGGCGGCCTGAAAGGTCCATACCTCGACGCCGAAGTGAATCGCCACCGGAATACCCAGGGCCAGCAGTGCTCCCATCGCTCGAGGAGAAAAACTGCGGCGACTCCATGGGACCCAGCCCGCTGAAAAATATTTCCCGCGAGCGGCGAGGAAAATCAGCATCAGAAACATCAGGCAGCGACTGGCGCCGGTGGCATATCCGGCACCTTCGATCCCCATCGCTGGGATGCCCCAACCGCCGAAGATGAACAGTTCGTTGAATGCGATATTGGCGAAGTTGGCGACGATCACCGTGATGACCATCGGAGCGAGGTGGCCTCGGCCCTGGAGGTATTGCTTTAGCACAAAGAAACCGAGAAATGCCGGGATACTGAAGATCTGGGTGTGAGAATACTGGGCGGCCTTACTACTCAGTGATTCAGTCTGGCCGAGCAGCAGCATCACCTCCTCGGTGAATTGCCAGCTCAGTACGAGCAGTGGCAGTAGCCCCAAGGCGAGCAAGAAGCCACGCTGGAGGGTGCGGCCCAGAGCGACAGGATCCTTCGCGCCTTGTGCCTGAGTGACCAGTGGATCGATTCCCTGGATCAGCCCTTGAGCGATGACCAGCGTACCGAAGACCCAGCTATCTCCCAGCGCCACAGAAGCCAGTGAGGTGGTCCCCAGCCTGCCGACCATCCACATGTCCACCAGTCCCATTACCATCATCCCGACCTGGGTGAAGACGATCGGCATCGCCAGTGATATCAGTGGGGAGATCTCAGATCGGGACAACGGTCGAATCCCATCGAGTTGCGGAGTCAGGAATCGTCTACCTAGCCTCAGCAACTAGAGGGGGGCAGAATGGCAGTGCTACCGGGGAACACCTTGCTGTAAATACACTCGAAGATCCAGGAGGATCGATGATGAAACTGACCACTTTTATGTTCTTTTTGCTGGCGCTATTGGTTGCCGATGGGCGCCTACTGGCGACTGATTTCTCCATCGAGGATGATTTACCAAAGGCGCAGGAAACCACGAGATTCCCCTACACCGGGAGCGATACCTTTGAGGGCAAGATACCCTCTCCCGATCAATTCTTTGGCGTGAAACTGGGAGATCGTTTCACCCCCCATCACGATGTGATGGCGTACTGCCGTGAAGTGGCGAGGCTCTCTCCGCGAGTCTCGATCGAACGGTATGGGCACTCCGTGGAAGGCCGGGAACTGGTCCTCCTGATGATCTCCGATCAGAAAACGATTTCTCGACTCGATCAGATCGAATCCGACCTCGGATTGCTGGCGGACCCACGAGAGTTGTCGGAACGGGAGGATCTTTCGCTGGAGGAGTTGGTGGCCCAACTGCCCGCGGTGGTGTGGCTCTCCTACAATGTGCATGGCGATGAGTCCTCCGGAACCGAGGCCGCACTCGCCACGATCCATCAACTGGCGGATGGATCGGACCCGGCGATTCGCAGAATTCGGGAGAACTGCCTGGTGATCGTCGATCCTCTCCTGAATCCCGATGGCCGGGAAAGATATCTGCACTGGTACCAGCAAAATGGTGCAGTTCCTCCCAATCCAGATCCCGCAGCCCGAGAGCACTCTCCATCTTCACCTTCGGGTCGAAGTAATCACTACCTGTTCGACCTCAATCGAGACTGGGCATGGCAGAGTCAGCCGGAGACACGCGCCAGAATTCCCCAGTACCTGCGGTGGCAGCCACAGGTACATGTCGATTTTCATGAGATGAGTCCCCAGTCGACGTACTTCTTTTTTCCTCCGGAGGAGCCGATCAACTCCAACATTCCGAAAGATAGAGTCGAGTGGAGTCGTAAATTTGGACTCGCCAATGCCAAGGCTTTCGATCGATTTACCTGGAGATATTACACGGCGGAGCAATTTGATCTGTTCTATCCCGCCTACGGTGATTCCTGGCCGACTCTCAATGGAGCCATCGGGATGACCTACGAGCAAGCGGGAGGGGGAAGTGCCGGCCTGGTGTATCGCCGTCGAAATGGCACATTGCTGACACTCGAGGAACGGCTTCACCATCACCATGTGGCCGGCCTGGCGACGGCGGATTGTGCGGCACAAAATCGAGTCCAACTGCTGACGGATTTTTATCAATTCCGGCAGGACACCATCTATGCGGGACGAGATTCCGACATCTCGCAGTTCATCATCCCACCTGCATCCGGAGATCGACGACTGTCGTTACTGCGGTTGCTGAAGGCCCAGGGAATCGAGATGGTACAAACCATCGATGAGGTGGTGGTGGAAGGGTTGATCCATCACGATGGGACCGCTCAGGAGATCCTCAAACTGGCTCCGGGTACGGTGGTGGTCCCGCTCGACCAACCGCAAGGGCGTCTCGCCAGAACGCTGTTGGAGCCACATGCCAGTGCCGGAGAAGCATACTTTTACGATGTAGCCGCCTGGTCATTGCCGATGGCGTTTGGCGTCGAGACGCTGATCGCAAGCCAGCCCATCTCCGGCATCCTGATTCCGCTGGGACCGATCGAGGACCCGGTCGGTCGGGTCGAGCAGCAAGCCGGGGTCGCGTACCTCCATCGCTGGGAGGGAGTACCCTCTGCCAGGGCACTGCGAGCGATCCAGAAGGGTGGCGAGCGGGTCGACTTGATCACCGAGGCGATCCAGATCCAGGGCCAGGATTACCCGGCGGGAACTCTGGTCGTGAGAGTTTCCTCACCCGACACTCATGCTCTGGTCGAGCGGGTCGCGCGAGCCACGGGAACGGTGTTCCACGGCACCGCAAGTGGCTGGACTGACCAGGGGCCCGACCTCGGTTCTGGCACCTTCCCTGAACTGGCCCACGCTCGAATCGCAGTGCTGGGACCCGATTCAGTCTCGAGTCTTTCCTACGGTGCTGTGTGGAGTTTTCTCGAGCAGGAGCTGGGCATCGAGTTCACGACCGTTTCGGCAACTCGGCTCTCTCGATCCCTCGATCTCATCGATGTGCTGGTGATTCCCTCGGGTGTGAGGGGATCGTCACTGGGAGATCGCACCAAGAAAGAACTGGCGCAGTGGGTTCGAAGCGGAGGCGTCGTGCTGGCGCTGGGTAGTAGCGCGTTTCAGATGGGAGATTCCGGTATCGACCTGGTCTCCCAGGAGGTTCGAAAAGTGGATGAGCCGGAGGAGAAACCGAAGAAACGACGCACTCGAGCGGATCTTCGTGAAGAACGTCGACAGCAACAGGTGCCCGGCAACATCGTCTCGGTCGACCTGGATCCAGAGCACCCACTCTCCTTTGGTCAGCCACCGAGGATCTTCGGCTTCATCGGCAGTGCAAAGATCTTTGAACTGTCGGGAGGGGCCAGCGATGTGGGGGTGCTGCGAGAAGAGGATCCTGTGGTGAGTGGCTTCATCTCCGATGAGAACCAGCAAGCCCTCGCCGGTGGAGTGTGGCTGGTGGAGCAGGGAGTGGGGCGTGGCAGGGTGGTACTATTTGCCGGAGATCCACTGTTTCGATCGTTCTGGCGAGGAACTGCGGACCTGTTCCTGAACGGATTACTGCTGCTGGCAGAAGAATCCTGAAATTCACTTCAGGTCGAGGCTCCGAAGGTCGATAGGGCAGATGAGAACTGAATTCCCTGACCTTCGGAGGATCGATGACCCAACAAGAGCAGAATCGGCAAGCCTCTGGGGTGGAAACCCCCCTCTCCCCGGAAGTGGTGATCCGCAAGATACGCTTTTTGATCGACGCCCATCATGAAACGGTTCCTGGTCTGGCTCGAGGAATTGGCGTGCTCCCCAATACCATCCAGGATGTACTCGATGGGCAGGCTTTTCCCAGCCGTGCTCTGGTACGTCGCATCGCCGAGCGTTTCTCGCTGCCGGTAGAGTTTTTCAGCGCTGAGGTCGGCAGCACCTCCGAGTCGAAAGGGACGGGTTCGGGTCGACGAGCCGCACGTAAATCGCCACAGAAATCCGCCAGTTCACGCGGTCCCAAGGGTGCTCCATCGGCCCAGGCCGCAGCAAAGGTTCCAGCCACTGCCAAACCGGTGGCACGAGCCCAGGACAAGGTGGCGGCTCCTGGTGCGGTGGTTCCTGGAACGGCGGTTCTGCAGCAGGCACTGATCGAACTGTTGATCCAGAAGGGCTTGATCAGTGCCGATGAGTGGAATGCCAGGGTGCGTCTGGTGTCGAAGCGAAACGCGACATCACTACTCTGATCCATGCTGGTGCGGATCCATATTAGCGCGGATTCACGCCAGGCACTGGCTAGTGACAGGGGATCGGCGCGGCGGGTGCGATGCTCGGTGCCCCGGAGGTGATGGACGCCGCCTGGTCATCCCAACCACTTCTTCCCATCTTGAAGAAAGCGACCGCTTTTCCACCCTCGACACCTGGCTGGTCAAAGGGATTCACCTGCAGGATGGCCGCCGCCATCAGGGTGGCCATCTCCCAGGTCATCATCAGTGCGCCGAGGTGTTCTGCATCGAGAGCATCGAGGGTCATCGTCGAGACCGGTCGTCCGGCGGATCCGAGAGCGGCCACGGTGCCTTCCCGTTCGGCGCGATGTAATTGCCCGAGGCTTTTTCCCGCGAGATACTGAAGATCCTCATGAAGCGCCGCAGTGGTCTGGTCGAGAATCGGATCCGCAGTGTCGAGGTCAGCGTCGAGTACCAGATACTGCTTGTCGTCGGGACCTTCGACGAACAACTGCACCAACGAATGCTGGTCGGTGACTCCGCGAGCCACCAGCGGTGTCGATCCGGTCCACACCTCGGCTCCCGACAGATTGCGACGCTTGCCGAGACTCTCCGCCCATAGTTGTGCGAACCAGTCGCCGAAGGTACTCAGGCGATCTCGATAACTGAACATCACTACCGTCTGGCGTGATTCCTGATGGGCGGACCAGCCGCTGATCCAGCGCACCAATCCATGGTCCTCCTCGGCCAGTCGAAGATCGCCCAGCACCGCCTGAGCCCCGCGTCGTATCCCCTCGACATCGATTCCGCAACAAAGCGCAGGTAACCAGCCGACCGCGGTCATGACCGAAAAACGACCTCCCACATCGGAGGGGACTGGAAGCGATCGCCAGCCACGAGAGGTGGCGAGCTCGCGCAGTGCTCCGCGATCGGGATCGGTGATGGCGATGATCTTGTCATCCGCAGTGACTCCGGCATCTTCGAGGGCGCGATAGACGCGAAGAAATTGCGCAGCGGTCTCTGCCGTGCCGCCTGATTTCGAGATGATCAGTACCGTGGTGTGAGCGAGGTCGAGACGATCGAGTGTCCGATCGACACCTTCAGGATCGATGTTGTCGAGCACCGTCAGGCGGGTATCGCCAGGGACCAGAGCGTCCACCAGAACTCTGGCACCGAGGGCAGACCCACCGATTCCCAGCAGCAAGATCGAGTCCTCCTGTGGGATCGACGCTGCGACTTGCTCGACCAATGGAATCGCACCCTCGTCCTCGATGGCCCTGACAAACCCCGGTGGATCGGCCAGGATTTGCCGCAAGATCTCGACAGCAGAGGAGCAGTCCTCTCCCGTCACCGGCGACCATGAGATGCTCAATCGCCGGTCCTCTCCTTTAGAGAAGGACACTTTTCCGCCAGCCGTTCCCACGCCGGGAGGGACTTCTGCACCACTGAATGGGGCACCGCGAAGGAGAGACGGAAGTGGCCGGAACGACCGAACCCGGTGCCGGGTACCACCAGAATCCGCTCTTCCATCGCTTGCTCGATGAACTGGACATCATCCGGTTCTGGCGTGCGGGGAAAGAGGAAGAAAGCGCCCTGAGGATGGACGAATTGGAATCCCAGTTGTCCCAGATGCTGGGTGAGTGTCTCTCGATTGAGCTGGTACTCGGTGAGATCGACCGTCGCTTCCTGACAATCGGCCACCGCCAGTTGCAGTAGGCTTGGCGCGTTGACGAAACCGAGGATTCGATTACAGAAGGTGCAACCTTCGACCAGCGCCTTCTGATCGGTGGCGGAGGGGTGCACCGCCAGGTAACCGATCCGATCCCCGGCCAGGCCAAGATCTTTGGAATGCGAAGTGATGACGATGGTGTCCTGGTAGAGATTCGAGATCTCGGGGCACTGAACCTCATCATAGGTGACCTTGCGGTACGGCTCATCGGTGATCAGGTAGATCGGATGACCAATCCGGCCAGAAGCGGTCTTCAGGGCTTCACAGAACGATTTCAGTTCCTGTTCGCTGTAAACCCTACCGGTCGGATTGTTGGGACTGTTGATGATCACCGCTCGCGTTCGCTCGGTCACCTTCGACAGCAGCATCTCCGGGTCGGGACAGAAGTCCTCAGTGGTGGGACAGTCGACCGCAACACCGCCATGATTCTGGATGTAGAACAGGTACTCGACAAAGAATGGACTGAGGATGATGACTTCATCACCGGGGTTGAGTAGCGTCTTGAGGGAGATGTTGAGAGCCCCCCCGGCCCCCACAGTCATCACCACATGAGATCCAGTCCACGGCAGATCGGTACGCCGCGACAGATCTGCAGCGACTTTCTCCCGGACCTCGGGCCAGCCCGAATTGGGCATGTAACGATGGATTCCTTCTTGCGACCCATTGACCAGCTCGCGCAGTCGATCGATCAGTATTGCCGGCGGCGGCAGGTGCGGATTGCCGAGGGTGAAATCGTAGATTTCGTCGGCTCCATGGATCTTCTTGAGGCGACTGCCTTCTTCAAACATTTTTCGGATCCAGGAGGATCGGGAGATCGAATCGCTCACGGCTCGAGATATCGGCAAGGAACGTTCCTCTCGGCGAGTTCTGACGATGCGGGCTGAATCGCCGTATATGGGTGATTTGAGACAACTTGTGCAGGATAGAGTGGGGGCAGGGCGGCGGCAACAGGGGGTAAAAAACTCTTCCGAGCCGCTTTTTTCTGGACTAGCGTCCACAACTTGTCCACAATCCACGCTGCTCTCGTGACACGAGATCAGGGGAATTCCGATTACTGGTTCAACACCGAACAGAGTCGATCCCTGATGGGCATAGAGGTGATTTCGGACGTCATCGTAATGGTGACACGAATCCACTGCGAGTGCTGAGGTGTCCACGAGTTTTGATTCGTTCCTGAAGACCCGGCCCGGAACATTCCCCAATTTCCCCCTTCTGGGTTGGGTCTCTTTTTCCTCTCTTCGACCTGGTGCGCCGGGTCAGAGTGGAGAAGAGACCCTCCGGTCTTCAACCCCCCCCGTATCGATGAGAAGTTCAGCTCCATGAGAAACTCGGCTTCATCCACCGATGATGGGGAAGGGATCGCCTGGCTGAGGGGGTGGGGCTCCGTCGATTCCGAGGGACCTGCAGAGGCTCGCCACTTCTCTCACTTGCTGTGAGGTCGTGCCCATCGATAACTCGATAACCCGCAGATCATCGTCGGCGAAAGCACTGAACTGCGGCTGAAGATCGAGTTGGCCGTCACCGAGGTTGACCAGCGAGCCGTCGAGCAGATCGCGAAGGTAACACCCCTCGATCCTCGCCCCATCTTCGGGCAGTGGATCGACCGTCTCGAGGCCTTGCAAGATCGCCAGTGATTGCGCCGCAGCGGGATCGGCGATCCAGCGCAACGGAGCTCCGTGGAAGATCTGGTACAGCTCGAGGAATCCGCTGCGATCGGGCAGTCCGCCGATGCGATCCGATTCACGCAGTGCCATGGATATACCCAGTTCGGAAGCACGGTCGAGCGCCGGGTCGAGACTCCGCAGCAGTGCATCTTGCGACTTCTGTTGGCGATGCTGTGCCGCCATATCCGGCCGGGTCAGCGCCTTCAACTGCTGTCGCTGCTGATCGATCCAACGCGCCACCTGTGCCGCGGTTTGCGGATCTTCGGTGGATCCGATCCGGTCGATCTTTTGCTGCGTCTCGGCGATCAATCGCTGGCATCCGGCGGTCGGGTCGTGCCCCCCTGGATTGGAGGGAGAGAGGAGCACCCCTCCCAATTGGTGGCGATCGGCCAGTTCCAGAGCGTCGAGCAGAGAAGTTTGCGCCGCGAGCCGCTCCGATTCCTCGAGGGCTGCCAGCGAGGGGCAACAGCGGCGAGGGTGCCTCGAAAACTCTGGGTGTCGTCGTTGGGTACCAGCCCTGGGGTGGGGCAGTGGTGCTTCCAGAGCGGTCAGCTGGTGGCCCGCTCCAACGACCTCCTGCACCAGTGCGGCGATCTGTCCGCGCTCGATCTCGGCTCCGATCACGATCCCGGGGATTTCGCCATCGAGGAGCCAGCGGACCTGTTGAGTCAGGGAGAGTGGTGACGAAGGGAGCAGAGCGGTGGAGAGGCTGAGCAATGAGTTCCTTTCTGACCGGTGGATCCTAGCCCCGGAGAGGGCTCAGGCGAAGGGTACTCCCGTTGGACTGGAGACCCGGCCGTGAAGATGTATCCTCAGGTCTCGGGAGGAGATCCATTGGAACCCAACGATATCTCAAAAATGGAGCCGGATCCTCGGGCGATCCACCAGCAACTGGTCCGTTACCTCGGAGAGAGTCAGCAGGCGTTGCAAATGATCGATGTGGAAGCGGTCGAGCGCTTCACCGCCAGCGTGATTCGCTGCTGGCAGCAAGATCGACAACTTCTGCTCTTTGGAAATGGTGGGAGTGCGGCGACGGCGACCCACCTGGCGGAGGATCTGGCGACCTACGCGATCCCCTTCTCCGAGCCAAAGCGGCTGCGAGTTCTGTGTCTCAATGACAGCCCTTCCATTCTCACGGCACTGGGAAATGACCTCGATTTCGATGCGATCTTCCTGGAGCAGGTGCAGCAATGGGCCCGTCCTGGAGATCTGGTTCTGACGATGAGCGGATCGGGAAACTCCTCCAACTTGATTGCTGCGATACAAAGAGCCGATCAACTGGGTTGTGAGACCGCAGCGATGACCGGTTTTGATGGCGGAGCGTTGAAAGGTCTGGTCGACCATCCGTTACATGTCGAGGTGCACCAGATGCAGCCTGCTCAGGATGCTCACATGGTGATGGCTCACATGATCATCCACGCTTTCAGGGTCGCAGTTCGAAATGTACTCGCCCAGCGCACGACGGGATCTTCCGGATCTTGAGTGGCCAACCGGGACTATTCCTCGATCGAGACGGTGTCATCAACCAGTACGTTTTCGAGTCGGTGCGTTCAGCGGACCAGTTTCGTTACTACGATGGAACACCGAAGGCGATGCGATTACTCGGGCAACTGGATTGCCCGATCGTGGTGGTCACCAACCAGTCCGCCATCGGTAGGGGCTGGACCGAGGCCAGCCAGGTCGATAAAATCCATCATCGGCTGTGTCAGGATGCGCTCTCCTGGGGTGCAACCATCCGCTCGGTCGAGTATTGCCCCCATCTTCCCGATGCGGGGTGTGCTTGTCGGAAGCCGGGAACGCAGATGTTTGAACGTGCAGCACGCGCTCATGAGATCGATCTCGCAAGATCGGTGATGGTGGGGGATTCCCCCTGCGATATGGAAGCGGCAGAGCGACTGGGGATGACCAGGATCCTGGTCGAGACGGGTCGTGGAGAGACACCCCAGTCTGCCAGTCTCGAGGTCGATGCTCGAGTGGTGGATCTCGAGGCCGCTGCAAGGTGGATCGAGCAACATGGAAAGTTGAGTGGATGAGAGAACGGATGAGTGAACGGATGAGCGTACGGTTGAGTGAAAGATCCGGGGCCGGCCTCCGGCTGCTGTTATGGATGCTGGCCTTCTTGGTCGGTTGTCAGGGAGGGCACAGCACTCTTCGGTCTTCGGGCGAGCACCCGCTCGATTCCAGGGTGCGGATTCATCGATCCTCCGATGGAAGTCTGCAGGATGTCGAGGCGATGATTGCGGACGTTGCCGATCAGGATGTCGTGTTCCTGGGCGAGACTCATCTGGATGATGTCACTCATCGGATGGAACTTGCAGTGCTGGAAGGAATCCACGCCACCGGCCGTTCAGTGGTCGTTTCGCTCGAGATGTTCAGCCGGGATCGTCAGCAGTTGCTCGATGATTACCTGGCGGGCAAGGTCAGTGAGGATCAATTTCTGGCCGATTCTGAGCCGTGGAATAATTATGAGACGGGCTACCGACCCCTCATCGAGTTCGCTCGACGGACAGGATCTCCGGTGGTAGCTGCCAATGTACCCCGCTCCGTCTGGCGCAAGGCTGCCTTCGGCGGCGGGCTTTCGGCTCTCGATGCCGATCAACGCGCCACCATCGCAGACACCCTGCTGCCCAATACCCGACGTTACTGGGATCGCTACGACCGAACGGTTCGGGGCCATGGACATGTGAACACCGACCAGCAGCCACAGCAGCGTCTCGAGAAGGTGCAGAGCCTGTGGGACAACACGATGGGGGAATCGGTGGCGAGAGCCGTCAAGGCGCACCCCGGTTCGGTGGTGGTTCATGTCAACGGAGGATTCCACACCCTCGAGCGAGATGGGACCGCACGTCAGTTCCAACTTCGCAGTCGCGGAACATCGATGAAGACGATTCACATCGTTCCCTCCTTCGAATCGGATCGGGTTGAAGTGGAGGCAGGCGATGCTCGTGCAGACTGGATCGTCGCCACCGAACCGGTGGCCCGAGGACTCAGCGATGGGTCACTGGCAGTCTACATGACCAGACCACTGCGCTACCTCATCGATGCTCCAGCGCGCAGTGCCGGCCAGGCACCGCTGTTGATCTGGTTGTCGGAGCAGGGGGTCGACCCTGGTGATCGGTTGAAGGAGTTGCGGACTCTGCTGGGAGAGGTGCCTTGCCTGGTTGTGGTCGAACCGATCTATTCGAACGGATCAGGGGGTAGCTGGCTCGCAGAGGATCACCGCGATGAAGACATTTCGACGATTGCATTTGGATTGCAGAGATTGCGTCAGAGTCTGCTGGCCCAGCGGCGACTCGACCCCGATCGAGTGGTGCTGGCGGGACATGGCGAGGCCGCTGACGTGATCGCATCGGTGTCCATCGGTGATGTGGACTGGCCGATAGCCATCATCCAGACGATGGACCCTCCCGGTTGGTTTGCGATGGAAGGCTTGCCCGATCCTGCAGCAGCGGATGATGCGCATCCGGGACCTGGCTTGCGAGTCCTGACCTCAAGTGAACATCAGGATGCGTGGCAGGTGGAAGCTACAGCGCGGGCGGTGGTGGGATCTCCGATGGCAGTCGAGGCGGTGACCGGTGAAGAGGCGCGAGATTCACTTCATCAGAGGATTTCGAGCGCACTGGAGCTCTGAACCGCAGAGCTCTGAACCGCAGAGCTCTGAACCGCAGAGCTCTGAACCGCAGAACTCTGAACCGCAGAACTCTGAACCGCAGGTCAGTGGCGCTAGGCTTGAAGCAGTGCCACTCCGAGGACGCCGAGGATGACTGCTGCGATCGTCAGCGCAGCAAACCAGCGATCGATGAAGTCGCGGATCGGTTCCCCGTATCTCCAGACCAGCACTCCTTCGGCGATGAAGCGTGTGCCACGACCGATGAGGCTGGCAGGTATGAAGATGGCCAGCGGCAACCCCGCCGCACCGGCAGCGATGGTGAAGACTTTGTAGGGGATTGGAGTCAACGCTGCGGTGACCACCGACAGAAAGCCGAATGCCAGGAATCTCCCCTTCACCTCCTCGAAGGTGGCCTGTGCACCGAAAAAAGCGATGATCGAATCGCCCACGGTATCCATCATCCAGGCTCCGATGGCGTATCCCAGCAGCCCGCCCAGCACCGACATCACGGTGGTCAGGATGGCCAGCGGAATCGCCCTTCTTGGAGCACCGATCCCCAGTGCGATCAGCAGTGGATCGGGTGGAATCGGAAAAAAGCTCGATTCAGTGAAGGCGACCGCAGCCAGCACTGCGGGGCCCCTGGAAGTCTCCGCTTCGGCGAGCACTCGAAGATAGAGCCTCCTCAGCAGAGAGGGGGCTGAAGTGGCAGAGGTCTGCGCTTCGAGATCCTCTGGTTCATCGGAGGTGGCCATCGGAGACCTCCCGAGAAGCGTTCTCGACCAGTTTCTGGTGCAAGAACTGAGCGGCACCCCGGGGGTCTGGTCTGGCGATGATGCCGGTACATACGGCAATCCGGGTGGCCCCTGCAGTGAGCACCTCGTCGATGGTTTCCTCATCGACATGACCGATGGCATAGCCCGGGAGTTCACACTGCTGGCGAGCCTCTTTGATGTAATTGGTACCGACTGCCACACGATGTTTCTTGGTCTGGGTATCGAAGACGGGGCCGACACCGATGTAATCCGCACCGGCCAGAGCTGCTGCGCTCGCCTGCTGCGGATTGTGGGTCGAGAGTCCTATGATGGCATCCGGACCAAGGATTTCGCGGGCTTGATGAGGGGCGATGTCCTGCTGTCCGAGGTGCACCCCATCGGCTCGGCAGAGGCGAGCGATCTCGATGCGATCGTTGATGATCAGCAAGGCTCCACGTTCTGCGGTGATTTCTCTCAGTTGCTGGGCTCGCTGCAGAAAATCGGCACTTCCCAGTGACTTTTCTCGCAGCTGCACCATCGAAGCACCGCCTTCGATCGCGGCTGCGGTGGTCTCGAGGATGTCACCGAGGCAAAGTTCTTCGGTGACCAGAAGGTACAGGTGGCGACCGTCGAGCTTCGATCCGCGGTGGAGTATTCCCTCGGTGAGAGACTCCAGTTGATAAATCTGGTATCGAATCGCCTCTGCCTCGCCACAGAGCGGGGGGCAGAAGTAACGAATCGCCTCCTCGACCGACCGAGCCGCTTCCCGTGCGCGGCAGATATTGGTGCGGATCAGCTGCTTCCGATCGCCATGTGGGCCGCTACCGGGAAGCCCCCGCAACAGGTCTCCCTCGACATTGCGGTGCAGAGATAGCGGGCCGGAATCCACTTCCAGCTGCTGACGCAGCGCTCCGGTGACCCGCCGCAATTGCTGCCAGCGCCGTGCCAGAGGAGGATTGGCGATCTCCGAGAGATCGCCAAACCGAAGTTGATCCTCGGTCACCCGGAGCGCTTCCGTCAGTCGGTTGAAAGCCGCATCGAGGACCTGCTCGATCGATCCGTGGTCAGGGGGTTGAGAGGCTGATTCCATGGCCTCAGGATCCCCTGTTCCCACTTCCCAGACAAGGCATCCCATCTGCTCCCCTCACACCCTTGGGGGAGATACACTGGGGGCCACCGCGGAAGGAGCACCGATTCCCATGAGGGCGATTCTACTGATCTCATCCTTGATCCCGGGTCTCGGACCTATCCTGCTCGGTCGGATCTATCGTGGCTTGTTACTGCTGGTCCTCGGTGGCGGCGGCTGGGCGTTCCTGGCGGCAGGATCGACGGTATGGGCCGGTCCCGATCGGTGGCAGGCACAATGGAGTGGTTCGGTGGTGGCACTGATCACCACCTTGATCAGTGTTCGCTGGACTCTCCGGTTGACCTCCGATGAGCGACGCACCGCCATCCGCAAGAGGGTCGAGAGGGCTCTCGACGATGCCCAGCGCTGTTATCTCAGGGGAAGAATGGCAAGAGCTCGGGTGGCTCTCGATAGTGGATTGACCCAGGATGAGAGAGATATCGACCTACTCTTCCTCGACTGGCAGGTGGCGAGAAAACTGGGAGACTCCTCACGAGCTCGTCGCAGTCGTCGCTTGTTGAGGCGATATGATCTCGATGAAAAGTGGTTGTGGGAATTACAACGTGAGGAGGCCACTCGTGGCGGATGAGACACCGGTAGAACCGATCGCCAAGGGACTCACTTATCGTGATGCGGGTGTCGATATCGATGCGGGCAACGAAGTGGTCGGGCGGATTCGCGATGCAGTGGAATCGACCCAGGATGATCGGGTGCTGAAGGGTTCACATGGAGCCTTCGGTGGATACTTTCGTCTGCTCGATCAAGCCGGCTCGTTATTTGGCCAGCCACTGAAGGATCCGATCCTCGTCGGAGCCACTGATGGAGTCGGAACCAAGTTAAAGGTGGCGTTCGAGTGCGGAGTTCTCGATACGGTGGGCATCGATCTGGTTGCGATGTGTGTCAACGATTTGATCGTTGGCGGAGCACGACCGCTATTTTTTCTCGATTATGTCGCGACCGGCAAGATTTCCCCCGAATCGATCGCAGTGGTGGTGGAGGGGATTGCCCAGGGATGCCGACTTTCCGGTTGCGCTCTGCTGGGGGGGGAAACCGCAGAGATGCCAGGATTCTATAAAGATGGAGAACTGGATCTGGCCGGCTTCGCCGTGGGTGTGGTGGAGCGAGAGTCCATCATCGATGGTCAGCAGGTGGTGGCAGGGGACGCCGTCATCGGGATCGCCTCGAGCGGGGTCCATTCGAACGGTTTCTCGCTGGTGAGAAAGGCGCTGCTCGACGAGGGCAGTGCACTGCCGCTCGATCAGGACCCAGGAGGGCTCGGCTGTACACTCGCCGAAGCGCTCCTCGAGCCGACCCGAATCTATGTTCGACCGATTCTCGATCTGATCGAGCGAAAGGGCCAGGACCTTCACGCCCTCGCACACATCACAGGGGGAGGTTTGCTGGAAAACATTCCGAGAGTGTTGCCACCGGGACTGGGATGTCGTCTCGATCGCTCGAGTTGGCAGCGGCCACCAATCTTCTCGTTGATCGAACAACGAGGGGGAATCGAGACTGCTGAGATGGATAGAGTATTCAATCAGGGGGTCGGCATGGTGATCGTTGCGGCCGCGGGGTCAGAGACCGCCATCATCGAGAGTCTGACTCGATCGGGGGAGCAGGCTTCGGTGATCGGGGAAATCGTTGCGGAAGATGGCGTGCAGATCGAGTAGCGATCAGCCCTCGACCGGCACCTGCTGTGCTTCCTGGTCGCTGTTCAGTTCCATCTCATCGAGGTTCCACTGTTCTGGCGATAGAACCCCCCGATAACTGATCTTCGCCGGGCCGCGAACGCAGATTCCAGTTTTATCATCGATGCGAACTCCCAGCACTCCCCCAGGCATCTGTACCTCGACCTGGTCTGCGATGATTCCGGCCTGGAGCAGCGCGGCAAAGGCCGCAGCGGCGCCGGTTCCGCAAGCGGGGGTTTCACCGCACCCTCGTTCCCAGACGCGCAAGGTGAGGTGGTGGGGTGAATCGATCCTGACAAAGCCGACATTGGTCCGACCCGCGACCGAGTTCTCCAGCTCTGGACCAAAGCGAGGGAGTGGATCCGGCATCGATTCCGGATCGACGACCACCACCAGGTGCGGATTGCCGATGTGGACCGGTGTCAGCATCAGAACTGAGCCATCGACCATCTTCGAGGTGGGGATGTCGACGGTGGCCTGACCGAGTGCCGCTTCGGCACTGAATTCTCCCTGTTCATCGCGAAGCAGCTGCACCTCGACGATCCCGGCATCGGTTCCGATACGGATCGAATCTTGCTGACGATCCTGTAGTGACAGCGCCGCGATTCGGATTCCGTTTCCGCACGCCTCCGCCCGGGAGCCGTCGGCATTCCAGCACTCCATGAAGGGGATCTGTTGCTGCCGGAGCACCAGGATTCCATCGGCTCCGACCCCGGTCCTGCGACAGCAGAGGGACGGAGCGAGGCGCGAGAAATCGCTCGGGACCGGACCCTGCGCCTCATCGAGTAGCAAGAAGTCGTTTCCTGCACCGTGTGCCTTGAGGAAGCTGAGGGTTCCGTGAGTCATCGGGCTCCTGTCCGGGTATCCTGTGGTTGCAGGTCGCTGCGAAGGAAAGTGGTTCCACTCGGCGTCATCCTGAGAGGTCGAGTGGCTAGTTTGTAGCCAATTGGCCGCCGATACCAGTGGAGAGGGAAGATCATCGATGAACAAGTTCCAGTCCCGACCCGAGTTGCAGCTCGACATCCCCGGTACAGTGAGCCCGCCAGCGGATTCGCTGCGCTGCTCGAAATTCCAGTGCAAGAAAATCCTGCGCTCAAGTTTTCAGAGATTTTCGGTACGCTGCGCTCTCCTGCTCGCGCTGGTGGTCTGTCTCTCATCCTGTGACGCACCGACGGGGGAGAGCCTCGAGCCAACACTCCAGACGCTAAATCTCCAGACGCTAGAACGGGGCACCGCCCACGTCGATGTCTCGGAGACTCTCGATGGGGATCCCACCGAGATCAATATCACCCGTTTGATCATCGAACGGGGCCTCAGTTTACATGGCTTCCAGCTGGTTCCTCGCGCGGAGGCGCAATTTCTGGTGGAGGGGACCCTGACCTGCGATTACTTCCAGGACCTCACCTTCGAGTTCAAGGAAGCGAAACAACACCTCGAACATCAGTACAACGGAAAGTTTGAGGGGAAGTTGACATCGGTCAAGGATGGCCGGCTGCAGGAACTGTCCTTTCCTCAGCCTCTGATGAATGGCCGTACCGACCTCGACATGGCCCGCCGTGACATCCGTCGCAGATCCGCGACCATCATCTCGGAGACGATGTTGAGGGGACCCATCCTCGGCACTCCAGGAATTCGTGGACTGCTGGATGCTCTCACTGACCCCCTTGATGGGCGCTTCTATAACCAGGTGATGGAGGAGATCGCTGAGCATCGCGAGCGTGCCGTCCCTTATCTGATCGGGGCTCTTCGAGATGATCGTGCGGTGCGTCTAGAGGGCGCTTATCCCGGCTTCCCGGAACTGGAAGAGGGCGAGTTAAAGGTCTATCACATCGTCGACAAGACACTGGCAATGATCCTCGATCGAGATAGCGGTCTCGATCCCATTTCCAGCGACGATTACATCCAGCGGGTCAGGACTGGCTGGCAATGGTTGTGGGAAGATATGCAGAATATTCCCGATGAACTGCGAATCCGCAAGAGCAAGAGAGAAGAAGAGGGCTAGTCCCCGGCGTCTCGCTGCTCTTCACTATCACGGGACTCCCATCGATGTCATCGTAGGCGGTGGAACATCCGCGGTGTCTTGGGTCGTCTTGGGCTGTGAGCCTGACTACTGAAACCACCTCGAGCCAGGCGGATCATAGTTCAGGAGGTACCGTGCCGATTCACAAGACTGCAGTCATCCATTCCGAAGCTCAACTGGCCGCGGATGTGACGGTCGGTCCCTTCGCCATCATCGAGGCGGGAGCGATTCTGGCATCCGGCTGCAAGGTCCTGGGTCACGCATACATCGGGCCAGGAACCGTGATCGGTGAAAAATCAGAAGTGCACATGCACGCTGTGATCGGGCATGACCCTCAGGATCTGGCATGGGCGGGAGAGCCGAGTCAGGTCATCATCGGCGACCGAACCGTGTTGCGTGAATATGTCTCGGTGCACCGCGCTTCTCGTCCCGGTAGTAGTACTCGCATTGGAGACGACTGCCTGTTGATGGTCGGCGCCCATGTGGCGCACGATTGTTTCGTCGAGGATGAGGTGATCATGGCCAATCACTGCTCTCTGGCGGGCCACGCTCGGGTTGGAGCGGGAGCCTTTCTTTCCGCCAACGCCCTGGTCCATCAATTTTGCAGGGTCGGTCGGCTGGCAATGTTGGGGGGAGCGGCAGTTGCGGTTCAGGATATACCCTCCTTCATGCTGTCTACCGGAGATCGGGCGACGGTTCGTGGGGTCAATGTGGTCGGTTTACGCCGAGCAGGGATCGATGCGGATCTTCGGCGTGCGATCCAGGATGCCCACAGGGTCCTTTATCGAAGTGGGCGTACCATTCCCGAGGCGGCCACGGTTCTCAAGGAGAGCGAGTGGACCGAGGTGCGTGAGATCGCAGAGTTCATCCAGGAGAGTGCACGAGGCATTGCTTCCGGATCCCGCTCCGCAGTCGAGGCTCGTCCGGCCAGTTTCTAGGTGATCATCGTCCTGACAGACCCGAGCCGGCCGGGATTTCGCGCCGGCAATCACAGCACCGTACGGCGCTGGAGTGTGCTGCTTCGGCAACTCGGTTGTCGGGTTCTGGTCCATCGAGTTCGTGATCATCCGCGAACTCCTCTGCCAGTAGGAGATGTTCTTCTGGCACTTCATGCCGGTCATTCCCATCGAGCCATCTGTGAATGGAAGAAGCGCGATCGGTCCTTGCCGGTGGTGGTCGCCTTGAGTGGAACTGATCTCCATCTTCCTTCCGGCGGAGCGCCGGCACGGCGAGTGCTCAAGAGTCTGGAGCAGGCAGACCATCTGGTGTCACTGTACCGGGGTGCGGTCGATTCGTTGCCCGCGAAGATCCGATCGAGTTGGGCAGGGCGAGTCCACTTCGTACCACAGTCTGCAAGACCACTCCCTAGCGGCAGGAAACCGCTGAAGACGAGGTTTCGTCTGCTGGTGGTGGGATTTCTGCGCCGGGTCAAGGATCCGCTGCTGCCACTGGAAGCGTTGCGCTGGCTACCCGATCGGATCGCCGATGGGCGTCGACTGGAGGTGGTGCACCTGGGGGGGATCGAGGAGCCGAAGTATCGCAGGTTGGCAACCCAGGCGATGCGAAGAGAACCGAGATGGCGCTGGCTCGGAGCGGTGTCTGCTGCGCGGGTGCGAAGCGAACTGGCTCGATCTGATCTACTGATACACCCATCCCTCGACGAGGGCGGAGCCAACATCATCAGCGAGGCGTTGGTCGCAGAGATTCCGATTCTGGCCAGCGATGCGCCTGGCAATCTGGGCCTCCTCGGAGAGAGTCATCCGGGAATCTTCAGCCGTCAGGATGCACGGCAGCTGGCTCAACTGGTGCTGCGGTTCAGTGAAGATGGACGATTTCGCAGACAACTGTTGCAGCACTCAAAGAAGCTGGGGAAGCGGCACCTGCAGCAGGTGGAAATCGAGGCGTGGAGGCGATTGTTGGGAGAATTAAAATAAGTTGCCCACCACCTCATAGGCGATGGGCAACTCAATAGAGATGAAGAGCAAAGTGAATAGGTTTGCGATTCCTCAGTGTTTAAGTCCCGACTAGCCCAGATTGTAAACATTAACAAATAGGCATGCAAGAAGAAATGTTAACAACGGGTTCCACTCCTTCCAAATTCCTTGATTGACATGTTGGCGAACCTTTGTCCCACTATGGACATGGCAGGACAGGCTCCCTGCAAACCACAGCATTTGGAAAAGGGGTGACATACATGTCTCAAGTACTCGATGATGCAGGCAAGGCACGGCTCTTCTGGGCCAGTTGCATCTCACTGATCGCAACCTCCATCGCCTTTGGCGTCATCACCTCATCGATGGGTGATTTCAGTTCGATGTATGGACTCAGCAATGCACAAGCGGGCTGGGTCGGCGGTGCATCCCTCGGTGGCTTTGCAGTCGCCATCATTCTGCTGGGACCGGTGATCGAGAAGATCGGCATCGCGGTCTCGCTCAAGATGGCGTTTGTCTGCCACATCCTTGGCGTGATCCTGATGATGTTCGCGGATGGTTTTGGTCAGTTGATGCTGGGAGCTTCCGTCATTGCCATCGGCAACGGCTGCGTCGAGGCGGGCTGCAATCCGCTGGTCGCCACCCTCTACTCCGACAACAAGACCACACGATTGAACCAGTTCCATGTCTTCTGGCCGGTGGGAATCATCATCGGTGCGCTGTTTGGCTTCTGGGTCAGCAATGCAGCGGCCGATGCCGCGCTGGCAGCGGGTGTACTGGCAGATTCTGCATCCGTTGTTGCGGATCCGGCGAGTTGGAGCGTGGCGTTCAAGACTGCTTACGATGCGGCTCTGACCAGTTGGACCCTGCTGGGACTTTCCGCTCTGCAGGCCAAGATGGCACTGGTGCTGCTTCCTACCCTCGCATATGGCTACCTGTTCCTGGGGCAGGAGATTCCCCAGACCGAACGGATTCAATCGAACGTCTCCGATGAACAGGTCACGGCCTCCATCACTTCACCGCTTTTCTTGCTGATGCTGTGCTGCATGGGACTGACCGCCACACTGGAACTGGGACCTGGACGCTGGATGGGTGAGATCATGACACCCGCGATGCAAAGTTCTATGGGAACCAGCTCGACGACAGCGGGTGCCGGGATCCTCGTGCTGGTCTACGGCAGTGGTCTGATGGCAGTGCTTCGTTACTTCGCCGGAGGATTTGTCCACAAGTTCTCGCCGACCGGACTGTTGATGGGATCGGCAGTGCTCGGAGGGGTCGGTCTTTTTGCCATGACCTACGCCGAGACTTTCCCAGCCATCTTCCTCACCGCCACCGTCTTTTATGGCGGCATCTGCTTCTTCTGGCCGACGATGCTCGGTTTCGTCTCCGAGCGGATCCCCAACAGTGGTGCCATGGGACTGTGCCTGATGGGCGGAGCAGGAATGTTGGTGGTCGGCTATGTTGCGGCTCCTGCGATCGGAGCGATCCAGGACTCCTACATTGCGGCTTACATGGTGGACAACGTAGGAGCCACCGCTGAAGCGGCCGCTGCCTATGCCGGCAAGATGGCGTTCCGCTGGATCGCTGCACTGGCAATCCCGCTGGCGCTGGTTTTCTTCAACCTCAATAAGAAGTATGGCCACGTCGCGGCAGCTTCGGTCGGCAGCAACAAGGAATCCACTGGCAGCAAGTCGAACCAGATGCAAAACAGCTACTAACCTGGATCCGGAAACGAGTGAGTGTGACGGCCCCGGGGTTTCCTCGGGGCCGTTTTTTTAGCGATCGGTAGCAAGGATGGGAACGGCGCGTGGGCTGGTATCGTCATATCTGTGGAGGAAGCCAATCATGAACCGATGGAGTCCCTTGCTGATCGCCCTGTCCCTCTCCTCGAGTTTCCTGGCGGCCCAGGATGCTGTTCAGGAACCCGCAGTGAAGCCGTTCCACTTCTCGTTACTGGGGAAGCCACTGCCGGAGTTGAAACTCGAGGAGGGCGATCGCTGGTTCAACGCCACCAAGGGCCTCTCTGTCGCTGCAGCACCTCTTGCTGTATTGCGGCGCGGCAAGCCGCTGCTGGTCGCCTATACGATTCCTGGCTGAGAGAGTTGTGCTCCGGCATTGCCCAGCCTGGTCAGGTGGCAGCAAGAAGTGGGACCCGAGTTCTTATCGATGCTGACTGTCTTCAGTTACTCGTCCAGGCAACCGGAACTGGTCCAGAAATACATCGACAAGAACCAGGCGACCTTCCCCATCCTGTCGGAGCAGGCCAGCAACCTGGAGCGCCACGGCGTGAAGGGGTTCCCTTCCGCCTTCTTCCTCGATTCCACAGGCAAGGTGATCTGGCAGGGGATCCTGCCCCGTGCCTTCGAGTCCAATGACTATCAGCGCCCCTGGCTCGACAGCCTGTTGCGTCAGGCAGGAGTCGAACCGCCGCCGATTCCCATCCGTTGGCTCGATTTTGACGAGGGAGTCGAGGAAGCGCAGCGGACCTCTCAGACCCGACTGATTTTTGTCGAGGCGAACCGATGTGATCAGTCGGCACGGGTCGAGCGCTTGCTGACACAAGATGAAGAGATCGCAGGCCTGCTCAATGATTACATCCGGGTCAAGATCGATGGTCGAGCCCAGTTGGAGATCGTCAAGAAGTATCGAGCCCACTGGCCCGGAGATCTGCTCATCATCGATGCCAAGGACCAGGTGCTCTATCGATTCTGGGACCACTACAAGGACATCCCTGCACTCAAGAAAGCGTTATACGACCATGCCAACTGATACCGATGGCGCCCGCTAGGGGCAGGCAGCGCTGGTGGTCGGGCAGTCGAGAGTGTTGTTGAGCGGGTCGGCTCCGCAGGTCGGGTAGGGAGCATCCGGAGTGGTAGAGCCGGGCACAAAGAGTGCATTCAACCCGTAGACCATGTCCGCGATGTTGAAACTGCCATCATCATTGATATCGCAACTCTCGATGCAAGTGGGAGAGACCCCGCCCGGCACGAACAGTGCATTGAGCCCGTACACGATGTCCGCAACATTGAAACTACCATCTTCGTTGCCATCGCCACGGATGAATCGAATCACCGAGCCAGAGGAAGCGTTGTGATAGATCAAGGAATAGGGTGGCACACCAGGAATTTCGCGTTGCTGGTAGGTGATGTCGAGACCGAAGGATGTGTTGTTGAAGGCGGGATACAGCGTGCCTCGGATGGTCGGATAGATGTAGGCGTGCTGGCCGAGTGTGGTCGGTTGTAACTGCTCGACGAACTCGAACTCGGGAGATGTGTCGAGTTTTTGTGCCAGCACCAGTGCGCCTTCGTTGGCGAGGTCACGGTACACGGCATGGACGGTGCCTGAAGTCTCGTCACAGCCGATGTTGAAGATCTTGTAGTTGGCGATGTTGGTGAACTGGTCGCTGCTGGCATCGAATAGAGATGTCTCGTCGCTCCAGCCGCTGATCTCGTCCCACCTGCGGTAGCGAAAACTCCACAGCGGCGAGCCGGAGGCGGCGTCGACGACATAGGCACTGTGGACACTTCCGAACCCATCGCTGGAGAGCCAGCCGAAGTAGTCATTGCTGCCGGTGGTATCGCCGAGCACGAAGGTATCTACCTGCCAGCCGGCGGGGCCCGAGGGTCCGATGGTCGGGTCGTAGATGCGATGTTCGTAGACTCCCGGTGGGGTGTTGCGGTAGAAACTGCAATGGATTCGGCCGCTGGCATCGACCGCAAGACGGGTGTTCTGGGCACTGGCAGAGGGACTGAACGCCCCCAGGTCAGTGAAGGAGTCATCGGCCGCGTAGGGTTGATCGCTGCGCAGCAGGTGCTCGACCCAACTGGAGGGGTGGTGTCCGGAGATCCAAACCGTGTTGTTGCCATCGATGACGATGTCCATCGCCGAGGTGCGTGCATTGAGTGGGGCACCGGTGATGGTGCTGATCTCGACGATGTCGGAACGGTCGCCTGTGGCGGGATCGAATCGGCGATAAAACTGTCGAAAGTACGACGGGTAGGTGTACCGACCCCAGAGTACGTGAAGGATCCCCTGGTCGTCGATGGCCACCGAGCATTGGCTGGCGGGATCGGGATCGAACAGGCCACTGTCGTCGTCGTTGAGATTGGGCGGCTGGGTCGACCAGGTGGCGCCTCCATCGGAGGAACTCTGGACAATCAGAGTCATCTCGTCGGCGGCGTTTCGCTCGAGCGAGACACAGTGAAGTGCGCCATTGCCATCGCGAACCATGTTGTGGGATGTATTCGATCCCGACGAGGCCATCTCATCGCTATGCAGGAGCACCTGAGCCGAGGACGTCACGCTGCAGCAGAGCAGCACAAGCGATGCGAGGATACCGACGATGGTTCTGCTCGAGTAATGCCAGTGGTCCTTCAACCCGCTTCTCATCAGGGACACGCCAGATAGAGGTCGCAATCAATGCCGTCATCGGAAGGGTCGATGCCACAATCGAGAGCGCCCGGCGCCGGTGGATTGTCCGATCCCGGCACGAACAGAGCGTTGAGTAGGTAGACTGCATCGGCGACGTTGTTTCCACCGTCGTCATTGACGTCGGCACTGTCGAGACATCCGGGCTGTGGGGATCCCGGTACGAACAGGGCGTTGAGCAGGCGGATGGCATCGGCGATGTTGACACCGCCGTCGCCGTTGACATCGCCACGGCGGAACAGTTCCGGTGGTGGACCGCTACTGGCTCCGAGCGCATCGAGGTAGAGTCCCATCAGGATACCCTGCTCGCCGCTGTAGCCCCCGAACTCCCACGACTGCGCGATCACCTCGCCAAATGGGTCATCGGTTTCGTAGAAGTTACCGGTGCTGTATCCGATGCCCGATTGGACCCAGATGGAACCGCTCGAGGCTCCCGCCAGGTCCGGCGTGAGGGGATCTGCGGTGACCAGTCGATCGGTCCAGTCGCTGGCCGCCTGGTCCTGGTTGTATGCGGCATCCATTCCGGTCAGATCGAGCGTGGCATAGGAACCACCGATCAAGTCCAGTAACGAATCGTCGCCATCGGCCACCCCCAGTCCGATGCCGTCATAGTCGGCGAAGGGAGTCTGAGCACAGAATCCCCATGCATCGCCACCTTCGATGTAGACATCGATGCCATTGGCGATCAGGTCTGCCAGCAACTGACCTTCTGCAGTGTTCAAGCAATATTGATCTGGATAGGTTCCAGTGGCCACCCAGACCCGCTCGAGGGTTGGCGTATCGAGTAGGCAATCACACCCGAGGATGTCCGTCATCAGTGCCGGAGCGAGTCCGTTGAGCACCAGCGCATCGGAGATGGCGAGTGCCGAGTCGATCTGACCATTACTTCCTTCAGCGGACCATACCAGATCGATGGCATTGATCAGTGCCCAGATGGCATTTCCATCGATGACACAGCAGGGGGTGACCGAGTCGTCCCAGCAGCGAAGCTGGTACTGATAGGAAGCGGGCCCGCCGGGAAGGACATCGGTCCACTGCTGATCACCTCCGGGTAAGGTCGCGGCGAGCTGTCCATCTCGATAGACATCGATGCTGGTGAAGTTGTTGCCGTTGAGGTCCCAACTGAGAGTCACTTCGTTGCCACTGGTGGCGGCGGTGAAGTCGATAGGAGGGGTGAGTTGACAGGGAGGGCCACTACGATGGTGGATGGCCCATGCCTCGAGATCGCCAAACTCGGCTCCAGAATAGTCCGACGCGATCAGGCGCCAGTTTCCATCGATGGGAAAGCCGGAAAAATCGGCGAGGGTGCCGGGCCCCTGAGGTTGCATGCGGATGTTGAGTGGGATCTGGTCCTCGTCGAAGGGGATCCCCTGGTCATCAAAGATGGTGTGAATGTGATTCACATCGCTGGGAGACCCTGCGATGTATTGTTTCAAGGTCACCATCGTGGCCGATGGGTGCGTCAGGTCGATCCCCACCTCGCGAGTCCAGGTGTGAGTGATATGCACCTCGATATCGATGTCCTGAATCGTGTAATTGTCGGTGATGTTGATCACCGAGGTGACTCCCGTCGGGGTGCTGTTGGGAATCGCCAGTGGCGTGTCGAGACTGCCGTAGATCTCGAATCCATGAGGGACCTCAACTCGGTCGGTGAAATCGAAGCAGGCGCCGTCAGAGACCACGATCAGATAGTTGTAGACTCCCTGGCAAAGATTGTTGTCGGTCCAGCTGGTCGCAGCGGGGTCGGAGATGTCCTGGTAGAAGACGCCGTCACGCCAGATCTGAAAAGTGTCGGTGTAGGGACCATTGTTGGTGAATTCCAGGGTGATATCGGGCCCGGTCGAGGTCGCCACCATGGTATCCGGTGCGGTGAGACCACACGGCTCCAGTTCGAGGAGACCATAGGTGGCAACGGTGTTGGTGGCTTCATTGATGTCGTTCCACAGGTAGGGGGAAGCCTCCAGGGTGTGCCCCATATCCTCGTTGTTGGAGTTGTTGGGCTCCCCTGCATTCCAGTTGCTGTAGATCAGTGGTTCGCCGTTGCTCCACTCGAAGATACCCTCGACTGCGATGTCGTTGAGACCTAGCCACAAGCGCCGTGCGGAACCGCCATAGTTGCTGAAGTTGTCGCTGATGAAATCCATTTCTGCCTGGTCCGCGACGGCCACGAGGTTGCCGCCCCAGCTGTTGGCGAGAGTTTCTGCAGTGGTCCAGTCACTGGCATCCAGCAACAGGTAGTGATGGTCATCCAGCGGACTGGAGACGCTGGTCAGGATGGCCGGATCCTGCGCCTGCAACGGAGTGACCCAGATGGTGATGATCAGTAAAGAGACCACGGAATTGTGTAACTTCATAACTCCTCCGGAGGGCTGGAGAGATCGAAAATTGTAGGATGAGAGCCAACTACTATTTTCCCCTTCATCGACCTGGATACAAGGATGGAGAAAAAGGAGTGCAGAGAGGGCAATAACCGGCGTAGGAGGCGGATACGTTGGATTCTGGCCTCGCTATCGCGGGCTATCGGTGACTGCTGAAGAGGAATTATGGCAACACTGGCAGTGGAAGATCAACGGTTCAGAGTGGGCTCAGAGCGAGTCGGCTTGCTCGAACGGACCCACATCGAGCAGGCCGTGGACCCCTTTCGATCGATCGAAAGGGGTCCACGGCGTCGCTGACTCGAGAATCAGGGGCACAGGTTGAAGGAAGTACATCCGAGCCCGCCGGGCCCATCGGGGCCACAACCGGGGAACGGTGCCACGGGCTCGGGTCCACCTGCGAACATGTAGCCGATCAGATGCACCACATCGGAAACGTCGACCTGGTTATCTCCGTTATCATCGAGTGCTGCCAGGCAACTCACCGGTGTTCCATTGAAGAGGAAGCCGAGGGTGTTGACCGCATCGCTGACATCGTGGCTGCCATCGATATTGGTATCGCCACGGATGTAGGTGACGGCACCGCCTCCTCCACATTCATCGGGAATACCATCGCCATCATTGTCGGCACTGGTCCCGTTTGCGATATCACACTGATCGAGCACACCATTGAGATTGCAGTCGTTCGCGGCACTGATCTCACAGCCGTCGTGAATACCATTGCCATTGCAGTCTGGAATCCCCGCTCCGGCGATGGAGATGTCGAGTCCCCAGGTCAGAAGAGAACCTGAATCTCCTCCGGCATTATCCGAGATGGTCAGGGTCCAGTTGCCCAGACCGCTGGCTCCATCGAAAGCGGACAGTGGTGAGGACGGAGCCGTGGTTCCGGGATTGCCATCGTCGTCGTAGATCGCATTGATGTCATCGGAAGAACCACCCGTCTGGCTGTGCAAGTTAACGCTGGTGCCGGAAGGATTGGCAATCGAGATGGCGAGATCGCCGATCCAGGTGTGAGTCAGGTCCAGCGCCACATCTACATCGTCGACCAGTCCCGCCTGGGTGACCTCGATGATGCGGATCACCGGGGGCAAGTTGTCGGCGATCGGCGCCGGAGGTGAGACATTGTCGACATAGGAGAAGATCCCTGCAGCCTCACAGATATCGAGAACTCCGTTGGCGTCGCAATCTGTCGCGGGATTCGCTGCGATCTGGCAACTATCGATGATGCCGTCGAGATCGCAGTCCGTTTCGCTGCCCAGGTCGATTTCACAACTGTCGAGTACTCCATCGAAGTCGCAATCCGCTGCACCTGAAGAGATCTCGCAGGTGTCAGGGAGGAAATTCCCATTGCAATCGAGCGCGCCATTGATCAGTTCACAGGCATCGGCGATTCCATCGAGGTCACAGTCTTCCTGGCATTCATCGAGCAAACCATTTCCATCACAATCAGATGCGCCGCTGGCGATTTCATCCGCATCCGGAATGCCGTTATTGTTGCAATCGAGGTTGCCGACCATCGGAGCGAGGGTGGGCACCAGTAGCGTGTCCACGGCGCCGGGTTGGAACAGCCCGAGAGTCGCATTGGCAGCCGTCGGTGGAGAGGTGGTGACGAAGCGGAAGTTGTACATCGTTCCCCAACGAAGTGCGTTGGCATTGGGGTTTTGTGCAAAGGTCTGAGTCGACCAGTTGATTTCGCCGTTGCTGGTAGACAGCGCCCAGTCGGTTCCGTCATAGACCTCGGTACTGTGGTACTCGACATCGCGGAAACCGACATCGCTGGCGATCACACCCAGAAGCGGCACGGAGAAACTGCGTACCGAGCGAGTCGAGTCCATGTTGTAGAGCGCGTACTCGTAGCGCCACAGGTTGGCATTGATCTGGATGACCTTGTATCCAAGGATCAAGAGGCCGTCTCCAGCATCCGAGATGTCGACCAGAGTCACAGTCGGATCGTTGTCTTGCCACGCCTGGATGCCCGGCTGTTGCCGCTGGGTCGATCCGACAAAGGCGATGGCGTGATTGGAAGTGGAGGGGGAGACAGAGACCTGTCGGTAACTGGTGTTATTGTGATGATTGCCTGCGGCAGCGTCGTCTGGGGTGACATAATGTCCCTCGACGAAGTACTGCGCTCCTGCATTGGTCGCCGAGTCCAGGTCACTACCGTGAACGCGCAAGCGACGCCAGGTCAGATCGCTATTGCCAGGATCGAGGTTCTGCGGATAGATGAATCCACCGTGAGCCGGATCGGTCACCTCTGAGCGTGCGCCGAGGCTCCCCTGGCTGCCATTCAAACTGGCTCCGTAGGGATCGGAGCAACCGACTCCGAGCCGGCTGCCGGTTCCCGATGAGGCGCAGCCGCAACCACAGGTGTTTCCCTGCAAGGCGGTGAATCCGTGCTTGAGCCAGCTCATGCCGATCTGTTCGAGCACTCCATCCTTGAGGCGAAACATGTTCTGACCGATCACCGGGTGCTGGTTGGTGTTTGCGATCCAGAGCAGTTCCTCGGTGCCGATGTTGCAGGAAGTGGTTCCCACCGAAAAAGCGTAATATCCGCCCGCTGAACCGTAGCTCTGGGTGCCGGTCAACTCACCTACGATCACATCGGCTCCGGTGCCACCGAGTCCTCCGCCCGGATCACACTGGGCGTCGAGAGAGGTGGAGAAGAGCATCATCCAGGATGCAGCAAGAAGAGAGAGGATCCCGGGGATCCGCTGCTTGGAAAGTGTCATGGGTTCCCTTTCGGGGTCATCTTTGACCACGATGTTCAAATGGACGGGCCTCTCCATTGTATTGTCGAGAAATGGTCGAATCGAGGAGCGATTTCAAATCTTCGGCGGCTGAGTAGCAGGGAAGTCAGGAAAATGACGAGTATGAGGGATAAAAAAGGACCTCGTGGACCCGCTGGTCCACGAGGTCTTGCGTTTCATTGGAGCTGGCGACGGGAGTCGAACCCGTGACCTCAGCTTTACGAAAGCTGTGCTCTACCAACTGAGCTACGCCAGCCCGGTGTTCGCTGAATATGAACATGGGCCTGAGGTACGGAGGATAGCGACATCTCAGCGGGGCGGCAATCGACCCTCGGAACAAGTCCGCGACCGCCAGATCTGCCCGCTGTTTTTCGGCCTCGTTTCAGCGGGAGGATTCGGCCTCTGGCATCTCGCTATGAGGGTGATCGGAACGGTGTCGCTCGGAGATCTTCTCGCTGCTGAGGTGGTTATAGACCTGTGTGGTGGCGAGATGTTTGTGGCCGAGCAGTTCCTGCACCTGCCGCAGATTGGCACCACGGTCGAGCAGGTGAGTCGCATACGAGTGGCGCAGGGTATGGGGACTGGTTCGACTGTCGAGGCCCGCCTTGCCGATGTATCGGTCGAGGATCTTGCGGATCGATCGATCGGAGATGCGATCACCGAAGCGATTCAACAGCACCGGGTGAGGACTCCAGTTTCCATCCTCGGGTTGCCAGCGTGCAGGGATCGCTTCCTGGTAACTGAAGAGAGCAGCCAGCGCATGCTCGCCGATGGGAACGATGCGCTCCTTGCGTCCTTTTCCATAGGCGCGAACCAGACGCGCAGGGCCGTCGATGTGGAGCCAGTCGAGAGCGACCAGTTCACTGACCCTGAGGCCGGTGCTGTAGAGGATTTCGAGGATGGCTCGATCTCTCAGCCCGCGGTACGTGTTGGTCTCTGGTTGATCCAGTAGACGCAAGACTTCTTGAACGGAGAGGAAGTGGGGCAGGGCACGGGGCACTCGCGGCGTGCTCAATTCGAGAAACGCACAGCGCCCCTCGATTCGTCCTTGACCGGTGAGGAAGCGGAAGTACCCACGTATCGATGCCAGTTTTCTGGCTACAGTGCTACGCGAATAACCGACCTCTGCGAAGTGAGCCAACCAGCGGCGGACCTCGGTGCTCTCCTTGGTGGCAATCTGTGAGAGATCCTTGACCTCGAAGAAGTCACGGAGTTGTTCGAGGTCCTTGCGATAGGCCCGGAGAGTTTCCGGGCTCAGGTTCCGCTCTGTTTCCAGGTGCTTGAGGAACGAGTCCATCGAATTTGTACCCCACTTTTTTATCCCAAGGGGCGGCGATTCCCCTGCAGAGATCCTACGAAGGCCGAAAAAAAATGGGAAGAAGAACTGGGAACTGAATCAAAATGGTTCAGTCACCAAAGGTGGATAAGTCCGGATGCCGCGACCAGTATGTGGATAACCATGGGAGAAGTAGTCCCGGATCGTCCGAAGGAGAGGGGGCCTGCTTATCTCAGAATCCCGTGGCGACGACTGAGCAGTTCCCTCACGATGGCGCGGAAGTGATCCTGGGTCAGTTCTTCCTCATCGATATGAGCGGCGGCGTCGAGGGTCGAGGGGGAATCGCTTCCCATCGTCATCAACTGCTCCAGCAGCGACGGCAAGTCGGTACCATCGTAGAGGATGCAATGTTCTTCATCGTTGCTGACTACCATCAAGGATCGCTCGTCGGGGTGAGTGAGAGGAGAGTTCGGAATCATCATGGTCTCTTTCTTCTGTACAGATCTTGGTCAAGTCTATCTTTCTCTTCCCACAGGGAAGGGCGGGGACCAAAGCCACAAGGGTGCTCTCTCTGGTCGTCGGTCATGACTCATCTTTCGGCAGATCGAGCGAAATTCTGCAGCACAATTTCGCCATGAATCGAGCCCGATGAGCGCAAACGAACCATTTCATCCCTTCCACGCAGCACCTCGAATCGAGGCTTTGGGCCCTGTCGAGGTCGAGAGCCTGCTGGCTGCGATCGGTCCGGGGCAGCCCAGCTTTTTGCTGGAGAGCGGTCTCGATGTGGCAGGAACTGGCCGCTGGCATATCGCCGGGGTCGATCCGATCGGTTCCTTCGAGGCGAGTCGAGATCGGTGGCAGGTCCGTACTGCCGACGGGGTGATCGATTCCGGTCGTGGAGATCCGCTCGAGCAACTGGATCGGTGGTGGAGGCAGTGGGCCACGAAGGATCCTGTAGAGGTCGACTCGCTCCCCTTCGTCGGCGGTGCGGTCGGCTGGATCGGTTACGAGGCGGCCGATCGTTTTCTCGGATTGTCACCACGACAGACCCCCACAGGAGCCATCGGCGCCTTGCTCGATGGGGTCCCCGACCTCTGCTGGCAGCTGTACGACGAGGTGGTGCTGATCGATGCCATCGAGCAGCAAGGCTGGTCGGTTCATCGGGGTCGAGCGGGGTGGCAGGATCGACAGTGGTGGCGCCACTCCGGCGGCACCTCCAGCGATCCCAGCGATTCGATCTCGTCGTCACCGGTGAGAATCGTCGAATCCTCACTCACAGATGCTCAATACCTCGAGGCGGTGACGGAGATTCGTCATGGAATCGGCCTCGGAGAAGTATACGAGGTCAATCTGGCTCGTGGCTGGATCGTCGATCCTGTCCCCTCGCCGGTCGCGCTGCATCGGCTCTGGCGTGAGGCGCAACCGGTGCCCTACGGAGCGATGATCCAGGGCGATCCCTTTTCGGTGGTGTCCGCTTCACCGGAACAGTTTCTATCGAGAAGGGGCAGACGCATCGGCACCCGTCCCATCAAGGGGACCATCGCCAGAGGCCGAGATCGAGATGAAGATCGACAAGCGGCAACAGCGCTGCTGGCGGATCCGAAGGAACGAGCAGAACTGGCGATGATCGTCGACCTGGAGAGAAATGATCTGGGACGCATCTGCCAGCCGGGCACTGTCGAGGTGGTGCATCCTGCGCAGGTCGAACGGTATGCCTCGGTGTTGCATACGGTGGCGACGGTGACTGGTGAACTGAGAGGGGATCCGAGTCCCGGCGAAATCCTGCGCGCGACTTTTCCCGGAGGATCCATCACCGGGGCTCCGAAACTGGCCGCGATGGAGAGGATCCGCCAGTTGGAGCCGTGGCCTCGCTCCATCTACACCGGTTCCATCGGTTGGCTGGCCCCGACCGGAGATCTCGAACTGAGCATCGCGATTCGCTCTGCTCTGCTCCGTGGGAAGCGCGCTCTGGTTCCCTTCGGTGGTGCGGTGACATGGGACTCGAAGCCGCAGGCGGAGCGTGTCGAGTTGCTCGACAAGGCTCGAGCGATGTTCGAGGCGTTGGGGATTACCGTCGCCCACTAACCGTCGAGGTAACTCGCCAGAGCCCGCAGCATCTGGGCGATCGGTTCTCGTCCTTGGGTCAAACTATCGACGCAAAACCAGACTCCGATCAAACTCACCAGCAGCGCCGAGAAGACCGGGGCCAGTTGCAAGAACCGCGACTTCAACGGGGCACCCACTCGATTGAGAATTCGTTCCTTGCCCAGCACCAGTACGCAGCCGATTCCGATCAGCATCAATCCCAGTCCGAGACTGAAGAAACCGAGCACGATCAGTCCCAGCCACAGCGCCTGGAAGTGAGCGGCGACCAGCATGATGGTGAATCCCGCCGGGCACGGCACGATTCCGCCGCTGAAGCCGAGTGTCACCAGATCACGGAATCGAACCTCGCCATCTTGGGCCCAGTCCGCAGGCAGATGAGAATGCCCATCCTCATGTCCATGCGAGTGATCATGCGAGTGATCATGCGAGTGATCATGCGAGTGATCATGCGAGTGATCATGCGAGTGATCATGCGAGTGATCATGCGAGTGATCATGCGAGTGATCATGCGAGTGATCAACTTTGCGGCTCGCTCGCCAGCGTCGTCGGGCCAGAATCAGCCCGAAGGTCGTCAGCAAGGCACCCGATCCGAAACTGAAGATGGTGGTGATCCAGTTCTGAAAGGTGGCTGAAGTGGCCTTGTCGGTACTGGCTTCGATCAGCCCCAGCAAGAGCAGCCCCAGCAGGAAGATGCTGATGGTGTGGGCAAAGGTGACCACCAGACCGAGCACCACCGCATCGCGAATCCTACCGCGAGTGCCGACCAGGTAGGCCGCCACCATCGTCTTGCCATGGCCGGGTCCGATGGCATGACCGGCGCCGTAGAGGATCGCCAGTAACAGTGCCAGCACGACCTCCCAGATCGGTGCTTTCCCCAGCACGATGGTCTCCACCAGCCCGCCGATCTGTTCCTCTTCACTCACTTCCTCAGGGGAGGGGTCGGTCTCCGAGGGAAACCTTCGCGGCGACTGTAGCGCCTCTCCAGTCGGGCGAGGAGGTCGATTCGACGGCTCTGCTTCAGGTGACAGTGGCGCTTGAGTGGTCGGGAGGAGACTGGCCAATTGTGCGGCGGTTGGAGCGGTATCGGTGAAGGGGTCAAAGGTGGTCGCCACGGAATAGAAGTAGAGGATCGTGTTGCGGCCGGGAGTTCGGATGAAGGCGCCCTGATCCTCGAAGAGGGATGGATCCGGTTGCAGGATGAAGAAGGACAGATCGGGATCATGATCCTCGATGGGAATCCACGAGTACTGACTCGAAGTTTGCTCACGATAACTGTTGTCCTGCCAGTGCAGCCAGTAGCCACCGCCCCAGGGACTATTCTGTGGCAGCGATGCCGGCAATGGACCATGGAGGGTGAAGTAGGCGTCGAAGGGGCGAGCTCGCACCGAGCCCTCCAGCCCCGCATGTTCGATCAGATCCAGTTCGAGTGGAACCCGCTGGCCATTGATGCGGAGATCCAGTTGCGGCAGGAGAGATTCAATTCGAGTCTTCAGGTAGGGGCGCCACTCCTCTTCTTCCACACGATCATCGCCATCGGAGTCGAGGTCGGCGAGTAATGGAAATCCGGCAGGAACGCTCCACCCCAGATTGAACAGGATGATCACCTGACCATCGCGAATCGTGAAGGTGGTCTGGGTTCCGACCCCCTCCGCCAGTTCATGGGCATCGCCGCGCTGATCCCCCGTCATCGACAGGATCAGGAAGATGGCGAGGCATTGTTTCAGCCACTTTCGAGTGCTCATGCGAGAGATCAACACGGCTCCCATTCTTCATCTGGTGGGGCGATCGGTGTCACCGGAGCATAGGCGACCACCAGCTGTTTCTCTCCTCCTTGTTCGAAGCGGACCGAGATTCGCTTGGATGCACCGTGTCCCTGGGATTTGACGATGACCCCTCGCCCGAGGATCTCATGACGGATCCAGGCCCCCGGATGCAGGCCATCGTCCTCATCCTCGACCGACTCCGAGGGATCAAATCCACTGTTGCTTTGACCCCAGCCACCACTGGAATAGGCCGGGACTGCGTTGCGTTCGAAGACGATCGAGGTCCCTTCCAGTTCGGTGAAGAAGGATGACGGCATTCTCGGCTCCCGCTCTTGAAAGCGCCTTCGCCAGCTGGTGTGGGTCATGCACAGTTCCTTGCGAGCACGGGTGACGCCGACATAGAGGAGTCTCCGCTCTTCCTCCACATGGACCACTTCTCCCTGTCGAGCGTGAGGAATCAGAGTCTCCTCCGCTCCGGCGATGATGACCCGATCAAATTCGAGTCCCTTGGCGCCATGTAATGTCATCAGCGAAACCTGGCCCTCTTCTTCCTCTCGCATCTCTGCGTCGGTGACCAGTGCGATCCGTTCGAGAAATAGCGAGAGGGGGTCGATCTCTTGAAACTCCGGATCATCGGACGCACTGGCAGAGACGCTGGCGAGAATCTCTTCCGTCTCTGCAGCCGCGGCGACCAGTTCCTCGAGGTTTCGTTCCCTTTCTGGCCACGATTCAGGTTCTGCCTTCTTGAGGAAGGTGAGGTAGCCGCTCGTCTCGATGGCGAGTTTCACCTGATCGGGAAGGGCAGCGTCAAGGTTTTCAGATAGTTTCTGAATGACATCCTTGAACTGTTCGAGACCCTTCCGAGCCTTGCCACGGATGGAGGCGAAGTCGCTCTCCTCTCGCAGATGTTCACCGAGGTTTCTATTCGCTTCCCTGGCGGCATCTTGAAAGCGCTCGATGCTAACCTTGCCGATGCCGCGTGCCGGGGTATTGAGGACTCTGAGTAACGCGACATCGTCCCTTGAAGATCGAGCCGCCCGTAGGTAGGCGAGGATGTCTTTGACCTCCTTGCGCTCGTAGAAGGACATCCCACCGATCACGGCGTAGAGGATCCGGCGACGAACAAACTCCTCTTCGAGGGTTCGCGAGAGTGAGTTGACCCGGTACAGCACGGCAATCTCGGATGCCGAGCAGCCCTCTTCCATCCAGGTCTCGACATGATCTGCGATTCTCGCGGCCTCACTTCGCTCGTCTCGTAATTGCTGAACCCTGACCTCGGCTCCATCTGCGTTCTCGGTGAATAGTTTTCGATCGCCAAACTCGGTTCCAGCGAGGCGGCCAGCAACTTCCAGGATCTGTGGAGTGGAGCGATAGTTTTGATCGAGAGTGATGAAGGAGTGCTCCGGAAAATCTTCCTTGAAGCGGCGGAAGTTGTCGGGACTGGCACCCCTCCACGAGTAGATCGATTGATCGGGATCTCCAGTGACGCACAGGTTCCTGTGCTGCTCCGAAAGTAGTTTGGCGATCATGTACTGGGGGAGATTGGTGTCCTGGAACTCATCGATCATCACGAACTGGAAACGATTCCTCAGATGATCGAGAACATCTGGATGCTCTTGCAGTAATCGAACCACCAGCAGCAGCAAATCGTCGAAATCAACCGCGTCTCGCTCTTCCAGAAGTTCCTGATAGCGATGGAAGATGCGTGCCAGTTGTTGTTCATGAAAGGTCGAGGATTCTTCTCCCGCCTGTTCTGGCGATGTCATGTGACTCTTCCAGTGACTGATACGGGAGAGAGAGTTACGGGGGGGGAAGGAAGTCTTGTCGAGTTGTAACTCCTTGAGGATCACGCTGACCAGTTGCAGCTGATCGGAACTGTCGTAGATGGAGTATCGGCCAGAGTAGGGTTCGATTCGGTGCAGGTGACGTCTGAGCAAACGAGCACAGAAGGAGTGAAATGTGCGGAGGACCGGGGTGCCATCGTCGAGATCGAGAGAGGACGGGCCGAGGAATCCAGACGTCGGTAGCTGGGAAGGACGCTGTGGATAGAGCAACTTCAGTGTTCGGCGTAGCATCTCGTCGGCGGCCTTGTTGGTGAAGGTGATCGCCAGGATCGATCCCGGGGTCACCCCCGAGTGGACCAGTTCTGCGACGCGGTGGGTCATCACCCTGGTCTTCCCGCTGCCAGGGCCGGCGATGATGGCCAATGGGCCGAGGTGGGCCGTGACTGCGCTCTGCTGGGCTGGATTGAGTCCCTGGCTCATCTCGTTTCTCGTCCCTTTCCTCACCGTGGGTGAATTCACCGAGGTGATGCTGTGGTCACGGAATAGGACCGTCACGGCGGCCACAATCCGGAATTTCCCGCTCCTGTGGGGGGCGAGAGGTCTCTGGTGCCATGGTCTCCTCGATCTGGCACTGCTGCAAGGAGAGCCAAGTCGAGATCCCCATCCTGTTCGTGTTGACTGTCTCCTGTACCTTTCTTATGATCCTGGACTCACTTCCGTAGATCCAGGGGATCTGTATCGGATCCACTCCGAAGCCCAGGGAACACGGAATCTAACGCCCGACTTCTTCCATCGAGGAGGCATTCTTGGATGCGATGAGCGACATTTCCTTGCGTGATCTGGTCTTGACGAGGGAAACCTCTGTCGATTTTTATCACGAGACACGACAAGGAGTGACCTCCCGAAGGGAGGCCATCGATGAACTCGAGGTCATCCTCGATGAGATCACAGACCCTTTCCGCCGAGGAGTGGTGCTAGATCTTCTCGGTCGGCGTGAGGAAGCTCGCGAAACCCTGTTCGGGTGCAAGGATAATATCCTCTGCATGCACTTGCTCGGCAAACTGTTGCTCGAGGAAGGCTCGTCGAAGAAGGCGCTGAATGTTCTCGAGACAGGCTGGAAGAGCTGCGGAGCAGGAGAGCCCCGAGTCGGGATGCTGCTTTGCGAGGCGTTGATCCTCGAGGACAAGATCGACGAGGCGCGAGTTCTGCTCGGGAGTCTACAGGTCCAGGATGATCAGCCGAGAATTTCCTACCTCAACGGGTTGCTCCATCAGCATGAAGGTGACTACCAGGAAGCACTGGAATCCTACAGCACTGCCGCTGAAGGAAATCCAGATGAGACCCGATTCCTCTTCCGTCTCGGATACATGCACTCCCTCTACGGAGATGAAGAGAAGGCGATCGAGGCCTATCGCATGTGCCAGAGGAGCACTCCCCTTTACGCCCACGCGATGATCAACCTGGGCGTGCTGTATGAGGACGCCGAACGATTCGGAGAAGCGATTACCTGTTACAGGATGGTCCTTCTCTCCAACCCGGATCATGCACGGGCTCGTCTTTACCTGCGGGATGCCAGTGCTTCGCAATCGATGTACTACGATCGCGACAAGGATAAGGACAACGTCCGCAAGCAGCAGGTCTTGCAGATTCCTGTCACCGAGTTCGAACTTTCGGTGAGAAGTCGCAACTGCCTGCAGAAGATGGGGATTCACACCCTCGGAGACCTGGTCAGCAAGAGTGAGCCAGAATTGCTCTCCTACAAGAATTTCGGCGAGACCAGCCTGCAAGAGATCCGAAAGATCTTGAACCAGAAGAAGCTGCGCCTTGGCGAAGGAACTCGAAGTGACGACAACTTCATGCTCTCGATCGACGGTGAAGCCGCTTCTCTCCTGGGGGAGCCGGTCAGCCTGCTCGAACTCTCTAGCCGAAGTCAGCGTTGCATGGACCGTCTCGGAATCGAGACGATCGCAGATCTGATGCAACGAAATGAACTCGAACTGGTCAGCCAGAAGAACTTCGGCGTGACCTCGCTCAATGAGGTGAAGCGGAAGCTATCCGATCGCGGGTTGAACCTGACAAACGGCTAGAGGGGGCGAGTGTACGAATACCTCACTGGCGAAGTGGTTCAGATCTCTGAAGGTCACACTGTGCTCGAGGTAGGGGGGGTCGGCCATCGACTCCGTGCACCCTCGGGTACCCTGAGGAAATTGAAGGATGGAGCCACTGCACGGCTGTTCATCTCTCATCGAATCCGTGACGAACAGCTCGTGATGTTTGGCTTTGCTCATCCGGAAGAGCGTGATTTCTTCGATCGAATCTGCCAGGTGTCTGGGGTCGGTCCCGCCAGTGCGCTGGCACTTCTCTCCAATGTTGAGCAGGACCAACTTCGTACCTCGGTGCTGGAGGGGGATACGGCTCCTCTGGAGAGAGTGAAGGGGATCGGTAAGAAGACCGCCCAACGAATCGTCCTCGATCTTCGAGGTGCTCTGGAGAAAGAGGATCTGGCGTCGAGTGCCGGATCCCCTGCAACGGTCGGGGTCCCTGAGGGCGCAGCGGCGGATGCCGTTCGAGCACTGCAAGTACTGGGTTTTCATATCACCGATGCTCAGGACCGGGTGCGTAAGGTGGTCGCCGACCATCCGAAGGAAAAGAGTGCCGAGCAACTGGTCCGCCTGGCCAGTCGAGGTCGCTAGCAGGCTTCCCCTTTTCGCGACTCGCGATACCATCGAAGTAGGGCAACCCCACCGGCGTCTTCGCGGCGAGAAACCGTCAGGCATCGGTCAGGATGACGCCTTTTCACCTCGCGCGGAATTCGTGAGTCCATCGCTGGCAATTACACCCGGCATTGATTTCCGGAATTCTCTTCAGAAATAACCCGATCGTGCCGATCCAGACTCTCAGGGGGGAGTCCGGTCTAGAGCGAGCGCGCTGACCCAGGGACTCCACGAGAATCCCCGAGTAAGGTCGTCGATGAACCCAGCCACTGCCCTCCTGCTGCTACTGGCCACCGCTCTCCACCCTTCCGAGAGTGTCTTCGTGGCATCCCCTCTGTCGCTGCTGGAGATCCAGGAAGATGGGGAGTGGGCGAGGTCACTGGCCCCGGGTAAAGAGATGTCGATCGGTCAGGGGGATCGTCATCCTTCCCTCTTCGGCTCCTTCGGTATCGATTCCAGCCTCGAATGGGAGTCTCACATCAGTTCAGAGGTGCTCGCGGAAACGGTCCGTGGGGTCTTGCGAGAACATCTGCTCAACGACCCGGAGTACGGTGTCGGAGGGTACGGCACCGAACTGGCCCAGATCAGTGGCAGCCACTATCGCGCTGGTCAGTCGCACCCCAGCGACTCTCTCAGTTCCTTCGGAGGATTCGACCTGGGGCTGGACGATCCTCTTCTCGACAGTTCATTGATCGGGGCGACCATCGACCTGCAGTCGACCGATTCAAGGGATCCTGATCGATATGGTCAGATCATGCCGACTCCAGACCAGGCCTACCGCCCCTACCTAGAGGTGCTGCCCTGGACCCGATTCGATTGGGCAAGAGAAGGCACCTCACGGAACTCGAATCTGGGAGGAATCCGTGCCACGGTCGGTCTCGACACTCTTTCACCCTTCCGCTGCCACTGTCTGCGCTTCTTGCTGACGGCAAACCTCGAAATCAGTGGAGAATCGGGGGTCCTGTTGCAGATCTGTTGGCAGGGGAATACTCGGTCTCCTTGACACCCACCCACAACTTGGCCAACATTCTATGCTTCGGAGTCGATTCCGGCCGCCGGATCGATTCGAGAATGTGAAATCAGTGGTGGGTGTAGCTCAGTTGGTTAGAGCGCCGGCTTGTGGTGCCGGAGGTCGAGGGTTCGAGCCCCTCCTCTCACCCCATAGATCATGAGGGGCGTCGGGGAAACCCGGGGCCCCTTTTTCGATGGCCCCGCCTAGGGACACGGAGATGGGGACACCGAGATGGGGACACCGACAAGAAACTCAGATTTCATCGCTGAAGTTGCGACTTCGTTCCTGCTTTCGCCGTGAGCGGTTCTTCTTGTTGACCAGCCGTTTCTTCTGACTGCTACGAGTCGGCCGGGTCGCTCTCCTCGAGCGTCTAGGTTTGAGAGCCTCCCGAATCAGATCGGCGAGTCGTTGCAGAGCAATAGCTCGGTTCCTCATGGCGGAGCGCTCCTCGCTGGCCAGGATACGAACCTTGCCGTGGCCGTCGATACGATGGGCAATCATCGCGGCCAGTTGCTCCTGCTCATCCGGGGAAAATGCGTGAGAGGCGGAGGGCGTCCAGCGCAGGTCGATCGCAGTGGCGGATCGATTGGCATGCTGGCCTCCCGGGCCACCGCGAGTTTGCTGTGAGATTTCGATTTCGGTCCACGGAATCCAGCGTCCGACACGCCAGTTCAGTCCTCTGGTTTGATCCGGAGCTTCCATCGATCCTCCTTGTCCAACTCTCAGGATAATCGCAGCGACCGAGAAGATCGAGTGGACGCTTGCCGCTGGAGCCGAAGATAGCGATGCTATCTGCAGAAGGAGAGCGATGAATTTGTTATGGATCCTGTTTCTGTGGCCGGGGCTGAACGCCAACCCATCCGCCCCAGCCACAGTAGCACCTACTGGTGAACTCGTGAGCGACCTGGAAACCCATCTCACCATCGGCTTTCCATTGGTGTCCCGTTCGCTGGCGCCAGCACTCCCTGCGGCGATCTGTGCACTGGAGTCGGGGGGCTTCGCACTCTTGACCCAACGTCCGGCACGCTTGCGCTTCCTCTCCTCGGCTGGAGCGCTCAAGGAAGAATCGTGGCCCTTGCCGGATTTGTTTGCCAGTCCAAGAGGGATACAACAACTCCGCAGAGGACACTTCATCATCATCGATCGTGCCGGTCATGTGGGTGAGATCGATCGCCAGGGAAAACTGGTGCGGATGTTGCCGGGTCCAGAGGGAAGGTGGCAAGCAGGAGCACTATCGAGGGCTCCTCGAGGAGTGGGCTGGTTGGTCACCGACTTGCTTCACGGAAAGTTGCACCACCTCGATCCGGATGGAAATGTGCAACAGAGTTGGAGCGGGTTCATCGAACCGACCGGGGTCTGCTCGGTCGGAGACCACATCTGGGTCAGTGATCGTGGCTGGCACCGGCTGATCCGATTCGATCCTCGTTCGCAACAACCGGATCCGCAGCAGGGGATCGGCGACCATGGAGCGGCTCCGGGATTACTCGCCTCGCCGATGGGGTTGTGCGCGGTCGAGGATCAGTTCCTCTGGGTCAGTGATCGTGACAATCACCGGGTGCAGTTTTTCAGCGGCCGTGGCTTCTCGATGCATCAATTCGGGATTCATTCGATGCTCCCTCGAGAAGCGCTGGGACGATTGCACTATCCGACCGCGGTGGCCTATGACGAGCAGGCAGCGGTCGCTGCAGTCATCGAGCCGAGCGAGCGCAGGGTGCAACTGTTCGGGGTGAGGGATCCTGAAGTGCCGGTGGCGGCCGCAGAACTGTGGCAACGCGTCGATCTGGTCTCTCACTATGGACGTTTCTGGGCAATCCAGCCTGGCGGGCGGCTGCTGGTCGTCTCGGAACCGGATTCGGAGCGGGTCTCGCTGCTGGTGAGGGATCTGGAGATCCCCTTCGAACTGGATGATGTCGGCGGCCCTGGAGCGGCTCCGGCTCGTTTCCGGACACCGATGGGGGTCGATTTCTTGCCGGGGAATGATCCCTCGCGCTGGGTGGTGGCGGATCGCGGAAATCAACGACTCCAGATGTTTCAGGTTGCCTGGAAGCAACAACCGCCGTTGCGTCGAGAGCCCGCCCTGGTGCAATTGGTGCGTAGCGTCGACATGGCCCTGTTGGTTCAACAGCATTCTTCATGGCAATCTTCTGTGCCGCCTCGACTGGCGGCTCTGGCCTGTGGCGAGGGTGGCATCATTGCCGTCGCCGATGATGCCAACCAGAGGATCTTGCTTCTCGACCGGAAATTTCGCCCGGTCGGTCAATTCGAGGCTGCCGGACTGTTGCAGGAAGCGACCGCCATCTCGGCGGATGGAAGTGGATTCCTGGTGGCGGATGCCATCGGTGGATCATTGCTGAGATTTGAACAGGGACAGCCGCAACCGGAGGTGATCGATGGCGACTGTCGGATGCCGGTCGGAGTCGATCGTCACCCCGATGGTTCCATCTGGTATACCAATGGAGCCAATCATTCGTTGCTGAGAATCCCACCCGAAGGAGGGGAAGCAGAGACGATTCTCGCTGGCGGTGGAACTGGAGAGCGCCAGCTGTTTCGGCCGCGTGCGGTCCGCATCGATGAGGACGGATCGGTCTGGGTGCTCGATCATGGCAATCACCGTGGAGTGGTGATCGACCAGAACGGTGCACTGCGCCATTTCGGAAGTGAACCATACCTCCCCGATGGCGGGGTCCGGATGCGCCAGTTAAAATTGCAGCAGCAGAAACTACAGGAGCAGAGATGACAGACTTCGACAGTGACAATTCGGAATCATCGGAGAGCCCCGGCTGCATCATCCTGGGTCTGGTGATCTTCTCCTTGCTGACCGGACTGCTGATGCTGCTCTTCTTCGTCGGATGCCAGGCTCCACCCGCTGCAGTGGTACCTCAGGGTCCCGGGTGGAAATCGTGGACCAGCGCCGATGGGACGTACGAGGTGATGCTCTACATTCCCGATCCGGCGCCGCTCAATCAGGAGTTCACCGCCCACGGTACTGTATTCAAGGACGGGGATCCCATCTCCGAAGCTGTTGAAGTGGTGTTCGATGGCGGCATGCCGCAGCACGCCCACGGGCTGGCGGTGCCGGTCGAGACGATCCGTCGCCCGGCGGGAGGATTCGCTGCTGCAGGGGTCCGATTCCACATGGGAGGTCGCTGGTTACTGACGGTAGATATCATCGAAGGACCCCATCTGGAACGTGCCAGAGGCTGGGTGGAGATTCGATGATGGTCATGCTGTTGCTGTCACTGCTGGCGTTGACCCTCGTCCAGGATCCCCCGCAGTCCGAGCCCACTCCCGCTCCTGCGGTCACCGAGGAGAAGGAGCAGGGGCCGCTACTGGATCCACCTCTGCGTCGTCTGGCTCTCTCTCTTCGTCGAGCAGAGAGTCCCCCCGAGGATCGGACCAATCGCTTTGCCGACGACCCGGCGGCGGCGCAACTGGGTCAGTTGCTCTTCTTTGATGTGGGATTGTCTGGAGATGGAAAGAGTTCCTGTGCCACCTGTCATCGTCCCGATCAGCAGCTGGTCGATGGCAAGACTCATCCGCGGGGATTCAACCAGATCCCCCGCGACACCCCGACCCTCCATGATGTGGCGAGTCATCGCTGGTGGGGATGGGATGGACGCTGGGATTCGCTCTGGATGCAGGCTCTCGGCCCGATCGAGGAGGTCGATGAGATGGCCGGTGATCGTCTGAAGGTGCTGCGTTATCTGACGGCGACGAAGGAGTTGTTGCAGCGATACCAGGCGATCTTTGGAACTCTTCCCGACCTGAAGTCTCTTCCCGAGAGAGCGATCGAGGCGGGAGAACCGACTGCCGGATGGAAGGCGTTGTCGGAGGTGCGTCGCCGACAATTGAATCGCGCTTTCACCAATATCGGCAAGGCGATCGCCGCCTACGAGAGAACACTGCGTGGTCCGGTGACTCCCTTTGATCATTATCTGGATGCACTGGCAGCCAACGACTTGCAGGTGGCCGCTGAATATCCCATCTCTGCACGAAGGGGATTGATACTGTTCCTCGGCAAGGCGCAGTGCATTCGCTGTCATGGGGGTCCGATGTTGTCGGACGGAGAATTCCATGACACGGGGATTCTCACCAGTGGTCGCACCGCTCGAGATGCGGGTCGATACGGCGGGATCCAGGAATTACGAGCCCATCCGTTTCGAAGTGGCGGCGAATACTCGGACGATCGACAAGGTGACCGTGCTTCGAGAACCGAGCGGCTCCAGCGAGACGCAGCGTTGTGGGGAGCATTCCGCACCTCTTCCCTCCGGTATCTGGTCGGGACGGCGCCCTACTTTCACGACGGAGGGATGGCGGACCTGCGCTCGGTGATCCGTTTCTACACCTGGAGGCAAGGAGCCCGGCCGACCGGAGCGGGTCATTCTCACCAGGGAGAGACGATGTTGACCCGCATCCGCCTGACCCGGCAAGAAGAGGACGATTTGATCTACTTTCTCGAAAGTCTGTCCGCCGTGGATTCCTCCTCGACTCCCGATGACTAGGGTGTGAGAGGAGGTTCTCAGGGCATATAATGGATGGATACCATCTAGGTCCCGCTAGTTACTCATCTCGAGTGCCCTTCCGGGGGCGATTATTCACGGAGGCTTCCATGTCCACCTCATTCAGAACTCACTGGCTGTTGATCGTTTGTGTTACCTGCACCATCTTCGGTGGATTGATCGCAATCGGTCACGATAACGACCCCAAGGCGAGGGATCGCCAACCTCCCTACACCGGACCTGGATATCGCAGCGCACTGCCAGGGCCACAGCCGTTCGGTCCCGTCGGGGGGTTCCCATCGGATGGAATCAACCTGGAGGCGTGGATCCCCCTGCCCGAGATGCAATCGGGCATCTCCAACGGCAACGATTGTTGGGGCTACACTTCTCCCAGTGGGCGTGAGTATGCGCTGATGGCTCATTCCAGTGGTACTACCGTGGTCGAAGTCACCAATCCAGGAAACCCCAACATCCTCGGAACCATCACCGGTCCCAACAGTCTCTGGCGAGATGTGAAGACTTATCAGAACTTCGCCTATGCGGTTTCCGAAGGGGGCGGTGGGATCCAGGTCATCGACCTTTCCGATGTGGATAACGGTAATATCCCCCTGACCAACACCATCACCACCGGGGGAGGACTCTCCTCGCACAATGTCGCCATCGATACTGACTCGGGTTACTTGTACCGATGTGGTGGTGGCGGCAATGGACTGCGCTTTTACAACCTCAACAATCCGGGCACTCCGGTGTTCGAAGGCAGCTGGACCGATCGATATGTGCATGATGCTCAGATCGTCGAGATGCAGGCAGGTCCCTTCGCTGGCAGCCAGGTGGCGTTCCTCTGTACTGGCAATGGTCCGGTGAGTTTCGATATCCTCGATATCACCAACAAGGCCAATGTCATACTGCTGGGACAGTTGATCTATCCGGGTGGGGCCTACAGCCACCAGGGTTGGTTGTCCCCCGATCAGCAGCACTTCTACCTCGGAGATGAACTGGACGAGGGGCCAGGGGTTCCGACCAAGACCTTCGTGATCGATGTTTCCGATCTGACCAATCCGATCCTGATGGATGAATACACCAACGGTAACAGTGCCATCGGCCACAACATCTACACCGTCGATAATCTGGTCTACGAGGCCAATTATCGCAGTGGACTTCGTATCCTCGACGGATCGAACCCTCTCAACATGACCGAGGTCGCCTACTTCGACACCTACCCCGCCGATGACAACAGTAACTTCAACGGTCTGTGGAGCGTTTATCCCTACTTCCCCAGCGGCACCATCATCGGTAGTGACCTGGAGCGAGGTCTGTTCGTCTGGTCGGTGGGGGCGACTCCTTTGACCTTCTCCTACCCCGCAGGGTTGCCGGACCAGCTCAATCCCTTTGGCGACAGTTTGACTGTTCAGATCGTCCCGGGATCGGGCTTCGTGATCGATACCCAGAGCACGACGCTGTGGTTCAACAGTGGCAGCGGCTGGATGTCGAGCCTGATGAATCAGGTAGCCCCTGGCAGTGTCGAGTACCTCGCCCTCTTCCCCGCATTTGATTGTGGTACCGATGTGCAATGGTATGTCGAAGCCAGCGTGATCGGTGGTGGATCCACCACCGACCCGCCAGCGGCACCGGTTTCCTATTACAGCGCACCCGCGATGCTGGGGGTCGACACGCTGCTGTCTGACGATATGGAACAGAATCCAGGCTGGACCGTCGGGGCGGCTGGCGACAATGCCACCACCGGGGTCTGGACGCGAGTGGCGCCGATCGGCACCGATGCGCAGCCTTCCGCAGATCATTCGGTGGTCGGCACCAACTGCTGGGTCACAGGCCAGGGCAGTGTCGGTGGGGCTCTCGGAGAGAATGATGTCGACGGTGGGGTGACCACGCTGATCTCACCCAATTACGATCTTTCGGCAGCGAGCAGTCCGATCATCAGTTACTGGCGCTGGTTCTCCAACAACAGTGGAGCCGGCCCGGGAACCGATACTTTCCGCGTCGATATCAGTGCCAACGGAGGCGCTACATGGACCTCGGTGGAAGTGATCGGCCCGACCGGCAACTTCACTTCTGGCGGTTGGTTTCAGCATCAGTTCCAGGTGGAGGATTTTGTGGCGTTGTCCGCCACGGTGCGCCTGCGCTTCCGGGCTGAGGATGTGGCCGCAGCTTCGATCGTTGAGGCTGCCATCGATGATCTGGTGGTGGGTGAACTGTTCTGCAACGACTGTAACGGTAATGGCGTCGCAGACGATCAGGATATCGCCAGTGGCACCAGTCAGGACTCCAATAGCGATGGAACTCCCGACGAATGTCAGTGTACTCCCTGGGTCCGAGGTGAACTCAATGACGACGGCACCATCGATCTCTCCGATGCGGTGACCCTGTTGATCTACCTCTTCAGTGGCGGCCCGACCCCCGATCCGGAAAGTCGCGGAGACGTCAACGATTCGGGCCAGATCGACGTGGCCGATGTGATCTACCTGGTCGAGTACCTGTTTGCCGCTGGATCGCCGCCACCGGCGCCCTTCCCCAATCCGGGAGGCTGCCCCTAATAAGAGACGGTGGTTCGTGAGCCGGGTGGTAGATTGAGCCGGGAGTGTTCGATCGAGAGGGGAACCGTCCTTTTGGACGGGATCGCCCCTTTGGACATGGTCGATCGGGTGCGCCTCATCTGTACTCTCACCGTATAGGTCACCGTATAGGTCACCGTATAGGTCACCGTATAGGTCACCGTATAGGTCACCGTATCCGTCACCGTATCCGTCACCGTATCCGTCACCGTATCCGTCACCGTATCCGTCACCGTATCCGTCACCGTATCCGTCACCGTATCCGTCACCGTATCCGTCACCGTATCCGTCACGGCATATCCGCAGTTGTATCCGCAATCGCGTGAGCCCCGGTATCTTCCGTCACGCTTCTAGCGGAACAGGATGTCGTCGAGCCCCAGGCGGATATCGACATTGGTGGATCCCACCGTATTCAGTTGCCACTCCAACTGCATCAGCTGACTGGTATCGAGCAGCGGCTGATCCTCCAGAAACTTTTCCAGCGGGATCGCCACCTGGAGGAACCTCTGGTACTTGAGGGGCACCTGTAATCCCACCGGGGAAGGCTCAGGGTGGAGAGTTGTCTGCGGCAGGAACGGTCCCAGGTCGACGCTGGCAGTGGTTCCTGAACTATCGGAGAGGGACAGGGTGCCGTCGAACTGCCAGCCAGAGTTGTCGAGGGCTCCGTGGACGTCATGGTTCTTGATCCTGAACTGGAGTTCCTTGCGGGGGCCCACATCGAGTGGAGATCCGAGCGATCCCAATGGCATCGACAAGATGGAAGTGGTCGACAGCGGCAGGATCATCACCAGATTGGTGATCAGGGGCAGTGGTTGGGGGAGCGGAAATGGCCAGTCATAGCAGGCCCCCTGGGAAAATAGGTCGGTATTGATCGACGAGATCAGGTGTCCCAGGTTGTTGCGAGGAAACTGATCGAAGTCATCGATCATCAGGGTTCCCGACAGGTCACGACGATGGGCGACGCAGACGTAGGGCGAAGTCTGGGACTCACTACCGTATAGCAAGCCCTCCACCGAGAGATCATCGAACGCGTGGCGTTTGAGAAAGGTCCACATCCACTGTTGAGTCAACTGGTGCTGCAGCGATCGGTCGATGTAGGAGCAGGCATCGACCAGCGGTGCGACCGGCTGCCACAGGCAATTGTTGCAGCCGATACTCTGCGCATCACTGGAGAATCCGTGGCATCCACCATAGATACAGACCGAGGTGGAAGGCCCGGTCATTCGCTCCAGTAGTCGCTCGGCGTAGGGGTAGATCACATCGGTATCCTGCTCCGCTGTAATCGAGAGTAGCGGAATGTCGGGCAGGGTTAGCCAGCGATCGGTGTTGCCAATCCAGGAATCTTGCTTGGCATCGGTCGGCTGAAGCAGGATTAGCCCTCTCACATCGGGATCGATCTCGGCCGCTGCAATCGCCGCACCTCCACCGCGAGAATGTCCCGAGTAGAAGACCCGGTTCGAATCGACCAGGCCCTCGAGTATGCTTCCCGCCTGTTGAGAAAGGTCCTCCATCACTCCACGCGTGTGAACCATCACCTGAGCGGCCTCATCATGGCCCCCCCAGCAATACCAGTTGGTGTAGAGATCGAAGGAGAAGGAATCGTTGATCGAGACGCAGATGATTCCGTGGGAGGCGATGAAATCGAGCAGGCCGTTATAGCCATTCCAGTCGAATCCTGTGCCGTGATGGAACACCAGCAACGGTGCCGGCTCAGTCAATCCCTCGGGCACGAAGATCTGCAGCGCCTTGAAGTCCAGCTGGGAAGAGAAGGGCGGAACAGTGGCCGCACAGCCCCACAGTGGGTAAGGGGTCGGCCAGATCAATTGATGGTTGTAGCTGGTCATTCCATCGACGACCTGCACCGGATACGGGCCGGCAGTGTTCAACGTTTGCCCGGGGATCACCGCAGTTTCGAGGGCATCGAAAGCGGCCCAGCGACAATTGAGCAAGGTTACGCCGCCCTCGGAGTCGAGCCCCCAAAATTGCAACTGGTGCATTCCGGGTGTGAACTCGGCCGCGGAGAGCCGACCATTTTGGGGATTCAAAGTCATTCCTACCGGGAATTGTTGCCCCGGCATCAGGCCGTAGGAGATGAAGGGAATTTCGGGTCGATGGACGCCAGTGAGATTGCCGGTTTGCCAGGCAATACCAGGCTCAAAACTACGGGGTAACTGATCTTGATAGGGGAGAGGCTGGCGCACCGTGGCCAGGGTCACCTGACGCTGGGCGACGATCGGTCCGATCACGCAGGGAGGGTTATCACAGGGAAGTGTGTTGGCCCGTGGGTCAGTCCCGCAATCGGGAAAGGGAGCGGCCAGTTGGGCCGGATCTGCGAGAAAGATGAGCCCCAGCGAAACGATGACATCATCGAGTTGCAGAGCAGCGTCATCGTTGAGATCGGCCGCTTCTGCACAGGCGAGTCCCTGCGAGGGGCCAAACAGGACCTCCAGCAACAGCACTGGATCGCTCAGATCGATGGAAAGGTCTCCATTGACATCGCCACGGATGAATCCACTCAGATCCTGTGCCTGGCACGGACTCCAGCGCCCGCCGGCGAAGCCGAG
>Ga0209362_1000136_pt1 | contig 68415 bp, 57 predicted proteins | sample SaaInlV_165m_DNA_FD_184680 | JGI IMG/M metagenome (GOLD analysis project Ga0209362, IMG submission 184680) | Marine microbial communities from expanding oxygen minimum zones in the Saanich Inlet - Saanich Inlet SI037_S3LV_110m_DNA (SPAdes)... | ecosystem: Environmental > Aquatic > Marine >... | reverse complement strand
GCTCCTCTCGGGAGAACCCCATCACGGAAGGCTTCGATGAACCAGTTTGAAGAAGAATCCTCGGACAAAGGAGACGATCGAGCCAGGGATCTGATCCACGACTGGAATGTCGTGGAGAAGTCGCAAATCCGCACAGAGCCGGTCGAGTTTGACGACGAGACGCTCAGAGATGGACTCCAATCACCCTCGGTGGTCGATCCTCCCATCGAGCAAAAATTCGAGATTCTCCGCCTGATGGATCGCCTGGGGATCCACACCGCAAATGTCGGACTTCCCGGAGCGGGGCCACGTGCGATCGAGGATGTAACACGCCTCTGTCAATTGATCGTCGACGAAAAACTATCGATCACCCCCAACTGCGCAGCCAGGACACATGAAAAAGACATCGATGCTGTCGCACGGATCAGTCAGAAGGTCGGGATTCCCATCGAGTGCTGTACCTTCATCGGGTCGAGTCCCATCCGTCAATACACCGAGGACTGGACTCTTGAGAGAATGCTCGAACATACCACCTATGCATCCAAACTCTGCAGTCGTGAAGGTCTCCCTCAGATGTATGTCACCGAGGACACCACTCGTGCTGCCCCTGAAACACTACGCGCCCTCTACAGCACTGCCATCGAGCATGGTGCGACTCGCGCCTGCGTCTGCGATACCGTTGGACACGCCACACCAAGTGGCGTGCGTTCACTGATCGCTTTCATCCAGGAGGTGATCAAGGATACCGGTGTCGAGGGGATCAAGATCGACTGGCACGGCCATCGAGATCGAGATCTCGACATCGCAAACTCCATCGCCGCTGTGGAAGCGGGTGCGCACAGGATTCACGGCGCAGCCCTTGGAATCGGTGAGCGCTGTGGCAACACATCGATGGACTTACTGCTGGCCAATCTGAAACTGTTGGGCTTCATCGACAACGACCTGACCCTGCTCCCCGAATATGTCCAGAAGGTCAGTGAATCGTGCCATGTACCGATTCCGAGGAACTATCCCATCTTCGGGACAGATGCCTTCGAGACCGCTACCGGAGTTCATGCTGCTGCGGTGATCAAGGCGTTTCGAAAGGGTGATCGATGGCTCGCAAATCGCGTCTACTCGGGCGTTCCCGCCGATGAGTTCGGACTGTCTCAAAAGATCAGCGTAGGACCGATGAGTGGGAAATCGAATGTGATCTTCTGGCTTGAACAGCGTGGCTTCGAACCGACCGAAGAGATTGTTGGTAAGATCTTTGACCATGCGAAGAAGTCAGATCGAATCCTCTCCGACAAAGAACTGCTCTCGCTGGTTTCCGAGTGCGATCCACATTCGGATCAGGGATAAAGATCAGGGGTGAAACGGAAGTTGCACCTTACCGATCATCGTCAGTGAAGAGCCAGCTCCGGAAGTGCCCTGCCACCGTAGTGATGTCCCGACTTCGATGTGAGTCTTCTTGACCGAAGCCAGTAGCGTAAATCCACCAGGACACTGCGCTACCGATGTGATGATTCCCGGGGACTTCCCCTCATCATCGACACGCTCGAGTGGATCCCCTGGCGCCACACTTGCCGAATCGATCCCCTCGGGGAGTTCCAGCTCAATGCTCCGCAACTGACGATTCACATGGCCATAAGTGCGGATTCGAGCCAGCACCTCTTGCCCCGAGTAACACCCCTTATCGTAGGAGATGGAATCTTCCAGTCCGACTTCCGGGGGCAAGGAGCGATCGGTGATATCCTGCCCGAATCGAGGAAAACCTCCTTCGATCCGCGCTCGTTCCGCATCTTCGGCGCGACAACGACTGACTCCCAGAAGTTCCAGTTGCTGTTCCACCGGGGCCAATTGCTGCGGTGGAATCATCAGTTCGAAACCAGCCACCGGCGATCGACGACGAGATGCAATCCACCCATCTCTCCACGGTTTGCAGTGAAGAAAAGAGCCGGGCAGATCACCATCCAGTTGTTCGATCACGGCACCAGAGGTGGGACCTTGAAGGGAGATCACCGCAAACTCGCCAGACTCGATCAACAAATCTTCGAGGATCACCAGCCGGTCGAGACGGGCACGAAGAACCCCTGCCAGGGCGGTATCGACGATCAGGTGAAAACGCTCGGCCCTGCGATAGACATCGAAGAAAGCCAGGATCCGTCCCTTACCGCCGAGCAAGGTGCCCCGGCAACCGACCTCATCGGTGACCTTATTCAGGTCACAGGAGATGAGACGTTGCAGAAACGACTCCGAGTCCGAACCCGAAACAGTCACCACTTCGAGATGGTGATCTTCATCGAGGCGGGCACACTGATCGAAAATGGCCGATTCACTCATGATGGAATCCGATCAGAGGGAACGAATCTTCTCGACCACACGGTCACCCCATTCATCGGTGGAGATGCCACTGGAAGCACTCACCGATGTCACATCTTTATCCTGTAAGACACTCTCCACCGCTCCCTCGACTCGAGCGGACGCACCCGCTTCTCCGAGATGATCGAGCATCATCTGAATCGCAGCGATTGCAGCGATGGGACAGGAAACATTCTTACCCTTGTACTTCGGTGCCGATCCGTGGATCGACTCGAACATCGAAACCTGTCCTGGATGGATGTTTCCGCTGGCAGCGACTCCCATGCCTCCCTGCAGAACGGCTCCCAGGTCAGTGATGATGTCACCAAACAGATTTGTCGTGACAACGGTATCGAATGATTCCGGATTCTTGATCATCCACATGCAAGCAGCATCAACGTAGGCATGATCCTGTTCGATGTCAGGGAATTCCTCCCCCACTTCTGCAAAGGTACGGGTCCAGATATCCTGAGCCCGGATGGCATTGGCCTTGTCGACCAGCATCAATTTCTTCTGCCGGTTTCGCTTCCTTGCCAGTTCAAATGCAAAACGGATCACGCGCTCCACGCCATGTCTTGTGTATACCATCTGCTGCATGGCCACTTCTTGGGCGGTACCTTTCTTGAGAATACCTCCGATGCCCGCATAGGCATCCTCGGTATTCTCCCGGACCACGACAAAATCGATGTCGTCGGGCCCCTTGCCCTTGAGTGGGCAGAACTTCTCGGAGAGCAACCGGATCGGTCGGAGGTTGACGAAGAGATCGAGATTGAATCGAAGCCCTGCGATGATGGCTCGCTCGACCAGTCCCACCTCGACTCGAGGATCTCCGATGGCTCCCAGATACGCAGCGTCCATCCCCCGCACCTGGTCGAGGATTTCATCAGGCAGTAATTCTCCGGTCGCCAGGTAATGCTCGCTTCCGTGGGGAAAGTCGGTTCGATCAATCTCGAATCCGCCCATCTCACTGACCACATCGAGAACCTTGAAGGCTTCGCGTGTCACCTCGGGCCCGATACCATCTCCACCGAAAACTGCAACTTTGTAGTTCTTCGTCACTTTCTCACTCCCTTGAATCCTGTTTCTGATGTGTTGATTCTAAACCTCAATCAGGACAGCGATGCCCTGGCCTCCACCGATGCATGCGCTCGCCACGCCAAGTCCACCGCCACGACGGCGTAACTCGTGACAGATCGTGAGGATCAATCGGGTTCCAGTCATCGCCAGTGGATGTCCCAGAGCGATGGCTCCACCGTTGACATTGACCTTGTCTCGATCCAGTCCCAGTTCCTTCTCGACAGCGATGTACTGCGCCGCAAAGGCTTCGTTGATCTCGAACAGCGCGACGTCTGCGATCGACAGTCCCTGCGCCTTGAGCAGTCCGTTGATCGCTGGAGCAGGACCGATCCCCATGACGGAAGGATCCACACCAACGGTGTGCCATCCCTTGACGGTTCCGAGCACCGAGCGACCCGCAGCCGCACTGGCACCTTCTGCCGCCAACACCACCGCCGCGGCGCCATCGACGATACCGCTGGCATTCCCTGCGGTAACCGTTCCATCCTTGCCAAAGGCGGGTCTCAGCCGCGCCAGTTTTTCGTGAGTAGTCCCCGGCTTGATATGATCATCGGTGTCGACTTGAATCGAATCCTTTCGACGTTTGACCTCGACAGGAAACATCTCGTCGGCGAAAAGTCCATTTTCCTGAGCTGCCATGGCACGCTGGATGGAGACGATGGCAAACTCGTCCTGCTCTTCACGAGAAATCTCGTACTGCACGGCCAACTTCTCTGCGGTCTGAGCCATGAAGAGCCCGCAGTACGGATCCATCAGGGACGCCATCAGAAGATCTTCCAGTTTCCCTCCACCGAGATGGAATCCCTCACGGGCCCCTCGGATCACATGGGGACACTGAGACATGTTTTCCATGCCACCAGAGACCACCACCTGGGCCTCGTCGAGCAAAATCTGCTGACCACCGGTCACCACTGCCTGAAGACCGGAACCGCACAGGCGATTGACGGTAAGAGCGGGTGTCTCGACCGGAAGATCTGCACGCAATGCCACATGCCTGGCACCGTAAAGTGCATCCGCACTGGTCTGCATCACGTTCCCCATCACCACATGATCGACCGCAGCGGGATCCACTTCCGATCTCCGCAATGCTTCTCGGGTGGCCAAGGCTCCCAGTTCGATGGCACTGATGTCCTTGAATAATCCGAAGCCAGGAGTGCCGACATATTCGGCCATGGCGGTCCTGGCTCCACCGAGAATCTGTATCTTCTTGTTCATGGTCTCTTCCCTGTCTGGAATCGGGCACTTCGATCGAATCGATCGTTAGCGCCGGCTACTGGCCCCGAAACTCCGGGGGTCTTTTCTCGAGAAAGGCACTCATCCCTTCTCGCATATCTTCAGTTTCACTGATCCGAGCAAAAAGTTCGGCTTCTATCGTCATTCCTTGTTGCTGTGATTCATCGCCTCCACGAAGTACTGCATCGATGGCGAGTTTCAAGGCGACGGGACCACGCTTGCAAAGGGTGGCGGCGATTTCCATCACCTTCTCTTCCAGATGTTCTGGTGGCTCTACTCCATTGATGAGTCCCATCTCGAACGCAGCCTCTGCGGTGACGAAGTCCCCGGTGAGGATCATCTGGAGAGCTCTTCCACGACCGACGATGCGCTGCAATCGCTGGGTTCCGCCGTACCCTGGGATGATCCCCAGCGTCACTTCTGGCAGACCCAACTTGGCTCGACTGGAGGCGTATCTAAGGTGACATGCGAGAGCCAGTTCACAGCCGCCACCCAGAGCAAATCCGTTGACCTGTGCGATCACCACCTTGCCACAGCGTTCCACCGAATCGAACGCAGCCTGTCCGGCAAGTGCTCGCTTCAACGCCTGATCATGATCTTGCCGGGCCAGTTGCTGGATGTCTGCTCCCGCAACGAAAGCCTTGTGGCCAGCACCAGTGATGATCACCACGCGGATCGAAGAATCGCGAGAGATCGCTTCGAAGGTACGATGAATCTCCGCCACGGTCTCATCATCGAGGGCATTCAATTGCTCCGGCCGATGGACCGTGACCTTCAGCACGCCCTCGGCAGGATTGTCGATCTGTAGGTTTTTAAGAGCCAGTTCTTCCATCCACGACCCCGTTACTTCTCACCGACAGTGAGGATCTTTGCAGGTGTGTACTCATGGTCTCGCTTGCGCTTGACGATGGCCCGTCGAATGACGGTGCCTTCTAGCAGTCGATCGAGAACCTCGCCCCCTTCGACCACGTGCCCGAATACGGTATAAGTTCCATCGAGATAGGCCAGATTATCGAGACCGATGATGAACTGTGACCCCGCCGTATCGGGTTCAGTGTGCTTGCGCGCCATGATGAGAGCTCCGCGGATCGCCTTGCGATTCTTGTTGGTCTCATCTGCGATGCAATACTCCGGCCCCCCAGTACTGGTCCCGTCAGGACTTCCACCCTGGATGAACCCACGACTCTTGGTGGTGCTCACCTTACGGTGGAATTTGAGACCATCGTAATAGCCATTTCCAACCAGCGAGATGAAGTTTGCCACCGTGTTTGGAGAATCGTCTTCGAACAGTTCCACCAGCAATGGACCGGCAGTGGTGTCGAGAAGGACCCTTGGCAGCGGAGCACTGGCAGGACGTGGCGGTGTCTTTCCCTTATTGTCGGAGAACTGAGGCTTCTGATTGGTCGTCGAAGGTACAACCGAACCCGCAGTAGACTTCTCGACAAAAGCGTCGTCACATACACCCTTGATCTTGTCTGGCAACAGATCGAAGGGATATGCCAGGGTAAGGGTCAACTCTGCGGCGAGTCCCTTGGCGATTCGCTCCTGTATTCGAGCGATCGGCTCCCCCTCCTCCAGCACCACCTTGCCGCAGGAGATCACTTTTGCAGCCAGTGCCGGAGATCGACCCAGTCCAATGGAAAACTTGCGACCCAGTTTCAAACCTTCTGCGCTTCCGGTGGGCATCACCGAAAATGTACCCAGTTCCATCGGGAACTTTTCCGACGGATCGATCAACGGACGGGGTATTCCACCGCTCATGCCGGGTGAGATTCCGAACTGGAGCGACTGTCCCTGGGTCAGTGAAATGGGGACATTGTTGAGATTCCCCTCTCTCACCTGCTGGATGATCTCCTGACGAAGACCGGGGATTCCAACATCCTTGACCTCGACCCAGATCCTGCCGCTGGAGAAGAGACACAGGAACCAGCGATCCTCAGGCTTCACCTCGGGGAGCAGATTGAACTGCGCCTCTTCGGAACGGTAAAAGCGCCAGCGAGATTTCCAGGTCGCATAGTCCGACTGGCCCATGATTTCCGGAGCATGTTTTTCAATCCGTCCGAAGAGCGAGTCGCCGCGCCAGATCACTCTCACGATCGGCCATGGGACCGACACATCCGCGTAATCGTTGAGCCGGAAGCTACTCTCGAGGTACTCCTTGCCCCCGATCTTGCGCATCTCCATCTTTGTCGGATCAAATCCCTCGGGCAGGCCCATCGGGACATTCAATTTTCCGAACTGATAGCGAACGATCAAGCCCAGAGGCCACAGCACTGGATCCAAGATCTCCAGCGCTTCTCCACTCTTGTTGCGGACTCCGATCACCAGTTCAACATCCTCTCCTGGTAAGACCGATCTCTTGGAAAAAGCGATGGTCCATTCCAGGTCTTCATTTCGATCGCCAGCCACCGGCACCGGAGATACCGGGTTCTCCGCTGGCTGAGACCGATCTCGTTGCTGAGGCTTGGGCGGGTTTTCGATCGGCTCTCCACGAGTCTCGATGAACTGGATCACGTGCCACCCGTAGCGAGTCTTGCACTTACCCAGCCCCATCGGTTTCTCGATGGCGAAGCCCGCGGCGCTGAATTCCGCCTCCATCGCACCGTAGTGCACCCAGCCGAGGTCGCCGCCGAGGATCTTGGTCCCCACATCGAGCGAATATTTGCGCGCCAGAGCCTTGAAATCACGCCCTTCATCGATCACCTCGATGAGGCGATCGGCGACTTTTTCAGTAGCCACCAGGATGTGCTGAAGATGTCTCTGCTCCTGGGCTTCCGCGACGGAACAGGATGCATAGATCAGCAGCGCAACACCCAGAAGATTGCGGATCCACTTGAACCAACCTTGCTTTCGCAAGCCGACTGAAAATTTAAAACTCATCTTCTGTTCCTCCACTGGCACCGTGATCACGGGTTCTTCCGGTGCCTGCTTACTTGTCTGGACCCAGGGATCGATCTTGGATCGCTGCGACCCATCGGGGCACTCGAATCCAACAACATTCCCTTGGGGATTTCGGGATTGCGTGCAAGATAGCATGGAGACCCCTTCCATTGAAGCGGATCCGCGGGCCGGAAAGGTCGTAAAAGTGCGTTTCAGGGCAGTAAGGGCGGATCTAACGCTGGTCGCGGTGGTCATCATCTGGGGTGCCACCTTCGTCTCGGTGCAGAACGCCATCGACGAGATTCCGATCCACAGTTTTCATCTGTTGCGCTTCGGAATCGCCACTCTGGCACTACTGCCGCTCCTGCTGTGGCGTCGCCCCCGCAAGAAATCGCTCGGCTCCACCGCAGTGCTGTGGAAGGCTGGCTTCCTCGCGGGGCTTTCCCTGTGGCTGGGCTACTCCTTTCAGACCACAGGGCTACTTCACACCACCCCTTCTCACTCCGGTTTCCTGACCGGCATGGCGGTGATTTTCGTTCCTCTGCTGGGGTGGTGGCTGCTGCGCCAGAAGTTGCAAAAGAGAGTATTTCTGGGAGTCTCATTGGCGGCGCTCGGACTGGCTCTGATGACCCTTGGAGGATCCTCCACCATCGATCGTCCTCCGCCCGAGCCAGATGTCGCTTTCGGTGATCTTCTCACCCTCGTTTGTGCCGTCGCATTCGCCTTCCAGATCATCGTCAAGGCGCGCTGGGCAGCGCAACTCTCCGCCTTGTCACTGACCCTGGTCGAACTGTTCACGGTATTCCTGCTGTCGCTGATCGCAGCTGTCGTCCTGGAAGAGATTCCTGATCCTCGACAGCTCTCCGCTCAGGTCTGGGGTGCGGTGTTACTGACCGGACTGTTCGCCACAGCACTGGCATTCCTCGCCCAGAGCTGGGCGCAGAGCACCACCACGGCGGTACGAACTGCGGTGATCTTTGCCTTCGAACCGGTCACCGCAGCGACCTTCTCCTGGCTGCTGGTGGGAGAAGTGCTCTCCGGCTGGGCCGTACTCGGTGGAATGCTCATCCTCGCTGGCATCTTGCGCACCGAGATTGGCGAAAACGAGATCGGCGATAACGAGATCGGCGATGGTCAGAAGCGGTAACTCCTCTGCTACTTCACCTCCGGTAAGCGGATCTCCTCGACCATCTTCATCACCTCTGCAGGCGGATCAGCAGTGAAGGATCGAACGATTCCTGCGACCATGAAGTTGAAACAGAGGCCAACGGTCCCGATCCCCTTCGGCGAAATGCCCCACCACCAGTTCTCCACCGTGTCGAGTTCGGGATGGAGAAACCGGAAATAGATGATGTAACTGGCGGTGAAGATCAGCCCGACCAGCATGCCGGAGATGGCACCCTCACGGTTCATCCGTTTCATGAAGATCCCCATCAGGATCGCCGGGAAGAAACTGGCCGCTGCCAGGCCGAAGGCAAACGCCACCACCTCGGCGACAAATCCGGGTGGGTGGATGCCCAGGTAACCTGCGATACAGACCGCCACTCCTGCTGAGATGCGTGCGGCCAGCAGTTCTTGCTTCTCACTCAGGTCGGGGCGTAACCACTTGCGCAACAGGTCATGGGAGATGGAAGTGGAGACCACCAGCAATAACCCTGCAGCGGTTGAAAGCGCCGCCGCCAGTCCGCCGGCGGCCACCAGTGCAATGACCCAATTGGGAAGTTCGGCAATTTCAGGATTGGCCAGTACCATGATGTCCCTGTCGATGGTCAATTCGTTGGCGATCGGATCTCCTGCGCCATCTTTTGCATCCTTCCCGACGTACTGAATCCGTCCATCTCCATTGATGTCATCGAACTCGATCAGTCCGGTTCGCTCCCAGGTCTGGAACCACTCGGGCATCTGGTCGTGCTGCTGGAATTCACCCTCCCGATAGACGGTGTCGATCAGGTTGGTGCGAGCAAACACCGCCACCGCCGGTGCGGTGGTGTACAGGATTGCGATGAAGAGAAGTGCCCAACCGGCAGATTTCCTTGCGGCTCGGACACTGGGTACCGTGTAGAAGCGAATGATCACATGAGGAAGACCGGCAGTTCCTGCCATCAGTGCAAAGGTGATGGCCAGCAAGTTGATGGTATTGCCCGATCCCAGGGTGTACTGGGTGAAGCCGAGCTGCTCATGCAATCCATCGAGCCGTGACAGCAGGCTCGTCTCCGAGCCGATCGCCGTCGATCCGAAACCGATCTGTGGAATTGCCGTACCCGCCACCATCAGGGAGATGAAGATCGCAGGAACCATGAAGGCAAAGATCAGCACGCAGTACTGAGCCACCTGGGTGTAGGTGATGCCCTTCATCCCTCCGAGCACCGCATAGATGAAGACGATGGCCATTCCGATGATGACCCCGTTGGTGACATCGATCTCGAGAAAGCGGCTAAACACCACCCCTACTCCACGCATCTGACCGGCAACATAGGTGAAGGAGACAAAGATGGCGCAGATCACCGCCACCAATCGAGCCGTCTGGGAGTAGTACCGCTCACCGATGAAGTCGGGCACGGTGAACTTGCCGAACTTCCTCAGATACGGCGCCAGCAGCAGTGCCAGCAACACGTATCCCCCGGTCCATCCCATCAGGTAAACAGAACCGTCGTAACCGCTGAAGGAGATGATCCCCGCCATCGAGATGAAGGAAGCGGCACTCATCCAATCGGCAGCAGTGGCCATTCCATTGGCCAGCGGCGGAACATCCTGGCCCGCGATGTAGAACTCTCCGGTGCTGGTCGCCCTGGAACGGATGGCGATGATGATGTAGAGCAGGAACGAAGATCCGACCAGCAGGTAGGTCCAGGCGGTGACACCCATCATCGACCGTCCTGACTTGCGGAAAACTCATCATCGAGGCGGTTCATTCGCCAGGCGTAGACAAAGATGAGGATGACGAAGACGTAGATCGATCCCTGCTGGGCAAACCAGAACCCGAGCGGGAATTCGGTACCGGGCAACTGGTACTGATTGAGCCATGGAGCCAGTGCGATGCCAAATCCGAGTGACACCACTGCCCAGATCGTCAGCAGCAACGAGATGATCTTCAGGTTCTTCCGCCAGTACTGCCGTGCCACATCTGAATTCTGGCTCATCTTACTCCTCTGCACCACTGTTGCGGGGTGTACCACTGTTGCGGGGTGAACCACTGTTGCGGGGTGAACCACTGTTGCGGGTGTACCACTGTTGAACTCGTCCAATGAGATGGTCGGAGTATCCCCAAGGGATGGGAAACCCGCAAGGTGCCTCTTGGGCTGCGCAGCACTCGAGACTACCCTGACACCCATCCAAGGAGGATCGATGAATGTCACCACCCTCGCCATCACCAGTGCCGTGGTGCTGTGGCTCGGATACCGTTACTACGGTGCCTGGATCGCCACCAGGGTATTTGGCATCGGAGAAGTCGATGATCAGCAACTACCCAGTCACTCGCGAGAAAATGGGGTCGATTTCGTTCCGACCCGTCGCTCCATCTTGTTTGGCCACCATTATGTGACCATCGCCGGGGCGGGCCCCATCGTCGGGCCTGCGGTCGCGGTTACCTGGGGCTGGCTTCCGGCTCTGCTGTGGGTGGTGTTCGGTTCATTCCTGATCGGTGCAGTACACGATCTAGGTGCCCTGGTGCTATCGAGCAGGAATCAGGGGCGCAGTATCGGGGATCTGTGCGCAGAGATCCTCTCTCCCAGGGTTCGCTGGCTCTTCTTGATCTTCATCCTGCTGGCCCTGTGGGTAGTTCTGGCGGTGTTTGCCTTCGTCATCTCCTCCCTGTTCGTGGCTCGACCCGAAAGCATCCTGGCGGTATGGATCGAGATCCCGCTGGCTCTACTGGTCGGATGGAAACTACTGCGCGGCCAATCGATGGCACTGTGGGGAGCGATGGCACTGGTCGTGATGTACTGCTGCATCGGCATCGGATCGACCGAGAGCGTGCGCTCTCTTGCCGCCTTTGACTGGGGTGAAAACTCGGCTGGAGTGTGGCTCGCCGAAAATGCCGGACTGTTCTGGTTGGTGATGCTCTTCGGTTATGCATGGATCGCTTCCATCCTGCCGGTACAAAAACTCCTCCAGCCCAGAGATGCCATCAACTCCCATCAATTATTCCTCGCACTGGGTGCGCTGCTTGCCGGGCTACTGGTGCTGTCGGTGACCGGTGGCTGGCAACTGGAAGTGGTGGCCCCTGCCATCAATCCCAATCCCCCCGCAGATGCGCCATTGCTGTTTCCATTTCTCTTCATCACCATCGCCTGCGGTGCCGTCAGTGGTTTCCATTGCATGGTCGCCAGCGGTACCACATCCAAACAACTGGCCAGCGAACAGGATGCCAAGAGCATCGGATTCGGAGCGATGGTGCTGGAGGGTGGCCTGGCCGTGGTCGTCATCTTGTGCTGCATCTCTGCGGCAGGTTTCGCCAATAGCGAGGAGTGGGCCGCTCAATACTCTGCTGAATGGGTGGGCAAGGGATCCCTCCTGGCCAGGCTGTCAGGCTTCATTCATGGAGGAGCGGCCTTCATCGGAGCGGCACTTCCTTTCTTCTCTCCGCAGTTCCTCGCCACCGTGATCACGGTGGTCATCATTTCCTTTGCCGCCACCACGATGGACAGCGCCACCCGCATTCAGCGCTATGTCATCCAGGAACTGGCGGAATCGATCGGATGGAAATTCCTTGCCCGGCGGCATGTCGCCACCGCCGTCGCAGTACTCTCTGCGGCGGCCCTGGCACTGCTGGCAGGCAAAGATGGCAAGGGTGGGCTGGTGCTGTGGCCCATCTTCGGAGTCACCAACCAGTTACTCGCCAGCCTGACGCTGGTGGTCCTCACCACCTGGCAAGCGCGTCGAAGACGACCGATCTTGCCGACGCTGATCCCTCTGTGTTTCCTCACCATTACCGTCGGCTGGGCAGCCATCTCCCAGATGGATCGCCTCTTGAACGCAGAATCGATCGCATGGCCACAGGTGATCGTGCTCGGCTTCGGCATGCTGCTGCAGTTGTGGATGCTACTGGAGGGCTTGCTGTGCATTCGCCGCTCAAAAGAATGTGATCAGGATCCGACTGTCGACCCACTCGGAGTGGTTCACTCCTGATCTCAGTGGGAGCAGAAGCCTCGATGCTTCTTGTAGTAGTCCTGGTGATGCTCCTCCGCTCGCCAGAAAGTTGGCGCCGGTGAGATGACCTGAGTGCAGCAGCTTCGACCGCGCCACACACCTTCTTCTACCCGTCGTTCGATCTGTTGCTGCACCTGTTGCTCTTCATCCGGGTGGTTGCAAAAGACCACCGAGCGATACTGACTCCCGACATTGGGGCCTTGCCGATCCTGGGTGGTGGGATCGTGTAGTTCGAAGAACAGTTTCACCAGATCAGTGTAGGTCACCTGCTGCGGGTGATAGTGGATCTCCACCGTCTCGGCATGATCGGTCTGGCCGCTACAAACCTGCTCGTAGGAGGGGTGATCCAGATGCCCTCCCATGTATCCGGTGATGACATCGACGACGCCATCGAGGGCCGCAAAGCGGTCCTCCATCCCCCAGAATCAGCCGCCACCAAACCATGCGATGGCCAGATCGGCATCGGGGGTAGCCGGCGCATCGGTCGCATCGGAAATCGCTCGCGGAATCTCTCGCGGAATCTCTCGCGGAATCTCTCGCGGAATCTCTCGCGGAATCTCTCGCGGAATCTCTAGTGGAATCTCTAGTGGAATCGCCTCCCCTTCGGCCCAGAAGTGGAGCGCGAGAGAATTGAGGCAGTGGCGAATCCCGGTGGGAGGCGGCCCATCTGAAAATTCATGACCGAGGTGGGCATCACATCTTCCACAAGTGATCTCGGTGCGAACCATGCCGCCGCTGGCATCGCTTTTCCTGGTCACATGCTGGGCATCATAGGTATCGAAGAAGGAGGGCCAACCGGTGCCAGAGTCGAACTTGTCGCTCGATCGAAACAATGGCAATCGACACACCACACAGCCATAGACTCCGGCACTCTTCTCCGCCAGATGACCACCACAAAAGGGCGCCTCTGTACCCGACTTCTGAGTGACATGGTGTTGTTCTGGGGTCAGCTTTTCGACCAGTTGTTGCAACTGGGAAGAACTGGGGGCAGTGAGGGGGAATCCGCTGCCAGAGATCTCGGCTGGGGAATCGCTCATGATGATGTTCCTCTCCACGGCTCGCATTCGCAGCCTGCTTACAAAACTTGCACTCAGAAACTTGCATTGGTCCTGATACCGATCCCCTCAACGAAGGGCTTCAAGGATGGTACCCTCGCAGCCAGGAGTTCCCAACCAGTGAATTGTACCGCTCAGCGGTGCACTCAGCGGTGCACTCAGCGGCGCGCTCCTGGGAGGTGTAAATTGGAAGAGATTCAAGGATCCGAAACTCCACCTCCCGAGGCATCTACGCCCGATACTCCACAGCCGGATGCCTCTCCGCCAGATACGCTGACGTGGGAGATGTTTCGAGATCGTTTCATCCCCGCCCTCGGTCCCTTTGCACCCGGATTCGCCAGGGAAACCCTGGCCCGCCATGCCTGGCTGGTCCGTGAAAAAAACCAGGTGATGAATCTGACCCGGGTCACCGATCCGGAATCGATGGCGATCCGTCACACTGCCGATTCGTTGGCCGCGCTGCCATTACTGGCAGAAGGCGGAGAGCAACTGTTCCGTCACGTGCTCGATGTGGGAACCGGCGCCGGCTGGCCCGGCCTCTCCATCGCCATCGCCTGCCCTCACCTGAAGGTGACGCTGCTCGATTCGACACGGAAAAAGATCGATTTCCTCCAGACGGTGGTGAATGAACTGGGACTGCAAGATCGCGTCACCTGTGTCTGGGGTAGATTCGAGGAGTGGATCCGCGATCACCGCAAGGAGGTCGACCTGGTCACCGCCCGAGCAGTGGGGCCTGTCGAACGACTGCTGGGCTGGTGCACCAACAGTTACTTTGGCCCGATGCTACTGTGGAAAGGCCCTGCTGCCGATGGAGAATTGAAGGCGGTCGAGGGGTTGATGTGGAAGCGGCGTCTGTTCGTTGCCCTCGATGAAGCGTATCAAATTCCAGGCGACGAGGCGGTTCGCCGATTGATCCTCATCGACCATCAACGCAACTAGAAGTGCATCCGAATCGTCTTATTTGTCTTTCTCATCCACTCGACGAAATTGTGCTCCAGCCCCCTCGGTACTTGAAGTACTTTTCTTCATCGAAGAGATGATCGCTGCGGCTCCTGAAACCACCAACACAGCGGCCAGGGCGTACTGAATGATGTCGGGAAACTTGAAGATCAACAGTCCCGCAAAGAGCAGGAAGATTCCCAGCAATAGTTTGCCATCCACTACCAACATCGTTTCAACCTTTCAGAAACGGAACACATCAGAATCTAACTGCCGTGAACATCAATCTCCAGTGCCAGGCCCATGCCTCCACTGATGCACAGTGTCGCGAGTCCCTTGCCCCCTCCTCTTCGCCTCAACTCATGCAACAAGGTGGTGGTGATCCTGGCCCCGGTCGCCCCGATGGGGTGACCGAGTGCGATGGATCCACCGTTGACATTGAGTCGTTGAGAATCGATCGGGAGTTCTCTGAGGCAGGCGATCACCTGGGCGGCAAACGCCTCGTTCAACTCGACCAGGTCAAAGTCCTCGATCTTTTGTCCGGTCTTTTCCAGCAACTTGCGAATCGCCGGCACAGGGCCGATGCCCATTCTCTGCGGCTCGACTCCAGCACGTGCCGATGCTCCGAGAGTCGCAAGAATCGGCCACCCCTCGCTGCGAGCCAGTTCTTCATCTGCGATGACCAGCGCGCAAGCTCCATCGGTGATCCCCGATGAATTACCGGCATGGACCGATCCACCACTCTTGAACACCGGCTTCAACCGCGCCAATCCCTCGATGGTTGCGCCGTCCCGCGGATGCTCATCGGTGTCCACCACCGTCACACCCTTTCGTCCAGGGATTTCCACCGCGGCGATCTCCTCGCGAAAACGACCCTCTTGCCTGGCCCTCTGGCAACGCTGCTGACTCTCGACGGCGTAAGCGTCCTGTTCTTGGCGATCGATGGAAAACTCATCAGCGAGGTTTTCCGCAGTCGCACCCATCAGTTGATCGGCCATCGGACAGTGAAAACCATCGCGGTACATTCCATCGACCATTTCACCCTGACCGAGGCGATATCCCTTACGGGCACCGAGCAGGTAGAAGGGAAGTTGCGACATGCTCTCGGTCCCTCCGGCCACCATCACCTGAGCATCCGAACGCTCGATGGCATCGCGAGCCTCGATGATGGAGAGCAATCCAGATCCACAGGCCATGTTGATGGTGACGGCAGTGGAGGATACGGGAATCCCCGATCTGACGGCGATCTGGCGCGCCACATTGGGGCCTCCGCCCGCCTGGCGACCGCAACCAAATCGTAATTCGTCGACCCGGTCCGGGGAGATTCCGGCACTTTCTAGTGCAGGAACCACTGCCGCCACACCGAGGTCTGCCGGAGAAAGAGATGACAACCCGCCAAGGAACTTTCCGATGGGGGTTCGGACCGCAGAACAGATCACGGCACTTTTCATGAACGAGCTCCTGTCAAGGATCGGGAAACGATGATCTTTTGCAGATCCTCTCCTCCGCCAAAGGGTACCGCAGTCTGAACATCTCTGTACGCCCGCTCGACCGGATACTCACGACTGTATCCGTTCCCCCCCAGCACCTGTACCGCATCACGAGTCGCTCGATAGGAGGCCTGCTTCGCTGCCAGGTTTGCCATCGAACCCTCTCGAGTTGCCGATTTCCCACGGTCGTAAAGGCCTGCCGCTCGCCACAGCAATAATCTGGCACTCTCGACGCCGGTCGCCGCTTCTGCCAGCATCGCTCGGATCGATCCGAAACGATCGATACTCCTGCCGAACGCTTTTCGTTGCGAAGCATATTGGAGCGCATGGCTGATCGCTCCCCGGGCGACTCCGAGAATCACCGATGCCGCACCGAGACGAGACATCTCCACCACACGCGAGATGGCGGGCCAACCGGATGACGCTCCCGAGAGCGCAGAATTCGATTCGATTTGAACACCATCGAGATGAAGATCGCAGAAGCCCGATCCACGCAGGCCAAGAACATCTCGCAGCGGCTTCCTCGTGCATCCTTCAGAGGTGGGATCGACCACATAAGCTCCGAGATCCTGCAATTGATCCTCACCATTTCTGGCCACCACGGTCACCAGATTTGCCATCAACCCGCCGATCACCCAGCTTTTCCGGCCATGAAGGGAGAACCCGTCAGGTTCCGCCCCGACCGAACAGGTGATTCCCGATGCATCCGACTCCGCCTCGACTTCCGCCAGAGCAAAGGTCGCCATCGTCTTACCGCTGGCCAAATCGGGCAACCAGCGTGCACGGCCAGCATCATCCGCCAGGTTTTTGATCGCCGCGGTCCCCTCGAACAGGTGCGATGCCACCACCACTCCAGTCGAACCACAACAGCGTGAAATCTCTTCCACCACCAAACAGGCGGTAAGGAGATCGAGTTCGGCTCCACCAAACTGCTCATCGATGGTGAGTCCGAGCATCCCCAGCTCTGCCAGTTGTGCGATGGCATCGGTGGGAGTCTCCTGGGATTCATCGATGTGCTGAGCTTTTGGAGCGATCTCGTTGTCGGCGAAATCGGCAATCATCTGCCGAATTTCTTGATGATGTTCTTCGAAGCGGATCACGACATGAACCTTCCGTTTATCCAGGTGGGCCTGGACCACTACTCGATATTGTTCTTAACCGGCTGACACGATCGATTTGATGGCCTGCTGAATCGAGATCTCCTGGCGAGAAACTCGATCTGCGAGTTGTTCGATCGCCTTCGACCCTCCGGCCAGGTCGAGGCCTTGCCGGATCCATTCCTGCTCGGCTCTGCGACGAATCCGACGCACCAGACGTGACCGAACGGCACCGAGGTCGGGCGATTCTCGATGTTTCCTGGCGGACTCGAGGATCACGGCAACGATCTCGTCGATTCCATCTCCCTGGAGACTGCTGACGGCCATCGGCTCGAGGCCATTCTGGTCATGGGCCATCTCTTCAGCCCTGCGAAGTAATTCATCCGCCCCTGGCCGATCGCATTTGTTCACCAGCACCCGGTCAACCACCTCCAACACGCCCGCCTTGAGGAGTTGTATTCCGTCACCAGATTCTGGTGACAATAGCAGCCATGCTTGATCAGTTTCATCGGTGATCTCGACCTCGAGTTGCCCGACTCCGACCGTTTCGATGAGGATCAGTCCAAATCCGGCACGCGCCAGTATTTCAGCGGCGAGATCGGTGCAACCCGCCACTCCACTGGTCGCTCCCCGGGAAGCCATGCTTCGAAACCAGCTCTCATCCCCTAGATCAGCGTCGATCCGTGCCCGATCTCCCAGCAACGCCCCTCCGGTGATGGGGCTACTCGGATCGATGGCGAGAACCGCCACTCGTTCGCCATTTTCGATCAATCGCGGAACCAGTTTAGCGATCAGCGACGATTTCCCCACCCCTGGAGCGCCGGTCAAGCCAAGGCGAAACGCGGATGTCGTTTCGGGTAATCGGGCCAGCAGTACATCCGCGACCGATTCATCTTCTTCGACCACAGTGATCGCACGAGCAAGTTCTCGGCGCGAACCTCTCGAGATGCCATCGACCAGATCATTGATTTCAGAGTCGTCCAACTCTCACCCCCGGCCCGGTCGAACATGACGAGCGATGACCAGGCGCTGAATCTGGCTGGTTCCCTCGTAAATTTCGGTGATCTTGGCATCGCGAAAGAGTCTTTCGACTGGATTCTGTCGTCCCAGCCCCGCTCCTCCGTGAATTTCGAGAGCCATGCGAGCGGCATCGTTGGCGATCTCGGAAGCACTCAACTTCGCCATCGAAGCCTGTCGAGAATGAGGTAGACCTGCATCCTTGAGCAGTGCGGCACGGACCGTCAACAATCGAGCCGCCTCGATGCGGGTCGCCATGTCGGCAATCTTGTGTGAGGCGAGTTGATTGTCCGCCAGTTTCCGACCAAACATCTGATGGCCCTCGGCAAATGAAATGGTGGCATCGAGACACGCCTGAGCGATTCCGACTCCCTGTGTGGCGATTCCGATCCGACCTCCGTCGAGGGTATGCATGGCAATCTTGAAGCCCTGCCCCTCTTCTCCTAGCAGGTTTTCTGCCGGAACTCTCATCTCGTCAAATACCAGTTGCACCGTATCCGAGCCGCGGATTCCCAGTTTCTTCTCCTTCTTTCCCACCGAGAAGCCAGGCATGGTGTTCTCGATCACGAAGGCATTAATGCCACGCGAACGCATCGAGGGATCGATGGTGGCAAAGGTGATGATGATCGAGGCGTGGGACCCATTGGTGATCCAGGCCTTGGTTCCGTTGAGGATCCATTCATTTCCCTCGCGACGACAGGTGGTCTCGATACTCACCGCGTCCGATCCATGATCCGGTTCTGTGATGGCATAGGCACCTAGCGATTCACCACTGGCAAGACGTGGAAAGAACTTCTCCTGCTGTGCTTCTGTTCCGAAGTGGAGCAATGGACTGGAGAGGAGTGAGTTATGAACCGAAAGAGTGACCCCTGTGGATGCGCATCCACGATTGATCTCCTCGAGTGCCAGGCAAAGTCCGAGATTGTCCATGCCGAGGCCGCCGAAGCGGGCAGGGGCGAGGATTCCCATCATTCCTAACTTCGCCAGCCGATCGACATTCATGGCCGGATAGGATTCCTCCCGATCGTGCAGATCAGCCGCAGGAATCAGCACCTCCTCGGCAAACTCCCGGCATGTTTGCTGCAATTTCGAGTGCTCAGGAGAGAGCGTAGTGCCGAGCATGGCCCCCAGGCTTCCATCGATTCCAGCAGAGATCTCGTCATCGCGCATCGATCACACCTTTCGCTCACGAATAATCGTAAAATCCGCGTCCAGTCTTTCGCCCCAGATCACCAGCGGCGACCATTCTCCGGAGCAATGGGCAGGGACGGTACTTCGGATCTCCCAGTTCAGTCTGCAGTAGTTCGAGGATGTTGAGACAAACATCGAGTCCGATGAAATCGGCCAGCGCCAACGGTCCCATCGGATGCCCCATCCCCAGCTTCATCACCTCGTCGATCGCCTCCCGGGTCGCCACACCTTCCATCAAGGCGTAGACCGCCTCGTTGAGCATCGGTGCGAGGATTCGATTGGCGACGAATCCAGGGTAATCCTGAGCTTCCCACGGCTCCTTGCCGAGACGACGGGAGAGTTCCAGTGTCGCTTCCACCACCGTATCGGAACTCTTATGTCCTCGAATCACCTCGACCAACTTCATCATCGGCACCGGATTCATGAAATGCATGCCGACAAAGGACTCCGGTCGCCCGGTGTAATTGGCCAGGCGAGTGATGGAGATGGAAGATGTATTCGATGCGATCACTCCACCATCTACGATCTGCGCATCGAGGGCCGAGATCACCTTTTCCTTCAGTTCTTCACTTTCGGGAACCGCTTCGATCCCCCAATTGGCACCGGCAGCGGCTTCGATTCCCGCTTCGAAGGTGATCCGGGAAAGGATCGTCTCCGCCGCTTCAGCGGTGATCTTTTCCTTCTTGACCATCCTGCCAAGACTGTTTTCGATGGTTCCACGTGCTCGATCCAGAGCTCCCTCGAAGGGATCGATGATCAAGACGGTATAACCCGCCTGTGCGAACACCTGGGCGATACCATTGCCCATCGTTCCGGCACCGACCACCGCTACCCGTTCGACCGAGTTGACCAGTTGTTGAGCGGCTTCAGAGACTTGTGAGGACATGAGACTGGTTCCACCTTCCGAATCTTGAAGACTGAGAGTGACATCGATCTCGAAGCGAGAAAAAGTCAGCAGGTAGATCGTAGGAGCCAGCGCAGCGGTGGGCAAGCGGACCGCTGACGGTCCAACCGATCACCCCGATCAATATCGGACCACCATCGAGCAGATTCCGATCAAAAGAGAAGCCCCGGGGCAGTTTGCCCCGGGGCCCAATAAAACCGTACTCTTCCGCTGCTGAGAATCAGTTACAGGCGTCGTAGAGGACGCAATCGAGGGCGTCTGCCGTCGGATCCGGGCCACAGAAACCGTGCGGCGCTGCCGGAGGAGTGCCACCGCTGAACAGACTGGTCAGGCCGTAAATCGGATCCGCAACATTGACCAGGGCATCATCGTTGTAATCGCAGGCTGAAGCACAGGAGAAACTTCCCCCGCCGAAGAGGCCATCGAGCAGATGGATGATGTCTGCGATATCGAATCCCGCATCGACATTGCAGTCTCCACGGTTGAATCCACCGGGAGCCACGGGATCGAGCGTCACCGTTCCATCGATCAGATCTGCCAGGTAGCCGGCCCCATTCACGACCACAATATTCTCGACGGTGCTGGTTCCGATGGTGCTCACCCACTGGAGTGACGAAGAAACGGCTACAGAAGATCCGGCAATGGCCGCCGCATTGGTGTCGTAATAGACGACCAGAACCTCGGTGTCACTGGCGAATGCAAGGGTATCGGTACCGGGAAAACTGTACACGACGCCGACGGTGAAGCCGCCTGGCAGGAGCGCCTCTGACATGAAGTCGGGACCACTGCCGCCGTTCATCACGGCCAGTATCGGAGCCGACTGCAAGGCGACGGCCGCCAGTACACCCGGATCATGAGCCAGCGACATCGAGAACCCTTGTGTTTCATTGGGGAATCCTGGGTTGTCAGTTTCTTCCCCGATGGAGATGGCCGCCGTCACCGCCCCGACTCCACTGAGTTCGTCGAACTCACCGGACACCTGGGGTGCGACAAAGCGATAACCCGCTGGAATCTCGACCAGAACATCGCAGATGGCGGTCGCCTGAGATCCTCCGCAGTACCCGGTCACCATGTAGGTCCGCACCCCGATCGGAGTGGAGGCGTCCAGGTAATTGGTCGCGGTACCTGGCAGATTCGCCAGCAAGGAGCCATCACGAACCACCTGGATCTGGTCATAGCTCTCGCCATTGGACCATCCGAGGAGCACCTCGAGACCTGCACCCTGATTACAAGTGAGGCCAGAGATCGAATCGCAGGTACAAACAGGATCGGCGGCACAGTCCGGATCGAGGCAATCGACCAGGCTATCGAGATCGTCATCGATACCATTGCCGCAATCTTCGGGCTGAGGTACCACCATGTCGATTTGCAACGAACCGATGCCACCCACTCCAGCGATCGCAGAACCGAGGCGTATCATGAGCTGCTCACCACCGTTGACTGGCAACATCACCTCGGACGCTAATCCGCAGAAATCCCCGTCGCAAGCGACCTGAACCAGAGCTCCGCAACTCCCCTGGTAAACGATCAAACTCGAATCGAATCCAACTGTTCCACAGGTAGAGATGATCAGATTACCGTTGGAGGACGGCTGGAAGTTGTACCAGATGTCCTGGCTCATCAATCCGATGAATGAACCGCCACAGGGAGCGACAAGATCTCCACTATCGGTAGCGCCCGATGTGTCGATCGGATTCGAACCGATGATCGCAATGATCGACGTGCCGCACTCATCGGCAGGGAACGGGATACAGGAGGGATCACCAGAGCAATCGGGATCCTCACAATCGATCAAACTGTCCAGATCGTCGTCGATACCGTTGGTGCAATTCTCGGTGGTGCCTCCGGCCAACGTGAGTTCCATCGTTCCGGTACCATTGGCTCCATCATTCCAGCCACCAACTCTGATCTTGTACTCGACTCCAGCAGTCACAGGGACATCGGAGAGTAACGAACTGAAGCCCGGGCATCCGGCTCCGTCTCCATTACAGGCGATCTGATCGAGGGCACCACAGGTACCGACGTAGATCGACACATCGGAGTCGAAGGTGACCGTGCCGCACAGGCTCACGGTGAATAACCCATCAGTGGTGGGAGTGAAGCTGTACCAGATGTCCTGAAAGAAGCCCCCGAGGAAGGTGCTGGGGCACTGCGCAGGGTCGGAAAGATCGATCGAATCGGTCGCACCCACCGAATTTACACCGTTACTTCCGAGGGTGGCGAGAATCGCATCGACGCACTCATCTCCATCCGCGGTGGCCACACAGGCAGGATCGCCGACACAATCGGGATCGGCGCAATCGGTCGCGCCATCGCCATCGTCATCGACACCGTTGGTGCAATCTTCTGGCGGAGTGGTGCTACAGGCAGGATCGAGAGCACAATCGGAGTCGGAACAGTCGATGAAACCGTCGCCGTCGTCGTCCACTCCGTTGTTACAGACCTCTACTGGAGATCCACCACCGGGTGTGAAGGTGAGATCCATCTCACCAGATCCACCACTGGAGCCGTAGCTACCGATGCGAATCTTGTAATTGGTTCCGCCAGTCACCGCCATGTTCTCGATGATGGAGGTCCAGTTGCTACATCCTGTGGCGTCGCCGTTGCAGGCGACCTGGGTTAACGAAGAGCAACTGCCGGTGTAGACCACTGCATCAGTATCCCAGCTGGCGATGTTGCAGGTTGAAAGGGTCACCGTGCCATCCTGTGCGGGGGTGTAACTGAACCAGATATCCTTGGCCACCTGTCCGAGGAATGATCCGGAGCACTGGCTATCATCGGCCAAAACTCCGCTATTGGTTCCACCGCTGTTGTCGATGGGAATGATCCCCGCTGCGACCACCGTTGCAGTGACACAATCGTCATTGTCGGGAGGAGGAGGCGGTGAGCAAATACCTGCGGCATTCATCTCTACCGCGATCAGTGCATTTTGAATCTGCAATGCATCGTCAGAGGTAAAGGCGGAGACGGATGGCCCACCAGTTCGTGGATCATTGGGCGTAGTTCCGATCAGATCACTGGCCGCTTGATTGAACAGCGTGTACGCCTGATTGAAATCGGATCCTGGTGTCAGGTACACGGTCAATGTTCTGAACCACACTGCGGCCGACTTGATGGCTCCGATTCCCGTGACGGTTTGTCCGTTAAAACTCTTGCCGTCGGTGACCATGGCAAATGCATGATTGGGAACTCCAGAACCGAAGTGTACGCCACCACCATCAAATCCGGGGTCACAGCTGGTGGATTCGTAGATCGGATCGAGAGCACTGGGCGGGTCCCCCATGCATTGAGGAGACCACATGTCGCGGATCGCCCCGAGTGAACTGTCCTCTCCCATCAACCACCGAACTGAGGCATCTCCGCAGCCGGTACGACCGGAGTTGGGTGTATCGGTACCTCCTCCTGTCGGACTGGGGGGCCATGGGGCGCCACCGGGAGTGCCCGCTTCGGAAGCATTTCCATTCCACAGATCGATCAGTTCACCGAACACGTCGGAAAAGGACTCGTTGAGTTGCCCCGACTGGTTCTGATAGATCAGGTCCGCGGTGTAATCGGTCAGTCCATGGCCAAATTCGTGGCCGACGATATCGTCGGTTCCGAGACCATTGCAGAACGCAGTGCCAGAGCCATTCCAGATCGCATTGGGACAGATCCCATCATTCCAGTTGGCCGTGGCCACCAGAGCATTGCCCGCTCCATCGAGGCTGTCTCGATTCAGTCCGGCATTCAACAACTGGTAGAAGTCTCCGATGAAGTCGTAAATGGCATCGACATTGGAGTCACCGGTCACCGCTCCTCCCTCGTTTCTGGCGAGGACCCCCGGCAGTCCACCGCCGGAGCCATCGTAGACCTGGCGATTGATTGCCGAATGCACTGCAGGCCAGGAATCGACCAGCTCTCCATCGATGGCATCGATCAATACATGCTGAGGCAGGACTCGCTCCGAGCCGATCACCATGTGCCATGCGAGGTGCACCTGGCCATCGGAAGGATCTCCGTACCAGCGGGGATCGACGATCACCAGCTTCTCTTCGAGGGTTTGTGGATTTTCAATCTTCATCTCTCCAGCAGCGAGAAAGATCGCATCTTCGAGAGAGAAATCGGGCTGGGTCGGGACCTGGCTGCGGATCGGGTAGAAGTCTCCGTTGACCGCAAGGAAGCGACCTTGAGGATCCTGATGGACGATCACCTGACCGGTGAGTACCTCGATGCCTCGGTAAATCTGTTGATACCGATGATGAACATTGCCCAGATCGCACAACGATGTGCTCATCCGACGGAGTTCTGAAGAAGCATCGGTAATTCCAAAGAGCCGCCCATGAATCGAGAAAATGGAGATCGGGTCGAGCCGATCTTCAATACCTGGAATCGGGGCTCCATATGGCCCCGTGATGAGGCTAGCGAGCCCGGTGATCCGGGAACTTTCGATCTGGAGTTCAACAACTCCTGGTTGGCGATCCTCGATGACTTGAGCCAGAGAGGATGCTCCCAGGAGGAAACATGCGGCAACTGCCGCCAGGAACCTGGGCAAGGACATGGTGTCCCCTTTCTGATTTCCCGAGACGACCAGATTCATTTCTGCTCGAATGGGAAGTAACGAAGTACCCAAACCTATCGGGTACGATATTTTTATAATTTATGGCTGGCTGGCCAGGCACTTCTGGCGCGGGGATATTGCACCACTCACGCTGGAGCGGAAACCCAGTGGGATGAGAACTGGAAGTGAACGAGGAGTCAGCGGAGAAAGAGGCGGTGTCGAGACAGATGTCATCTGCCCGATCCATTGCGGAACAGGGTTCCAGCACAAAGCCTCATTGGTGATAAATCGTATCCTCATGACCAATTCGCAGAATACGGACCGGATCCGTGACCCTGCCATCCCATCGCTCAAGAGCCTTAGAACGCCCCATCTGGACACGGGTTCCAGACGGCAACCAAGCGTTCGCTTCCCTATTGATCCGGATCGGATGGAAAGTCGGACCACTGTTTTTGAAAAAAAATCCGGTTCGGGTGGATGTGCTGTAAAACAGTGCCAGAACCGAGGAGGAAACAGTGATCAAGGTTCAGGATCTCAGAAAAATCTTCAAAGTTCACCGTAAGAAGCCCGGATTCGCCGCGTCGGTGAAGTCATTGATCCGGCGTGACTGGATCGACAAGGTGGCGGTCACAGGATCGACCTTCGAGGTCAATGAGGGCGAAATCGTCGGGCTCATCGGCGCCAACGGAGCGGGCAAGACCACCCTGGTGAAGATGCTATCTGGCATCATCCATCCCACTTCCGGGAAAGCCGAAGTACTCGGTCATGTTCCGTGGAAGCGTGAAGACGCATTCCGGCGTCAGATCGCGCTGATCATGGGTCAAAAAGCCCAGTTGTGGTGGGATCTGCCCGGTGCGGATTGCTTCGAGTTGCTGAGGGAGATCTACCAGATTCCGCCAGAGCAGTACCGCAAGACACTCGATAAACTGACAGAAATGCTCCAGATCGGCGAGGAGATGAACATCCAGCTCCGCCGGCTATCGCTGGGTGAACGGATGAAGATGGAGTTGATCGCCGCCCTGCTCCACTCTCCAAGGGTGGTGTATCTCGATGAACCGACGATTGGCCTCGACATCACCACCCAAAGAGCTGTGCGGGATTTCCTGCTCGACTACCGGCAAAAAAATGCACCGGCAATGATCTTGACGAGCCATTACATGGAGGACATCGAACGGCTCTGCGAGCGAATCATCATCATTCGCGAGGGAGAGATCGTCTATGACGGAAGCCTGGACCGGGTGATGCGAGAGTACGCCCCCTACAAACAACTCCGATTGAATGTACATCGCGATTCGGCGAATCCTCTGGATGCCGCATCACTGGAAATGATGGGCAAGGTGGTCGAATGTGACCCTGGCTCGTTATGCTTGCGTGTAGACCGAGATAAGGTCCCGGAAGTCGCTGCCGAATTACTTCGAAAATACTCGGTCATCGACCTTTCTATCGAGGATCCAGAGATCGGTGACACCATCGAGAGAATCATGGCTGGCAAGGCGAATGAAGCTCTATGAGTCCCTCTCTCTTCTTCCACCTGGTTCTCGTCGAAGCGAAGAAGTTGATGAGTTATCGAGTCGATTTCTGGATCACCATGGTGGTAGCCCTGGTGGTGAATCTGGTGATTCTCTGGGCACTGTGGGAAGCCATCTTTGCCGAATCGGGCAAGGAACTGATCGGTGGCTGGGATCTGAATGGGATCCTTGCCTACGGAGTGATGGTTTTCTTGACCGGGCGCATCGTTCGCGGTGGCGACCTGCAGATGACTGTTGCGACCGACATCTATGACGGGGCGTTGAGTCGTTACCTGCTCTATCCTCGACACTATCCCTTCATCAAGTACGCACAACAGGTCGGCAACATCCTGCCAGATCTGTTTCAGTCACTGATGATGGGACTGGTCGCCATTCCACTGCTGGGAATCTCCACCACCGCAGATGTCACACCGATGAGCCTGCTGATGGCGATACCATCGATCCTTGTGGCTCACCTGCTGTTCTTCCTGATGAGCCTCACTCCCCAGTACATCGCTTTCTGGGCCGACAATGTCTGGAGCCTGTCAGTGATGTTGCGTTTCGTGACGATGCTTCTGGGAGGAGCAATGCTACCACTGACTCTGTTTCCGGAATCGATCCAGGTCGGCCTCCACTGGTTGCCGTTTTCATATCTGTTCGAATTTCCGACCCTGGTAGCCCTGGGAAAGATCGACCTCATCACATGGTTCGAGGGAATCTGTTACTGCTTGCTCTGGAGTTTGCTGATCGGTTTGCTGTCGATACCCGTGTGGCGCAGAGGTGATCTTCGATACACAGGGGTGGGTATCTGATGAATCGATACTTGCGTCTCTATCTCCAGTTCCTCAAGTTCTCATTCAGCCGCTCGCTCGAATACAGGATGGATTTCTGGTTCCGCATCGTCATGGATTGCATGTTCTACGTGGTGGAGTTGATCTTCTTCACGATCCTCTACCAGCACACCGATATGCTCGGCGGCTGGAATTACGATCAGATCCTCATCTTCGTCTCTGGATTCCTGGTCATCGATGCGATTCACATGACAGTATTCAGCAACAACATGTGGTGGATGCCGATCCTGGTGAACAAGGGCGATCTCGACTACTACGTGGTGAGGCCGGTCTCATCCCTCTTCTTCCTCAGCTTGCGAGACTTTGCCGCCAACTCTTTCCTGAATCTGCTCATCGCCTCGGGAATCCTCTGCTGGTCGATCCTTCGCTATCCCGGCGAACTGGAAACTATAAACCTGATCTGGTTCCTGTTCCTGATCATCAATGGAGCATTCCTTCATTACATCTTGCAGATGTTCTTCCAGATTCCAGTCTTCTGGACTCACACCAACCGTGGACTGGTGACCGCATTCTTCTCTGCAACAAAATTGATGGAGCGTCCCGATATGATCTATTCCATCTGGACTCGAAGAATCTTGATGACGGTATTTCCTGCGCTACTGGTCATCGCCTTGCCCTCGAGAATACTATTCGAAGGACCCGACCCGTTATTGATCTCATGGGTTCTCGGCGTGACCGCCTGCTCATTCCTGGGAATGCGAGCCTTCTGGAACCTGGCCTTACGCCACTACTCGAGCGCCTCTTCCTAGTCGCCCGACCTGGACATCGACAAGGCCTTGTCGATCGCTGCGGTGACCTTCTTTGCCAGTTCCATGCGTCCCTCAGGTTTGAAATGAACATCACCCGGGGCTCTGAATAATTTCGGGTCCAATTGGCTACTGACTGCATGAAGATCGTTGATGGGGATCTTGTACTTCTTCATCAATTTCTGGGCGACCTTGTTATAGCGGATGTCGTCACCGACAAATCTCCCCTTCTCCCCCTCTGGAACCAGTGTGGTGCTGGCCCAGATCAAATGAGCCCTGGTCTTCTGGAGACGCAAGATCAACTTCTCGAGATTGATCCCGTATTGCTGAGAGGACAGGGTGACCTTGCCCTTCTCCTTACCCTGCTTGCGGCTCCCGGGAGGATCACGATAACAGAGATCCCATAGACCCCAGTTGAAGTGAATCACGTCCCAGTTCCCATCTCCCAACCAGTCATCGATCCGTTTCAATCCGGTACCGGTGTGTTGAGCATTGCCTGGATTGTGAATCACTGTCGCCCTGTCACGCAGGGCCTTCTGTACAAATGGCGTGTATCCGATGGAGATGGAGTCCCCGATGATCAGAACTCTGGGGAGCTGCGATTTCTCGATGGGATCCTGCGCAGTCTCCGGTTCATCATGAAGAGGAAAGAAGACACTGAAGCCGAGCAAGATCAAAATCGATAACAGTTTCATCCACTTCTCCTGATCGATGGCGACTCCGGTCGTGCCAGATGCCGCTGATTGGTTTCACCCTACAGCGGATGAAAATAGCCCTCGCAACCAAGGTCACGAGGGCTACGCGGGTCACGGTGCGCCCGAAGGCACACCGCCTGATGCCTGAAAATTAGTTAACTGAACTTGGTGGTTCCAGGCCTGGCGATTTCTACCACCGGAGCTGGACCAAATTCATAGGCCACCGGGCTCAGATCCAGTTCACTGCTGGTCATCTCATCCCAGGTGATGGTCTTTCCGGTATAGGCTGCAGTCCTTCCGAGGATCGCCGCCAGTGTACTGTTGCACATGTACTCGCCATTGTTGATCCGGTCGCGTTCACCCTTGACCGATCGAAACAATTCGACCCATTCGGCGTCGTACATGTCGTTGGGGGATCCGGAGAAATTCCATTTGACCTCTCCATCGACGCGATGACGCTGGATTGCGGCGGTTCCTCGGGTTCCATGAACATAATCACTCACGTCACCATCTGCGCCACTCCACTGGCGGCAGGAGTGGAACAACTTGGTGCCATTCTCCCATTCGAACACACAATTGAAGTGGTCGTAGATGTCTCCCCACTTCTCTTCGGTCCGGCAAGTTCGGCCTCCACTGGCACTACACTTCGCCGGCGGAGCATCCTTCATTGCCCACATCATCTTGTCGATGCTATGGATACTTTGCTCGGTGATGTGATCTCCGCTGAGCCAGTTGAAGTAGTACCAGTTTCGCACCTGGTACTCCATCTCGCTCCACTCATCCTTGCGACCCCTGTGCCATAGACCGCCAGTGTTGTAGGTACATTGAAGGGTGATGATGTCTCCGATCGATCCGTCGTGGACGCGATCGATAGTCTGTTGCTTCGCATCCTGGTAGCGATAGCAGAGGCCACTGACCAGGGTGAGTCCCTTCTGGTCGGCGATCCGTGCCGCTGCCCTGACCCTCGCCACTCCCGGAGCATCGGTGGCCACCGGTTTCTCGGCAAAGATGTGCTTCCCTGCAGCCACTGCCTTCTCGATCTGCTCCGGTCGAAAGTGTGGAGTGGTCGCCAGGATGACCAGATCACAGTTTTCGATCACCTTTTCGAAACTGTCCCAGCCAGAGAATTGCATCTCTTCCGAAACATCGATCCGATCGGCATGCTCTTCGTCGAGCAAGTTCTTCAGTGAACTATCGAGGCGATCCTTGAAAATGTCTCCCATCGCAACCAGTTTCGCCCTCGGTTCGACGTTGAGCGCATTGATCACCGCTCCGGTACCGCGTCCCCCACAACCGACCAGTCCGACACGAATCGTCTCATCGACTGAGTTGTGCATCATCGAGGGCAACGCCTGGAGAGCAGTCGAACTCAATGCCGCAGCCGCCAGTGCGCCGCCAGATGCGCTGAGAAATACACGCCGATCGATCCCGCTGGATGTTGAACTGGTTTGATCTTCATGCTGCTGATCCATCGAATCCTCATTTCATGTTCATTGGCCGACCGAGCCCGGCGGACGCTTTTATAATACAGAGCAGAAGCGCCCTTCTCCAGAACCGATCCATCACTGTTCAGTGGCCAGAGACATCTCCCCGAGCACCTGATGTGATCCATCGCGGGGATCGACCAGCAGTGCAGCACTTCCGGGAAATCGTTGTAGAAGATCGGACGCAGCCTGCGGTTCCAGTACCGAGATTGCGGTGGCGAGGGCGTCTGCGATGGCACCGTCGGTCGAAATGACGGTGACCTGATGGGGTCCTTCGATTCCCAATCCGCTGCTCGGATCGAGAATATGACTGTATCTGCGCCCTCCGATCTCGGTGAATCGAGTGGCATCTCCGCTGGTCGCCACCGCTGCCCGCCCGGGGATCAGTAGTTTCAGGGGAGTGCCGTTTGACGAGACCTGCTGGCTCGATGCCCCGATGGCTATGCGCCATTCTCGACGTCCTGGAGGAGGATCCCCCAGCACCAGGTCGCCCCCTCCATCGATGATCAGATGGCGGATTCCCTGCCGCTCCAGTAATTGAAAGACTTCCTGCACGGCGTGACCCTTGGCAATCCCACCCAGGTCGATGGATACACCTTCTCGCAAGAGTTGAATGGTACTGGCGGCCTCATCGATGATGATTCCATCGATTCCCATTCCCTTGCGAGCTTTTTCCACCTCGTGATCTCGAGGCAGTCGACCGGCACGATGACATCGTCGCCACAACCGTACCAATCCACCGACTGTCGGATCAAACGCTCCTTCGCTGGCCCGCGCAATTTCCAGTGCCTTATTCATCACCTGAAGAAGGTCAGCGCTCACCACCACGGGTTTCGGATGCGGCGCAGAGCGGCACAGTTGACGCAACTCACTCGATTCCTTCCAGTCAGAACAGACCTGGTCGATCTGATCGATTCGGTCCCACGCGGTACGGACCCACGCCTGCGCATGATCTCGATCGGAGTGGAATACGGTGATCTGAAATCGAGTCCCCATCGAGGAATGATCGAGATGAAGCCTGTGAAGTGGCGATTGACAGCCACACATCAGCAGGAGAAGTGCGAACAGTAGCAACGGGGCCCACCGAGCCCGTTTCCTCAGAGAATCCACCGAGATAGCCTGAGGTGCAGAGATGACCTGGGGAGCCGAGATGACCTGGGGAGCCGAGATGACCTGGGGAGCAAGGTGGGACATCTGGACTGGAGGGAGGAAGTACGACATCATGACTGCCTTGTACCCGCCCGCGGCTACCGGGGGCACCACCCTGCCGAAAACTGCTGGAACCCAGCAAGGCAGAGCCTGGAAGGACACCCTTGAAGAGACCTCTGACGCACAGATCTCTGACGCACAAACCTCTGACGCAAAGACCACCGACAGCCATCGGGCTCGGCGTCATCCTACTGTTCGCCGGAATGACTGCGAACGCGGATGAACCGGAGGTCCAGAGCCAGGAGATTCCGGGATCGAAGCATCCGATCTACTGGGTCTCGATACCGGTCGGCAGTGAAGGCTATCCAGAGACCATCACCATCGGTTCACCCGCCACCGAGAAGGGCAGGTCTGCCGACGAAGGGCCGACCTGGACCGTCAAGGTGAGCCCCTTCTCCATCATGAAGCACGAGTTGACCTGGGATATCTACGATCTGTTCCGCCAGGAGTACGCCATCCTTCAGGACACCAGGATTTCGGGTGACCAGGCGGATCAACCGGAGTGGGCCGATGCGGTGAGCATTCCCACTCCTCTGTGGGAACAGGATTCCCGACCCATCCTCGAAGGACTAGGAACTTCTGGAGGCTATCCGGTCGCCGATGTGACCCAGTTCGCAGCGATGCAATTCTCCAAGTGGCTGTCGAAGAAGACGGGCCAGTTTCTGCGTCTGCCCACCGAAGCCGAATGGGAATACGCCGCTCGATGCGGCCAACAAACGGCATTTTCTTTCGGTGAAGATTCGACCCGACTGGCGGAATACGCCTGGTTCTTCGACAACAGCGAGTATGACGATCCCGATTCTGGATACCCAGGTCTCGGTTCTGGCTATCGCAAGGTGGGAACCCTGAAGGCAAATCGCTGGGGAGTCCACGATCTCTACGGAAATGTCGCCGAGTGGACCCTCGATAGTTACCTCGCCGAAGGCTATGCAGCACACGACGACAAGGTGGTCTCCGCTACCGCTGCGGTGCGCTGGCCAGATAAAATCTGGCCGGCAGTGGTTCGAGGAGGATCCTGGCAGGATGATCCGGAGCGTTGTCGGAGCGCTGCTCGCTCCGCCTCGACCCGCAAGTGGCAAAAACGAGACCCCCAGTTACCGAAGAGCATCTGGTGGTGTACCGATGCGTTTCATGTCGGTTTTCGATTGGTTCGCCCGACAAACCCGCCCCCTCCCGAGCAGTGGGATCGATGGTGGGATTCGCAGGTAGAATCGATCCAGCGGCAGATCCAAGAGGGTTACAAGGAGTTGAGAACCCCGGTCGAGAAAGCCACATCCAGCACCGATGAATAATCTTCCAGCGATTCTATTCCTGCTGACCACCTTGCTGATCGGATCGATCGGCACCGCACAGGACTCGGTCTGGAAGCGCACCGACTCCGATGATCCTTACCTGCACCGGATCCCCTTGAGAGACTCCCGCGGTGGAGTCATCGATCCCAGTGCCAACAACGGTAGTATTCCTCATCTCGGCAAGAGTTGTGCCCCCTGTCATGATGTCGAATCTGCCAGCGGTGGGCTTCATGCGGGACAAGGACCCGATGGTCGTGCCGGTGAGCCATGGATACTGGTGGATCCTCGCAGTGCCACTCGCATGCCACTTCACCGAAGGAAGTGGCCTGGATTACTCTCTCCCCCATCGATGGATCTCGACCAGAAAAAATGGGGTCAGGAATTTGGCCGCCATGAAACGGGAGCCGGAGACGAATCCGATTGCCTTGTCTGTCACCTCGCCAGTGGCTACGACTTCGCCAAACGCATCGAGCAGATCGACTCTGGAAATACAGCTCTGGCACCTTTTGTCGCTGCAGGGCTGGTCGACACTTCCGGTCAACTCGATCCCCGTCGCTTCGATTCCACTGCTCAGGTGGAGTTGAACTTACTCGGGGATGCGGGCAGCCAGGCATGCCTTCGCTGTCACACCGTTCGAAATCTGGATGAACAGAACGATCGTCGCTGGCTTCACCAAGATGATGTCCACCTCGCCGCCGGACTCTCTTGTGTCGATTGCCACCGATCGGGAATCGATCACCACATGGTCCGAGGCTACGAGGGTGAAGTTCATCCCTCGGGGACCGATGTGACCACCCTCAGCTGTCGCGGATGCCACCTCGACGAGGATGGAGGTTTATTCGGCGCTCCGCTGGCGGAACACCGGGGACTCCCCCCCTTCCACCTCGAAGAGATCAGTTGTACCGCCTGTCACGCAGGGCCAGGTCCGGGGCGATCCCATGTTGCCCAGTGGACTTCCCGTGCCCACCGACTCGGAGAAGCGAGTCAAGATCGGCTGCCCGGAATCCCACCTCGCATCATCGGCGCATTCCTGCAGCGAGATGACCAGCAGAGGATCAGTCCGGTCCGTCTCACCTGGCCCGACGGCTGGGGAGTTCTGGAGGCCAACGGCACCATCACACTGTTGACCCCAGCACAACTTCGACCGCTTCTCCGCCGTGCTCTGAGGGTACGATCGGACCTGGTCGAGGAACTGTCCGGCCAAATCGAGGGAGAGAATGCCTCGTCGGTTCTGGTGAAAGCCTTGAAGAAACTACAGGAACCGCTGGAGGATGGCAGGGAGGCGATCCTCATCACCGGCGGCCGTCTGTGGAAGGTCAGTGACGCAGATGAACTGCAATCATCGGCTTCCCCCGCTGCTGAAGCAGTGTCCTGGGCCCTCTCCCATCCGGTGCGACCTGCACGAGCCGCACTGGGAGCCGGGGGCTGCAACGATTGCCACTCCTCCACCAGCAGCTGGTTGAAGGATAAAGTCGGCCCATCGTCGTTGCTTCCCCTGCCTGGCCCTGGCGGAATCGAAGGCCCCTCCTCTCCGATGGAGAGTGGAATCATCGATTCCTCTCGCTGGAAGATCTGGTCATGGCTCTTCCTCGGAAGGGATGCGGGGAAGATCTACTTCAGTATCTGTGCCTTGCTGGCGATCTCCGGCGGATTGCTCGGGCTGTGGAAGATGATTCAGGAGGAATCCCGGTGATCCAGAAACTTTCCCGCTGGACGGTGCTTCTGGCATTTCTCTGCACCATCTCCTCGATTGCCGGCGTGCCGGTCGGGGAGGAGTTAAGAGGGTACTGGCTCCAGTTGCATCTACTGGTCGCAAGCCCCCTGGCTGCACTGCTAGTGATTCGATGCTGGTGGCCAACCGTCGATACGACGATTCTAGGGCAACTTTCCTGGTGGCTGATGGCGATCGCCATGGGACTGGTACTGATCCCCATGCTCGGATGGACCTCATCGCAAAACTCGATGGTGTGGATCGAGGGACACGGCTGGCTTTCGCTCATTGCAGTGGCGATTCTCGGCTGGTCAGTGAGAAGGAAATCTACCTGATCACATGTTGCGGCGGTATCTTCCACCGACCTGGTAGAGCGCATGTGTGATCTGTCCGAGACTTGCGACTCGCACCGTTTCAATCAACTCACGGAAGATGTTTTCACCAGAAAAGGCCACCTGCTGCAATCTCTGAAGTGCACTCTCCACTTCACTTCGATGGTCATCATGGAACTGTCCCAGATCCACCATCCGTTGCTTCTTCTCATCCGCAGTCGCACGACGCAGTTCGATATGGCTCGGTTGCGGGCTTCCACCGGGACGCAAGAAGGTGTTGATGCCGACGATGGGAAGTTCGCCAGTGTGCTTTCTGTGCTCGTAGAGGAGTGATTCCTCCTGAATCTTCGAGCGCTGATACTGTCTTTCCATCGCTCCCAACACGCCACCACGTTCATGCAAGCGTCGGAATTCTTCCAGCACAGCATCTTCTACCAGTTCGGTCAGTTCGTCGGTGATGAATGCGCCCTGAATCGGATTATCGTTTCGGGCCAGCCCTAGTTCCTCGGCAACGATCAACTGGATGGCCATCGCCCTACGAACTGAATCCTGAGTCGGAGTGGTAATCGCCTCATCAAAGGCATTGGTATGAAGAGAATTACACTGGTCGTAGTAGGCCATCAATGCTTGAAGCGTTGTTCGAATATCGTTGAAGTCAATCTCCATCGCATGGAGCGATCGACCTGAAGTCTGGATGTGGTACTTCAACTTCTGACTGCGCTCATTTGCGCCGTACACATCACGCATGGCGATGGCCCAGATCCTCCGGGCGACTCTCCCCAGTACCGAATACTCCGCATCGAGGCCGTTGGAAAAGAAGAAGGAGAGATTGCGGGCGAAGTCATCGACCGACATCCCTCGTGAGAGGTAGTTCTCAACGTAGGTGAAACCGTTTGCCAGGGTGAAAGCCAATTGCGTGATGGGATTAGCACCCGCTTCGGCGATGTGATATCCGCTGATCGATACCGAGTAGTAGTTCCTGACCTGCTCATCGATGAAGAACTGCTGGATATCTCCCATCATCCGCAGCGCAAAATCGGTGCTGAAGATGCACGTGTTCTGCGCCTGGTCCTCCTTGAGGATGTCTGCCTGCACCGTTCCCCGGACGCTGCGAAGAACATGGGATCTGATCTCCTCCAGCTGAGCGGGAGACGGATCAGATGCCGTTTTCTGACGATGGAGTTCGACCTGCTGGTCAAAGGCCGCATTGAAGAACATAGCCAGGATCATCGGCGCTGGGCCATTGATGGTCATCGAGACCGAGGTACTCGCAGCACACAGGTCGAAACCTGCGTACAACTTCTTCATGTCCTCCAGATTGCAAATGCTGACGCCGCTTTCGCCGACCTTTCCGTAGATGTCGGGACGTAGATCTGGATCCTCGCCGTACAGCGTGACTGAATCGAAAGCAGTGGAGAGCCGATGAACGTCTTCTCCTTCGCACAGATAGTGAAACCTCTGGTTGGTCTTCTCGGGGGGGCCCTCACCCGCGAACATCCTCTTGGGGTGCTCATCTCTTCGACGAAATGGGAAGACACCTGCAGTGAAGGGGAAGTGCCCAGGCAGATTCTCTTTCATCAACCAGCGGGTCAGATCTCCATGCCCCTTGAAGGTGGGAAGGGAGACCCTCGAGATGTGACTCCCCGAGAGAGACTCGAACTGAAGTGGCTCCCGGATTTCCCGATCTCTCACCTGGAAAACCAGTTCCTCTTGCCGGTAGGACTCCGCCAGCGCTGGCCACTGTTCGATCAGTTGGAGGACTCGAGGATCCATGGATCCCTGTAAAGTCATCGCCATCTCGCTCAATCGAGCGCTCGCCTCCGGGTTTTCCGCCTCGATCAATTCCGAACTTCTTCCCAGAGATTCGGCATCGTCAGATAACTGTGCTGAGCTTTCGACGCATTGATGGTAGTCGCGAATCGAATTGGCGATTTCAAGCAAGTATCCCACTCGTTCCTGTGGGATCGGCGATGGCCTGCTGGCACCGTCTACCGAGATGCGATCATGAGAGATCTTCCATCGGTCCGAATCTGGCGAGGTGAGGCTGGAGAGAAGATGAGTGTAGAACTTTTCCACCCCTTCATCATTGAAGTGACTGGCGGTGGTTCCGAATACCGGTAGATCCTCGTCACGAATGCCTGGATCAAAAATCCCGCGGCTTCTCCGGTATTGTTTGCGAACATCTCGAATGGCATCACGAGCACCAGGACGATCGAACTTGTTGAGCACGACGATGTCGGCAAAGTCGATCATGTCGATTTTTTCGAGTTGAGTTGCGGCTCCGTACTCAGGGGTCATCACATAGACGGACAGATCGGAGATATCGGTGACCCGGCTGTCCCCCTGGCCGATTCCGGAAGTCTCCAGCAACACCAGATCAAAGCCTTCTGAACGGAGTTGATCCACCGCTCCTCGGATCGCTTCGGGAACCTCTACTCCGCTCGATCGGGTCGCCAGTGATCGAATATATGCCCTGGGATTGTCGGCGCTGTTGATCCGAATCCGATCTCCCAGTAATGCTCCGCCAGTTCTCCTCTTGGTCGGATCGACGGTGATCGCTGCAAATCTTCGATCCGGGAAATCTTGCAGCAATCTTCTCAAGATCTCATCCGTCAAAGATGATTTCCCTGCGCCACCGGTTCCAGTTAACCCCACCACCGGAACTACCTGTGGCTTGGTCTCGATCTCTTCTCCCAGTTCGACCCTGGTGATTCGTTGTGGAAGTGCTGATCCACGGTCCGCGGCTTCTTCGATGGAGCCGACACGCTTGAGCATGTCAAGAATCATCCCCTCGAGGCCCATGTCTCGACCATCCTCCGGGGAATAGATCCGCTCGATCCCATACTCGTGCAATGCCGCGATCTCTTCGGAAACGATGACGCCTCCGCCACCTCCAAAGATTCGAATCCAGGGGCATCCCTTCTCGACCAGAAGATCTCTCATGAACCGAAAGAACTCGTTATGACCACCCTGATAGGAAGACACTGCGATGGCATCCGCATCTTCCTGAATGGCAGTATCGACGATCTCCTCGGCACTGCGGTTGTGCCCCAGATGGATGACCTCTGCGCCCTGGTCCTGGAGGACCCGTCGCATGATGTTGATGGAAGCATCGTGGCCATCAAAGAGACTGGCCGCGGTAACAAATCGGACCGGACGCATCAGGACTCCTGGCCAGGGGAAGATCACCGAGGTCGAAGGAGATCCCCTCTGGCGCCCTCCGACACCCTGCATCATCGAAGAGATGGCCAGATTATTCAAGTCGAGCGAGCCAGAAGTCGCAGATATATGGGAATGGAGCGCTTATCGACAGTTCATCCGGCTGCCCAGAGCCGTTCAGGCACTCGATTTCTCGTCATGAGCACTGCCGTTGAAGCTCAGCACCTTGCTCTTTCCCTCGATGATGGTCTCGAGGAATACCGGACGCCCCCACAGTTTGTAGAGATTTTCCAGCGTGCGAGACGCGTAATCGAGTTTCAGCGGAGTACCGGACCAGATGTGCTTCAGCAGTAGTTCACCCCTGTTGCCATAGTTACCATCCTGCACCTGAATCCGCGGTCTACCACAGTTCGACAACTGATCGAGAAATGCCAACTTGATCGAGGAGAAGTCCCTCCCGTCGAGGATGTACTTCCCTGCCTGACGATCGAATTTATAGGTGAACATCTTGTGCTGGTCGCAAAATTCTTCGGTGAGGAACTCGTCGATAAAGGTGATGTCATTGTGAGTGCTGCGCACCTCGTAGATCTTCTTCAGGCCCAGATCTTCGTCCCGATCCCAATCCTTCTTGCCATGAACATCTTCGCAGGACTCCCAATCTTTTCCGTGGCGACCGGTATCCCACCGCATCTTGATATCCCGGAACAACTCGATGCCCACCTTATAGGGATTCAATACACCGGGGCTGCTTCCAAGTGTTCCCGAGTGATGGTCGGCGTAATCGATCAGTTCAGACGCGTCGAGGATGCTCCTGGTCATCATGTTGGAATGCCAGTACGAAGCCCAGCCCTCATTCATGATCTTGGTCATTCCCTGGGGAGCGAAGTAGTACGCTTCTTCCCGGATGATCGACAGGACGTCTCGCTGCCACCTTCGCAACTGACCATGATGGAGCAGGAAGTTCAGTACGTCCTTTTCGGGCTCTTCGGGGAGATTCTCCGATTCATCGATCTTGTTGAGGATCGCTTCTTTCTCTCTTGCCAGTACCTTGGCAGGATTGACGAACTCCTCCATGTATGGCTTGGTTGCGAATCGAACCCCCTGCGCCTCATTCCGCGCCAGATCCAGGCTCTCTTCACTCTGCTTCTCGCCTGCAGCGAAGTACGGCAGATGCGGATCGATCAAATTTTCAAGCGACAGGCAAACATCGATGAACTCTTCGACCGCATCCTGCCCATGATCGTCGATGTGTCTGCGAATTCTGACTGCGTGGTTGGAAATCGTGTCGACCATCTTGCGGTTTGTATGTGCAAACCAGCAGTTGTTCTTGAAGAAGTCGCTGTGCCCATATACGTGAGCCATGACGAGTTTCTGATCGACCAGTGGATTGCAACGCATCAAATATGCGTAGCAAGGATCATTATTGATCACCAGTTCGTAGATCTTTGCCAGGCCGTAGGAGTATTGTTTCTGTAACTCCTCGAACTGCATTCCCCAGCGCCAGTGCGGATAGCGAACAGGAAATCCGCCATACGACGCGATCATGTTCATCTCATCGTAATCCACCAGCTCGTAGAGGACCTCGAAGAAGTCGAGCCCGCAATCCACCGCATGCTGGCGGATGATCTGGCGCCATTCCTCGATTTCAGGCGTGAGTTCTCTGTTCCGCAACATCTTCAGCATCCCTTCCCGAGGAAGGTCTTGATCGATGGCAGGATCTCATCGCGAGAATTGATCTCTGAAACCAGTACCTTATCGTCCTGGCCAACTCCCTCACGAAGATCCTTGATGAACTGACCACTGCCGTAAGCACTCTTGACCTGGCCGTAACAGAACACGTTACTGGCCGGGATCAGGTCCTCTTGAAGCAAGCGGATGCACTGGGCGGTATCATCTCCACCCCAGTTGTCTCCATCGGAGAAGTGAAACGGGTAGATGTTCCATTCGACCGGAGAGAACTCCTTCTGTATCAGTTCTTTGGCCAGGTTGTAGGCACTTGAAATCTTGGTTCCGCCCGATTCCCGGACATGGAAGAAGGTGTGCGCATCGACCAGTTTCGCCTGGGCATCGTGAATGATGTATCTGGTCTCGATATTTTCGTACTGACTTTGCAGCCATGTGTCGAGCCAGAAGGATTCGATCCTGACGATGTCCTTCTGCTCATTCCCCATCGATCCGGAAACATCCATCATGTAGATGATCACAGCATTGGACTGAGGAACCTGCTTCGTGTTCCACGATCGGTATCTTCGATCCTCGCGAACCGGAATCACTTTTGGTTTCTTTGGATCGTAGGAACCACTGGCAATCTGACGCCTCAACGCGGCCTTGAAAGTGCGGCGAAAGTGGCGCAGTGATTCGGGGCCATTGCGATTAATGCCGGTGTAACGATCCTTTTCGACCTTCACCGATGCGGTTCCCCGAGGCTCGATTCGTGGCAGTTCCAGCTCCTCACCGAGGATCTCTGCGAGTTCCTCGAGAGAAACATCTACCTCGATGACATGTTCCCCCGGCTGATCTCCAGCTTCAGCACCTGGAGGGCCTTGCTCTTCACCAATCGGCTCGCCCACCTCGCCATCGCCCATCCCCACTCCACCCTGCTGGGAATCACCGAATCTGAAGTTGGGGATATCGATCTGGGGCAAAGGGACGCTGACGACCTTCTTCCCCTGGCGAGCCAGTAGCTCTCCCTGAGAAACGTATTGCTTGAGATTCTCGCGAATCTTACCGCGTACGATCTTTCGGAACCGATTGGTGTCTGGATCGATCTTGCGCACAGTGGCTCCTCCCGTGACTACTCGACACCCTTGGTGTCGCCGCGGGCGAAGATACTCGCCACGTAGTTGAGAACATCGGTCGCGCTGTCCTCGTTGTATCCAAACTGTTCGATCAGCCGTGTCTTCACCACATCGATCTTCGCTTGCGAATCCTTATCCACCACATCAGAGATCAAGGTGGTCAGCTTGATGGTGTCTTTCTTGTCCTCGAAGAGTTTCATCTCGAGCGCCTTCTGCAAGCGAGCATTGGTCGTGTAATCGAACTGCTTTTGATCCACTGCCAGTGCCCCGATGTAATTCATGATTTCACGGCGGAAATCGTCCTTGCGGCTCTCCGGAATGTCGATCTTTTCTTCGATGGAACGAAGAAGACGCTCGTCCGGATCTTCCGACTGGCCGGTGTAGGGATTGCGTACCTTTTCTCGCTGCGTGTACGCCTTCACGTTGTCGATGTAGTTCGCTGCAAGTTTCTGGATCGCTTCCTCATCGGCGCTGATGGCTCTCTGGACCTCGTTCTTGACGATGTCCTCGTACTCCGCTTTCACCACTGACAGGATTTCTCGGTATCGAGATCGAACCTCGTCATTCGAGATCAAGCTGTGGTGCTTCAATCCTTCATCGATCTCGTTGAGCACCATGAACGGATTCACGTAGTCATAATCGGAGACCAGAGCATTGGAGATCTTGTCCTGGATGTAACGAGGTGAGATTCCTTCGAGGCCCTCACGAATCGATTCGTCTCGCAGTTCCTTGACATTCTCCTCGGTGAACCCCGAAACGCTATTGCCGTCGTACAGGCCCATCTTTTGCGCCAGAGTGATCTGGGCGTTCTTCGGCTCCTCCAGGCGAGTCAACACCGCCCACATCGCGCAAACTTCCAGGGTGTGTGGTGCAATGTGCTTGGTCATCTTCTCGCGAGTGTAATCCTTGCGGTAGATCCTGACCTCATCCTGAAGAGTCGTGTTGTAAGGGATATCGATTTTCACGGTTCGATCCCGGAATGCTTCCATCAATTCGTTGTTCTGTAGCTTTCTGTATTCCGGTTCGTTGGTGTGTCCGATGATCACTTCATCGATGGATGTCTGTGCGAAGCGCTTCGGCTTGATGCTTTGCTCCTGGCTGGCTCCGAGCAGATCGTAGAGGAATGCCACATCCAGTTTCAGGACCTCGATGAACTCGATGATTCCGCGGTTGGCGACATTGAACTCACCATCGAAGTTGAAAGCTCTGGGGTCCGATTCCGAACCGTACTCGGCGATTTTTCGGTAGTTGATATCACCAGTCAACTCTGTCGAGTCCTGGTTCTTCTCATCCTTGGGCTGGAAGGTACCGATACCCACCCGATCTTCTTCACTCATGATGACCCGACGGACGCGCACATGGTTGATCACCTGATGCCAATCGCCATCGTACTTCTGCATGTAATGGTTGTAGTACCAGCGACTGAAGGGACAGAGACTGCCTCGCAACTGGATCGGGTACTTGCCCTTGCCAGTCGCCTGGATGCTCTCGATCAGTTCCGGGCGAGCTTCATCGGGGACCAAGTAGATCGGGTCCTCATTCATCGGAGAATCTACCCAATCACCCTTTTCATCTTGCCACTGGAAGGTGTAGAGAGCTCCTTCAGGAGTCTTCGAATATCTCTCGAGTCCCCTCTTCAGAAGATGAACGATGGTGCTCTTTGCCGATCCCACTGGACCGTGCAGTAACAGCACCCGCTTCTCGGTGCCATAACCATGGGCCGCTGATTTGAAGAAACTGACCAGTTGATGGAGCGGTCGATCGAGGCCAAAGACAGCGTTCTTACCCTCCTCAACCGGATCATCGAAGAAGTTCCAGTGCGAGACGTCGCGAGCATCGAGTTGGCTCGAGGGCTCGCTGCCTTCGGTGCAGATCATGTCGTAGATGCGTTGAAAGGCACTGCGTAGAACATCCGGGTTCTCGTATGCGATCTGGAGATAGTCGTGAAAACTACCGTTCCAGTTCAACTCGCGGTAACGATCGGTTTCGAGGTTCTTCGAGATCAACTCGAACAAATTGATGTGCTGATTCATGCGTTCCTCCACCAGTCTATTTCGGCCTATTGGCCCCAGTTCTTTAGGAAAGACTCGCTGACAGGCCCAGTGGCCTGAAACCGGGCTGGAGCACCCGTCATTGAGTCACCGGACGATTGCCGCCCCCTAGGCGGTGGGATGAGGATGGTCGGAAGGGAGCGATTCTGCAATATCTGGGGGAAAAACTCTTCTACACCGGCCAGCAGCAGGTGGATGAGAAAGGCGGCACGGACTCTTGAGAATCCGTGCCGCCTCCTGCTCATGTTCCGATACTGTGAACTCGCTAGTCCTTCACGGTGAAATCGGCGTCGACAATCGGCTCTTCCGCCGCTACGCCCTCTGCGGACGCTCCTCCAGGAGCAGCACCGCCTGCGGCACCCGTTGCCCCCTCTGCGGTAGCCTCTGGCGAGGCATCCTCGTAGATCCGCCGGGCCAGATCGTGGGAGGCTTCATTGAGCCCGTCGAGGGCAACCCGGATCGACTCGGCTGTCGCATCCGTATCGGACTTGGCTTCCTTGAGCGCCTCCAGTGCCTTCTCGATCTTCTCCACCTCGTCACCCTCCATCTTGTCAGAGTGATCCTTGAGGCTCGATTCGGTGGCATAGCAGGCCTGATCCGCTTCATTGCGAATTTCGACCAGTTCACGGGTCGCCTTATCCTCGTCGGCGAATCGTTCGGCCTCCTGCCGCATCGATTCGACCTCTTCCTCACTCAACCCAGAGGATGACTGGATCTTGATACTGTGCTCCTTGCCGGTACCCATGTCCTTGGCAGACACCTCGAGGATTCCGTTGGCATCGATATCGAATGAGACCTCGATCTGTGGCACTCCGCGTGGCGCCGCAGGGATTCCGTCGAGCTGGAATTTACCCAGGGTCCGGTTGTCCGAGGCCATCTCCCTCTCGCCCTGAAGCACGTGGATGTCCACTGCAGGTTGATTGTCCGCCGCAGTCGAGAAGACTTGCTTCTTGTTGTGAGGGATCGTCGTGTTGCGATCGATCAGTTTGGTAGTCACTCCTCCGAGGGTTTCAATTCCGAGCGAGAGCGGAGTCACATCGAGCAGCAGAACATCGCTGAGTTTTTCGTCTCCGGCGAGGATTCCCCCCTGGATTGCAGCTCCAATGGCCACGACCTCATCCGGATTGACCGAACGATTGGGTTCCTTGCCGAAGATGGACTGGACGATCCCCTGGATTGCGGGAATCCGCGTCGATCCACCGACCAAGATGACCGTATCGATCTGACTCGGGTTCATTCCCGCATCGGAGAGCGCCTGTTCGCATGGACGGCGAGTGCGATCGATGAGTTCCCTGGCCTTCTCCTCGAAAGTGGCCCGGGTGATCGACATCTGCAGGTGCTTGGGACCGCTGGCGTCAGCAGTGATGAACGGCAGGTTCAACTCGGTCTCTGCACGGCTCGAGAGCTCACATTTGGCCTTCTCTGCGCTTTCTTTCAGGCGCTGGAGTGCCATCAGGTCACTTCGCAGATCAATCCCCTGCTCTTTCTGAAACTCGTCGGCGATGTAGTTGATCAAAACCTCGTCGAAGTCATCTCCACCAAGTTGTGTATCTCCATTGGTCGACAGAACTTTGAAAATCCCATCGTCAACCTCGAGGATCGAAACATCAAAGGTTCCGCCTCCCAGGTCGTAGATCACGATCTTCTCCGAGCCCTTCTTCTCCAGACCATAGCCGAGAGACGCCGCAGTCGGCTCATTGATGATTCGTTTCACATCCAGCCCGGCAATTCGCCCGGCGTCTTTGGTCGCCTGACGCTGGCTATCGTTGAAGTACGCCGGAACCGTGATCACGGCCTCGGTCACTTCAACTCCGAGGTAATCCTCGGCGGTACTCTTCAACTCCTGAAGGATCAACGCCGACAGTTCTGGCGGCGTGTATTCCTTGCCTTGCAGTTTGACCTTGATCAGGTCGTCTGCTCCTCCAGTGATCTCGTATGGAATCAGGAGATCGCTCTTGCCCAGTTCTCCATGACGACGCCCCATGAACCTCTTCACCGAAAACACGGTGTTCTCCGGGTTGGTGACCGCTTGGCGCTTGGCGGTCTGGCCGACCAGGCGATCTCCCGTATCGGTGAAGGCGACGACGGACGGGGTTACCCGATTTCCATCGCGGTTTGGGATGACTGTGGGCTCTCCGCCCTCCATGACGGCAACCACTGAGTTGGTGGTACCCAGGTCGATTCCGATGATCTTGCTCATTGTGCTTCTCCCTTCGCAAGCCCGGACCGATCTTGGCCCGAGGAAGCCGCTTCGGCTCCACCAATGAAATCGCAAACCTCGTTCCAATCGAGCCCAGGATGAGGCTAGATGTCCCAATTTATCGCTATTATGGCAGGAAATCGCAATCACGGGAGAAGGCGAAGGAGTGGGCAGAAGACTGACCCTGCCAGGATGGCACTCAAGATGTGGGAAAACTGGAGAAACTGCCTATTTGGCAGACTCCTCCTCCTCTTCGGCGGTGCGCAGGCCATACTCCTGGATCTTGCGATAGAGGGTTCTTTCGCCGATCCCGAGGGACTGGGCCGCCTTGCGACGATTGCCCCCGACAAACTCGAGAGTCGAACAGATCAGATCCCGCTCCATCTCCTGGATGGTCGTCCCGACCACCGCCGAACCGCTACTGGGCAGCGGTTGCCTCGGATGGATGTGACCCGGCAAATCATCGACATCGAGCACCGAGTTGGGAGAGGTCACGACCATGTTCTCGATGGCATTCTTCAGCTCCCGAACATTCCCCGGCCAGCGATATGCGATCAACACTCTCAGCGCCTCGCGCGAGATTCCATCGATGGTCTTGTCGTGCACCCTGGAGTACTCCTCGAGGAAATGACTCACCAGCAGCGGAATGTCGACGACACGCTCACGTAGAGGAGGAATCTCGATGGTGACCACATTGATCCGGTAGAAAAGATCCTCGCGGAACTTCTCCTCTTCGATGCGTTGACGAAGATCGCGGTGAGTGGCGCAGATCAACCGGACATCGATCTTGACGGGATCATTCGATCCCATGCGAACCACTTCCCCCTCCTCCAGCACCCTCAGCAACTTGACCTGGACTGTATTCGGGATGTCACCCACTTCGTCCAGAAAAAGAGTTCCACAATCGGCATGCTCGAAGCGGCCCTTCCTCAATGCGGATGCCCCGGTAAACGCACCCTTTTCGTGACCGAACAGTTCACTCTCCAGCACCCCTTCACCGAGTGCTGCACAGTTCAAAGGCACGAATACATTACCCTTGCGGCGGCTATTGGCATGAATCGCCTTGGCGATCAGTTCCTTGCCTGTGCCGCTCTCGCCGAGGATCAGTATCGATGCGTTGGTCGGGGCCACCTGTTGCATCTTCTGGACGATCAGGTGCATCGAATGGCTGGAACCGATGATGCCCTCGAAACCAAAGCGATCATCGATGGTTCGTTCCAGTTCGTCGGCACGTCGCTTGAGAGCTGCCCCCTCCAGAGCTCGTCCGACTCGAATCCGTAGACCGGTCAGGTCGACCGGCTTCCGCAGGTAATCCACCGCTCCCAGTTGCATCGCCTCGACTGCAGTTTCGACGGTTCCGTGACCGGTCACCACCACCACTGCGATGAAGGGGTCGATCGATTGTGCCTCCCGGATCAGGTCGAGGCCGTCGCGATCACCCAGCACCAGGTCGGTGATGACGATATCCGCCCCCTCCTTGCGCAGCAGTTCTTTCGCCTCATCGACACTGGTCGCAACCCGGCATTCATGCCCCACCGAGACCAGCGCCTCGGCCAGCAATTCAGCGTGAGCGGACTGGTCATCGACGACCAGAATCCTAGCAGGAGTTCCCACTGAACTGGAAGCCTCACCCTGCATCTCATGCTCCTTCATCTCGACGGGCCCTCGGTCGGCAGCACCACGGAAAATCGACTTCCCTGACCAGGCTCACTCTCCACCAGGATCGTACCCCCATGAAGGCGGATGATCCTCAGGGTGGTGGGAAGGCCAAGCCCCGTGCCCCCGTCCCGGGTCGACACATAGGGTCGGAAAATCCTCGGGATTGCGTCCTCGGTGATCCCGACACCGGTGTCCGTCACCTCGATCACCACCGCATCTCCACCACGATAGGTCGATACGAGCACCCGGATGAACAGTTCTCCTCCATCCGGCATGGCAGAACAACCGTTGAGAATCAAGTTGAGGATCGCCTGGTGCAACAATGCCGCATCTCCGGAGACTTTCGAGGTCTCCTGCGGCTGGAACAGGATGTTGATTCCATCCAATTCGATCGCTTCCCGATTCCTCGAGATAACATCCTCGACCAGCCGTGAAACTTCGACGTCATCTCGCTGCATCTGCTGTGGTCGAGTCAGTTGAAGGAACGAAGAGATGATGTGTTCGATGCGCTGGATTTCAGACTTCATCATCTCGAGCCTGCGGCGGGTTCGCTGATCGCGTGCAGATCCCGTATCTCCCAGTTCCTCGAGGAGTAACTGGGAAGAAATGTTCAGGGTCGAGAGTGGATTCTTGACCTCGTGGACGAGCATGCCCGCGAGACTGACGACATCCTGCTCCCAGTGACCTAGTTGGCTGGCGTCAAAGGCGGTCACCGAGGTACGGCTACCCTTCCGATTCTTCTTCCGCTCCGTCCGGATCCGGTTCTTCTCCGGGAACGGGTCGAAAGACCTTGTAACGGACATTGCGGAGACGGACCGACTCATCAGGCCTGAGCAGCACTGCGATCCCTCCCGCGGCAAAATATGGACGCATGTCATCATCCAGACGCTCGAGGCTGTCGAGGTCAGTCAATCGGATCAGCCCTTCCTTCAGTTCGATCCGGATCCTCAGCCATTCATCCTTCTCCGACTCGAAGCCGTGGACATCGTAATTCTTGACCCCCGCACCAGGACGCATCCCGGCGGTGATTCCCAGATTGATCTGATCTCCTGAGACCAGCTGAATCTCCATCTCGACCGAGTATTCTTCCCACAGATCATCGCCGATCTCCAGCTGTGCAAGACCGGATGTTTCGTTGTTTCCCACCACCTCGCCATCCTCAGCACTCCAGACGGTCGCATCGGAATCGGTTGCAGAGGCACGGAAGGAAGAGAGGTACTGATCCACTTCGAGATCGATCCACTCGATGGCTAACTGCTCGGCGATCGCCGCGCGAGCGATCACGTACTCTGCGAGGTACTCCTGGATCGTTTCCACCACTTCTGCATACTCCTGGGTCCCCTTGTATTCGTCCGAAAAGGACTCGAGTAGGCCGATGGCCTGAGCCAACTCCTCCTGGCGGCGATAAGCCCGCGCTCGTCGGGTGATCCGGTCGAAATCGACCTCTGCCGCCTGACGCATCGCGACTTTTTTCTTCAGCGCTTGCCAGCCCTTGAAAGAAGCGGTTTTCTCGAACAGTCCATCGGGATCAAACCCTTCGAGAATGTTCTCTGCGGCGAGGGGGTCGCCCTCCTCGACCAACGCCTCGACCCGTGTGGCCATCTGATCGAGACTCTTTTGCCCCTCGTCCTCGCGGAACTGGAGCTGTGCTTCGAGCAGTTTCTTGGCTTTGATCTGGATGGAGGTTCCCTCGGAGGCATAGATCAAATCTTCCAGATGAGAGATCCAGTCATCGAAGCGTTCGGGATCGGTCTTCACCGCCTTGGAAAGACCCTTGTAGCGTGTTTCCAATCTCTCCTTGTCGCGCTGCTCCTGCTCCTGGGCGAGTTGCTCGGCAGTTTTGCGCGGAGTGGTGGGCTCGACCTCCACCGGTGCCACGGGATCACCGCAACCAGGAACACCGATCCCGGCGGTGCCGACCAGCAGTATCAGGATGAGGATCTTCGAACGATCGCCGAGATCGACTTTCATTTGTGCACCGCTTCCCTTCAGCGAACTCTCGTTCTCGACACCCTCACTCCGCAGGACCTGCATCCAGTGTCAGCCTACATTGACCCAGTAAGTTCTCGATCACCTGCTCTTCAGAGCCTTCCAGTCGACACCCTGCGGCCTTGGCGTGCCCTCCGCCGTCAAAATGAGCGGCAATTCGGTGAACCGAAAACTCCCCACGAGACCGAAGAGATACCTTATAACGCCCGGGACCGACTTCAACGACGAGGAATACGATCTCACACCCGGCAATTTGACCGAGAGAGTCGACAAATCCATCCAGATCTTCCAGATCCACCCCTCGCTTGCGCCTCATCGGCTCCGTCAGCACTGAATAGATGATCCTGTTCTCCTCTGGAGCCTGGATCGACGCGAGCAGATCCCCCAATAACTGGGTTCTCTGTAGGCTGAAGGACTGGAAAATTCTCTGGAATATCGGTTCCGGATCGACCCCCGACTCGACCAGGGTGGCCGCATATCTGTACGCCACCGAACCGGAGTTCGAGTAACGGAACCAACCGGTGTCGGTCGCGATCGCCACGAACAAAGATTCGGCACTATTCTGGCTCAACTCGCAACCGAGTGACTGGCTCACTTCCAGCACCAGATTACCCGTCGATGGTGATCCAGGTTCACACCAGATCTGGTCGAAGAAGTCGACCGAGCCATCGAGATGGTGATCGATGCAGATTCTCGGTGCGTCGCAACTCTCGACCACCTTGCGCATGTGCCCGAGACGATCGGGTTCGGAAGTGTCGACCACCACGACCAGATCACAATTCTGAGCCCGCTCGATCTGTTGGGGTGTGGGCTCTCCGTCGAGTACTTCAACCACCTTGTCATGATCGATGAAACTCAGTTTTTCCGGGACCGGATGGGTCAAGATGGTTTGTGGAGTGGCCCCCAGATCTTCGAGGACTCGATGGATGGAAACCGCCGACCCCAGTGCGTCTCCATCGGGATAGATGTGAGTCAAGATCAGCGGGCGCTTGGCACCCTTCAGCGCCTCGAGCAGCGCTGCCGGGATCTCTCCAGGGTGCCAGAGTGAAGTTCCTATCGTCATGAATTCCTTACTTGCAGACATTGCGTTTACGCAATACCATGTCGCCGTAAAACGATGTCCGATTCGTTTCGTCGACCATCGTTTCCGAGAGCCTGTCTTTTACATCGACGACGAAGTGGGGACCAGTCGATCCGTTGAGGGATCTCCCCGAGGACAAGGCGATTCAGGCATCCAGGCTGCCATTGAATTCGACTTGAACTGAAATCAAACCACAGGCCCTTGAGAACCACAGGCCCTTGAGAACCACAGGCCCTTGAGAACCACAGGCGCTTGAGAACCACAGGCGCTTGAGAACCACAGGCGCTTGAGAACCACAGGCGCTTGAGAACCACAGGCGCTTGAGAACCAAAGTCGCATGAGAATCGGGAGGATGCCCCTTGGAAACCGGACGTAAGATCATGAATCTACGCAAGGATCGAGGGGTCGCCCAGAGTTCTCTCGCATCCATGACCTCGGTGACGCCCAGTGCTCTGTCTCGAATTGAGGCGGGGATTCATCAGCCCAGAGGTGCCGTAGCTCTCCGAATCGCACGAGAACTGGGAGTCACCGCCGACTACATTCTCGATGATGATGCACCCTATCCGCCGCCCCGGATCGCCTTGCTGGAGAACGTCCAGTCCTCGAGCAGGCAGGAGACCCGGAGCCGATCGGTCAAGGTCAGTTCGAGAGAGAAACGCCTGATCGAAGCGTTACGGTCACTCTCCGATGAAGAGCAACAACTACTCGAAGCCACCTTGTCCGCGCCTCCCCGGGAGGTTCGATTGGCTCTCTTTGCCCTGGGGCGATCGGATCAACTCGAGCAGCACGATGCCGACGAGAAGAAACTGTTCAAGAAGAGGCTCAACAAGTTGTAGCGGACCACCCGAGCCGAATCATGCCAGGCTCAACATCTGAGCCACCTCACCCTGTCCTTCATGAACGCTCGAGGCTGAACTTTGCAGCGCATCGAGTTCGGTCTTGTTCAGTTCGACCTCCAGAATCTTTTCCACTCCATTGGCTCCGAGCACCGCCGGCACGCCAACCCAGGTGTCATCGATTCCGTACTGACCATCGAGCAGGGAACAGCAAGGTAAGACTCGCTTCTGATCGAGCAAGATCGACTCCGCCATCGCCACCGCCGATGCGCTGGGTGCGAAGTATGCCGAGCCCGTTTTCAGTAGATTGACGATCTCGGCACCCCCGTGACGAGTCCGGTGGACCAGTTCCTCCAGTCGCTCGGGTGAGATCAGTTGTTGAACCGGAATGCCGCTGACGGACGCGGTCGATGTGAGGGGCACCATGCTGTCACCGTGGCCGCCCAGAACCATCGCCTGGATGTCCTTGTGCGAACACCCCAGTTCCATCGCGATGAAAGTGCGGTAGCGAGCGGTATCGAGCACTCCCGCCATTCCCACCACCTTGTTCTTGGGAAGACCCGAAACCTGATGCGCAACGAAGCACATCACATCGAGAGGATTGGATACGATCACCAGGGTCGCTTCCGGTGCGTACTCCATGATTCCAGAGACCACCTTCTGCTGGATCTCTCCGTTGATCTTGAGCAGATCGGAACGGTCCATACCCGGCTTGCGCGGCATCCCTGCCGTGATGATCACCAGCTCGGCCCCCGCCAGTGGGGCGTAATCGTTGGCACCAATGACGCAGGAGTCATACCCGCAGACGGGAGCAGCCTGAGACAGGTCGAGTGCCTTGCCCTGTGGCATCCCCTCAACGATATCCACCAGCACCACATCTCCGAGTTCCTTCTCGGCCAGTCTCTGCGCCGTGGTCGACCCCACGAAGCCGCCGCCGATCACTCCGATCTTGCGTCTTGCCATCACTGTTTTCCTCTCTGGGACCAGGATTCAACACCACCTTCATGGCGCAATCCCGATCTAGTTCTTTGCTGAGATCAATTCGGAAAGAGTCGAGCCGATCCCCGCCGGGGAATCCGCAACCCTTGCACCTGCTCTTTCCAGCGCTGCGATCTTGTCCTCTGCAGTACCCTTACCACCACTGACGATGGCTCCGGCATGCCCCATCCGCCTTCCAGGAGGTGCGGTTGTACCTGCGATGAAACCGACCACTGGTTTGTTCACTTCGGATGCGATGTAATCTGCCGCCTCTTCTTCTGCGGTACCACCAATTTCACCGACCATGACGATCGATTCGGTGGCGGGGTCTTCATTGAACAGTTTCAAGACATCGAGGAATGTCGTCCCGATGATCGGATCCCCGCCGATGCCGATACAGGTACTCTGCCCCAGTCCGATCTGAGTGGTCTGATGAACCGCCTCATAGGTGAGGGTGCCGCTTCGACTGACGACTCCCACCGAACCAGGTCGATGGATGAAGCCGGGCATGATCCCCGCCTTGCATTCTCCCGGGGTGATGATCCCTGGACAGTTCGCACCCAGCAGTCGAGCACCATTGGCTCGGACTGCATCCTTGGCGCGAATCATGTCCAGTGTCGGAGTTCCTTCGGTGATACATACGATGAACGGAATTCCCGCCTCCGCGGCTTCGATCACCGCCGCGCCTGCGAAGCGTGCAGGGACATAGATGATGCTGGCGTTGGCACGAGTCTCTTCTCTGGCACTGGCCACATCGTTAAACACCGGTCGATCGAGGTGACGGGTTCCACCCTTTCCGGGTGTCACTCCCCCAACGATGTTGGTGCCGTATTCCATCATCTGTTCGCTGTGGAGGGTTCCATTTCGTCCGGTGAAACCCTGAACCAGCATACGCGTCTCGGAGTTCACTAGAATACTCATCGGCTCACTCCTTCCGCAGCAGCCACCGCTTTCCTTGCAGCATCTGCCAGATCCGCAGCGGAGATGACATCGACTCCCGAACTCTCCAGAAGCGCATGGCCCTCCGCCACCGAGTTCCCCTCCAGTCGAACCACCAGTGGAACCTGAAGGTTGGTCTCTCGTGCGGCCTGAACGATTCCCTCTGCGATCAGATCGCAGCGGATGATGCCGCCAAAAATGTTGACCAGAATCGCCTTCACGTTGGGGTCCTCGAGAATGATCTTGAATGCCTCGGTAACTCTCTCTGCGGTGGCCGTTCCACCCACATCGAGAAAGTTGGCGGGTTCACCACCATGGAGTTTGATGATGTCCATCGTTGCCATGGCGAGTCCCGCTCCATTGACCATGCACCCGATGGTTCCATCCATTCCAACATAGGAGAGGTCCCACTCGGCAGCTCGAGTCTCTCGAGGATCCTCCTCGGCCAGGTCTCGCAGTTGGGCATGTTCTGGATGCCGAAAATTCGCGTTGTCATCGAAGTCGATCTTGGCATCGAGGGCGATCACATCTCCGCTTCCGGTCACCACCATCGGGTTGATCTCGGCAAGGGAGCAATCTTCCTCAACAAAGGCTCGGGCCAACTTGCAGACGATATCTACAAATTGATCGGCGGTTTTCCCCTCGAAGTCGAGCCGCTGTGCCACCGACCGTGCCGCGTCCTCGGAGAGCCCCGCATCGAGATCGATCTCCTCGAAGAAGATCGCTTCCGGTCGCTTGGCAGCGACTTCCTCGATGTCCATCCCACCCTCTGCACTGGCCATCAAGACCGGCTTCTCTCGAGCCCGATCGATCACCATTCCACAGTAGATTTCACGAGCGATGTCGCACCCCTCCTCGATGAGGAGCGTGCGTACCTCCTGACCTTCCGGCCCGGTCTGGTGAGTCACCAGTTGCATTCCCAGGATCGATCGGATGGCGGCCTCGCACTCTTCCATGGTGGAAGTGACACGAACTCCGCCGCCTTTTCCTCGCCCGCCCGCATGAATCTGCGCCTTGACCACCCAGGGGCCACTGCCCAGCTCCTCGGCAACGGCGAGCGCCTCATCGACGTCTCTCGCCATTCGTCCGGCGGGCACTGGAATCTGATGCCGAGCGAGCAGTTGCTTCGCCTGGTACTCGTGGATCTTCAAATCAGCTCCTTCTTCTGCCGCTGCCTGCCCTTGCCATTCACATCGATCGTATGGAACCACGATCTCGACCTGGAGGGAGTGCAATGCCGCTGGATCTTGGCGAACAGGATGGGAATCCGTGACGCCTGGGTACGATGGAGCAGGTTAGCCGCCGAAAGATAGGGGTGCAACGAGACCCGAGTCGGATGCCACCATCCTTGGGTGCTCTATCTTCCCTCTCCTGGATCGATTTCGCCGTTTTCCTCGGTGCCTCCGGTGGGAACCGGCTCTCCGGAACCTCCCGGTTCGGACTGGAGAATAACTCGAGCGACGCTGACCAGTTTCTCCAGTTCCTCGGTCACCGAGCCTTCGATGGAGGCTTCTCGATACTCCTGGAGCACTCTCTTGGGCTCATCCAGGATCAGCGAGATGGCTCCGATACGACCACGGAATCGGCCCAGTTCCTCGATGATCCTGACCCGCAATTCTCTCAGCGTTCGGTTGTGGTCCCGGGTCGAGAAGGGCAGGGCATTGTCAAAGGGGAGATTGGTGCGATCTACCACGATCAGTCCCGTTCGATACCGGGTCAGCGCCAGAATGCCGCTCATGAAAGTCTCTCGGGCAGCCTCCAGCCGTTCCCTGCGGACCTCGATCGCCCCACCCGCCAGAAGAGCCTCTTCATACTGGATCCGGCCCAACTCATACCAGGCGGCAGAGTAGTTCTGATCGAGACTCACCGATTTCAGCAGTGCCCCGCGGGCACGGTCGAAATCGAGACCAATTTGATAGATCCGGCCGATGTGGTAGTAGCAAACCCGTTCATTCACTCCGTCCCCCATGCCAGGCTCACGTCCTATGGCCCGGTGGAGAGACTCGAGTGCGGCATCGTAATCACTGAAGTGCTGGTACTGAAGAATTCCCAGGCTGACAAAGGGCCCCATGGCGGTCGGATCGATCTCGATCGCTTGCTTGTACAACCGCTCGGCCAGGTCAAATCGCTGGTCCGCTTCCGCCGAAAGTCCTCGGCGCCACAGATCAGACGCCCTTCGGCGCTCTTCACTCGTGTCCTTACCATCGAGGACTGCCACTGCGAGTCCCTCGATCCGGTCACGGTTTTTGTTCCACCAAGCACGCCACTTGCGGATCGAATCACCACGAGCGGCAAGTTCTCCATCGGGATCAAAATCGAATCGTTCTCCGGTGTATTCGTATAATTTCTTGGACGCGATGGTCCTTGCGGCACGCTCTTCCAGTTCCAACGCCTCGATCAAGGTTGAAATTCCAACATGCACTCCATTTTCTCCGAGCGCGATGGCCAGTGCCAACTGACCCCGACCATCCGAGGCTTCCCATGCAGTCACCAGTTCCCGGATGCTGTGCGTTCGCTGCAAGACATCGATGGCAAAGGTCCGGACTTCTGCGCTCTGCGCATCGTCGAGTAACAACAGCCCGAGCAGCGGGTAGAGATCCGATCCATGCTCCAGCAGCGTCTCCCTCAGAATTCCGACCTGCTCTCTCGACGAGCCTTTCATGATCTGCTCGAGGAAGTTGGGCCTGGCCTCTGTGATCCCCACTGGCAGCGACATGCGGAAACGCTCTTCCAGTTGCAATCTCCGCAGGATCGGGTGATCTCTCTTCTCGAGTTCTTCTTCGATGGGTCTCAGGCCAAAGAAACCGGAGGATCGGAGGTACTGGATCCCGTCCTCGCGTTCGATGGAATCACCTGCGATCACCCCCTGGATGGCACGAGCCGTCCGATCTTCGAAGCCTGCTCGCACCGTATATCGATCATCGCTGCAGATCCCATTGGGATCGATGGTTCGCGCGACCATCGAATCCAGATATCTTGCGGTACCGTTGCCGAGATCCACGACCCACTCACTGGATCCGGCATCAAATCGGACATCTCCTCCAACCTCGAGTCCCTCACTGAGGATCAGCAGGATTCCCTTGGGCTCGGGCTTGGTGGTGGTCTTGAGGCTCCAGTGCTTCACATCTCTCTTGAGGATCAGGTTCGATCCGAGACGCCCACTCAGTTCCAGGTACTCATGTCCCAGGTCATAGATTCGACCTTCAAGAACTTCTCCAGCCTTCATCCGAAGTCGTACATCCGCCGCGACCTCGAGGCAGGGCAGAATGATCAGCAGAGCCGAGCCGAGGATGGCCAGTGCGCTCAATCGTTGGATGGTGCCACTTCGGGCCATGGGTGCCTCCGATCGGGGGGTTGTCAGCGGTCCAGCCCATCATCTTGCCGTATCCTGGAGTTGCTGCAAGTCCCGTCAGGGGTTGCGGCTTCCCCGGGAACAAGGGAGACTCACCAAACTGGCTGGAATCGACCGGGGAAGTTAGTCCTGGTCATTCCGGTAGCATTCTTCTCGGGAATTTAAATCTAGAAAACTGATGGGGGGGCCTCGTGGACCAACGAACCCTGGACTCGGTCAATCGTGGAGACCGCCTCGAAGGCATCTTTCTGGTCGAGGGAGCCAATCTCAAGACCGCTCGTAATGGCAAGTTTTTCATCCAGTTGACTCTCAGGGATCACACTGCAGGAATAAAAGCAGTGCGCTGGGAGAGCAGCCAGGAAGAATTTAGAGAACTCGATCGAAATCCGTTCGTACGGGTACAGGGTCGTGTCGAAGAGTACCAGGGTAATCTCCAGTCCATCATCGACTCCCTTGAGCCGGTCTCAGCCAGTGCTGCGGGGCTCAAGGCTGCTGAGTTTCTTCCTCGCACTCCCTGTGATATCGAAGCACTCGAGAGGGAACTCGAAGAGCGAGTTGTCAGCATCAAGAATGAGTCGATTCGGAAACTGGTGGTCACGGTCCTGGCTCGTCCTGGGTTGAGAGATCAGTTGAGAATCTCACCTGCGGGAAAATCGATGCATCATGCCTACATCGGTGGGTTGCTCGAACACATGGTTTCATTGATGAACATGGCCGACATGGTCTGTGACCATTACCGATGGCTCGACCGCGATGTTTTGATCTCAGGGGTGATCCTGCATGATATCGCCAAGACTGCCGAACTCGGCATCGAGAATGGCTTCAGTTACACCGATGAGGGTCAGCTTCTGGGTCACATCGTTCTCTGTTGCAACTGGATCGATGAGGCGGGTCGTGAAGTCGAAGACATCGATAGCGAACTACTCCTGCAGATCCAGCACATCGTGGCCAGTCACCATGGCCAGTTGGAATACGGATCGCCAAAGAAGCCGATGACCGCCGAGGCACTTGCAATGCATTACATCGACAATCTCGATGCGAAACTGATGGGCTTCCTCGAACTGTACCGGAGTGCCAAACCCGGGCCGCTAGATTCTCGCTTCGGGGCGCACTCCTACATGCTCGACGTGAGGCCCTTCTTTCCGAGGAATCTCGATTTCGTGGGCGATTTCCAGGGCTCACCCCCGGCCAGTTCTACAGCTCCATCACAACAGAAACAGAGCGATCGAGTTGTGGACGGAGAGTCGAGTTCCTCGGGAGATTTACCCTTCTAGCGGGTGATCTCCAGATTCTTTCGCAGTGACTCCCGCTCGATCAAGCGCTGGCAGGAATGACTCCCAGTGCTTCTTCCGCCTGGGCGGATCTCTCGAGGCGTTCGATCCACAGTTCCGCATCAGACTGACTGCGGGCTTCCACTAGGATCCTCAGCAGCGGTTCGGTTCCGGAATAGCGCACCAGGATCCGTCCTTCACTGCCGAGCGCCTGTTGGGCTTGATCCATCGTCGCCGAGAGGAGTGACAACTGCGCCAGTGGTGGCCGCTCCTGGATCTTCAAGGTCTTCTGTTCCTGAGGGAAACGCTCGATTCCAGAATACAAGTTCGAAAGGGGTCGACCCGACTGGACCACCCGGCGAGCCACAGCTAGCGCCGTACGGATGCCGTCTCCGGTGGCCGCTTCCGCGGGGCAGATGATGTGCCCCGAAGGTTCCCCGCCCAGCATTCCGCCACTCTCTTTAAGCGCAGCCGCGACCGCTCGATCGCCCACTGCCGTTCGCACCACTGAAACTCCGTGGCGATTCAGATATTCCTCTACTCCGACATTCGACATCACAGTCAAGGCCACGATGGGTGGATCGAGTAATCCCTCCTCGAGCATCGCCCTTGCCCAGATCACGATCACGTCATCACCGTCGACATGAGTGCCCGATTCGTCACAGAAGAGTGCGCGATCCGCATCTCCATCCAATGCGATTCCCACCGCAGCACCGATCCGTTTCACTTCCTCTCCGAGCACCTCGGGATGGAGTGAACCGCAACCGACATTGATCCGTTCCCCATCCGGCTCACCATGAACCACGGTCACCTCTGCACCGGCACGCTGGAACGCTTCTGGGCCCCAGTGACAGGCAGCCCCGCGGGCACAGTCGAGCACCACCGACAAGCCCTGAAGGAACTCTCCCGGCGGAAAGGAGGCCATCAACTTCTCGAGGTATCGATCGCCCAGCCCCTCCTCCATCTCGATCTCGAGGGAGGCATTCGGTTGGCCCACATGCCTTCCATGGTCGCGGGAGATCGCCTCCTCTTGTGAGATATCGAGTTTGGAGCCGGAGCCATCGAGGATTTTGATTCCGTTGAACTCGGGTGGGTTGTGAGAAGCCGAGATGACCAGCCCTAGATCTGCCACTCCATCCGGGACCAGGAGCGAGACTGCAGGAGTCGGAAGCACCCCGGCGTGAATCGTGCTGCAACCTTCCCGTCGCAGGGCATTCGTGAGTAATTTCTCGATCCCTGGCCCGGAAGTACGGGTATCTCGCGCGATCAGAACTCGCCCACCGGCGGTTCCATTGCGCCTCATGTGGCCGGCGATCGCCTGGCCCAGTCTGTCGACCGAATCGGGGGAGAGTAGACCCTTTCCACCGATGTCTCGAACACCATCGGTTCCGAAGATCACTTCTGCGGTTCCTCTCCAGGTACTTCGATTCGCTTGGCGCTGTAGAGGATGATTCGCTCCAGTTTCACCTGATCACCTGAGATTCCATCCGGCAGACTTCCATCGATCCAACGCACTTCTTCTCTTGGAATATTGCGACCTTCTCCTCCGGTATCGGTACCCCTCACCAGCAGATAGAAGCGGCCTTCATCGACTCGCTTCTTCCACTCTCTCACCGCCTCCTCCACTCCGGAAACGGTCACCTTGATGCTTTGGTCTCCGCGAATTTCAAGATCCACATCTTCGTCGACGATGTAACGAACTGAAACCAGAGCCTGCACCTGGGTCAAATTCTCCTGCAAGTGGATCTTCACCGTGGCTTCCGCCGGGAATCCTTCTGCGATCCGGATCAGCTTGCTGTCATCGCCGGTGATCACCAGTGGAACAGTGGCTTCGACAAGAGGAAGGACCACGCCATCGATATCGATCGCCTGGGTCAGAACTGCCACCACGTCTTGCTCGAGCAACTGACTTGGGCCCTCCAGGGTGATCTTTTCCGGATCGGTGGAGATCCCTCCGGGGAACCGCACAAATCCGGGACCTGGAGTTCCACGAACCGATGCTCGGACCTCCTTCTCGACCCTCACCATCGAGTCGAGGACCACATCCAGAGAAGACGGATCGATGCCCTGCACCGAGAGGCCTTGAGGTAACTGGAATAGATCTACGGATCGCAGGTCGATCCGGCCAGTTCGATCCACCTTCAGAGTCCCCTGCGGCAAGAGTTCCGACTCGACATATCGAGCCACTACATTTCGAGGTCCCGAAAGAGTGATCTTGCACCGCCCGACGAAGGGATCGCCCTTTTGTCCCATCAATTTCGCCTGGGAAATGGTCTTGGAGATCACCACCTGGTCCTCGGCAGCCGGTTCCACGATCAGGAAAGCATCGATACTCTCCTCATGACCGGTATTTCCGAAGGCGTATGCCCACACCACCACCGCCAGCAGCAGACTGGTTAACTTGTTGCGCGTGTTTCCGACCAGGAGTTCGACGACCCGGACCCTCCATGATCCCTTCATGCTCCCCCCCCCCTGGCGCAGTTTTCTCGACCTGGGTGGCCTCTGTGGCAGCATCGGTCTTGGTGTAGTAACTGCGTAGTTTATGAGCCAGTTCATCACGATCGAGATCTCGAAAAACCTCGCCCTTCACACACAGGGAGATCATTCCCGTCTCCTCACTGACGACCACAGTCACTGCATCTGACTCTTCGGTCAGGCCAACAGCCGCCCTGTGCCTGGTTCCCGCCCAGGAGCCCAGTTGCTCATTTTCTGAGAGCGGCAGCAAACAACCTGCCGCGGCAATCCGCCCACTCTGGATCACCACTGCGCCATCGTGGAGGGCAGTACCTGGATAAAAGATGGTGGTGAGAATCTCCGACGAGACCTCCGCATCCAGTCTGGTGCCTCGGTCCACCCAGGGATTCAGTGACTGATCCCTCTCGATGGCAAAGAGGGCCCCGACTCGAGTCTTCGACAACGTTACGCAAGCGCGAACGACCACCACGACCAGTTCCTGTTCGTCTCGGATCAGTTCGCCAAAGATGGGTGCCTGGCTGAGCCTGACCAGCCCTCGTCGCAGCTCCGGCTGCAAGATCACGATGATGGCAGTGAATGCCGCAGGAGTCACCACCGCCAGCAAGAATCCGATCCGCTCAAGATCGAGGACTCCGACCGCCAGCCGGGTGGCCGCCACGGTGATGATCACCGTCATCGCCAACCCCTTCAGTACTCCTGCTCCTCGAGTCCCCTCACAGAAGACGATGAAGCCATAGATCAGCAGGTAGATGACACTCACCTCGATCAGTACTCGAAGCGGACCGATCGCCTCGATGGCTGTCCAGATCGTCTCGAACTCGTTCAACTGATTCCCTCCTCGATGAGTTGTGGCTCTTCGATGGCTGCCAGTGCTTTGAGGAAGGTCACCGTTTCCTCGACATCGTGAACCCTGACCCATTCCACCGCAGATCTCTGCGCCCGAGCGACGAACGCCAAGGAAGCCGGAAGCCTATCTTCTGGAGCAGATCGATCAAAGATTCCGGTGAAGGACTTCCTCGATGCGCCCAGCAACAATGGGACTCCTAGCGATCGAAAGTAGTCGAGGTTTCCTGTGATCTGGTAGTTGTCGGCGATGCTCTTACCAAAACCAAGCCCGGGATCGATCACGATCTGTTCGCGAGGAATTCCCGCTGCAACGGCGAACTCGATGCGCTCCTCGAGAAATTCCCGGATCTGCTCCAGCACATCTACAAATCGAGGATCCCGCTGCATCGTTTCAGGGATTCCATTTCTGTGCATCAGAATCACCGTTAACTGGTGCTCTGCAATCACCGATGAGAGTGCCGGATCGTCCTGCAAGGCTGAGGTATCATTGACGATTCGAACTCCCCGAACCATCGCCTCCCGAGCCACCTCGGCTCGACGGGTGTCGATACTGATGGGGACATCGACCTCGCCCTGAATCGCTTCGAGAAGAGGGAGTACCCTCTGAAGTTCCTCCTCGACCGAGATGGCGAGAGATCCGGGGCGCGTCGATTCACCTCCGACATCGAGGGCATCGGCGCCCTGCTGAACCATCTCGAGAGCCCTGCTCCTGGCAGCATCGACACCCGTGAACTGACCTCCATCACTGAAGGAATCCGGAGTGACATTCAAGATGCCGAGTACTTTCGGGTTCACGGAAATGTTCCTCTCGCCAGGATCAGATCTCGATCCAGTCAGCGGCCCTGCTCGTACCACGGTTCCAGTTCTGCGATGATTCTCCGGGCGATTTCCTGCACCGCTTCCTCCATCGCCGATTCGATCGACTCCCCCGCAGGAACCGAATAGGACACCAGATCTTCGACCACCCGTTCGATCAGAACCCGTTGATCTCGCACCCTCTCGAGTCGTAATCCGACCCGGACACCGATCCCCTGCTCCTGGATGATGCCGTTGGCACTCTCCACCAGGACTCCTTCACGAAATTGTAAAATGGTGCCATGGAGCACCGCATCCGCCTCCTCCTGTACCACCAGATCTGCCGATGTTCGCAACTGGAACTCTCGTTTCACCGCTCTGGTGAGGGAAAACTCAATATCCCTCCGAAAAGGAATCGTCTCGTTACGGAAGATCGGAACCGAGATGCGCTGGACTCCCCTGGGGAGGCGATAGCCCGGGGTGTAACCACACCCGAGCAGTTGTGACAGGCCCAGCAGTATCAGGATCCAGCCGGTGAATCTCATCGGTCCCCCTGTACTGGCTGGGGAACGAGGGTCGCGATGACCCTGCGCGCTTCTGCCGCTTCTTCGCTGGCGGGCACATCGAGTAGCACTTTCTCCAGGTAAACTCTGGCCGATACAGGCTTGTCGATGCCGAGATAGAACTGGGCCACCAGCAGATGCCTTTGTGCTCTCATCTTGGCGATTTTTGCCAGTTCCATGCGTGCTCTCTGGGACTCCCCCTGATTGGGGAACAATCGTAAGTATCTGCGGTAGTGTCTTTCCGCCACGGTCAACGGGCCCATGTCGTACTCGACCCCCTTGATCTGTGCGAGTACCGCATCCCCTGCGAGAATCTGTGCCGGAGCCGTCCATGGACTCTCGGGATATTCTCGCAACAATCGCTCGAAGAATCTCTCCGCATCCTCGGGAAGGTTGTTCTTGAGATACCAGTTGGCGGAGTGAAAGATTGCATCGTCGCTGAATGGCTGAAATGGATATCTCTGGATCAGATCGCCGAGGACTTGCAGTCCCTTTCGTTCGGCACTGACTTCCAGCCCCAGTAATCTTCGAGTGGTACCATTGAGATAGGACAGGCCGATCTCGTATCGGATCTCCAGGGCTCGATCGAGGGTTTCTGGTCCGGGGTCCGAATCGAAGATGTCTTCGGTCGCCCGTAACGCATCGTCATTCTGGCGTGAAGCTCGAAACGCTTCTGCCAGGCCCAGTCGTATTCTCGCCAGTAGAGGACCCGAGACTGGTCCAGCATCTTCGCCATACATCGCCAACTCGATGGCATCCTCATAGAGGGTCACGGCTTCTGAATACTGGCCCTGTTCCAGAGCATCCCTTGCCTGGATCAGCATCTCAGGTAGGGGGTCCCCCTCCTGGATGGCAGCCACCAACAAGAATAGTGCTAACGTTGTGGTCACTGGTTTCTCCCCTTTCCCCTCGAATCCACCCAGCCGGGGGATCCATCAGGCACGCAAGTATCTTAGCGACCTGGGCGGTCGCTCCAAGTGATGCAAGAGAAGGGACCTGAGGAGATTCCAACCGGCCTCCACCTGCTCCGATGGGACCTCCCAGGAAGGCACCAGGCCCCAATCTCGCGTCGAATCGGAGGCGAGATAGCGACTGGTACTGGGCTCCAGACTCTCACAGGAGCCCAGGAACGAGCACTCTGCGCAAATCAAACCCGCAGGCACGTGCAGCCCGGAGCGTCCGGTCACTTCCCCCTCGCACTCGATACAGCGAGTCCAGTCGGGAAGAACTCCGCTGGCAGACAGCAACGCCTGCATGAAACGATTTCTCAAACGCCTCCTGCCGACACCATGTTCGAGAAGTTTCAGGTACTGGAGAGCCTCCTTCAGCAGACCCGGATGAGGATCTCCAGGACTGAACAGGTTTCGCATCAGATCGAGGGCAAATGTGGCATCGAGCCAGACCGAAATATCTTGACGTAAGTGGTCAAATCCCTCGACCAGGCGAGATTCGGTGGCCAGGTGTAATTCTGTACTGCGGCTGCGAAAATTGAGGTCGTACCAACCGGCCAGATCGAATGGAGCAGGAAAGGAAGATGATGCTCGAACCGGTCGACGGGATCCCTTTGCCAGCAGATCGATGACTCCATGATCCCGGGTAAAGACTCTGACGATTTGAGAGGTCTCGGAATAGTCAGTACATCGGAGAACGAGGCCCCGCGTACGGAAAGCCCCCTTCATCTAGAATCCGTTCCTGTGAGACCCTTGAAGATGTGCACGGATGCGCTTGATCTTTCTATCGTCGGCTCGAGTGACCCTGAACAGGATACGATCGGTGGGTAACTCTTCCCCCTCATGTGGAACGTGCCCCAGGGCAGAGAAGAGGTATCCGGCAACCGTCTCGTAATCATCGCTCTCCGGAATCTCTGAACCCAGTCTTCGATTGACGTCGAGTATGCTGGTACGGCCATCCAGTTCCCAGGTCAATTCATCGATCTTGCGAATCTGATCGCGGCCGGCGGCATCATACTCGTCTTCGATCTCACCGATGATCTCCTCGATGATGTCCTCGATGGTGACCAGTCCCGAGGTACCACCGTATTCATCCAGAACCACTGCGATGTGAAACCGCTCGGTCCTGAACTCATCGAGCAACTCCTGCAGTTTCTTGGTCTCGGGAACGAAGTGGATCTTCCGCACCACCTTTTCGATCATCTGTGATCGCAGATCTTCTTCTACCCCATGGCGCAGGAGATCCTTGACATACAGAACGCCGATGATGTCGTCCACATCCTTGCGATAGATGGGGATTCTCGAGTGACCACAGGCGATCGCCCTGGGAATCGCCTCTTCGACCGTTTCTGACGCCTCGAAACAAACCATGTCGGTCCGCGGGGTCATCACCTCGATCACATCGGAGTCGCGGAATTCCAGCACCGACTCGATCATCGTCTTCTCGTCCAGTTCGAGTAATCCCTCGCGCTCCCCCAGTTCCACGGCGGCTCGGATTCCTGCCTCCGCCAGGTCCTGATCGGTGCGATCCGCCGATCCGCCAATCAACCGCAGGATCGCACGGCGCGTCTTGCGAAAGGTGGCGGTCACAGGAGTGGCGAGTTTCTCCAGAGCATCCAGCGCCGGCAGCAACCGGACCGCGATCCGATTTCCGATCCAGATGGAGATCGCTTCGGGAATCAATTCGAGGCAGAGCAGACCGACGAAAAGGAACTCGATGATCAACCACAGCACCCACAGGTCCATCGACCAGGAGCCCTTTTCTCCGGTCAGGTACCAAGCGGCCCCCTGACTGCGAGCCATCGCCAGAGAAGCGACATAGGTTCCTCGAAAGAGCATCAGAACCACCACGAGGAAGACATCGATGCGGTGGATCCGCTCCGCCTCGTCGGACTCACCATGTTCCACAAAAAAATCATGATAGAAGCCTGAAGAAGTGGTGCGGTAGCAACGCCTCACCACCGAGGCCAGCATTGCAAGAACGAGTGCTCCCCATGCGATCGGAATCAGTATCTCCGGTTCAGGCATGGTCGAACCCTTCACCCACTCCGATCGAACGATGCGATCGGCTGGGGAATTGCACCCACATTTTTGCGGCTCCCGGAAGTCGGGTGACCATCTCGTCCTCCAAATTCAACGGTCGTAAAGTGGGAGATATCCCAGAGGGAGTTCCAGAATCAACAAACTCATCGCAGTACCATACTCATCTCCAAAACGGCTCTCCCAGGACCCATCCACCTTCTGCAGTTGAAGCACCTTGGGCCAGACGGATCGGGTCCACCGATCCCACAGTTCCCCTCGAGCCTGCTGAAGCACCTGCCCGGTGTAGAAGTTGCCGTAGAATGGGAAATGTCTCGAAGAATGAAAGACGCCCTTCTTGCTGCGATCGGCGGCAAGGATGGCACGTCGGAGGAATCCCATTCCTCGCTTGCGCTCCTCGATGTCAAACTCCCCTGCGGCATCGAGAGTCGATAACGCCGCTGCGGTCATCTCGAAGGAAGTCTTGGTGGTTCCACGGGTAAGGGAGTAGCGAAATGATCCATCTTCAGAGCAGCACTCCTTGAGATATTTTACTGCTCGAGCGATCGACTCTGCCGGCACTGTGATGCCAGAATCCTTGGCCGATCTCAACGCTTGAAGACAACACACCGTCAACGAAGCCTCGTCGAGTGGATCGTCTGGCTCATATCCCCAACCACCGCGAAGGGTCTGGCAGGAAAGCATCAGCTTGACACCCGAACGAATGACTTCTCGGAGTCTCTTCTCCCTCATCGGCGTCGGTAATTGCCCGGCCACCTGAGACAGGAAAGTGATGGCGTAGGAATGACCATGCATCCTCGATCGGGTGGCTCCACGGTCTTGCAGATATCCCCGTCCATCGGACCGAACCGCTGCGGTGAGGTAATCCACCGCTCGTTCGAGAGCCTTCCCCTGCTTGCCGATGCCGTATTCCACTCCACCTCCCAGCAACGCCATGCCGCCGAGTGAAGTGACCGCCAGTGGGTAGGAGCTGGAAAATGCACCGACACCATTCTGGTGCTTGACCAGGTAAGCGATGCCTCTTTGAATCGAGAGCTCACTGCGAGAGTCATGGGGATCACCCAATGACACCACGGCAGACTTCTCACGGCTGTCGGAGTCGTCGATGGAAGTGAAGAGGACTCCCGACTCGACCGAGAATACAGCGGGTGCAGGAAGCAGGATCCACCACAACAACAGGAGCCAGCGGGTCAGCGACCCGCTGCAAGAGGAAGGTTCCTCAGGAACCGTCCCGGAAGTGGTTTCCATCGATATTGTGGCGAGAGATTCGTTCAACGCGGGGATCGCTCCGGCAGTTTTCTGAAGTAGTCCTCCAGCAGAATCCTGTACTTCTCTGGCAACTGTCGCTTGCCATTATCGTACATCCTCTGGATCACGGTCTTTGGTAGACGACCCCAACGCCCAGCACCACGCTGATCGCGTAGATCCCCCTGCGCATCCGGAGGCACATCTCCCAAGGTGGTGCGGTCATTTCGAAGTTGCTCTTCACTCTGCTGCGGGTTTGAACCCGGCTTCTTCTGATCCGATTGCTGCTCACCCGACTTCTGCTGTCCACGATCTTGTTTCGAAGACATCTTACGTTGACGACCGGACTGCTGCTGGTCCTGCTGACCCGCCTGAGACCCGGACTGCTGCTGAGGGCTCCCCGACGAGGAACCTCCGCCATTCTGTCACGAGCCAGTGAGGCGCTGTACCTCGGTGATCAATTCATCGATCACCGACAGAGTCTGCTGCTGAACCGATTGGTTCTTATCACTGGTGTCTTCCTGTTCGAGCAGGTCCTCGATCTCCTTCATGTTGCGGGAGATCTCATCGACCAGAGTGCCGACCTTTCCGAGTGGATCGGCAGAGTCGAGAATATCGAGCGGATCAATATCAAGCGGGTCTATATCAAGCGGGTCCTCTGGGGTCACTTCATCGGAAGACTCCGACTCATCCGGTTGCACGATGGGCTGAGACTTCTCGGATGTACTTTCCGGTTTCTCTGCTGGATCCTGAGCGAATCCTGGCGCAGAAAGACCGATCCAGAAGAATACAAGTCCCATGAGCAGTGCTGGCAATGTAGACGACCGCATCAAACTCTCTTTCCGCCCCTGAGGGAGACTTCACCGGGGGATCTGGGAATCAGGACCCGGAGATCAGTCGCCACAGATGGCTCTTCACAAGTATACCCTGAAATGGGAGCAGATGAATTGGCCATCAGCCGCCACCCTGGTCCCCATCGGTCTCCTTCTCATCGGGCGAAACCGGCTCTGGGGCCATTTCCTGGACACTGGGTTGCTGCATCTGGCTTCGCAGATCCTCGGCGATCTGGGTGGTAAGTTCGATGATACTGCCCTGACGCTGCACCAGTCGCTCCAGCACACGCTCCTCGAGGGGAGCGAGATCACCATTCTCCTCACGCATTCCATCGAGGCGACGTGTTCGGCGTAAGACCTCTTCTTGCATCCTTTTCAGCGCCAGAAGTTCTGCCGCGGGAGGAACCAATTTCTGTTGTTGTTGCTGCTGCTGCTGTTGTTGCTGCTGTTGTTGCTGCTGCTGCTGTTGTTGCTGATTGCGACGACGAAGCTCTTCTTCCAGGGAATCGCGCAACTTTCTCAAGGCATCGAGCGATTCCTTCAGGAGTAGTTGGGTGTCCTTCCCGGGATCGCTACGAGGACTCAAATTCTCTCGCGCCTCTGCCAGGTCTGAGAGCATGTCCCGTACGATGTATGAAAAGACCCGAACACCCTCCTCCTCGAGAGCTTTCAGCACCTCTGCCCCGGAGACTTCGACATCCTTCACCTGTCCAGCAAGACGTTTCATTCGCGCTCTCTGGGCGCGGCCCGCACGGCCGTCCCCGACGGCTTCTGCAACAGTCCGCGTCTCGGACAGGATCGAATCGACCTGTTCAGACATCTCGGTGATGGTCCCGATCAAGTCGATCAGTTCCTGCTCCACCTTCAAATCGACCAGTTCTCTTTCCTCTTGCTGAAGAGTGTCCATCTCCTGCTGCAACTGCTCGAGAGCTTCGTCCTGCGCCTCACGAGCTTCAGCGGAATCGCCCTGCTCGAGACTGTCAGAGGATTCACCCATCTTCCCGGCGGCTTCCTCGAGCCCCTGGGCAGATTGGGAATCCTGTGGCTCTGTTTCCTCGGCACGCTTTCGGGTCAGGCGTTCCAACTCATCCTGTTCCGGAGCCAGTTCTGGAGTCGCCTCCTGCTGCCTGCGCAATCTCTCCAGTGCATCTTCATCCGAGCCTTCGAGGGCATCCTGAGCTCGCTCCAGCGATTCCCTGGCGGCCTGCTGGGCGGATTCTGCGGAATCACCTCCACTCATCTGACCGGCGGCGCTCTCCATTGCTGATCTTGCGCTTCGCAGTGCCTGGCGCGCCTCGCCCACCTTCTTCCTCAGCTTTGCATCTTCCTCGGAAGACAGGCTCTGTTCCCGCGCCAGCTTCTTCTCCAGCCGATCGAGGGTCTCTTCCAGCTGACGAGTCTGATCCGCGAGATCCTGCTGGCGTCGGGAAGGTCGATCGAGATCGGAGTCTTCGGCCAGCGAAGTGAGTTTTTCTGCCGCTTCACGGGCACTGTCCGCCGCTTCCTGAACCTGTTCAATCCGCTCGCGAGCCGCCGACTGCTGATCCGACTGCTGATCCGACTGCTGATCCGACTGCTGATCCGACTGCTGATCCGACTGCTGATCCGACTGCTGATCCGACTGCTGATCCGACTGCTGA